>Ga0073904_10001836_pt1 | contig 15943 bp, 7 predicted proteins | sample KloWWTrecipitate_FD_66668 | JGI IMG/M metagenome (GOLD analysis project Ga0073904, IMG submission 66668) | Active sludge microbial communities from Klosterneuburg, Austria, studying microevolution and ecology of nitrifiers - Klosterneuburg... | ecosystem: Engineered > WWTP > Aerobic digester >...
CTTCGCGGTTCATCAGATAGGTGAGGCCGATGATGGCATTGAGCGGCGTGCGGATCTCGTGGCTCATGTTGGCCAGGAAGGCGCTCTTGGCCCGGCTGGCTCGTTCGGCCGCTTCCTTGGCGATGGCCAGTTCATAGGTGCGCTCTTCAACCATCAACTCCAGACGCCGCCCATAGCGGGCCAGTTCGGCCTGCGCTTTGCGGCGTTCGGTGACATCGGTGGTGAAGGCGAGAATGTGGCTTTCGCCGTCAATTTCGATCAGGGCCGCCGAAATTTCGACGTTATGAATCAGGCCGGCGTGGTCCTGCCAGATCGTTTCGTGGTGCAGTACGCTGCCGGCTGCCTTGAGTTCATCGACAAATTTGTTGCGTAAATTGCTGTCTGGCCAGAGGCCGATTTCAATGGAGGTTCGGCCAATCATCTCCTCCCGTGTCCAGCCAAAATCGCGCAGGTAATTGTCATTGACATCAATCAGCCGGCCATCGCGAACCCGGGCAATCGAGGCCGAGAGCGGGCTGGCGTTGAAGGCGATCTGGAAGCGCTGCTGCTCGGCCCGGCGGGCGGCTTCGGTTTCAAACAGCAGGCGATAGCGGCGTACGCCCCAGGTCTGGTAAATCAAGCCAAACGCGGCCGCGGCGGTGGCCAGCAGGCCGATCGTCAAGGCGATGATCAGATATGAGGATGACTGCCATTCGGCCAGTGCTTCATGGCGCGAGATCTTGGCGACCAGATACCAGGGGGTTTCGGGTATCGCCTGGATCGACGCCAGAACGGGCTTGCCCAGGTAGTCGCGACCTTCGACAAAGCCCGTGATGCCGGCAAAAATGGCCATGACGGTCGGCACATCGGTCTGACTTTCAGGAATACGGAAATGCAGTGCCGCATCGGCGCGCTGGCGAAGTTCGTTCAGGAACAGAACATGATCGCCATCCCGCCGAACGAGCATGGTTTCGGCGCTGGTGCTGGGCACTGGCCAGGATTTCAATGCCGGAAACAGAAAGGTATTGGGGTCGATTTGCAGCAGGATGGCCCCGACCCGCCGGGCATCCCGGCCTTTGCCTATTTGTAGCGGCACCACGACATCGGTATGGACCAGGCCGAGTTCCGGATAGATGTGCAAATCGGTCATGTTGGCATGCCCGGTGCTGAAGGCAGCTTCCAGCGCGACGAAGATGCTGTCGTTGATCTGCCTGCCCTGGCGGCCGCTCAGGCTGAGCCGCAGCTTGCCGTCGTTGTCGATCAGCAAAATGTCCTGATAGTGATAGTTGTCCTTGATCGATTGCAGGTGCTGGCGGAGTTGCGCCTCGCGGGCGGTTTGCCCGGTTTTTGCCTGAAAAAGCGCGTTGACCGCAGCAATCAGTTGGGGGTTCTCGGCCAGCACCTGGCCATCGGCGATACGACTTTGCCGCCATTCATTGATCTGTCGCGATTTCAATTCGCTGATCGATCGCAGTTGCTCGCTGGTATGTCTGAGCTGGTTTTTGTTTTCAGTCTGGTAAAACAGATAACCGCCAAGGCCGAGAGCAGCAAAAATCAGAATAAAAGAGGGTAGCAACCAGCGGGAAGGGGTGGTGTTTTCCAGTTGATCCATGATTGCCTCAGGCATCCGGTCCTCTGATGCGATCAAGCAGGACGAGGGCGGCTTCAAAGTCGAAAATCGAGATCAGGCGTTCGAATTGGTCAAAATCCCGATCAAGCGCGCCGCGCATTTCGCTGCTCAGTTGCCGCAACATTTCTTGTGCCCGAACCTCGCCGGTTTCCAGCAGGCGGCGGAGTTGTGTCAGTTCAAGCGGGCTGGCGATTCGGCCGTCCGGGGCGGCTGTTGGCACGGAGGAATCCGGCGTTGTTGCAAGCTGCTGGCGCGACAGGTGCCGGTGCAGTGCGGCGTAGGCGGCTGCGGTTTGCTCGATCAGCGGCGCGATGACATCGGCCGGCTGGCCGGTCTTGATGGCGACTTCGAGGGCGGCCGCCGATGCTTGCACGGCCACCGCGCCGAGGGTGCCGGCCGCGCCTTTCAGCGAGTGGGCGAGGCGGCGGGCTTCGTCGGTTGCGCCGCTGGCGAGGTGGTTTTGAATACGGGCGAAATCGTCGGCGTGATTGCAGCTGAATTTGCCGAGCAGACGGGTGTAACTGCTCATGCGTCCCTGGACCGAGGCCAGGCCGAAGCGGCTGTCCAGATCGGGAATGTTGGCCAGCGTCGAGCGGATCGCGTCGTCGTCCAGGTGCGGCGCGGCCTGGCTGGCGTTTGGCGCAATCTCCGCGGCGGCAGGTCTGAGTGTTGGCAGCCAGCGGGCGAGGGCTGCGAACAGCACGGCCGGCTCGACCGGTTTTGCGACATGGCCGTTCATGCCGGCGGCCAGGCAACTGTCGCGATCGTCATCAAAGGCATTGGCGGTCATTGCCAGGATCGGGATGGCCGACCAGCCGGGCAAGGTACGAATGCGCCGGGTAGCCTCGATGCCGTCCATCACCGGCATTTGCATGTCCATCAAAACCAGCGCATAAGGTTGGCGCTCGGCGAGGGCAAGCGCCCGTCCACCGTCGCGGGCGACATCGACGATCAGGCCGGCAGCTCGCAGCAGATCGGTGGCAACTTCTTCATTGATCGGGTTGTCCTCGGCGAGCAGGATGCGCGTGCCGGGTTGGAAAAGCGGTAGCCGGCTTTTGTTCGGGTTGGCCGGGGGCAAGCTTTTTTGCTCCGGCGCCGGCTGGAGTAGTGCGGTGAACCAGAAAGTGCTGCCTTGCCCGAGCCTACTGTCGACGCCGATCTCGCCTTGCATGGCCTCGGCCAGCCGGCGGCTGATTGCCAGTCCGAGCCCGGTGCCACCGTAACGGCGGGTGGTCGAGGTATCAGCCTGCTCGAAAGGCGTGAATAGCCGTGACTGGGCTTCGGATGACAGGCCGATGCCGGTATCGCGCACAGCAAAGCGCACCAGCAGGCCGTTTTCGTCCTGGTGCAGCAATCGGGCGCTGAGCACGATACTGCCCCGGTCGGTAAATTTGACGGCATTCGAGAGAAAGTTGAGCAGTATCTGCTCGATGCGCAGCGGGTCGCCGCGCAGCACGGCGGGCAGGTTGGGGGCAATATTGCAGCTCAGGTTCAGGTGTTTGAGCTGGGCCTTGTCGTCAAGCAGGTTGCAAACACTGGCAAATACGTTATCGAGTGGAAAATCGGCTTCTTCCAGGGTCAGCTTGCCGGCTTCGATCTTCGAGATGTCGAGAATGTCGTTGATGATTGCCAGCAGATGCTGGGCGGCATCCGCCACTTTGCCCAGACGCTCGTTTTGTTGCGGGTTCTCCGAGTCGCGCAGCGCGATGTAGGTCAGGCCCATGATGGCGTTCATCGGGGTCCGGATCTCGTGGCTCATATTGGCCAGAAAGGTGCTCTTGGCGCGATTGGCCGAGTCCGCCTCATTCTTGGCCTGGTTGAGCTCGGCAGTGCGTTCGTGGACGACCGATTCAAGGTGCAGACGGTAGCGCTCAAGCTCGGCCTGCGTCTGTTTTTTTTCGGTGATGTCTTCCTTGATCGCCAGGTAGTGCGTCACCCGGCCATCCGGCTGACGCACCGGGGAAATGATCACGAATTCCTCAAATAGCGTGCCATCCTTGCGCTTGTTCATGAATTCGCCGCGCCAGACCTCGCCCTGTTCGAGCGCTTGCCAAAGTTCGAGGTAGGTTGCCTTGGGCGTCAGGCCGGACTGGAGCAGTTTCGGATTGCTGCCGACTGCCTCACCCCGGCTGTAGCCGGTATTTTCGACAAAGGTGTTGTTGACATATTCGATGTCGCCGCCGATGTTGGTAATGACGATGCTGTGCGGGCTTTGCTCGATGGCCAGCGACAGTTTTCTCAGTTCATCCGAGGCGGCGTAACGGTCGGTGACATCCTGAACCGTGCCGATCAGCGCCGTCGGCTCACCTTGCGGGCCACACTGAATTCTGGCCAAGGTGCGTACCCAGCGAATTTTGTCGTGACCCAGGATGCGGAATTCGGTGTCGCGCTCTTCCTTGTCGAGCAAGGCATTGGCCCAGGTTTCGCCAACCCGCAGGCGGTCCGCCGGGTAGATGCGTTCCATGAGGCTGCTTTTGGTCAATGGGGTTCCCGGCGGCAAGGCAAATATCCGGTAGGCTTCATCGCTACCGACCAGCATTTTGTTGTTGAAATCCTGTTTCCAGCTGCCGAGCTGCGCGATGCTTTGAGCCTCGCGCAGTGCCGCCTCGCTCTCCCGCAGGCGTTGTTCAAGCTGTTTGCTCTCGCTGACATCCTGAATGGTGCCGAACAGGTGCGAGATCCGGCCGGCGGCGTCGAAGTTGAGTTTTCCGGTGCCATGAACCCAGCAAATGCGGCCATCCTGTTGCCGGACAATGCGGTATTCATTGTCGAAATCAATTTTTTTGCCGAGCACATCGTCCTGCAGATAGCTTGCCATCCGGGCGCTATCTTCGGGGTGGATCAGCGCCAGCCAGCTCTGTACTGTGCGGACGTAGGCCGCATCGATGCCGAGAATGTCATCGAGGGCGGCGGAGCTGCTCCACCGATCGGCAATCGGGTCGAAATGAAAATGGCCGATTCTGGCCAGGCGCTGTGCGTCAAGCAGACTCGCCTCGCTGCGGCGCAGTTCCTGGCGCGAGCGCTGCATGGCGATGCCGAGGCCAAGTTCGCCGGCCAGGTTTTCGACCAGAGCCATTTCGATATCGTCAAAGGCATCCGTCTCGACAGCGTAGAGGTTGAGCGCACCATAAATGCGACTGTCGACGCGCAGCGGCAGGGCGACTGATGACTGATAGCCGTGCGCCAATGCGGCGGCGCGCCAGGGCTCGAAGGAGGGATCGCTGTGAACATTGCGCACGATGCTCGGCACCCCGGTACGGATGGCCCGGCCGGTTGGCCCGCTGCCCTTGGGGCCTTCGGCCCAGGTGATAGCCAGTTGATCGAGATAGTGATCGCCAAATCCCGACTGGGCGACCGGCCTGACATGCTTTTCGCTGTCGTACTGTGCTTCGGCAATCCAGGCCATGTGGTAGCCACCAATTTCGACCGCTATATTGCAGATTTCGCTCAACATGGCGGATTCGTCATCATGACGGACGATGGCCTGGCTGATGGCGCTGATCAGGGACAGGGCGCGGTTCTGGTTTCTGAGGGCAATCTGGTCGTTGCGATGCTGGGTGATGTCAATCAGGATGCTGACCGTAACCAGCGGCAAGCCGTCAGGCGCGCGCTCGATGACGCAGCCGCGGGCCTCCAGCCACAGCCAGTGGCCAGCGCTGTGTTGCATGCGATATTCAGTGACCGAGGCACTGGTTTTTTGGCTATTTTTCGCGTCGACCGCACCCCGTCCCGCCAGGGGACTTGCTTCGCGGCGCAGGAAGTCGCTTTGGGTGGCAGCATTCACCCGGGCGCGATCATCGGGATGAACCAGGGCCAGCCAGTCGGCCAGATTTTGCGGCGAGTCTTCCGGCGAGCCGCCGATGAGCTTGAGCAGGCCGGCGCTGACGATACTGTGGTCGTGGGCATGAAAATATTCCCAGGTGCAGGCGCCGGTTGCTTCGAGCGCCAGGTGCAGATGACTGGCCAGCCGCAGGTTTTCACGCACCTTCTCGGCGCTGAGCAAGGCGGCCTCCAGCTGATGCACCGCGAGTTGCTCAAACAGCCGGTGCTGGCTGACCACTCCGACCAGATCGCCGGCGGCATCGACCACCGTAATGTGGCGCAGGTGGTGGCGGGTCATCGCTTCGAGGGCGGTAGTGACCGACTCGTTGAGATTGATGCTGCATACCGGCAAGCTCATCCCCTGGTCGAGCCGAATCTCGTGGGGTTCGGGGAAATCCTTGAACAGGCGAGGAATGTCACGCTCGGTCAGAATGCCCAGCGGCTTGGCACCGTCGCTGACGATCAGGTAATCCACCCCGTTGGCGAGCATGTGGGCAATGGCATCGAGCAGCAGGGTGCCGGGTGGCAGATGCGGGATTTTCCGGTCCATGACGCCTTCCAGCGTCTGCAGGTGGCGGAAAATGGCGCCACCAATGGCCAGCCGAAAATTGGTTTCGCTGACGATTCCGATGGTTTTACCCTCGGAATCGACAATCACCAGATGGCGGATATTGTGTTTTTCAACCAGCTGCCGGGCATGCACCAGATCGAGATCGGGCGGGGCGGTAATCAGCGGCGCGGCCATGATCGCTTCGACCGGCGTTTCGGCCGGCCGGCGCTCATGCAGAGCGCGCAGAATGTTCACTTCGGTGATGATGCCCAGCGACTTCTCGGCACTGCCGACCAGCAGGCTGGAAATGTGTTCGCTCGCCATCAAGTGGGCTGCTGCCTGGAAAGTGGTGTCCGGCGCAACGCTGCGTACCTCGCGGGTCATGATGTCGGCGAGCGTGGTGCTGTGCATTGGGGTCATGGCAGATTTTCCGGATCGGCACCGAACTGATGTTTCAGGGCGCCGATGGTCCGCTGCATTTCACCAGTAAGCGTGGCGAGAAGCTGCAGTGTTTCAGGCGACTCGCCGGGCTGGCGTAGCGCTTCATTGAGCGCCGCCGCTGCCGCTTGAATGCTGCTTAGACCCAGCGTGCCGGCAGCTCCCTTGAGGGAATGGACAAGGAGCTCGGCATCGCTGGCCCGAGCGCTGGCCAGTGCCACCGCGATGGCTTGCTGGTCATTGCCATGCAGGGCAACGAAACTGTGCAACAGGCGTAAATAGCTGGCCGGCCGGCCCCGCACCGCGAGCAGGCCGGTCTGCGTGTCGATGCCGGGAACGTCGGTCAGCGCCTGAAGCAGCCTATCGTCGGTGTTGGCGAGCGGGGCAGGGGCGCCCGATTTGCCTGGCGGGAAACTCTCCCGGGAAGTCCGAGGTGTCGGGGGCGTGCCTTCCCGATTCTGTAACCCGTCTCTACCCTGGCTCTCACCTTGTCCCTCAAGGGGGTTTGCTGCGGGACAAAAAGGAGTGAGTGACGGTGTGGCTTTCTGTGCTCTTGGCGCCGGCAGCCATTTGATCAGCATTGCATACAGATTGCTCGGGTCTACCGGCTTGGCAACGTGGTCGTTCATGCCGGTATCGAGGCAGCGCTGGCGGTCTTCGCTGAAGGCGTTGGCGGTCATCGCCAGGATCGGCACGGTGCGGCCACGTTCGCTCTGACGGATGGCGCGGGTGGCCGTCAGGCCGTCCATGATCGGCATTTGCATGTCCATCAGGATCAGGTCGTAATCCTGTTCGGTGACCATTTCAACGGCTTTTTGCCCGTTGACCGCAAGATCGGCCTGCACGCCGACGCCACGCAGCAGTTCAAGCGCTACTTCCTGATTGATCGGGTTGTCTTCGGCGAGCAGGATGCGCGTCTGGCGGAATTTGCTGGAAAGCAGCCGTTCCGCTTCGTCGGCCGGGATGGCTCGCAGGTTCTCCGTGACGTTTGCAGTGGCGCGTTGCAAACGAGCCGTGAACCAGAAGGTGCTGCCTTGGCCGGGCGTGCTGTGCAGGCCGCTATCGCCGCCCATCAGCAGGGCGAGCCGGCGGGCGATGGCGAGGCCAAGGCCGGTACCGCCGAAACGCCGGGTCGTTGAGGTGTCGGCCTGTTCAAACACATCGAAAATCCGCGCCTGCTGTTCGGCGGGAATGCCGATGCCGGTATCGCTGACGGCAAAGCGGACGAACAATTCATCAGCGTTTTCTGCAACCAGAGTGATGTTCACCGAGATGCTGCCGTGTTCGGTGAATTTGACTGCGTTGGAGAGGTAATTGAGCAGAATCTGGCCGATGCGCAGCGGGTCGCCGTGCAGCACGGGCGGTAGCGCCGGGTCGATTTCGCTGTGGAATTCCAGGCCGCGCGAACGGACGCGGTCGATGATCATTTCGCTGCTGTTGTCGAGCAAGCGGGCCAGGGTGAAATCGGCCGGTTCAAGCGCCAGTTTGCCCGCCTCGATTTTCGAGATATCGAGAATCTGGTTGATGATGGCCAGCAGATGCTGCGCGGCATCGGCAACCTTGTTCAGGCGGCCGAGTTGTTTGGGGTCCTGCGTCTCGCGTTCGGCCAGATGTGTCAGGCCGATGATGGCATTCATCGGGGTCCGGATTTCGTGGCTCATGTTGGCCAGGAAGGCACTCTTGGCAACGCTCGCCTGCTCGGCGGCCTCCTTGGCGGTGGCGAGCTGGATTGTCCGCTTGTCGACCAAGTCTTCGAGGTGCAGACGGTATTGCTCAAGCTCGGCGGCAGCGCTTTTCTGCTCGGTAATGTCCTGCCAGATGCCGCTGATCATCGGCCGGCCAGCAATGGTCACCGTGGCCGCGCTAACGCGGGCAATCTGCTGGCTGCCGTCCTTGCGCTGGTGACGGCTTTCGAAGACGGTGCGCTCCTGTTCAAGAGTGTGCACCATCAACTGGTGGACCTCGGCCTCGGTCATGTTGACCTGGATGTTGTTCAGTTTGAAGCCGGCAAACTCTTCGCGGGTGTAGCCGAGTTGCTGGATGGCGGCATCGTTGATCTCGATGAATTCCAGGGTTTCCGGATCGATCAGGCAAATTGAGTCCTGGCCCTGGGTGACGATGCTGCGGTAAATTTCCTCGCGCTCACGCAATGCTTCTTCGGCGGCGCGTCGCTCGGAAACATTGACGATATAAACGACGAGATGCGGCTCACCGTCCACCTCGACTCGGGCTGCCGACAGGCTGATTTTTCGCCGAATGCCGTTGCGGCCGATAGCGACGCTGTCAAAGTCGACAATGCAGCCGTCGCGCTTGAATGTTTCCAGCATCCGGTCGCGATCCTCGGCTGTCCAGAGGCCAGCTTCAAGCGTGGTCTTGCCGAGTAGTTCCTCGCGTGTCCAGTGGTATTCACTGAGCAGCCGTTCGTTGACGTCGATTAGCCGGCCATCGTTCAAACGCGTGATGCAGGCGGCTACGGGCGCCGCGCGGAAGGCTGTGGCCAAACGCTCCTGGAGCTGGAGAATGGCGTTTTCCGCCCGCTTGCGTTCGGAAATGTCGAGAATGAAGGAGAGGACATAGGGGCGGCTATTGAGCGTGATGAGCTCGGCCGACAGACTGATCGCGATCGGGGTGCCATCGCGCCGGTACCATTCGGTCTGATAGTCGGCCAGCCGGTTACCGGCTGTCTCAAGCTGTTCGCGCCATTGCCGACGAGCTTCGGGGCTGGGCCAGAGATTGAAGTCGAGCGAACTGCGGCCGCGCAGTTCGTTGATTGACCAGCCGAGCAGGTCAGCGTAACGGTTATTAATGTCGAGGAAGAGACCGTCGTCGATGGTGGTCAGAGAGATGGCGGCGGGGCTGGCATTGAACGATACCCGGAATCGTTCCTGCAGTTCATGCATATGCGTGATATCGCGGCCGATGCCAAGGACGCCGAGCAGCTTTCCGTTTGTGTCGCGCATCGGTGCCTTGGTGGTCAGCAGTAGTTCGCGGTGGCCATCGCTGGCAAAGGCGATCCATTCCTCGTTGCTGCGCGGGCCACCGGCTTGCAGGGCGGCTTGGTCATTGGCGCGGAAGAACTCGGCGAGTTCGTGGTCGACAAAATCGAAATCGGTCTTGCCGAGAATATCCGCCTCGCTACTGCCGAAAAACTCTTCAAAACGCTTGTTGCAATTTAGATAAACGCCGTCCGGGTCTTTCAGCCAGATCAGGTCGGGCAAGGTGTCGAGCAGCGTGCGTAACTGGCTGCGCTGACTTTCCAGTTCGCTGACGGCCTGGTCGGCAATTTTCCAGGCAGCGCGTTCGGCCGCCTGTTCTCTTTCAAAATTGCGGATCAGGCGGCCCAGCAGCAGGGCGAGCAGGCCGGCGGTGAAGGCGACGAAGAACCAGCCTTTCAGCATGTTGACAATGGCCTGTTCGGCCGGATCAGGGAAAAAATGCGCAGCCAGCGGGTCTGAAATCAGTATCCACAAGGCAGCCAGCAAAACGTAGGGAACGACGACCAGCAGGATGCCGGACGTGATATTGCTTTTCTCGGCCCGCTCATCCGTCACCTGCCGGCCACGGTCGACCGTTGAAAACGGCCTATTCGGCATAAGTTTTGGCAATGCTCTGGAAGGTGTCGCATTCCCGGATGAAGGTGGCAACGACATCCGGGTCGAAATGCTGACCGCTGCCTTCGAGAATGATCTGGCGTGCTTGCTCGAAAGGCATGGGTGGTTTGTAGATGCGCTTGCAGATCAGTGCATCGAAAACATCAGCCAGCGCCATCAGACGGGCGGAGATTGGAATGGCATCACCGACCAGGCCGGCCGGGTAGCCGCTGCCATCCCATTTTTCGTGGTGGTAATGGGCGATCTCCTTGGCGATGGCGAGAAAGGCCACCGGTTTTTCAGCATCCTTTTCGGCCTGGGCAATGGCGTTGCTGCCCAGTTCGGCGTGGGTTTTCATGATTTCCCACTCCTCCGGCGTCAGTTTTCCCGGTTTGAGCAGAATATGGTCGGGGATGCCGACCTTGCCGATGTCGTGCAGCGGTGCCGATTTGGCCAGCGCATCGATGGTGCGGTCATCAAGATAGGCCGAGAAGCGCGGGTGGTTTTTCAGCCCCTTCGCCAGTGTGCGGACATATTCCTGGGTGCGGCGCAGATGGTTGCCAGTTTCCGGATCGCGCGTTTCAGCCAGACGCGCCAGGGCGTGGATGCTGACCTGCTGGATCAGCTGGTTTTCGCCCATGCGTCGGGTGACTTCAGCTTCGAGAAAACTGTTCTGATCGCGCAAAAAATCGCGTGCCCGTTTTACTTCAAGCTGGGTGCGAACACGGGCGAGGACGATCAGTGGGCGAACCGGCTTGGTGATGTAATCAACCGCGCCACAGTTGAGACCGTGTTCCTCGTCTTCGGTGGCATCCATCGCAGTCACGAAAATCACCGGGATATGACGGGTTTTCGGGTCGGCGCGTAGTGCGGCGAGCACTTCGTAGCCGTCCATTTCCGGCATCATGACATCGAGCAGAATCAGGTCGGGCGCCGGTTTGCCGTGGGCAATCTGCAAGGCGCGGCGACCCGAGTTGGCGGCGCGGACGCGGTAGGTAGGCTGCAATAACTCACCGAGAACGCTAAGGTTTTCCGGTGTGTCGTCAACAATTAATATGGTGGGCTGGCCTGCAGCCATCGTCTCTCTCCGGTCGCACTGTTTGTGGCGACTTGCCGGCGATTATCACCGCCCCCAAGCAAGTTGGCTACAGTTAACGGGGTATTTACAGCGACCGTATTCCAGTGTTCTGAATTGCGGCTTCCCCGTTTTGCCCGCGTTGCTGCATCAAGCAGCGGGACGTTGCGTACCCATGATGCGGTGGTAGGCCCCAAAACGCTTTTCGTCGATTTCACCGGCGTTGACCGCAGTAATCAGGGCGCAGTCCGGTTCCTGGTTGTGACGGCAGTCGCGGAAGCGGCATTGGCCAAGATAAGGCCGGAATTCACGGAAGGCGTGTTCGATTTCCTGTCGGTCAAGATGGCCGAGGCCGAATTCCTGCAGGCCCGGCGAGTCGATCAGTTCGCTGTCGGCATCAAGATGATAGAGCGTGGCGTGCGTTGTTGTGTGCTTGCCGGAATCGAGCGCCTGCGAAATTTCGCGGGTGGCGGCATTGGCTTCGGGAACCAGAGCATTGACCAGCGTTGATTTGCCCATGCCGGACTGACCGACCAGTACGCTGGTCACGCCATAAAGCTCGGGGCGCAGGTCTTCGGCATGCTCAAGAGCGGAGAGTTCGACGATGCGGTAGCCAAGCCGGGCGAACATCGCCAGACGGTCGCGGGCGGCTGGCAGCTTGTCGGTCAAATCGCATTTGTTGAGGACGATCAGCGGCTCGATTTCTTCGCTTTCGGCGGCGAGCAGGGCGCGGGTAATCAGGTCATCGGAAAAGGCCGGCTCGGTGGCGACGACAATGACCAGTTGATCGACATTGGCGGCGATCAGCTTCTGCTTGGTTTCGTTGGAGCGGTAAAGCAGGCTGGTGCGCGGCTGGATGGCCTCGATGACGCCCTGGTCGTCCGAACTGCGCAGAATGTCGACCCGGTCGCCACAGGCAACATCGCTCCGTTTGCCCCGCGTGAAGCAGGGCAGCAGCGTGCCTTCAGCAAGTTCAACCAGATACTGGCGCCCGTGGGCGGCAACGACACGACCTTCCATCATTCTTTGAAGTGGTAATACTGCAGGTTGAGATAGGCGGCGACTTGAGCTTCTTGTTCTGGAAGCAAGCCAGCCCTGGTCTGCGCATTGCAGGCGGTGACACGTTTCATGATGGCGAGCTTGGTCGACAGCAGACGGTTGTCACGGGTGTACATCTTGCTGCCGTCGCCACCTTGCAGGCGAATGTGGCAGGCGACGCAGGACTTGTCGTGGTGTTCCTTGCCCAGCTTTGGATCAGCGTTGCCCCAAGGGTCAGCGGCCAATGCCGGTGGCGCAATCAGGAGGGCGGCGATAAGCGTCGTGATGGCTTTCATGCGGGTTTCTCCTGTAATTGCAGGCGTGCAATGCGTTGCGCCGCCGGTGGGTGGGAGTCGTAGAACATGGAGTGGATCGGGTCGGGCGTCAGGGTCGAAGCGTTGTCTTCGTAGAGCTTGACCAGGGCGCGGCCGAGATCGGCCGCCGCAGTGTGCTCGGCGGCATAGGCATCGGCCTCGAACTCGTGTTTGCGCGACAGGTAACTGGTCAGCGGGCTGAACGGGAAGGTGAAGATCGGCATGACGAGGAAGAAGAGGATCAGCGCCAGCGTCGTGTTCTGGGCCGGGACGCCGAGACCGTGGAAGAACCACGGGGCATCAATCAGTTGGCCGAGCAGCCAGAGCAGGACAAGCGAACTGGCGAACATGACGATGATGTGTTTGACGACGTGCTTCTTGCGGAAATGGCCTAACTCGTGAGCCAGTACGGCTTCGATTTCCGGCGGGCTGAGGCGGGAAAGCAATGTGTCGAAGAAGACAATCCGCTTGTTGTTGCCGAAGCCGGTGAAGTAGGCGTTGCCGTGGTTGGAACGCTTCGAGCCATCCATCACGAAGAGGCCGGAGGAGCGGAAGCCGCAGCGATTGAGCAGGGCTTCGATGCGTGATTTCATCTCGCCGTCTTCGAGTGGCGAAAACTTGTTGAAGAGCGGTGCAATCCAGGTCGGGTAAACGAACATGGCCAGTAGATTGAAGGCGCTCCAGAATACCCAGACGTAAAGCCACCAATTCGGGCCCATGGCGCCCATCAGCCAGAGGACGGCGAGGATCAGCGGGGCGCCGATGGCGATGCCGAGCAGGGTTTGTTTGGCGAGATCGGCAAAGAAAAGACCGAGCGTCATCCGGTTGAAGCCGTAGCGGGCTTCGATGACGAACTGGCGGTAGAGCGAAACCGGCAGGTCGAGCATGCCGGAGAGCAGCATCAGGCTGAAAATCATTGCCAGGCCGTAAGCCAGGCCATCCAGTCGGGCGGCCCAGAAATCATGCAGCCAGGCGAGGCCGCCACCCAGGGTCAGGATCAGAAGCAGGGAGGCATCGAGTATTGTTGTGAAAATGACCGTTTTGTTGCGGTCGACCGTGTAATCGGCGGCTTTTTGGTGGGCGGCGAGCGGTATGCGCGTCGCGAAGTCGGCCGGTACGGCGTTGCGGTGGGCGGCGATGAAGCGGATGTGGCGTAGCTTCAGCCAAAGGCGAGCCGCCAGCGTCAGGGCAAAGGCGAGGAGAAAGAAGAGAGTGAAGTCGGGAGTCACGGGAGTCAATGCAAAGCTGTGAGAAAATTCATGTTTTTACGAACTTGGGCAATTATATGGCAGGCAACGCAAACAACCTCGTCTGGCTGGATATGGAAATGACCGGTTTGAACCCGGACGGCGACAGAATTATCGAAATGGCGATGGTTGTCACCAATTCCGAGCTGGAAATGGTTGCCGAATCGCCCTCCTGGGTCGTGCATCAGACGGATGAAGTGCTGGCTGGCATGGATGATTGGAACCAGAAAACGCATGGTCGTTCCGGTCTGATCGACAAGGTCAAGGCGTCGACCACGAATGAAGCCGAAGTCGAGGCACTGGCGCTGGAGTTTCTGAAAAAATATTCATCCAAAGGTCATTCGCCGATGTGCGGCAACTCGATCGGCCAGGATCGTCGCTTCATGGCGCGCTACATGCCGACGCTGGAGGAGTTCTTTCACTATCGCAATCTTGATGTCAGCACCTTGAAAGAACTGTGCAAGCGCTGGCAGCCGGAAATCTACAAGGGCTTTAAAAAGAAGGGTCGGCATACCGCGCTGGCTGACATCCATGAGTCGATCGACGAAATGAAGTATTACCGCGAACACTTCCTGGTCAAAACGGCTCCCTGATTGCTCTTTCCCTTGCCTCGGGAAGGCGGATTTTCCTGAGGCAAGGGATTCCGTTGCCGTCCTCCAGGGGCGCTACTGCCGGGATGCGGTCAACGCCGGAAAAGACGGAATTTCTCCTTGCGGTTGCCGGGGCGGTTGCCTTCCCAGATTTTCTTCCAATTCCCACTCGGCGCCGCCAGTTCTTGACGCGTGTCGCCAACGACCAGCAACCAGTTGCAAGCTTTGCCGGCGCTGGTTTCGATTGCGGCTGGCTCGATTTCGACAAAATAGGCCAGTGAGGCACGCTGGCCGTCGCTCAGGCCGCGCTCAGCCAGGCAACCATGGTCAGGCGGCAATGCTTTGACGATGGCCTGGGCAACCGGGCGGTAGCTCTTGCCGTAGTCGAACCACGGCAAAATCAATGTCGTGGCCAGCAGCCAAAGAGTGGTGAAGCCGAGTGTCCAGTGCGTCAGGCTGCGGTAGGGTGAGCGCGGCGCGGTGACGATCAGCCAGAGCCACCAGGCGGTTGCAACAAGGCCGAGAATGAAGTCGGATAAATCGAATTGCCCGACGAAGCCAGGGCGCAGCGCAACAACGCGCTTGGCCAGTTTTTCCGGCCAGCCGAGCGCCATTGCCGACCAACTTAACCAGATCAACCCGACAAAGAGGCTGAAAGTCATCATCGCGAACCAGTCGAAGGCATTGGCGGCACCGCGGCGCAGAGTGAGGGCGCCGGGCGTGGCGAGCAGGGCCAGCGGCGGAAGCATCAGCAGCGCCGGAATTTCCCGTGGATAGTAGGCGAGGGCCAGCATCAGCAGGGTGACGAGCAGGAAAGCCAGCGGCAGTAATTGGGCGGGAGCGCGCCACTCCTTGCGTCGCGTCCATAGCGTCCAGCCGGCCAAGGGTAGTACCGGGAAAGCGAACCAGGGGAGCAGCGAGAGAAAGCGACCGGCGCCCGGCAGGGAAAAAGGCGTTTTCAGCGGCGCGAGTTCAGTGGCCAGCCAGCCGTGGAAGCGCGATGGTTCCAGGGCGAGCAGCAGTAATGGCCAGGGCAGGATCAACAGTGCCGCAATGCCAAGGCCAATGGCCAGCGTGTGCAGGGCTTTCGGACGATCCGGCGACAACCACCAGGCAATCGGAGCAATGGCCAGTAGTGGCAAAGTCGGTGAAATGCCGGCGCCGAGCAAACAGCCGGCAACAGCAAGGCCGTAATAGGCACCGGTCAGCCGTGGTTTGCGACCGATGGTAGCCAGGGCGCCGAGAGCGCCGCTGTAAGCGGCCAGAGCGATCAGCATCGGCTGGGCGTCGTGGGCATGCAGCAGCAGGCCGACGCAACCGGCGAGCAGCAGCGGGCTGGCGGCGGCGCTGTCCTGGCCGTAAAGTTCGCGGCCGGCGTAGTAAAGGCCCATTAGCGCCAGTGCTACCCAGATACCGCTGGCCAGTCGCATGGCTTCGTGCATCGGCAGCCAGTTGCCGAAAATTGCACCAGTAAGCGCCGCGCTCCAGTAGTAAAGCGGTGGCTCGTGAAAGGCACGGCCGGCCAGGTCGGGCGAGAGCCAGTCGCTGTAATGCAGCATATGCCAGGCGGTGCCGATGTGAATGGCGTCCTCGCCCTTCCATGGGTCACGGCCAAACAGGCCGGCCAGAACATAGAAGGCCAACATGGCGGCCAACATCCAGCCGGCCGG
>Ga0073904_10001844_pt1 | contig 15914 bp, 16 predicted proteins | sample KloWWTrecipitate_FD_66668 | JGI IMG/M metagenome (GOLD analysis project Ga0073904, IMG submission 66668) | Active sludge microbial communities from Klosterneuburg, Austria, studying microevolution and ecology of nitrifiers - Klosterneuburg... | ecosystem: Engineered > WWTP > Aerobic digester >...
TCAAGAAGGTGCACGATTCGCGTCTGTTGTCGCCCAGTCCGCGGATCATCATCTGCGTGCCCTGCGGCTCCACCCAGGTCGAGCGCCGAGCGATTCGCGATGCAGCCCTGGCTGCGGGCGCCTCCAAGGTTTTTCTGATTGAGGAGCCGATGGCCGCCGCCATCGGCGCGGGTCTGCCGGTGTCGGAAGCAACGGGCTCGATGGTCGTGGACATCGGCGGCGGCACCACTGAAGTCGGCGTGATCTCGCTGGGCGGCATCGTGTATTCGGGCAGCATCCGGGTCGGTGGTGACAAATTCGACGAGTCCATCGTCAATTACATCCGCCGCAACTACGGCATGCTGATCGGCGAGACCACCGCCGAGAAGATCAAGAAGGAAATCGGCTCCGCCTTTCCCGGCTCCGAGGTGCGCGAGATGGAAGTCAAGGGCCGCAATCTGGCCGAAGGGATTCCGCGCAGCTTCACGATTTCGTCCAACGAGATCCTCGAAGCGCTGACCGAGCCGCTCAACCAGATCGTGTCTGCGGTCAAGATCGGTCTCGAACAGACACCCCCCGAGCTTGGTGCCGACATCGCCGAGCGCGGCATGATGCTGACCGGCGGCGGCGCGCTGGTGCGCGACCTCGATCGCCTGCTGATGGAAGAAACCGGCCTGCCGGTGGTCGTCGCCGAGGAGCCGCTGACCTGCGTCGCGCGCGGTTGCGGCATGGCACTCGACAAGATGGACGAGCTCGCTTCCATCTTCACCTACGAGTGATCGGCTGCCCTGGCTCGAACACCGGGGCGTGCTTGCATCATTGCCCTTCACCTGACGGCCCCTGATTTTCCGGATGCCTTTCGTCGGCCATCAGCCTCCCCCGATCTTCAAACGCGGACCCGCGCCCCTGGCACGCCTGTTCGCCTTCGTTGCCATCTGCCTGTTGCTGCTGGTGGCTGACCTGCGGTTCCGCTACCTCGAAGTGGTTCGCCATGCGCTGTCGGTCGTCACCTATCCCTTGCAGATGGCCGCGGCTACGCCAGCCGACTTCGTCGGCAATGCCTCGCGCTACTTCGCCACGCTGATCGAGGTTCAGCGCGAGAATGCCGAATTGCGCCGCCAGCAACTGAGCTCGGGCGAGCGCCTGCTGCGCTTCGAGCTGCTCGCGCAGGAAAATGCCCATTTGCGTGGCTTGCTCGACATGTCGCGCCGCGTCGAGGTCAAGAGCATCGCCGCCGACATTCTGTACAACGCGCCGGACCCCTTCGCGCGCAAGGTCATCCTCGATCGTGGCGCGCAGCAAGGGGTCGAGGCGGGACAGGCGGTTGTCGATGCGAAGGGCGTCGTCGGCCAGGTCACACGCGTGCATCCGGTGCAGTCCGAGGTCACGCTGCTGACTGACCGCAATCAGTCAATGCCGGTCATGGTGGTGCGCAACGGGGTGCGCGGCGTGCTTTTCGGCAGCGGCCACGGACGCCTGGAGATGCGCTTCGTGCTGGCCGACGCCGATATCCGTGAGGGCGATCAGCTCGTCACCTCGGGCCTGGACGGGGTCTTCGTGCCCGGCCTGCCGGTGGCGAACGTCGTCGGTGTCGACCGTGCGTCCGACGCCTTCGCCCGTATCGACTGCGAACCGCTGGCGGCGATTGAAACCAGCGTGCAGGTGCTGGTGATCGGCCGTACTACCTATCCGCCGCCGCCGCCACAAGACCAGCTGGAGCGCTGAGCCATGCAGTCGACCCATCGTTCCAGCCGTATCCTGCTGCCGGTCAAGCTGTGGTTCGTGTACCTCAGCCTCTTCCTCGCGCTCGGGCTCGAGTACGTTCCCTCCGGGCGTGTCCCGGGCGTCCCTGACTGGATGGCGCTGGTGTTGGCCATCTGGTGTGTGCGCGAACCGCTGCGCATCGGCATGGGTGTGGGTTTCGTATTTGGTTTGCTGGTCGATGTCGGGCAGGGCGCGGCAATGGGTCAGCATGCGCTGGCCTATGTAGTGCTGGCCTATCTGGCCAATGCGGCGGCGCGGCGCGTGCTGTGGTTCCCCTTGCTGCAGCAGGCGGTGCATCTGTTTCCGCTGTTCGTGCTGTCGCAGGTGCTGATGCTGGTCGTGCGCCTGCTGGCTGGCGCCGAGTTTCCGGGGTGGTGGTACTTCCTCACCAGCCTGAGCAGCGCGCTGCTGTGGGCGCCACTGTCGTTCCTGCTGATGTTGCCGCAGTACCAGCCGGTGGACCGCGATGACAACCGTCCGATCTGAGGCGGCTGCACGATGACTGAATTCCGCGCACCCGCCCAGGAACTTGCCCGCTTTCGTCTGCGTGTGGTGGTGGCGATGATGTTTGTCTGCATCTGTCTGGGTCTTCTTGCGGCGCGTTTTTACTACCTGCAGGTGCTTCGCCACAGCTACTACCTGACGCGCGCCGAGGACAATCGCATTGCACTGCTGCCGACCGTACCCAACCGCGGCACCATCGTGGACCGCAATGGTGTGGTGCTGGCGCGCAACTACGCTACCTACACGCTCGAGATCACGCCTTCGCAGGTCGACAACGTCGAGGTGACCCTGGACGAGCTGGCCACGCTGGTGGCGATCGAGCCGCGTGATCGTCGCCGCTTCATGAAGCTGCTCGAGGAGAGCCGCAACTTCGACAGCGTGCCGGTACGCAGCCGTTTGAGCGATGAAGAGGTCGCGCGCATCGTGTCGCAGCGCTACCGCTTCCCCGGGGTCGAGGTGAAGGCCAGGCTGCTGCGTGATTATCCGCAGGGCACAGTGGGTTCGCATGTCGTCGGCTATATCGGGCGCATCAACCAGCGCGACCTCGATCGCATCGAGGAGGCCGGCACCGAGGCCAATTACCGGGGCTCGCAGCACATCGGCAAGGCCGGACTGGAGCTGTTCTATGAAGCGGATCTGCATGGCAGTACAGGGATCGAGCAGGTCGAGGTCAATGCCGGCGGACGGGCCGTACGCGCCCTGTCGCGCACGCCGCCGACTCCGGGCAACGATCTGGAGCTGACGCTCGATATCGAACTGCAGCGGGTGGCGGAGTCCGCCTTCGGCGAGCGTCGCGGCGCACTGGTGGCGATCGAGCCAGCGACTGGCGGTTTGCTGGCACTGGTATCGACACCGACCTTCGACCCAAATCTGTTCGTCGATGGCATCTCGACGCAGGACTGGAAGGCCTTGAACGACTCGCCCGATCATCCCTTGCTGAACCGCGCGATTTATTCGGCCTATCCGCCGGGTTCGACCTTCAAGCCCTTCATGGCGCTCGCCGGGCTGGAAACGGGCAAGCGCACGGCCAAGCAGGCGATCTCCGACATCGGTTACTTCAACCTTGGCAATCATCGCTTCATGGATGACAAGGTCGGTGGACACGGCATGGTCGACCTGCACAAGTCCATCGTCGTGTCATGCAACACCTATTACTACCAGCTTGCCAACGATCTCGGCATCGACAACATTGCCAGGTTCATGGGGCAGTTAGGTTTTGGTTCGCGCACCGGAGTCGACTTGCCTGGTGAGGCGGCCGGCGTGCTGCCCTCGCCGGAATGGAAGCGCCAGCGCTTCCGCCGCCCGGAGCAGCAGCAGTGGTACGCCGGCGAGACCATCTCGGTCGGCATCGGCCAGGGCTACAACGCCTATACGCCGCTGCAGCTCGCAACCGCGCTCGCGGCGCTGATCAACGGCGGCAAGCTGTACCGTCCGCACATCGTCCGTCATGTCGTTGATGCACGCACTGGCGAGCGGCGGGTCGTCGAGCCCGAACCCCAGCGCCAGCTCCCGTTCAAGGCGGCCAACGTCAAGGCCGTGCTTGACGGCATGGTCGGGGTCAACATCGAGGGCACTGGCCGGCGCGCCTTCCAGGGTGCGGCCTATACGTCCGGCGGCAAGACGGGTACGGCACAGGTGTATTCGCTGCGCGGCCAGCGCTACGTCGAGGGTCGGGTGCGCGAGCGCCTGCGCGACCACTCCTGGTTCATCGCCTACGCGCCGGCGGAAGCGCCCAGGATTGCTCTCGCGGTGCTGGTCGAGAACGGCGGTTTTGGCGCACAGTCAGCGGCGCCGATTGCACGCCAGGTGATGGACTATTATCTGTTGCACCAGCGCGCAAGCGCCGCTGCGGCGGAGGATGTGGGCGCGGACGAGATCGAGACGGATGCAGACGCGGCCGAACCGGTTAGCCAATCCGCAGTGAGTGCAGGGGGCGTTGCGGGCCCCGAGCGGCAGGGCTCCACGTCACCCGGAGGCGCGCGGCCGTGAGCAGCAACTGGCGTTTCAATCCGCTCGCGCTGGTGCGTGGCTTTCTGCGGCCGATCGACCCGCTGTTGATGCTGGTGCTGGGGGTTCTGCTTGGCTACGCCTGGGTGCTGATGCAGAGTGCCTCGCCCGAGCGCCTGGATAGTCAGGTGACGCACTTTGCCATCGCCCTCGGCGCGATGTGGCTGATGGCCTGGCTGAAACCTTTGCGCCTGTTTCGATTTGCGCTGCCGCTGTATGTTCTTGGCGTGGTGTTGCTGATCGGGGTCGAACTGTTTGGCGAGGTGTCCAAGGGTGCGCAACGCTGGCTCGATATCGGTGTCACCCGCATTCAGCCTTCCGAGATCATGAAGATCGCGATGCCGCTGATGCTGGCCTGGTATTTCCAGCAACGCGAGGGGCAGACGCGTTTCGTCGACTTTCTCGTCGCCGGCCTGCTGCTGCTGTTGCCGGTTGGACTCATCCTGATCCAGCCCGATCTGGGCACCAGCCTGCTGGTGGCGGCCGCTGGCCTGTACGTGATCTATTTCGCCGGGCTGTCGTGGAAGCTGATCGTCCCGCTCGTGGTGGTGTTGTTCATCGGCCTGGGTTCCATCGTCACCTTCGGTGACACGCTGTGTCAGCCCGAAGTGGACTGGCAGGTGTTGCGCGAGTACCAGAAGCAGCGTGTATGCACCCTGCTCGACCCCACGCGCGACCCGCTCGGCCGAGGCTTTCACATCATCCAGTCCACGATTGCGATCGGCTCCGGCGGGGTGTCCGGCAAGGGCTGGATGGAGGGCACCCAGACCCATCTCGCCTTTCTGCCCGAGCGCCATACCGACTTCATCTTTGCGGTGCTGGCCGAGGAGTTCGGTCTCGCCGGCGCGCTCGTCCTGCTGGCCGTCTACCTGCTGCTGCTGATACGTGGATTTGTCATCGCCGCTTTTGCGCCCACACACGCCACGCGTCTGCTGGCCGGTTCGATCACGATGATTTTCTTCACCTATGCCTTTGTCAATATGGGCATGGTCAGCGGCATCCTGCCCGTGGTGGGTGTGCCCCTGCCCTTCATCAGCTACGGTGGAACGGCGCTCGTCACCCTGTGTCTGGGCATTGGCATCCTGATGAGCATCCAGCGCAGCAGACTGATGGCGCGCAGCAACTGAGTCGCCGTTCGTGACCGGATACGGAGTGCCAATGACTTTCGACCCTGCCCGTGTTGATGCCATGCCTGCCTTTCGTCAGGTCGCCCCTCAGCCTCTCGCTCCCCGGTTCCGCAGCCGTGCACTGGTCGCCATGCTGTCGGCGGTGGCGGCTGCGCTGCTGCTGTCGGCCTGCGGTTCGGCGCCCAAGCGCGGTGACGATACGGCGGCGGTGGCGCCTTCGACTGCGATTACCAAGTCCGGCGGGGGTGGTGGCTATTACAAGGACGACGGTCCGGATGCGGTGCCGCCGGAAGATCTCGCGTCCATTCCCGATGCCGAGCCGCGGCTGGAGCCGCTGCACCGTTTTGCCAACCGGCCTTACAACGTCTTTGGCCAGGGCTATGTACCGGTGACCGAACTGCGGCCCTTCCGTGATCGTGGACGGGCGAGCTGGTATGGGCGTCGCTTCCATGGCAAACCGACATCCAGCGGGGAGCCCTACGACATGTATGCAATGACGGCTGCGCATCCGACGCTACCGATCCCAAGCTATGTGCGTGTGACACACATCGCCAGCGGGCGCACGGTCGTGGTCCGGGTGAACGATCGCGGCCCCTTCCACAAGGGCCGCATCATCGACTTGTCCTACACTGCCGCGTACAAACTGGGCTACATCAACAGCGGCAGCGCCGAGGTCGAGATCGAGCAGATCGTCCCCGATGAACTGCCGCTGGTGGCAACAGCGAAACCGGTGCCGCCGCTACGCGGGCGCGGGGTCGCTATTGCCGAGGCGTCCACGAGTTCTGCGCCGGTTGCGCCAGGCGAGGCTGCCCGACCTCTGCCGCCGCTTGTGTCCTCAGCCGGGATGGCGCCAACTCAGGGCGCCGAAACGGATGTTGCGGGCCTGGATTCGGCAGGGGATGGCCTGGTGCCGCACATCGCGTCGGCCAGTGCGGGCATTTATCTGCAGCTTGGCGCCTTTGCCTCGCGTACCAACGCCGAGGGCTTCAAGGCCGCGGTCGAGCAGGAGGTGGTGGAGCATGCCGAACGCCTCGAACTGTTCGCCGATGGCGAGCGCTTTCGTCTGCATGCCGGCCCCTATGACACGGTTGATGCCGCGCGCGCCGCGGCCGAGCGCATGGGGTCGACGCTCAAGCTGAAACCCTTCGTCATCGTGCGCTGAGCGCGGCGCTCTGCGCTGCGTCGCAGCATCGGGTTGAAACAAAGCCCTTCGCTTTTGGTCTGCTCCTGGGTGGGCGCCTATAATTCGGCGTTCCCGCCGGCCTTCATTCGGTCCTCCTCGTCCTCCTGTCTGAGTTCTCGTGACTCTGTTTTTGTGACTCCGTTCTAACTTCCCGGGTTTTTCTCATGCGTTTTGTCCTTGCTTTGCTGATTTCACTGTTCTCCATGGTTGCGCTGGCGCAGTCGGTGCCGCCGCCTGCGCTCGCCGCCAAGGCCTGGGTGCTGGTTGACCATGCCACCGGCCAGATCCTGGCCGAGAAGGATGCCGACGCGCATATCGAGCCGGCGTCGCTGACCAAGCTGATGACGGCCTATCTGACCTTTTCGGCGCTGAAAGCGGGCACGCTCACGTCCGACCAGGTGGTGCCGGTTTCGACCAAAGCCTGGCGCATGGAAGGTTCGCGCATGTTCATCGAGCCGAACAAGGCGGTGACGGTGGGCGAATTGATCCGCGGCGTGATCGTGCAGTCGGGCAATGACGCCTGCGTGGCGCTGGCCGAAACCATTGCCGGCAGCGAGGAGGCCTTTGCCGCGCTGATGAACCGCGAGGCTCAGCGCCTGGGAATGAAGAACACGAGCTTTGCCAATTCCAGCGGTTTGCCCGACCCGCAGCTCTACACCAGTGCGCGTGACTTGTCCCTGCTGGCCAGCGCCATCGTTCGCGACTTCCCCGAGTTCTACAGCCTGTACTCGCTGAAGGAATACACCTACAACGGCATCAAGCAGCCCAACCGCAACCGCCTGCTGTACATGGATGAAACCGTCGACGGCATGAAGACGGGTCACACCAGTACTGCCGGCTATTGTCTGGTGTCCACCGCGCTGCGCGGTCCGCGCCGGCTGATCTCGGTGGTGCTGGGTGCCGAGTCCGATACCGTGCGTGCGCAGGAGTCGTTGAAGCTGCTGAATTTCGGCTTCCAGTTCTACGACACGGTCAAGCTGTACGCGGCCGATGAAGTGCTGTCGCAGTTCCGGGTGTGGAAGGGGCAGGAAAACGAAGTGGCGGTCGGCTTCACCCGTGACTTTGTCCTGTCGCTGCCGAAGGATGCAGCACAGAAGGTGCAGGTGACACTCGAGAGTCGCCAGCCCTTGATTGCGCCGCTGGAGAAAGGCCAGGAAGTCGGCACCCTTAAGCTGAGCATCGATGACAAGCCGATCGGTGACTACCCGGTGCTCGCGCTCAATGACGTGCCGGTGGCCGGCTTTTTTGGCCGCCTGTGGGACGCGATCGTGATGTTTTTCAAGAATCTCTGACCGGACCCATCTGACCGGCCCCAAACGAGGTTGAGGCAACATGACTGAGCACAGCGACACTCCGGCGCGCCAGACGCTGATCGAATACCCCTGCGACTTTCCGATCAAGGCCATGGGCGCGCGCGTGGATGGGTTCGCCCAGGCGGTGATCGAGGTGGTGCTGAGCCACGCACCGGATTTCGACCCGGCCGGGGTCGAGATGCGGCCTTCGAGCAAGGGTAACTACCTGGCGGTGACCTGCACCTTCCGTGCGGTCTCGCAGGCCCAGGTCGACGCCGTGTACCAGGCCCTGACTGCGCATCCGATGGTCAAGGTGGTGCTGTGATCGTAAAACGCCTTGGCCTGGTGGAGTACGCACCGGCGCTCGAGGCGATGCGCGTGTTCACCGCCGCACGGCAGGCCGACACGGCCGACGAGGTCTGGCTGCTGCAACATCCACCCGTGTACACCCTGGGCCAGGCCGGCAAGCCCGAGCACCTGCTGCAGAACCCGGCCGACATTCCGCTGGTGCACATCGACCGGGGCGGCCAGATCACCTATCACGGCCCCGGCCAGCTGGTGGCCTATTTGCTGATCAACCTGCCCCGGCGCAGGCTCAAGGTGCGCGAACTGGTGTTGGTGATGGAGCAGGCGATCATCAACACCCTGGCCGAGTATGGACTGCGCGCTGAACGCAAGGACGGCGCCCCGGGGGTCTATATTGCTGGTGACAAGATCGCCGCCCTTGGCCTGCGGGTGAAGAACGGCTGCAGCTACCATGGCCTGGCGATCAACGTCGATGCCGATCTTGCCCCCTTCGGCTGGATCAACCCGTGTGGCTACGAGGGCCTGAAAACGATCCGGATGAAGGACTTCGGCGTGACCGATACGGTCGAACAGGTCGGCGAGCGCCTGCTGGGCCAGTTGCAGCGCCTGTTGCCCGCGATCGATGGCACGCCTGATGCGCACAATCAGTCCGCCCGGGGTGCGCAAGCCCTGCCCACCGGGCCATAATCGCGGGCGGTACCACCTGCTCCGCTCACCCGAGAACCCCACAGAGAACAGCGACCATGGAAACCACAGCCCGCAAGCAGCGCGGCGCCGAAAAGACCGCGCGCATCCCGATCAAGATCGTTCCCGCCGAACGCCTGCAAAAGCCCGAGTGGATTCGCATCAAGCTTGGCGCGGGCCAGGAGGCCGAACGCTTCAACGAGATCAAGGCCACGCTGCGCGAGCACAAGCTGCACACCGTGTGCGAGGAAGCCTCCTGCCCGAACATCCACGAATGCTTCGGCAAGGGCACGGCCACCTTCATGATCATGGGCGACATCTGCACGCGGCGATGTCCGTTCTGCGACGTCGGCCACGGCCGTCCCGAGCCCCTCAATGCCGATGAGCCGCGCGACCTGGGCAAAACCATTGCCGCGATGCGCCTGAACTACGTCGTCATCACCTCGGTTGACCGTGATGACCTGCGTGACGGCGGGGCGCAACACTTCGTCGATTGCATCCGCGAAACGCGGGCTGCCTCGCCGAAGACCACGATCGAAGTGCTCGTGCCCGACTTCCGCGGCCGCATGGAGATCGCGCTCGACATCTTCGACCAGGCCCCGCCCGACGTCATGAACCACAACCTTGAGACAGTGCCCCGGCTCTACAGGCAGGCGCGTCCGGGCTCGGACTATGCGTTCTCGCTCGAACTGCTCAAGCAGTTCAAGGCCCGCCATCCCGAGGTGCTGACCAAGTCCGGCCTGATGGTCGGCCTGGGCGAGACCGACGACGAAATCCTGGAAGTGCTGCGCGACCTGCGCGCCCACAATGTGGACATGCTGACGATCGGCCAGTACCTGCAGCCTTCCGGCGGCCATCTGCCGGTGCTGCGCTACGTGCATCCCGACACTTTCAAGATGTACGAGACCGAGGCCTTGAAAATGGGCTTCCGCAATGCCGCGTGCGGACCGATGGTGCGCTCGAGTTACTGGGCGGACCAGCAGGCGCACGGCGCTGGCGTGGTCTGAGAGGGCCGCGGGGCGATCGGGTTCGTTGGGATGGATGCTCGCCCTTACGGGCAGCCCTTGCAGCCTTCGGTCTGGGTATTGAGGAAAATGGCCTGATCGAGGTTGGCATCGGTCAGGTCTGCGTCGATCAGCGAGGCGCGGGTCAGGATGGCGCCTTTCAGGTTTGCGCCGACGAGCGAGGCACCCTTGAGTTTGGCGGCGCGCAGGTTGGCACGCTGCAGATCGGCGCGGTCCAGCCGGGTGCCCTCGAGGCGGGCATTGGTCAGGTCGGCGTTGGCCAGCCTTGCGCCGCTAAGGTCGGCCGAGTGCAGGTCGGCGTTTTGCAGCACCGCATTGCGCAGGTCGGCATCGACCAGGATTGCGTTGCCGAGTCGTGCGCTGCGCAGGTTGATCCGAACCATCGACGCCTTGCTGAAGTTTGTCCCGGTTAGCTCCGTGCTGGAGAAGTTGGCTTCATTCAGCGTTGTGCCGCTCAAATCCGCACCCGACAGGTCCGAGCGGGTGAACTGGGAGTTGGCCAGATTGACGCCGGCAAGCTGGGCGCCGTTCAGGTTCGCATTTGTGCACAAGGTGCCGCGGCGGATATCGCAACCGCCCACGCTCCCAGCACGCTGGGCGTGCGTGACAAGCGGCAGGCTCAGCAGCATGACGGCAATCAATCCGGTCAGTGTTCGCATCGTCAGACAGGCTCCGCCAGCAGTTGCTCAATGAGTGCGTGAAGTTTGCCGAAGTCGGGCTCGCCGAGAATCTTCTGCACGATTTCGCCGCGTTTGTTGATGAGGTAGGTGGTCGGCGTCAGGCGCACGCTTTCGAACCCGTGCGCAATGCCGCCGTCACGATCGAGGACGAAGGTGAAGGGTAGCGCGCTGCGTTCGACGTAGGCCGCGACCTGTGCCGGCGGGTCATAGTCCATGGCCACGGCCACGGTCTCGAAGCCGCGGTGAGTGAACTTTTCGTGCGTGGCCTGCAGGCCGGGCATCTCCTTGATGCAGGTGGTGCAGGTTGTGGCCCAGAAATTGACCAGCACCACCTTGCCGCGCAGGTCGGTCGTGCGGAAAGTCTGGCCCTGCAGGGTGTTGAAGCCGACATCGGGCGCGGCCGGCTTGTGGGTGAAGATGATGGCCCCCGCCAGGGCGAGAATGATGACCGCTACTGCGACCATGAGCTTGAGTTTCATCACGGATTCCGCTTTGGCCTGATGTGCCGGGATTGTCCGCGAGCCGACGCCGGATGTCACTCCTGGCGGTGTTCGCTTCATCCGGCGTGGATTGCGTCGGGCAGGCCGAATGTGTCGACAGACCGTGTTTAAAGGTACACAGTTCCCACTCGTGTCCAGGGAGCTTGCCATGCGTTTCATCCTGCGTGCCATCATTGTTTTTGCGCTGTGTGCCCCGGTCTGGGCCATCGATCTGGCCGGTCTGAGCAATGCCGATGCGGCGGGCGGCCTCAAGGAGGCGCTGACCCAGGGCGCTGGCCGGGCGGTTGAATTGCTGGGGCGAAATGGCGGCTTTTTGCAAAACCCCAAGGTCAAAATCCCGCTGCCCGGTGTTCTTGAGCAGGCTGCACCACTGTTGCGCATGGCGGGGCGCGGCAAGGACATGGATCAACTGCTGACCACGATGAACCACGCCGCCGAAGCCGCAGTACCCGAGGCCAAGGCGTTGCTGATGGAGGCGGTCAAAGCAATGACGGTGCAGGATGCCAAGGCGATCCTGACCGGCGGCGATGACTCTGTGACGCGTTATTTCCGCAGCAAGACCGAGAGCGCGCTGACCCAGCGCTTCCTTCCGGTGGTGACGAGGCACACCGAGCGCCTTGCCGTATCCACGCAATACAACAAACTTGCGGGTCAGGCAGCGGGCGTTGGGCTGGTAAAGGGTGAGGACGCCCGGATCGAGGGCTACGTCACGCGCAAGGCGCTCGACGGGCTGTACCTGATGATTGGCGAAGAGGAGCGGGCGATCCGCCATAACCCGATGGGTGCTGCCGGCAATCTGGCGAAGAAGGTGTTCGGCGCGCTCTAGGCATGAGCGGGGGCTGATCTGTAAGCATGGCGATCTGTAGCGAAGCGATCGGCTAGAATTGGCCCCCGCCACCCGCCCGGGTGGCTTCGCTTTTGTATGTCCGAAACGATGTCCGCACTCCTCAACGCGCCGCAGCGCGAAGCCATCCGCTACCTCGACAGCCCCTGTCTGGTGCTGGCGGGCGCCGGAAGCGGGAAGACGCGAGTCATTACGCACAAGATCGCTTACCTGATCAACGAGTGCGGCCTCAACCCCAACCACATCGCGGCGATCACCTTCACCAACAAGGCGGCGAAGGAGATGCAGGAGCGCGTCGCCCACATCATGGGCGGGCGGGCGCCGGCCGGGCTGACTGTATGCACCTTCCATGCACTGGGCGTGCGCATCATCCGCCAGGAGGCGGTGCATTGCGGGCTCAAGCCGCAGTTTTCCATCCTCGATGCCTCGGACACGATACAGATCGTGGCCGACGTTGCCGGCGACAACGACAAGGGCATCGCCAAACAGATGCAGTGGCAGATCTCGTCGTGGAAGAACGCGATGATCACCCCCGAAGAGGCGGCGCAGCTCGCCGACAACGAGATCGCCTCGGTTGCCGCCAGGCTATACAAGGAGTACGAACGGACGCTGCGCGCTTATCAGGCGGTGGATTTCGACGATCTCATCTCATTGCCTGTGCGTCTGTTCGATGAGCACCCCGAGGTGCGCGAGCGCTGGCAGAATCGTCTGCGCTACCTGCTGGTCGATGAATATCAGGACACCAACCGCGCCCAGTACCGGCTGTTGCGTCTGCTGTCGGGCGTGCGCGGCGCGTTTACGGCGGTGGGTGACGATGACCAGGCGATCTACGCCTGGCGCGGCGCCGACGTCGAAAACCTGAAACTGCTGCAGCAGGACTACCCCAAGCTGAAGGTGATCAAGCTCGAGCAAAACTACCGCTCGTCGCGCCGCATCCTGGAGGCGGCCAATACCGTCATCGCCAACAACGACAAGCTATTCGACAAGCGCCTGTGGTCCGAGCACGGGATTGGCGACCAGGTCGTCGTCACCAATTGCCGCGATGCCGAGCACGAAGCCGAGTGGGTGGCGACCAAGATTGCCGCGCACAAGTTCGAGCACCGCACCCGCTTCAAGGACTATGCAGTCCTGTACCGCGGCAACCATCAGGCGCGCATCATCGAGCAGCAGTTGCGCAACAACCGTATCCCTTATGTCATGTCGGGCGGGCAGAGCTTTTTCGACAAGGCCGAGATTCGCGACCTGATCGCCTATCTGCGCTTGCTCGCGAACGAGGACGACGACCTCGCCTTCATCCGCGCCATCACCACCCCGCGCCGCGGCATTGGCGCGAGCACGCTCGAAGCGCTTGGCGCCTACGCCGGCAAGCGCCACATCAGCCTGTTCGCAGCGGTGTTCGAGGAAGGTGCGGCCCAGCAGCTCAATGCCAAGCAGTTGCACGGCGTGCAGGAATTCGCCGGCTTCATCAACCGCCTGCAGTACCGCGCGCCGCGCGAGCCCGCCGCGCAGTTGCTGGAAGACCTGCTGGCTGCCATTGGCTACGAGGCCTGGCTGTTCGAGCATTGCGATACGCGCGAGGCGGAGTCAAAGTGGAACAACGTGCGCGACTTTGTCGGCTGGCTGGGGCGCAAGGGCGAAGACGGCGGCAAGAATCTGCTCGAGCTGACCCAAACCATCGCGCTGATGTCGATGCTCGACAAGGAAGACCCGGATTTCGACGGCGTGCAGATGGCGACCCTGCATGCTTCAAAGGGGCTGGAGTTCCCGCACGTATTCCTGGTGGGGGTCGAGGAGGGGCTGCTGCCGCACCAAAGCAGTGTCGACGAGGACAAGATCGAGGAAGAGCGCCGCCTGATGTACGTCGGCATCACCCGTGCGCAGCGCAGCCTGAACATTACCTGGTGCGAACGGCGCAAGTCAGGACGGGAATTTCGTCCCTGTGAGCCAAGTCGCTTCATCGCCGAGATGGGCGCAGATATCAGGATGAACGATCGCAAGACCGCAGAACCGGTGTCTAAGGAAGAAGGTAAGGCGCGAATTGCCAACCTGATGGCGATGTTCGAAACGCGTGAGAAGGGCGGCTGAGCCGACTTTCGGGCCTGCCGGCGCTGCTACGGCGCACTCCGGGCGGAGTGTATTTTGCAGGGCTGATAAAAAAGGCAGCCGTGGCTGCCTTTTTGCTTTCCGTGCTTCGCCAGTCCCATCTTGGCGACGGGTGACGAGCGATTACTCTTCGACCGGAGGTTCGGTAAACTTTGCGCCGGCAAGGTTGGCCAGGTAAGCCACCGCACGCCTCACCTCAGTGTCGGTCAGGTCGCTACCGCCGCCGCGCGGAGGCATCAGGTTCTTGCCGGCGATGGCCGACTGCGTCAAGCCGTCGTGACCCAGGGCCAGGCGAGGAGCCCATTCGCCAGCATCGCCGCTTTTGGGGGCGCCGACCGCACCGGAGACGTGACAGGCCGCACACAGGGCCGTGTAGATCTCTTCGCCGGTACGTTTGCCCGGGGTGATCTTGACGGTCTGGATCTCCACGCGCGCAACAGGCTGAATCAAGGTGGCGGTCAGTTCGGGGTCGACCGAACTTTGCTTGCCACAACCAGCCAGCGCTGCGGCTGCAAGCACGGCGACAACAGGCATTGCGATGCGGGAGGGAGCGCGATGGTTCGACATGCTCGAGTCCTTTGACTTATGTTATGGCGCAAGGCGAAAACCGCGATTATAGCCGGCAAGAAACCGTTGTGGCAGTGCGCCATGGACTTTGTATGCGCGCCGTTATATGCTTGCCCGCCTTGTGTGAGCCTGTCTTGCTCCACATTTCGCGCGCCCGTAGCTCAGCTGGATAGAGTACTGCCCTCCGAAGGCAGGGGTCACACGTTCGAATCGTGTCGGGCGCGCCAAAGAATTCAATGGGTTAGGTCATAGCGGCCTAACCCATTTTCTTTATGTGACCATTATGTGACCAAATCGTGACTGTGCTGTGACCAGTCACACGGTTGGTCTTCCTGCCTACTTCTCGTTTGGACCCTTGCTTTCCGTGGCCAAGGAATCTGGCAGATGCTCAACCAACTGCTCAATCCGACACCCGAAATACGTACAAAGTCGATCCAGTACGTCAGCGGTCGGATTGTAGCCACGCCTGTTGGCGAGTTTCGACAGAGTCATCCTGTGAATGCCCGTAGCCTCGGCCACCTCAATCAGCGTCACCACGCGGTTCTCGCGGAATTCCTTCTCAGCCAGTAATTCCTTTAAACGAAACCTAAGCATCGCCACAACCTTCACTTCATCTGACGCTTAAGTTTATCAGAGGATGTTGACAAGCTGCATTCAATGCCTATGATGGGGTTCAGGTGATGCGTATAAGTATCACCTGAACCCCAATAACAGCATTGGAGAATGCGCCATGGAACAGACCTATCTCACAACGGAAGAACTGGCGGCCCGGATCAAATACGACTCTCGGACGATCCGCGAGCGCTTGAAGGACAGCGTCCTGCTGGAGGGCCGTCACTACTTCCGTCCATTTGGCGGGCGGAAGATCCTCTACATCTGGGAGGCGATTGAGCGTGACATGCGGCTCACGAATGCGGCCTTCGCAATTCCAATGGCCAATGGAGATGTCTGCCATGGCTAGTATTCAGATCCGCAAGGAAACCGGCAGTCTGATCATCGACTTCTACTTCATGGGGAAGCGTTGCAGGGAACAGACCGCGTTGCCAGACAGCGTTACAAACCGCAAGCGTCTTCAGAAACTCCTCGATCGTATCGAAGCCGACATCGCAGCCGGCACCTTCCAGTACCGCAGCTACTTCCCGAGCAGCAAAAACGCAGCCAAGTTCGACGACAAGCTATCTACGACCTTCACTGCGGCCGCTATCGTTGGACCCGCGCCAGCGCCCGCCACCCCGCTCTTTCGTGACTTTGCGGCGATCTGGTACGGCGAACGGGAAATCGAGTGGCGCAAGTCGTACAAGAGCACGCTCAGGGCGACACTCGACGGACATTTGATTCCCCATTTCGGG
>Ga0073904_10001846_pt1 | contig 15905 bp, 9 predicted proteins | sample KloWWTrecipitate_FD_66668 | JGI IMG/M metagenome (GOLD analysis project Ga0073904, IMG submission 66668) | Active sludge microbial communities from Klosterneuburg, Austria, studying microevolution and ecology of nitrifiers - Klosterneuburg... | ecosystem: Engineered > WWTP > Aerobic digester >...
GGCTGCACCAGCCACCAACAGCAACAGGAGAAACAGCGCCACCCACCCACTGGCGCGTAGACAACCGCCTCGCCTTGCTTCTTGCTTGCTCTGACTCATGCCATCCCTTTCAATGCCTTGCGCTCGGTTGTAAGTGAAGCGCCAGTATAGCGGAGCGTGCGAGATTTCTCTGTATGCTTTCTCTGTAAATTTTGATGGTTGCCGCAGCGCGCCAGGCGCGAGGGAAGAAATGGCGGGCCAGTAGATAGAAGCGTCTCGGAGATGCGGCGACGTGCACCGGTTGAGGGGGGATGACAACCAGCATCCGTGGCTGAGTTTCAGCGCGCGTCCGGTGCTTTTTGGCTCGCTGCGATGAGGAGCACTGCCGTCGCCATGCCCACGTAGAGCCAGAAAAGCGCGGTCATGTGCGGGTAGGTCATGTTGAACCAATAGTGGTCAAAGACGCCGCTGACCAGCGCGCCGAGGATAGCGCCGGTGTAGCCGAGCAGCAGCGCCTCCAGTCTCACATTCAGTCCGCCGCGCCACGCGCGCAGCGCCATCACGAAGAAACCCACCATCACCGCCACAAACATGGCAAGGCCGATCACGCCCATATTTTCGGCGATGATCAGATAGAGCATACTGACGCCCAGGTAGATATCCATGTCGGGCGTGCCGGTAAAGCCGACGCCAAAGAGCGGGTAGCGCTCGATCAGGATCAGCGCGTCCTTGTACTCGCCAAAGCGCATCTGCGTCGCCAGATCCTGGCCCACAAAGCCTTCCAGCAGCCGCGCCATGTATTCCTGTGTAATCGGCAACAGCAGGAGCAGCAGCCCGGCGGCGATGCTCAGCGGGATCAACCGGCGGTACTTGAGCACCGCCAGCAGCGCCACCGCTGACGCCAGTCCCAGCAGCGCCGACCGGCTGTAGGTGAGATAGAGCGCCAGCGCCGCAGTTGCCAGCATGGCGAAGGTCAGCCAACGTGGAAAGATCGGCTGGTTGGAGACGAGCTGCGGCAGCAGCAGCGCGGCAACGAGGATCATCATACCGCCGAGCACGTTGGGATCGACCGCGGTGCCGATGGCGCGCATCGTGCCCGCCGGGTCATCTTCGATAAAACGCAGCGCGCCAAAGCCGCCGGGATAATCGAAGCGCGCCATGCGGTCGAGGATGCCGACGGTAAACTCCTGGGGCAGCACGTAGAAAAGCACGGCGATCGCCGCCGCGCCCCAGCCCGCCACTATTACCCAGCGCGTCACCCAGATCGCCTCCTCTTCGCTGCGCACCGTGTTGACGATGACGAAAAAGAGCGAGATCCCGATCAGAATCTCCAGAAAACGGCGCAGCAGAAAGGTGCTGGCCGGGCTGTGCGTCAGCCCCAGCGCAAAACTGAAGAGCGCCAGCAGCAGAAAGAGCACCACCAGCAGCCCGATCGGCGAGGCAATGAACTCCTCCTGCTGGCCGATGATCAGCTTGAAAAGCCAGACAAAAAAGAGCGCGCCCAGCGCCACGTCGAGAAAGGTGGGCTTAAAGCCAATCGAGAAGGGAAGCGTGGCGAACGGTATCAAAAAGACGACGCCGCACAGCGCTACAAACCCCCAGTGCGTGTTGTTGAGGATCAACATGCCGCCGATGATCGCCGCGGCCGCGACCAGCGCCATCAGCGGCCCCGCCACGCCGATAAAGAGGGTGATCAGCAGCAGGCCGCTCGCCAGCAGCCCAGCCAGCACCAGCCGGCGCACCAGCGGGTTGGGCGAGAAGAGCGCATCTTGAAAGGTACGGAAGGTGCTGTGTAACAAGAAGTGACCTCAGGTCCGGCAAAACATTCGCTGCTCAAGTTTCGCCATTCTAGAGCAAGTGAGTGGCTGCCGCAACATTGCGAGGCTGCAGGGTCGAATGCGTGTAGACGGCAGATGACGTCCCCGGCACGGCGCAGAAGTTGTTGCACTGCATGACAAGACGGTGCGCCGTGCCGGGGACGTTCCGAGCTCTCTTAATCCGCTATCAGTGGCAGGTAGATCTGTGGCGTTATGGCGTCGACCTCTTGGTCGGCCATGTCGTCGTAGTCGTCGAAGGTGGCGCCGGCGGTCGGGTCATCCTGCGGTAAGGTGGCGTTGATTTGGGCTACGCCCGCACCGTACGCAGCCGAGGTCAATCCGATGCCATCAACAATCTCGCCGGCAAAACCATTGGCGGAGCCGTCCCAGCCTATGCTGTAGGTGCAACTTGTCGTGGCGCCGAGGCTTCCCGGCGTGCAGACAAAGATGTCGGCGCCGTCGCCGGTGACGCCGGGCACAGAGAAGCTCCCCAGCGTAGAGAGTGCGATCTGGCTTGTAGCCGGATCGATCCAGGCGCCGTTGACATCTTCATTGTTGGTGTCCGCCAGACCGACGTCCGAACCGTCGAAGTAGATCGCCCACGCGCCTGCCGTGGTGGCGCCCAGTGATGTCGGCGTGAAGACGAGCAGGTCTTCATCGGCGCCCGATGCGCCGGTGACGCTCACGTTGCCCAATGTGCTGATCACGATGCGCCCGTCGCTCAGCAGATCGATGGCGTCGATGTCCTCATCCTTCGTCGTCAGCCCCACGTCCGAGCCGTCGAAGTGCCAGGCGTACGTCCCGCTCGTATTCTGGCCGAGTGAGGTCGGCGTAAAGCGCACAATATCGGCGTCGGCGATGCTGCCCACATTCGGGATTGTCGCCGCGCCCGTGATGCTGAGCAGAATGCTGCCGTCGTCGAGCAGGTCGAACGCGTCGATATCCTGGCTGCTGCTGGCGCCCAGGCCGACATCCGAGCCATCGAAGTACATCGTCCACGTGTTGGTGTTGGGGTCGAAGCGTACGATGTCTTCGTCGCTGAACGCAAAGCCGACATTGCCATTGGTGGTCGAGCTTAGATAGATCGCATTGGCCGCGCCCGGGGCAGGGGTATTGGTCGGGGCCGGTGTGTTGGTCGGGGCCGCCGTCGGTGTATTCGTGGGCGCCAGGGTTGGCGGCACGGTCGGCGGCGTGGTCGGCGTTGCGGTCGGAAGCGGGGTAGGGGTATTGGTTGCGACCGGCGTACTGGTGGGCGTGGGCGTCACGCCAAATTCGCCGTTGACGACCAGCGCAAAAGGCTGCGGGCCATTCGGCACATTGAAGCCGCTCACCTGCACCGTCCACACACCCGCGGCGCCCGTCTGCACGTAGACATTTTCGACATTGTTGGTGCGATCGGCGCCGCCGCCCGTCTGCGACCAGCCGCCGCTGAAGACATTGCCCCGATAGACGGCGCCGGAGGGCGAAGTGACGGTCAGGTCAAGATCGTTGACCAGGTTGACCAACGCCGTCTCGGTGGACGGATAGTCGCTCCAGACCAACGTCACCTTGAACGAACCGGCCGCGCTGACGTTGTACTGATAGGCGACATTGGCGCCTGTGCTCAGCCCGGCCGCATTGTCGACATATTGCTGCGTGCCGTCGGTCGCCGCGGCCAGGTCGATGCGTCCCCATCCTTCGTGCACATTGGGGATCGGAAAGTTGTTGTCGTTAGCGCCGTCGTTATTCTCGTCGAGCAAGTCGACGGCGGTGTTGATCAAGGTCGCTTTGACTAGCGCGGCGCTGGCATTGAGGCCGTATGCCTTCTGGTAGAAGTCACGCACGAGAGTGGCGCCACCCGCTGCAATCGGATTGGACATCGAGGTGCCGCCAAAGTATTTGTAGCCGGACGTAAGCGGCATTCCCCAGCCGTCGGATTGGAAGGCATTGTTGCGCGGATTTGCACCGGCGTCATATCCTTGCTGGTAAAGATCGGAGTAGCCGGAGAGAATCCAGGCGCCGGGCGCCACGATGTCAGGTTTGATGCGACCGTCGTCCGTCGGGCCGCGGCTGGAAAAAGGCGCCATCTGCTGCGCGTTGCCGCCCGAAGGGTCGCTGTTGAGCGGCTCAGCGGTGAAGCCCCAGCGTTGCCCGGCTGTGCCAAGCTGGTTGACGCCGCCCATGCCGGCGCAGGTCTGCCCCGCCTGATACGCGTCGCTCGACGTGTAGGTCAGGCTGGCGTCGCACGGGAAGTTGTCGGCGCGTGCGTTTTCACTGGCGCCCACGGTGATGACGTTCTTGGCGGTCGCCGGCGAGCCGATGGAATCGTTATCGACTACGCCATTGGCGTTGGCATCGGCGCCGGCATTGCCTGCCGAGAAGGTGATGACCATGTCACGGTTATTCCACACGAACTGGTCGCTCTGTGCACTGTTCGCCGTGTAGACGCCCGCCTGCGAGGATCCCCATGAGTTGGAATGGATGCGAGCGCCAGCGGTGTAAGCCTGCTGGTAAAGCTGGTTCAGGTCGCTGGGCAGGCCAGTCAGATAGTAGCCGTTGGTGTAGCCGTAGAGCGCGCGGCAGAGATTGGAGACGGTGACATAGTTCTCCGTAGACTGGAAGACGAGCCGCGCCGCCGGGGCGCCGCTCTTACCGATACCGTTCGGCCCGCCATCGCCAAGCACCGAAAGCGCAACATGCGTCCCATGCCCACTGTCCACATCGACCGAGCCGTCATTGCTGATGCTCTGGAAGCAGCCGCCCGCGCTCCCCGGCCAGTTAAAAATATTCACGATGCGCGCAGCCGGGACGTCGGCATGCGCCGTGGCGGCCGTGCCGCCGCCCAGCCCCGTATCAGCGACAGCGGCAATCTGGGTCGAACCATTGTAGCCAAGCGCGTTGGCCGCGTTTGTCCCCACGATCACACCGGCGCCGGTGTCGTTATGCTTTTCGTAGAGCACGAAGTTGTCGATCCAGGCCACGTCGAGCAGTCGCGCCATGCCGATCACCTGCGCGGCGTCGGCGGCCACAGTCAGGAAGTTGTCCTCCTGCGCCAGCACCTGCACGCCCAGCGCCGCCACCGCGTGCGCGACAAAGGCGGCGTCAGCGCCGCTTTCGACGCGCACGCGATAGAGTTTCTGACCATTCATTGCCAGATCCGGTGCGATCTTGAACGCCGGCTGGAAAAGTCCCACCCAATGGATGCTGCCCTGTCGTTGAACCTGCGCGGCCTGTTCTGGCGTCATGCGCACCTTGAAGGCAAAGTCAGGCAGGTATTCGAGCACCTCAACGCCGGCCGCGGCAAGCTGCGCCGTCCAGCCATCCTGCACCGCGCCGCGGAACTGCACGATGTAGTAACCAGGCTGACCCGGCTCATAGCCGTCGATGGTGAGCGCCTCTGTGCCAGGAAGCGTCTCCTCAATGCCCGGTGTGATGACGCCGGCGCGCAGCTTGATCGTCAGCGGCGCCGGCTGGGCTGTTGTCCCCGCCTGGCCAACGCCCTGCCCCGACACCACAAACGACGCAAACAACAAGATGACCGATAAGAGCCTCAACCGCCTGTGCATCATGGTTTCTCCTGAACTATAGATTGTAGAAAAACTCAAAGCGCTAAAGTTCAATATCGGCCAGGGACGCCGACTCGACAACAAAGCGACAACAAAGCATTGTTGGCTCAACCGGAATTCATGTGGTGGGGCCTTACGTGCCGGGGACGGGCTGATCGCTGTCTGCTCGACCGAAGCACCGCAAGCCCGTCCCCGGCACGTAACCACACGAGAGCCGCTTGACCCACATTGTTTAGGTTGAGAGCATGGGAACGCAGGCGAATGGCGTGGGTCGAAACGCGGTCTCCCAGAATCCTTGCTTTCGCATGATGCGGGCGACGCGAACAACTAGATAGCCATTGGCGTGAAGGAGAGTATAGGCGAGATTGCGCGTGTAGCAAAATGCTTCTTTGGCACGCATGCCAGATGACGCATCACCTACCAGGCAGCATCATATCACGGTCAACCGCCCCAACTGACCGCCTGCTCCAACCCGAAATTGTAGTCGATCGGCAGGTCAATGGGCAGCAGCATCTGGTTGCCGCCATCGGCGTCCATCACCCAAATATGCCAGGCGCCGGCAGCATTCCGCTCATCGCGGTTGCTCAAAAAAACGATATGCGCGCCGTCGGGGCTGTAGGCCGGCGCGACATTGCTGGGCAGTTGGTCGACAAGCGTCGTTTTCGGGGCGGTCAGTGGATGCAGATTCGTGCCATCCGCGTTGACGACCCAAATGTCAGTTTGGGCGGCGCCTTTGAGCTGAAAAGCGATCTGATCTCCGTTCGGTTGCCAGTCCGGGTCAATGTAATAGGGATTGAGGTTATTGAAGGCCACTTCCTGCGTGGTGATGCCTTGGCCATCATTCGTACGCTGAATGCCAGCTTTGGACTGGTAGGTAATCCCGCCTTCGCTCCAGTCGGGGGCGCGCGCCGAGTCCAGTGCAGGGATGTCGTGGAAATTCTGCCCGTCGCGGTCAACTGCGGAGAGCTTGAACTTGTATTCCTTGACAAGGGGAAACTGGTCGGGATCGGCAAACGGGAAGCGGTCAAAGAAGATTTCGGGCAGAAGACATTGATTAAAGCCGATGTCATAACACTCGAGATAATCGTCATTGCGGCTGAAGAGAATCCACTGGCCGTCCGGACTCCATTTGGGCGAGCTAAGCGTGGGGCGCACGAAAATGCGCCGCTCATTCGCACCGTCGATATCGACCAGGTAAATCCCTGTCTCGCCGCCGTCGCGCGTAAAGGCAACTGTACTTCCATCCGGGCTGATCGCTGGGTCCACGCCATGCGTCAGCGGCTGCAGTGCACCGGTCGCCGGGTAGTAGGCATAGATCATGCCGCCCCGGCTCTGCTGAAAGACGATTGTGCCCTGCAACCCTGCTGAAGATGATAACGCGTTCACAGTCTGGACAGCGGCAGGGGCGGCAATTGCCGCCCCTGTGCGTGTCGTGTCTGTCTGCGCCGGTGTTGGCGCTGGCGTCACCACCGGCTGAGGCAAGGCATCGATTTCGCCGCTAATCTCCATGTATGCGGCGTCCACCCAGCCGATGGCGCCCCTTGCCTCATCGATCCGCAACTGTAGCCACTGCCCGGTGCTGTTGCGTCCCGTGACGACATAGGCCGCGCCGGGCGCGGCCTTGCCGATGATCGGATACTCGACGCCCGGTCCGGAACGCACGTTAAGCCGCGCGTCAGAGATGACGACGGTCGCCGTGATGGGCGCACTGGGCGCAGCCGCATCCAATGTAGTTGGCGCTTTAGACTCCGGCTCAACCAGGGTTTCATTGGACGCGATGGCAGCGGTCTGGGTCTCGGTCACAGTGGCTGCTGAGTCTGCGACGCGCGTCGCTTGTGTGTCAAACACCGGCGCCAGAGCGGTGGACGGCGGCAGGGCGCCTACGGCAAGCTGTTGTATGCCGTAGGCAATCAACTGCTCCGTCTGCACCCAGCCTGGACCGGCCTCACTCTCCACGATCAGCCAGTCGCCATTGGCTGATCGCCCCGTCGCCGAGAGCGTAGCGCCGCTGTCATAAACCATCAGCAACGCGCCGGCATCGTCCCACACGCGGGCGCCTTTAACACCGGTGACGACTGGGATCGACGGCGCCACCACCATTGCGCTTTCAACCGCTGGCGTCGGCGTGACTTCGTCGCGCCCGGCGCTAGTGGCGGCGTCGCTATCTGCCGGCATCAGGGCTATCGATGGCCTGGTCGCTTCATCTGGAAGGTTGAGACCTGTGCTGTCGGTAAGCACTTCGCTGGCGGCAGGCGCCAGCGCCCCGTCACTGCCTGCGGCCCCCGTTTGTTCACCCGGCGCCTGTCGATGGCTGCCTTGACGGGGAATGCCCTGACCGCCTGTGCCCGTACGCGGCCCGCGATTGCCGGCAGCGGGAACGGCTCCCCCTTCAACCACGGGCGCGGCCGCTGTCGCTTCAGTTGGGGGAGCTTCGACGGCAGCGCCAGCCGCCTGGGAATTGGCAGTAGCCGGACGCTGGACAGGCGCATCATCTGTCACCGTCCCACCCACTGGTGCATCGCCTTGCTGCGTGACGCCAGCGTCGCCTTGACGTCGCGCGCCCGCATTGGGAAACCCACCCACCGGCAACGCACCGTCGGCAAAAGCAGGCAGTGCGCTGCGTTGTGCGACAAACTCGCTGAGGGTTTGGTTCAACATCCAGGTCTGATAGGCCAGCCAGCCGTTGACGCCAAGCAAAGCGAGCACGAGGAGGACGAGCAGGGCGACCGGCCAGGTGCGCTGCGGTCGTGACGCCACAATGATTTCGGGGTTGCGCTCAACACTTGACATGATTTGCTCCTTAAACTGCCTGGCAGCATTGAAGTTGTTTGGATGGATTCAAGGGCGCCGAGCGCCGCCACCGCCGGGTATGGCGCCCGGCGGCGCCCCCCCAAAGAAACCGCCACGCTGTTCGTTGAGTCGCGAGGTGACCGTGCCGATCACCTCGTCACCAGTTTGCAGTTCGGGTGACTGGACAACCGTCCACTCGCCCTGGACCGCGCCCCGCGTCACGACGACGGGCGCCGAGGCGCCGTTGCGCACGACTATGACCATGACCATGGCCGCGCCGTTGTTCTCGCGCAAAGCGTTGGTGGGCACCAGCCAACTACCTTCGCCACTTGCCTGATTTTCGAGTGTGGCGACCGCGTTCATGCCGGGCAGAACACCGGCCAACTCGCTGTCAGTCAGCCGCACGGTGACCGGATAACTGACGGAACTCGAACCGCTGGTGTTGATCGGCGCAATCGATCGAACAACACCCTCGAATGTCTTGCCCGGCAGTGCGTCGATCTCCACCTGTGCTGCCTGGTTGAGCGCCACGTTCGGGATATCCGACTCGGCGACGTTGACGACAAGCTCAAGCTGGTTGGGGTCGGCAACTGTGGCTACGATGCTGTCGGCCGCCTGACGCACACCCAACTCGGCGTTAAGCGACATCACGACGCCGGCAATCGGCGCCGTGACCATGGCCGCGACCAGATCTCGATTGGCGTTCGCCAGGTCGATCAGCGCCTTTTCCAGCGTGATCTCGGCGCTGCGCAACTCATTTGCGGTCGGGCCGGTCTGCAAGTTGGCCAGTGTGGCTTCGGCTTGGGCAAGCTGTGCTGCGGCCGTCGCAACTTCACCCGTTGTCGGCGAATTGAGCAAATCGTTCAGTTGTACACGTGCGCTCTGGATGCTGCTGAGGTCTGACTGCACCTGCGAGGCAGTGGGCGGCGACGTGGCTTCGGCGTAGGCAGCCTTGGACGACTCGTAATCGATCGTGGCATCCTGGAGCGTCGTCGCTTCGGCGCTGGAGCCGCCGCGCCACGCCACCTGGTCGTAGGCGCGCTGTGCGTCCTGCAATGCAATTTCCTTCTTTTTGAGATCCGCGCTTAATTGAGTCAGTTGCTCCTGGCTGGCGCCGGCCACCAATTCATCATAGCTGGCCTGAGCCGCGGCCAGAGCGCTGTGCGCCGCGGCGATCTCCTCAGCGCTTGGCCCAGCCTTGACACTTTCCAGATTCTGTTGAGCTTCGACGAGCGCAGCCTGCGCCTGCGCCAGATCAGCGCTCGTGGTCGTCGCCTTCAGATCTTCCAGCGCAATCTTGGCCGTTTCCACGCTGAGTTGGGACTGTTCGACTGCCTGCTCCAGGTCGGTGGTCTCCAGCTTGAGCAGCACTGCGCCGGCCGGGACCGCAGCGCCCACGGCAACATCGATCTCCTGCACAATGCCGCCGACGGCAAGGGGCACGCTGCGTTCATCCACCAGTGTCAACTGCCCCGACGCGCTGACCGTCCCCTGTGCCAACGTCGCCGGTTGGATGGCGACTGTCTGCGCCGCACCATTCGTTGCCGCGCCGGCTGCGCCCGTAGCCGCCGTTCGATTGGCCGCGCCAGCCTCGCCGCCTTGCCCCAGAAGTCCCAGACGCGTGGCTGCAAAATAGCCTGCAATCGCGACGACAGCCACCACAGCCAATCCGATGAGCCAGCCGCGACGTTTTGGTTTCTGCTTGAAAGACATATCTGGTTCCTTACTATTTGACCGTTGGATTTGGGCGCCTACACGCTGAGGACGAGCTACACACCGCCTGGTTGAACGGAATACTGGCAGCCCGTCCCCGGCACGTCACCACAATGACTGCCGGCGAACGCATTCACTCATATCGCAGCGCTTCAATCGGGTCGAGCTGGGTGGCGCGCACCGCAGGATAAAGGCCAAAGACAAAGCCGCTGACTGTGCTGACGATCAGCGCCAGCCCCACCGCCCACGGCTGAATCACGACGCGGAATGCGCCGCCAGGGATTTGCCCCACCAGCCACTGCACACCATAACTCAAGCCGATGCCAATCAAGCCGCCGAGGGCGCATAATACAAGCGCCTCGATCAGAAACTGAAGCAGGATATCGCGGTCACGTGCGCCGATGGCTTTGCGCAGCCCGATCTCTCGCGTGCGTTCCGTCACCGACACCAACATGATGTTCATAATGCCGATCCCGCCAACCAACAGACTCACGGCGCCGATGCTGCCGAGTAGCGCGCTGAGCGTCCCAGAGACATCACTTGCCACTGCCAACAGGTCAGCCTGATTGGAAATCTGAAAGTCGTTTTCATCGTCGGCGCCCAGGCCGTGGCGTAGGCGCAGCACGCGTTCGATCTGCTGCGAAGTTGCGGTAAGGCGATCCTGGCTGTTCACTTGAATGCTGATGGTCGACACAGGATAGGCGCCGCGCACGCGGCCGGCATTGAAAAGCCGGCCCAACGCCACATCGATCGGCGCAAACACCTGGTTATCACTGCTGCCAAAGCCCGAACCGCCGGCCGCTTCCAGCACACCGGTCACTTGAAAAAGTGCATCGTCGATGCGGATCGACTGGCCGAGCGCGTCCTGACCACCAAAGAGATCGCTGGCTACGGTTGCTCCCAACACGACCACTTTCTCATCCTGGGCAACCTGGTCGGCGGTCAGAAACTCACCGGATGCCAGGCTGAGGTTGCGCACCGGCGCGTAGGCTTCGGTCGTGCCGACTACCTGGTAGCTGCCCTCGCTTGCTTCGTGCGTCAGGGTGGCGCTGGCAGTGTACTGCGGCGCTACAAACTTGATGTCTGGAAAAAACTTGGGATCGGCCAGGAGTTCTGCATCGACCATGCTCAATTTAGTGCCAGCCGAACTGCCGCGGGCGCCGCCGCTGATCGTGAGCAGATTGGCGCCGCTGCTTTCGATGCGTTCGGTAATGCTTTGCGCCGCTCCGCTGCCAATTCCCACGGTTACAAGCACGGCAGCAACGCCGATGATGATGCCAAGCATCGTCAGCACGGCGCGCAACTTGTGCGCCTGGATGCTCTGCAGGGCAACACCGAAGTATTTAAGCCACCTCATGCGTTATCTCTCCCGATGCGTGCTGTGTGGAATGGGGCGCGTGTTGCACTGCCGGGTCGGGCTTTGCCGGGGTGTTTGGCCGATCTTCCAGGATGCTGCCGTCAAAGAGGGTGATGATCCGCCCAGCGCGGCTGGCAACGCCAACATCGTGCGTGACGACGATCAAGGTGATGCCTCGCTCGTGCAGTTCGTCGAAGAGGGCGAGTAACTCCTGCCCAGTTTTGGAGTCGAGCGCGCCGGTGGGTTCATCGGCCAGTACGATAGACGGCTCATTGACCAACGCCCGCGCAATCGCAACGCGCTGCTGTTGGCCGCCCGACAGCTCATCGGGCCGGTGATCCACCCGATCGCCTAGCCCGACCCGTTCGAGCGCGGCAATTGCCCGGCGGGTGGACTCGCGTGTAGACACGCCGGCATAAAACAGCGGCAGCTCGACCTGGCGACGCGCCGACGTGCGCGCGAGCAGGTTGAATCGCTGAAAGACAAAGCCAATCTCGGTGTTGCGCAGCTCGGCCATGCGATTCTTGCTGAGTTGGCTCACCTCCACACCGCCGATGCGATAGCTTCCGCTGCTGGGCCGGTCGAGCAAGCCGAGCACATTCATCAACGTGCTCTTCCCCGACCCGCTGGCGCCGACGATGGCGACATACTCCCCCTTGTGGATCGTGAGCGATACCTCGCGCAGCGCATAGACTTCGGTTGTCCCCATGACGTAGACTTTACTCAATTGGTCGATTTCGATGATTGGCGGTGCAGATGAGGAGAGATCTAGAGGCACGGTTGTTTCCAATTCGCACTGTAGCGGGCGCCGAGTGCAGCCCAATAGTCTGATTATCGCTGACAAATCTCAAGAAATTGTCAAGACATTTCGCAAAGTGTGTTCAACTGTATCCCGATCGTGCTGCCTTGTCCTGGACCGGGACTCGTCGCAAAGACCGCGCCGCCGTGCGCTTCCACCAGGGCTTTGACAATCGCCAACCCCAGCCCGCTGCCGCCAGTCTCGCGGCTGCGCGACGGGTCGGTGCGATAGAAGCGGTCGAAGATGTGTTCGATCTGCTGCGGGTCGATGCCGTCCCCGCTGTCCTGAACCGATACGATCACTCCCAACGCATTGACGGTTGCCGCGGCGAGAATGCTGCCGTCGCGTGGGGTGTGGCGTAGCGCGTTCGCCAAAAGGTTGTGTAATACCTGGCGGATGCGCACGCGGTCGGCCAACACCATCGGCAGATCCGGGGTAGTTTGCACCGCCAGCGTGACGCCTTTCTCTTCGGCCAGCGGCTCGAAGACGGCCACCGTCTCCCGCACCAACGCTGCCAGGTCGACCGGCTGTTTGTCGAGTGGCAGTTGTGCGGCCTCGGCGAGCGCCAGTTCGCGCATCTCATTCACCAATCGGATCAAGTGGCTCGTCTGTGTGTATAGATTGGCGATCTGTTCGTCGTCCAGGTCAAAAACGTGGTCAAGTGCGGCGCGCAAGTTGCCCTCCAGCACGGTAAGTGGTGTGCGCAATTCATGGGCAATGTCGGTCATCAGGGCGTTGCGCTGTTCGGCGGCGTGCTGAAGATCGACGGCCATCTTGTTAAATGCATCGGTGAGTTCATCGATCTCGCGGCTGCTGCGATTCACCTGCACGCGCGTCGCAAGATTGCCGGCGCCGATCGACTGGGCCGCGTCCGCCAGTTGCGTGATCGGCGCCGCCAGGATGCGGCTGGCCGCAATCCCACCAGCCACGCCCAACACCCCAGCGGCGAGCAGCGCGCGCACCAGGTCGCGTGAGACGAGACGCCACGGACTGAGATCGACGGAGTCTCCGGCCGGCCGCTCGATACGCGCACGCTGAGGTGTTGCATCGAGGATTTCGGGACGCGCGTGCGGTGCGAAGATGAGAAATGCAGCCACAGGCAACAATGCAGCCACAAAGACGAGCGAACTGATGACGATGCTCAAGCGCACCCAGAGCCGGTTCATCGTCACCCAGCCCTGGTCATACGATAGCCGACGCCATAGACGGTCTGGATGTAGGTGGGAGCGCTGGGGTCCGGCTCGATCTTTTTGCGCAGGTTGCTGATGTGCGTGTCGAGCGTGCGTCCCATCCCTTCGTAGGCATACCCCATGATCTTCTCCAGCAACTCGTCGCGCGTAAACGTATACCCGGCGTGTGACATCAGCAACTGAAGGAGGGTGAATTCGGTGCGAGTCAGTTCAATCAGCCGGTCGTCAAGGAAGATCACACGGCGGTCGATATCGAGGACAAGTGCGCCGACGCGCACCTGCTGTGACGGCGCGAATTGGCCGAACTGGACGCGGCGCATCAAGGCGCGCACACGCGCCACGATCTCACGGGCGTTGAAAGGCTTGGTGATGTAATCGTCGGCGCCGATCTCCAACCCGATGATCTTGTCCACATCCTCGACACGCGCTGTGAGCATGATGATGGGCATGACGCCCAGGCTGGCGTCAGCCCGAATCAACCGCGTGATCTCCCATCCGTCGCGGTCGGGCAGCATCAAATCCAAAACAAGCAGATCGGGCTTTTCGCTGCGCAGCGCATGGAGCGCATCTTCGCCGTTGTACGCCGCCAACACCAGATAGCCTGCCTGCTCCAGATAGCCGCGCACGACGTTAACAATCGACTTATCGTCATCGACCACCAAAATTCGCTGCTTGCTCACAGCAGAGATTATCATCGCTTGTTGCTGGGCGGCCAAACCTCGAGGCAGCATCTGTAGAAGAAGAGGCTGCTGGAGCAGGCAGCACCGCACGACAGATCTGAGTTATCTACACGCGTCCGGCACATGCTGACCTGTCGAGCTGCGCCGCCAACCGCGTAGGGAGATCGTGACACATCGCGACCTATGCATCAACCACAGCCAGACACATTGCTTTGCATCCCCGTCCCGCTGAAATCCTTTCGCCAGCCGCCATAAATGGTGTACGAGGAATTCGATGTCCCTTGCGCGATGCTGTCGTAGGTGATTTGGGTTGCGCCGTTGTTGTGACTCGCTTGGCTATCGAACGCCGACAGAGCTTTACCGGGCTTGGTAATGGACGTACACATTCCGGCTCAGAACTCAAAGAGCAGCGATTCTCACCACCATTCGTGTGGCGGTCGAATCCACCTTATTTTGGATGTTTTGTGGTCTTGATATTGGGATCTCGTGAGGTTACGTGCCGGGGACGGGCTTGCGGTGCTTCGGTCGAGCAGACAACGATCAGCCCGTCCCCGGCACGTAAGGCCCGACCACATGAATTCCGGTTGAGCCGCATCTTGAATACTGTCGATGGTGTACACTCAGTAATACTGTCTCACATACCCATACGCCTTATCAAACAACTCCCGATCCTGATGCAGTTTGAACTCAAAGAGCGTGCGGCGCAGCGCCTTGCGCACCTCGCGCTCGCCCTCGGTCGTGTTCTGCCAGCCAGGGAAGCGCACCAGCCGCACGATCTCGTCGATCTTGGCGACGAGGCGCTCCACGATGATCGGCGTGTCGGGGCCGCGCACTTCCTCGAAGAGTTCGGTCAGCGCCGCCTTGCCGCGGTCTTCATCCTCGGCGGGCGGCGTCGCCTTCTCGGCCTCCAGCACGTCGCGGGCGAGGTCGAGCAGTTGCTTGAGAAACTCGACGCTGTGCAACTGCCCCTGCTCGTGACGCTCCTTGAGTGACTCCAGCCGCTCGGAAAGGGCGCGGAAGCGCGGGTTGCCCATCTGCCGGCGCAGCCGCTGCGTCACCTTGATCTCGATCTCCTTGGCCTTCTTGCCGGGGTCGGGCGTATCAAGCAGCGCCTCAACCAGGTCGGCGTCAAGCAGGATGTCGGCCAGGTCGTCGCGCACCGCCTCGACGTGCACGTTTTGGTGGATCAACTCAAGCGTCTTGGCGCCCAGCGAGTGCCAGAGCAGCGCGCCGGCGCCGGTCGTTGGCTGCACCGAGATGTAGACCTGCGACAGCCAGCGATAGTCGGTTTCGTAGTCGATGAGCAGCGGGTCGGGTGAGAGCGTCTCCCAGAGATTGGAAAGCGCGTTGTAGTCAGCCGCAAACGCATCGCGCACGTCGTTGTTGGGCAGGCACGCCTGCGCTTCGATCAGACCCTCGTAACCGGTCAGCGTGCGGTCGACGCCCATGAAGTAGCTCAAACACTGCTGCATGGCGATGGGCAGTTCGTTCTTCAACGTCTGAATGTTGGAGACGACCTGGCGGAAGCCCGCTTCGTCAAACTCCAGCGACTTGGCCACGTCATCGAAGACGCCCAGGTAATCGACGATCAGCCCGCACGTCTTCTTGTCGCCGTAGGTGCGATTGGTGCGGCAGATGGCCTGCAAGAGCGTGTGGTCGCGCAGCGGCTTGTCGAGATAGATGGCCTGCAAGATCGGCGCGTCGAAGCCGGTGAGCAGCTTGGCGGTCACGATCAGGATTTGCAGCGGGTCGTTGGGGTCGCGGAAGCGGTCGAGCAGCCGTTCCTCGGCATCGCGGTCGCGCTTGTAGGGGAGATAGCGCGCGTCCTCACGCTCCTTGCCCGACACGGAGATCACCACGTCGCTCACCTCTTCGGGCAGATGCTGGTCGAGCCGTTCCTTGAAGAGCAGGCAGCCTTCCTGGTCATAGGTGACGACCATGCCCTTGAAGCCGTTGGGCGCCACCTTCTCCTGAAAATGGTGGGCAATGTCGGCGCAGATGTGCTCGATGCGCTCTGGTGTCTTCACCAGCACCG
>Ga0073904_10001848_pt1 | contig 15897 bp, 13 predicted proteins | sample KloWWTrecipitate_FD_66668 | JGI IMG/M metagenome (GOLD analysis project Ga0073904, IMG submission 66668) | Active sludge microbial communities from Klosterneuburg, Austria, studying microevolution and ecology of nitrifiers - Klosterneuburg... | ecosystem: Engineered > WWTP > Aerobic digester >...
TTCGGCTGGCCATCGCCGGAGTCCTTGGTCGGCAAAAGCGATTTCGATATTGTGCCCAAGGATGCGGCGGAGTCTTTTCGTGCTGACGACCGCTGGGTGCTGGATAGCGGCGTCAGCAAACGCGTCGAGGAACTCATCGAACCCGGTAGTGAAGCTGGCGGCAAGGGGCGCTGGTTTGAAACCTGGAAGTCGCCGGTGAACCTGGATGGACAAATTGTCGGCACGGCGGGTTTCGCGCGGGATATCACCGAAATTCGGGAAATGACCGACCGATTGCGCGAGAGCGATGCCTTCAATGTTGCCATTCTTAACTCGTTGACCGCGCAAATCGTCGTGCTTGATGAAAACGGTCTGATTGTCGCTGCCAACAAGGCATGGAAAACGTATGTGGCAGAGAACTATGGCCCGGCACTGGCTGAACGGGAGCTGGGTTTGCATTACTGCAGCACCTGTGGCTCGGCTGTCGGACAACCCTGCCAAGTGGCGTCCTGCGGCATGTGGTCCGCCATCGACGAGGTGCAACTCGGGCACCGCAGTTTTGCAACGCTGGATTATCGATGCCAATTGCCGGATAACTCGCGCTGGTTCCGGATGAGTGTTCATGCGCTACCAACGCCGCGCCGGGGCGTGGTGGTGGCACATGAAGACATCACCGAATTGAAGCGGGCGGTTGATGAGCAGAAGGCAGCCAAGGCCGAGGCCGAGCATGCCAATCATGCCAAATCCCGCTTTCTTGCTGCGGCCAGCCACGATTTGCGCCAACCGCTTTTTGCCCTGAGTCTGTACGTCGGCATGTTGAAGAACAAGCTGCCAGCGACTGATGGCACGCTGGTAAATAATCTGACGAGTTGTGCTTCCAGCCTGAATGAACTGCTGACTGATCTTCTCGATATTTCAAAGCTCGACGCCGGGGTGGTAACGCCGGAGGTGAGAGATTTTCCGGTGGCAGAGGTTTTGGACGGCCTTATTTCAATCCATACCCCCGAAGCTGCATTGAAAGGGCTGCGCCTGCGCTGCGCGCCCTCCCGGTTAGCGGTAAATACCGACCCGGTGTTGTTCAAGCGGATCATCGGCAACCTGATCGCCAACGCCATTCGCTACACCGAGACTGGCAGTGTAGTGGTGGGCTGTCGGCGTCACCAAAGGAAGATGTGGATTGAGGTGCGCGATACCGGTATCGGTATTCCCGAGGATAAACTCGGCGAAATTTTCGAGGAATTCAGGCAACTCGGGCCGGGCGAGCGCAATCGTGGCAGCGGTCTCGGCTTGGCAATCGTCGCCAAGGCGGCAGCCTTGCTGGGTTTGCAGCTCCGAGTTAACTCCGAAGTTGGCAAAGGCTCGATGTTCTCGGTCGAATTGCCCTTGGGAAGAGCCAGCCGGACGGAGGGGCGGCAGGAATCAAGGCCGCGGCCATTGCGCATCGCACTGGTGGATGACAACACCGCGGTTCTCACCGCGATGAGTTGTGCCCTGGAGACAATCGGACATGAGGTAGTGGCTGCGGAGACGGGAAAGGATCTGCTGGATCGGCTGGGTGTCGAGCCACCCGATGTTGTTATTTCGGATTACCGGCTGGCCGATGGGAAAACCGGTTTCGATGTGATTGCGGCAACAAGAGAAATGTTTGGTGAAAAACTCCCCGCTCTGCTCATTACCGGGGATACCGATCCAAAACTGATGCGCAGCATGGCTGACCGTGGTGTCATGGTGCAACACAAACCACTGGAGATTGAGGCCTTGCAGGAATGCATCACCGAGATAACAAACAGGCGCTTTTCCTGACTGCTGATATTGGGAGCGGTGCCTGAGCGGCGGGCACTACTTCTCTCAGGCGCAGGTTATGCCTTGACGTATGGCGTATTTGGTTAACTCGGCGACGCTGTGCAGATCAAGTTTGGCCATGATGTTGCGACGGTGAACTTCGACCGTGCTGGTGGCGATATTGAGCGCGCTGGCAATTTCCGGGGAAGTGCGTCCCTCCGACAGCAGTTTCAGGACTTCCCGTTCGCGGCGGCCAAGTTGTTCGCCTTGCGGTTTGTCGGAAACCTTTCGGCCGCGCATGGTGTTGATCACGACGGCCGAAACCTCGGGGCAAAGATAGGTTCGGCCCAGCGAGAGGGCGCGCACGGCACGCAGCAATTCATCCTGCCCGGCAGATTTGACGACATAGCCGCTGGCGCCAGCATCAAGCATCTCAAGAATAGTACGTCGCTCGGAAAAAGAGGACAGGCCAAGCACCTTGATGGCGGGAAGCTCCTGCAGCAGGCGGCGGGTCACTTCAATGCCACTGATCTGGGGAAGGCCGATATCCATAACCACGATATCGGGTCGCTGCTCACGTGCCAGACGAACAACTTCGTTCGGGTCATCAGTTTCCGCGACCAGAACAATGTCGGCCTCATGCTCAAGGACCGCGCGCAGGGCGTCTCGCAGAATTTTGTGGTCATCAACCAGCATTAATCGGATAGTCATGTTGCTCCCCCATCTGGAACTTGAACGCCTGAAGCACGTGGGTCTGGGCGCCATAAATATGCTTCACGGCCTTTTTTTGTACTGTCGATGCATCCATATTTTGATGCCAAACAGAATCATTTTATCAGTCTAATGCTGTAACGGCTTCACCGGGTGAACGGTTGTCAAATGTGGCGACCCTGTTAGCCCACTACCGGCAATTGCCATCGGTGGTTGCAGGGTGTTTCTGCGAGGGGAGTGGGTGTCCGGTCGATTTGGGTGGAATCTTTCGACAAGACTGGAGAGGGCTTTGTGTTTTGCCCTCCCTTTCGGCGTCCGGACGCCGGACTGGTCAGTGCGCGGCTATACCAAGCTGTGCTCTTGCGTATGAGGGAGCACTGATGGTTCGTTTCAGTCTTGCATGACGATGTGTGGATGGCAGTTGCATTAGTGCAGCGTCGACCGTGGGTGAGGTAGCGATGATGTGCACTGCGTCGCCACCAAAGCTTTGGAGTACGCCGAGCAGATGGATGCCGCAGAGGTCGATTTCTTCAACGCCTGACAAGTCGACGTTCAGTTGTGGATGCTGTCGCATCGCATTGATGATGCGGTTCTCGATTTCGCGCGAATTGTTGCAGGTCATCGGTCCGGAAAAAACGATACAGTTTCCGTTATTTCCTGATTTGACTTCAAATTCCATATGTTTATCTCCTCCGGATAAAGAAGGGCAGCCAGCGCTCACTCGATTTATTGGTGCTTGCACTTGCCTGCCCCCGTGCTCATTCGACCCTTTGGTTGTCGAAGAGCTTGTATTCTGATCTGAAGGGTTTGCCTTGCCTATCCGCACATCTATTTATCTTGACTACCATGATCACGGTAGTCCGGCTTTTGATTGTGAGTGTGAGCGGGGTTTCCGTCTTGTCGCACTCTGGTTTTATGCTGTTTTGGCCGTTGACCGCAGCAACCTGAAGTGATGGCCGGGTGGTTGTTCCTATCTACCCACTTCCCATTATTAAAAATACGGCAGCCTGCGTATTTTTAATTTCCCCATTTGCATTTAATTTCCAGAGTAAATGTTCCCTGGAGGGGGCAATCGTCCCGGCAAAGTAAAGTGTCGGATGGAAAGTCATGGCAGGGCGGGAAGGAGGGGGTGATGCTTGAGTCTTTGAAGCAGGCCGGCGGGGGCCTCGGCCTTGAGTTGAGCCGCATCCAGGCAAATTTTTCCGCCGGTGTAGTGACGGATCTTCGAACTTGCCGTGCAGGCATTTTTGTATGCCCAAGGAATACGCCGAGTAAGCCCGGGTCATCCTGGTGCGTGGCAAGCCAGCCATGTCGCTAACCATTACCTCCCCCTCGTTTCCCAATAACGGGATGGTTCCGCTGCGCCACACGTGCGACGGTCTGGATATTTCGCCGGCGCTTGACTGGACAGGGGTGCCCGCCAATACAAAGAGTCTGGCGCTGATTGTCGACGACCCTGATGCTCCGGATCCTCTGGCGCCCAAGGTCAGGTGGGTGCACTGGCTACTCTATAACCTTCCAGTTGACTCATCAGGCTTGCCCGAAGGTGTCGCCCCCAAGGCGCTTCCGGCGCGTACCCTGCAAGGGAGTAATGACTGGGGGCGTACGGGGTACGGTGGGCCGTGTCCACCGATTGGCGTGCATCGTTACATTCATCAGATTTTTGCGCTCGACGTCCAGCTTCCGGATCTTCGGAATCCCACCCGGGCCGTGCTGGAAAAAGCCATGCAAGGCCACATTATCGAGTCTGCCGAATTGGTCGGCAGATACCAGCGGGAGTAGTGAGTGGTATTGAAGCGTTGTGAGCACTCAAGGTCCGTTCATTCAATTCACTTGGCACTTTGCAAAATATGCAGGAGCAAAAAGAATGATCTTGCCCGCTGGCTTGTCCGCTCTTCAGCAACGCTGGTCACTATTTGCGGTTTGGGAGCACTGACACGTTCGTTTTGATCAACCGCTGGCTCGTTGCTTTTTTCCTCGGCACGCTCTTTGTTCGGTGGCACTTTGACTTTGGTGGCAGGGGGCGGTTTGCCATCGCTGATGGCCACGTCTGCCGAACTTATGGTGATTGCTTTTGCATGAACAGTAATCGGATGGAGCAATCCCGAGATGAAACAGGCGCTCGCAAGTACAAAGGGAAATTTCACGGCCCACTCCTTTGTCAGAGAAGAATGCGAGGCAACATTGCTTTGCTGCCCGATTATGTCGTCATGCGGCTTTCAATCTAGGGCGGAAGCGATCTTGGAAAAATACTGACGGCTCGGTATTTTGCGTAGGTAGAACACGGTAGGTTCGGGGCCTGAAGCCTTAGCTGGATCGCAGTAAGCCAATTACTCCAAAAAGAGTATTTGCAACGTCAGGTGCAGCGGGCAATATTTCAGCACGCTGCACGGGCTCGTCGGGTTCCGCTCGCATTGAGGAGGGTTTTATCTGCTCCCATTATTAAGAGGGAAAAACGATCCGATTCTTGTGGCGAGCGTGAAATTTCGCCTTAATATTTACCATGTTCGATGCTTCAATGACTTTTTGTATTTGAAAAACAAATATTGCCCGGCCCGTGTTGCTGTGTTGTGCAGCGTTGGCCGTAATTGGCAAGAAAACGAGTACTGACAGCCATGAGGGCAGAGAAATGAAAAGACGGAACGTACTGGCAATCGATCCACAGGGGTATCTGGCTGACCAGTTGTCCCTGGTCGTCGCTGAGGATCAAATGCTCCATTGCGTCGACTCCGTTACGGCAGCGAAAAAAATTCTTGCCAAGGATCATTGCAGCGTTGGTCTGATCGTTCTTGATCCGCTGACGCCTCAGCTTCAGGAAGAGGTCGAGCGGTTGATTGCCAGTGCGCCGACGACGGAGTGGATCGGTATCGTTTTGGCCAAATCACTCGAATCAAGGACTTTCCAGCTATTCATACTGAATGCATTCCACGATTACCATACCTTGCCGATCGAGCCGAGCCGGCTGGCGATGAGTATCGGGCACGCCTGTGGCAAGGCGCGGATGCGTCTTGCCTTGGTCAGCGAAAATGACACCTCCGGTCGCTTTGGCATTTGTGGAACCAGCTCAGTCATGGCCAGTTTTTTCCGCAAATTGGAAAAGGTTATTGATGCCGAATTGCCGGTATTGATCGGCGGCGAGTCGGGGACCGGCAAGGAGTTGGTGGCCAGAGCCATTCACAACTATTCCTCCCGCTCCGGCAAGCCTTTCGTCGTCGTCAACTGCGGCGCGATTCCAACCAATCTGATTCAGTCAGAATTGTTCGGACATGAGAAAGGTGCGTTCACCGGTGCCACGCAAAGAAAAATCGGCAGCATAGAGGCGGCAAACGGCGGAATCTTGTTTCTCGATGAAATCGGGGATCTGCCGATTGGCATGCAGGTAAATTTACTTCGCGTTTTGCAGGAGCAAGCCATTACGCGTCTTGGCTCGACACAGTTGATTCCCGTCGATTTCCGACTGGTTGCGGCGACGCATGTCAATTTACAAGAGGCCATTCGGGACGGGCGCTTCCGCGAAGACTTGTTCTATCGCCTCAATGTCATCCATTTGCAGATGCCACCGCTGCGGGAGCGTCTTGGGGACGTGCGCTTGCTTGCCGAAACGGTACTTCGGAATTTTTCCTCAGGGGCGCAGCGACGCAAGGTGTCCGGCTTTGCGTCGGAGGCGATTGGTGCGATGGAGGCATTTCACTGGCCGGGCAATGTTCGCGAACTCATCAACCGGGTACATCGAGCGGTCATCATGTCAGACAGCAAACTGATTACTGCCGCTGATCTGGGATTGGAGATTTTCGTCCAGGAAAGCCATAGCGTCACCCTTGAGGCGGCTCGGGCCTCGTTCGAACGGGATATCATTGAGTCCAGTCTGCGCGCCAACGGTAATAATGTCTCAAAGGCTGCCCAACAGCTGGGTATTTCCCGAGTCACTCTTTACCGGGTCATCAACAAGCTCAATATCGAGTTGAATTCTAAAGTGGCTTCCGGCATCAAGACGGGAACCTGCCGGCTCTGAGTCTTACCGTATGGATTACGGGGCGTGGGCGCCTTGATTGGTGCTGACGGCTAGCCCAAAGAAACTGATGCCATTGCCGCCGGCGACTTTCTGTTCGTACATGGCTTTATCGGCATGTTGAATGAGCTGCTCACAGTTGTCTGCATTGTCCGGATAGAGCGATGCGCCGATGCTGGCACGAATCGCCAGCGGTTCGTCCTGCCAAATAACCGGGTCACGGAATGCCTGGAAGATTTTCCTGGCTACTTTCTCAACATCTTCCCGCTTCTTGGCGTCGGGGAGTATGAGCGCGAATTCATCTCCGCCCAATCGCGCCACCGTGTCTACTTCGCGGACGCTCTGCCGAAGGCGCATGGCTGCGGTTCGTAAAAGCTCATCGCCGGCGGTATGGCCTTGTCTGTCATTCACTTCCTTGAAGCCATCAAGGTCGATATAAAGCAGGGCAAAGCGGTCGTTGCGCCGTGATGCCTGGCTAAATGCCTGGCTCAGTCGATCCATGAACAAATTGCGATTGCTCAGCCCCGTCAGGTGATCGTGGTTCGCTTGTTGCGCCAGATGGCGAATGGCCAGAACACGCTCACTGATGTCGCGACCGGTCAAAACATAATGGGTAATGGTGCCATCGGGCGCTACAAAGGGACGGATTGTTTGTTCCATGAAAAAGAATTCTCCATTCTTTTTCCGATTCACGAAGCAGTGGGGAAACTCCTTGCTCTCCTGGCCTTCGCACAAGGCCGACCAAAGATCGTCATAGTCGAAAAGCCGTTGATTATGGGCGCCAGCATTGAAGATGGCAGCATTCTGGCCACGTAGTTCTGCACTGCTAAAGCCAGTCAGGCTCTCAAATGCCGGGTTGATGTAAGTGATGGTCCCTGTCGTTGAGGCGATCATCACCGCATTTTCCGATAACGCAGCAAGCCGCTGCAGACGTGCCATTGAATCTTCCTCGGCAAAAAATCGGGAGACGTTTGCACGTAGAGGGCTGGTTCGGGATAACTTGCTTTGACAGCTTCGCATCGAACTCTCCGTGAGGGTGTGCCGCTGCAGCCTGGATTGGCGGCATTTTATTGCTTTGGCCTTTGGAAATTTAAGACTTGCCTGAGGGTTACGAAATACCCGAACGCCAATATTGTCGTTACCGCGATATCGGTAGTGCTCGGTGCAAGCGGTTCTGCCTGGTGATGCTTGAGAGTTCTTGCTTGAAACGGCGCCGCAATGCTGCTTGCTGGCTTCCCATCGACGAGGATCGTTGGCTGTATCAATTTCGTTACAAGTACGACACTTGCCGTCCAGGCCGCGTGTTTCCATGATATCTACAAATGATTTGTATTTGCTGCCTATATATGTCGAATCATCACGATTGAAATCTGTTTCAGAAAATTTACACATTTGGTAGTGAAATGTGTATTACTTTTCGCCTAGTGATTGATTTATGCATTTTTAATCAGTGAGTTGCGAGATTGTTTTCCCCCTGGCACATGCTTTGCATTAAGGTCAATCGGAGGGCGTGGCATGGGGCTGCGATTACTTCGACTAACATGACCGGAGGATTTGACATGAACAAGACTCTCTTAGCGGCTGCAGTGGCATTGGCCTATAGTGCAGCCCCCGTATGGGCGAACCCAACCAACAACTTCACCGGCGATTTGACGGTGACTTCTTCGTCGGTTCCGGCAACTCCAGCAACAGAAGATCCAGCAGCTAGATCAACCTCACTCGACAACGGAAGCGCTGGCGCAAGTGGCGGCTTCAAGCAAACGGCAACTGCGACCTCCACCCAAAAAGCCGGCGATTCGAGCGTGCAGGCCAATGAGTATGGTCAGGCTAATGGCAATACGCTCAACGACAACGACCAAAAGACCACGAACATCACCAAGAACGACAACGACACGAAGAACATTTCAGTTACCAAGAACGATAACGACACCACTACCAACTCGGGTAAGGGTAACGCCAAGGCCAAGGACCAAGCGGCTGCAGCCAACAACGGTGCAACTGCAAATACGAATAACTCCGATCAAAATAATGACAAGAGCGCCGGTGACAACCGCAACAATGATGGCAAAGCAATTGCTAAGGACTACGGCACTGCTGCCAATAATGGTGGATCGGCAACTTCCAACTTTACCAATGCTTTCAACACCAGCAAGGCCATCGCAAAGATTGAGCTCGAAGGTAAAGTGATCGGTAATACCGTTTCTGATATCGGTAACACCGCCATCAACAAAGGTGATGCGAATGGCGCCAAGGGCGGCAGCGGTGGCGATGGCTACGGTGGAGCAGGCACCGGCGGTAGCGGCTATGGTGGTACGGGTGGTTCTGGTGCCAAGGGCGGCAGCGGTGGCAGCGGCGGCGACGCTAGTGCTGGCGGTGCTGGTGGCAACGGCGGTGGCGGCGGCAGCGCCGATGCTGGTGGTGCTGGTGGTGCTGGTGGTGCTGGTGGCAAGGGCGGTAGCGGCGGCTGGGCTGGTGCTGGCGGTGCTGGCGGTGCTGGTGGCAAGGGTGGTAGCGGCGGCGACGCTACAGCGACCAACGGCAATGCTGAAGCCGGGAATGCCAAGATTGGTGATGCCACGGCTGGCAATGGCGGCGATGGTGGCAATGCCAAGAATGCCAAGGGCGCCAATGGTGGCGATGCCAAGGCTTATGGTGGTGACGCTAAGAACGTCACCCTGCAAAAAGCTTCAGGCTCTGATGCGAGCAGTGTGGCCAAGGGTGGGTACTCCGGTGCCACCAATATTGACAAGACCGGGTCTGCTGATGCCATTTCCGTTGGTAAGGGCGGCTCTTCCGCGGCCATTGATGTTGCCAAGGGTGGATCGTCGAAGGCTGCAGATATCTCCAAGGGTGGCTCTTCTGCTGCTATCGACGTAAGCAAGGGTGGCTCATCTAAGGCTGCTGATGCTTCTCTCGGCGGACTGTCGGCTTCCGGCCAGAAAGCCTCTACCGGCGGCGCCGATGCCAATAGCAAGACTGTTACTGGCGCTGCTGATTCGACTAATAAAGCATGGGGTGGTGCCGGTGGTGCCGGTGATGTGGATCCGGCAATAGCCGGTGGCGCAGGTGGCTACGCGAAAAATGGACCAACCACAACTACGTCTGGTGGTGCGACCGGCGCTGCCGGGGGGGCTTCGACTACTGGAAATTCTACGCCAACCGCAACTAACGCAGGTGGTGCTGCGACTGGCACGGCAACGTCTACTGCAGGTGCAGGCACAGGCACGGCAACATCCACGGCTGGCGCAGGTACTGGCACCGCAAGCTCTACTGGCGGCGCAGCCAATGGTACGGCGACCTCAACCGCTGGTGCAGGTACCGGCGGGGCTTCGACTGCTTCGAGTGGCGCGGCAACTGGTACTGCAAGCTCGACTGCCGGCGGCGGCACGACTGGGGCTATTGCCGGCTCCGGTGGCACCTCAACTGGTACATCTACAGCAACTGGCGCTGGTGGCACAGCAACAGGTGGTGCTGGTGGTACTGCCAGCAATACCGGTGGCGCAGGTGGTGCCGGCGGTGCTGCCAGCAACGGCAATGCATCGACGAGTGCTACCAACGGTAGCGCTACCGCAACGGCTGGCAGTGGTGCAGCCGGTGCAGCCGGTGCAGCAGGTGGGTCGAGCAACGGTGGCGCTGGTGCAGTCGGTGCGGCTGGTGCAGCCGGTGCAGCCGGTGGGTCGAGCAACGGTGGCGCTGGTGCAGTCGGTGCGGCTGGCGGAGACAGCAACGGTGGTGCTGGTGCAGTCGGCGCGGTTGGCGGTAATGGCGCTGTCGGTGAAGGTGGCCTCGGTGGTGCTGGTGCTGGTGCTGTTGGTAACGGAGCGCTGGGTGGTGCCGGTGGCAATGGTGGCACCAACTCGGTCAATGCAGGTGTGTTCGATATGTCCAACAGCATGACCAGCGTTGGGCAATCCGCAGCTGGCATCATGACAGCGGTCCAGAACAGCGGTATCAACTCGATGGTGCAAACCGCGGTTAATGTTCAGTCTAATCTGAGTGTTGGTAAGTAAGCGTTAATGAATCCCGGAGCCTGACGGCTCCGGGATTTTTTGACACAAGAAAGGGGACGCGACATGAAGAAAACAGTGCATTCCCGTTGGTTGATAGTCGGTGCCCTGATCGTCAATGCCGCCTGCTGGCCTCTCCAGGCCGTTGCAGAAGAGGCTACCCAACTGATAACGAAAGATACGACTGAAATTTTTGGCAATGCTGCGGTCGACAGCGAAAATCTGGAAATTTCCCGAGGTGGTGCCGATCTTAATTTGTTTGACGTCAAGAACGATGGCATTGTCAGCGAGAATCATGCATCCAATCTGACGACAGGCAGTAACTGGGTCACCGAAGGTTCATTTGCCGGCGCATCCGGTTTCTCGACAGTTGTACAGAACTCTGGCAACAACGTGTTGATCCAGAACTCTACTGTGATCAATTTGCAGGTCAAATGATGTTCTCTACAGTTATCCGGGCGCTCTGCTCACTCTCTCTGCTTGCCGTAGCGATGCTTGCTTCAGCAGGTCCTGGGGGGGTGGCAGAGATACCGGTGCAAGCCGGTGGTGCTTTTTCTGTTCCGGTGTACAGCATGAAGGAGGTTCGCTTCCAGAAAACCATCCATCAACAATATGATTTCAGTTGTGGATCTGCTGCGCTGGCTACCTTGCTGACTCACCATTACAACTCTCCGGTGACTGAGCAGGAAATTTTCCGCGAAATGTATGCGCGTGGTGACCAGGAAAAAATCAAAAAAGAAGGCTTTTCCCTGTTGGATATCAAGAACTACCTAGCTGCTCGCGGCTTTCTGTCTGATGGTTATGTCGCCGAAGTCGACAAGCTGCTGATTGCCAAGGTTCCAGCTATCGCTTTGGTCAAGGAGCGTGGCTACCACCACTTTGTGGTTATCAAGGGGCTACGCGACGGCCGTATTTTGATTGGTGATCCCTCTGCAGGTACGAGGGCAATGCCGCAAAAGCAGTTCAAGGAGATGTGGGTCAATAACATTTTGTTCGTGATCAAGAACAAGCCGGAGTTAGTCAGCTTTAATTTGGACAGCGACTGGCATACAGCTCCCAAGAGTCCTGTCGGTTATGGAATTTATCGTGGCGCAGCCGACCTTGGATTGGGAAAGCGCGGACCTGCAGACTTCTAATGGACACCGCCATGATCCTCCGTGCGCAACTCTCCAAGATTTTGCTTATGTGCGGGGCGGGCCTGTCTGTTCAGTTTTTGGCAAGCGGCTTCGAACTGAAGTACTTCGAGAAAATGCTCCAGATAGCCGTTGTGCAAGCTCATGATAAGCATCCCGGCAGCGAATGGCTGGGACGGGTAAGCGCAGCTCTTTTGGGTCAGGGCAAGCTGACATGTGAAGATGCCAAACGTCAGGCGCTTGAAGTAGCCCCGGAGTTATTGGCTCTTGCGTCTTGGCCATTGGACGATAACGAACCGGCAGAATGCGTTGGTGTTCAGCGTGAGTCCGTTGCCCTAAATGATGAAGCCCTACCAGCCATCGAAGTACCTGAGACTTTGTCGGTAGTTCATGTGATGGCTTCCGAACATGGGAATGTGGCACCAAAGGAGAGCATTCCACAAATGCCGTCCTCCGCGAATGAGCCGCAACACCCACTAGGGCAAAAAATCGCCGCACTTGATTCCGGTTCACTTGACGAAATTCGCGGTGGATTTGAGCTTGATGGATCTGGTTTGAAATTCTCTTTCGGAATTGAGCGAGCGGTGTTCATCAACGGTGAGTTGATCACTGCAACTACGCTAAATCTCCGGGATCTGAAACAGCTTACTGGCGCGGGGGGCGCACCTGTCACGCTACCTCCAGGGGCTGCCGGCTCTCTTGGCATCATTCAAAATGGGACGGGTAACAACGTTTCCACAATGATTAACCCTAATAATGTGGCTGGGACAGTTATCCAGAACACCTTGAATGGCCAGAAAATTCAGAATGTGACAACCATCAACGCAAGCATCAATAGCATGCAGGCTTTGCGTACAATGTCTGTTCAGTCAGCTATTCAGAGCGGTATTGTCGGTTCTTTGCGTCGATAACGAGATAGCCATATGCCAAGACAAACAAAAGGGCCATCGATTCGGCCCTTTTGTTTGTCTTGGCGCTGCTTAAAAGTCGATTTCAGAATGACATTGGCAGGCGTAGTCCAAGAGTCACATCTGGCGTGTCCCGCGTTACACCAACGCCAACCGAAAGGTTAAGAGACGTTTTATCGCTCATGCGCTGTGAATAGCCGAGAAGCAGGGTTCCAAGCTGGGTGCGAATGGCGTTGATAGCATCCGACCCATTGATCTTCGTCTTGGCCACTGAGGAATGATCATAGCCAATACTGAATGATGAGCGATCGTTGAGCGCCAAGCCCATGCCGAAATTAAATCCGATGACACCTCCCGGTTCAATATCACCCAACTCCACCTCGCCTTGGGTCGTATTCATAGTTACCCCGGAGCGCTTGAAATTGTGCTGATAGCTCAGGCTCCCGAAGAAAACAGCAGGGTCCGTTGGATAAAGCATGGTTATTCCCGGTTGCAGGGTATAGAACCCTGAACCTGTGGGCAGTTCCGCTTCTATCCGGTTGGTGATGAGCTCGGGGGCTTCTGTAGTGTCGGTTAGGACCTCAAAGGGGTCTTTACCGGTACGGCTCTTGAAGCGAAGCGTGCCAATGTAGAATGCCTTGTCAGCCCCGCCGTCATTGAATTGGTAGCGTCCGGTCACCTCAACGTCGCCAATGCCTTTACCTGTGCTGGAGAAAAGCTCGTCACGGCCGGCGCCCAGATTGAGGGGGCGTGCCAGTTGATCATCCGAGCGATAGACATAAGGCAGCTTGGCTTCTAGTTCTAGTCGGTTGGTCAGACCCCAGCGGCCAGTTACGGTGCCGGTAAATGTGTTGCGTTTGACCTCACGAACGTCAATGAGACCGATCGTTAATGCCGGAATGATGGTGTAGCCAACAATCGACACCCGGTTACTCGACGAGTAAGCGTATTGCAAACCGGTTTCCATGACGAACTGACCTTTTGGGGTCAGCACGCCCGGTTGCTCGAATATTTGAGCTACTTGCTGTACCCGGCTGGGTGGCGCAGATTCCTTCTCGACGGTATCCGATTTCGGAGCGGGCGATGCTTGGGCCAACTGGTATGCCTGAGAGTCAATGCTCTTCGCCGGAGTCTCCGTGCCGCCACGAGTTGTACGTAACGTCTCAACACCCAATGCCTGGCGAATTTCCAGCAACTTGGCATCAGCTTCTACAAGTTGCTGTCGGAGTGTTTCCAGCCGTTGGGTCTGTTCGCGAATCTCTATCCTCAGGGCTTGCTCTTGATCAGGGGAAAGCCCTGCGCCTTGGGCGAGGCTACTGCAGATCAAAGCCATGGCTCCAACTACGCTGCTTCCCCTCGGTAGAATTTGAAATCGCGGCGTATCTTGCATTCCCTGACCCCTTTAGTATAAAAATCACAATCAAACCTTAAGATTTTATCTATTATAGATTTGAGAATAATACCTGAAAATAGGTAATGAAAATGAGCGAAGCTCGCCGCAATTGAATGGGTCGAGGCGCTGTGATTTGTTTCAATGTGCGATCTTCATTCGACCACGTGGCCGTATCCAAGGCGGTGGGACAAACTCTGCGCCGCGGAGATCATAGCCTTGGCGACAGGACTATCCCATTCGGCATCAAACTCACCCATTGAACCGAGTGCTGTTATGGCCGCGACCATGCTGCCAGTATGGTCGTAGACTGGGGCGCTGAAACCGTTGATGCCTGGGGTTAGGCTGCCTGTTGCTCTTCCAATGCCATGCGTGCGAATTTCGGTAAGCGATTTTTCTAACTGGCGTCGTATTGTCGTTAATGCTGTTTTGCTCGATTCGGCGATCGCGTGTAATTCATCATCTAGCATTTTTTTTAGGAACGGTGAGCGGTAAAAAGCAGAGAATGCCCGTCCAGTGGCGGAGCTATAGAGTGGCAATACCGTTCCAGCGCGAAGGGTGATTGTTACCGGGGCGCCAGTGTCAATAATCCGAACAATTGTCGCACCGCGATTTCCCCATACAGCTAGCGCAACCGTTTCCTGAATTTCCTCGCACAGCGCCTCCAGAATGGGGCCGGATAGACGAACTGGATCAAGTCGCCCCAGTCCGGAAAGACCGAGCTCAAGCGCGTAAGCTCCAAGGTCATAGCGCCCGCTACCGGCGTCCTGCTCCACGATGCCAACCCGCAAAAAACTCACCATATAACGATGCGCCTTCGCTGCCGGCATAGCGGCGCCTTTGGCGATGTCGCGCAACATCATCGGACGATTGGTGGTCGCTAAAACATTCAACAGCCGAAAGCCAACCTCTATTGACTGAATACCTTGCCTATCGCTTGCAACTTTTGTGGCCATAATTGTGATCTGAATGAATGTTGACTGGTGTTATGCATTCTATGCATCTATGGCTCTCGTGAGGAGGCCGAATATAATTGGGCATCAAAAATAAGGGGGAGATCGTATGCGTGCAGTTCTGGTTGCGAACCCGAAGGGTGGCGCGGGGAAAACGACATTGGCCACTAACCTGTCAGGATATTTCACCAACAACGGGGGGAAAACCACCCTGTGCGATCTGGATCGCCAGCAGTCTGCTCTCCGTTGGATGGCCTTTCGTGACGCTGCATTGCCGCCGCTGACCGGATATTTTGCCGGAAATCAGATTGGCGTTAATTTACCGGGAGATGCCGATTGGGTGGTTGTCGATGCCCCTGCGGGCTTGCAGGGTTACAAGCTTTCGGATTACTTGCGTGCAGTGGATAAAGTTGTTGTCCCACTGGTGCCTTCCATTTTCGACATGGCCGCAACAGAGGACTTCCTTAACTCAATACGCACCGAAATGCGCGGACAGCGTACCAAAGTCGGCATAGTTGCCATGCGGGTCGATCCGCGCACCAAGGCGGCGAGTATGCTAGAGGAGTTCCTTACGCATTTTGACATTCCAATCGTTGCTTATATTAGGAATACTCAAAATTACGTCAATGTCGCAGCGGCGGGGGCAACCATTTTCGATCCGCCTCATGCCAAGCACCGTCGTGACGTCGAGCAATGGACCACGCTTGTTAAGTGGCTAAAAAACTAAATAACAAATTTCCAGATATTAGTTGACGTACACCGATGAGGTCCGGATAATGCGCCCTCTCACTGACGCGGGGTGGAGCAGTTGGCAGCTCGTCGGGCTCATAACCCGAAGGTCGCAGGTTCAAGTCCTGCCCCCGCAACCAGAAAATTTGTGGCTTCGCTTGATCGAAGTTTTGAATTTGAATAGAGAGTCAGGTTTTGGCGGAATAAACGACGCGGTGCTTGACGAAGTTGAAGAAAGGGTTCATAATCTTTCTTCTGTGCTGCAGACGGGCTTGTTGGGCTGGCGCAGCGAAGCT
>Ga0073904_10001851_pt1 | contig 15892 bp, 17 predicted proteins | sample KloWWTrecipitate_FD_66668 | JGI IMG/M metagenome (GOLD analysis project Ga0073904, IMG submission 66668) | Active sludge microbial communities from Klosterneuburg, Austria, studying microevolution and ecology of nitrifiers - Klosterneuburg... | ecosystem: Engineered > WWTP > Aerobic digester >...
GGGATGGGGGTGTTCATGTCGGCCATGGGTGCGCTTTTCCCGAAGGTCGCCGAGATCGTGAACAATGCGACCTTCCGCATGTTCCCGGACTCCGAGGCCGCCAAGGGCCTGCCTGCCGGCTCGGCCCCGTCGGAGGTGACCAGCGAGCAGGTCGCCATGGCACAATTGATGAAAGGCGTACATTTCTGATCACCGTGCAGGTCGGCATTCATGCCGACGGGTGCACCGGAAATGGCGAGCCCGATTTTCAGGAGTCAACCCGGATGAGTTCCATCAAGACCGAATACGACGCCGCCGTTGCACGGATCACCGCCCCGGGCGCCCCCTTCGAGCTGGTCAATGCCACGATCGACGGTGTCGAATACCGTCTCTATCGCAATGCGCCACGCAGCCTTGCGGAGGTCTTCGCGCAGGCGACCGCGCACGGCGAGCGCGAGTTCCTGGTCTACGAGGGCGAGCGCTGGAGCTACACGCAGTTGCTGGCGCAGGGGGCGCGCATCGCGCACGCCCTGCGCCGGCATTGCGGCATCCGCCCGGGTGACCGCGTCGCGATCGCGATGCGCAACTACCCCGAGTGGATGAGCGCCTTCATCGGCATCGCCACGCTGGGCGCCGTCGCGGTGCCGCTGAACAGCTGGGGCCAGGCGCGCGAACTCGCGTTCGCGCTCGACGACGCCGGCGCGCGCGCGGTTTTCTGCGACCAGCAGCGCTGCGACCAGCTCGCTACGCACCTGGCCGCGACCGGGTTGCCGGCCATCGTGGCGCGCCCCACGGGCGCCGGGCTGTCTGGCGGGACGCGCAGCCTGGAGGACTTCGTTGCCGAGATCGATGAAACCGCCTTTCCGGCCGTGGATATCGGGCCCGAGGAGCCCGCGCTGATGATGTACACATCGGGCACCACGGGCACGCCCAAGGGCGCGTTGTCGACACAGCGCGCGGTGTGCCAGTCGCTGATGAACTTCGACTGCCAGGCCATGGCCTCGGCGATGATCAATCCCGAAGCCATAGGTGCGATGATGAAAAAGGGCTTCCCGCCCACGCAGCTGCTCGCGGTGCCGCTGTTCCATGTGAGCGGCTGCCACGCGGTGTTCCTGTGCGCGCTTCGCGGCGCGCGGCGCGTGGTGATGATGTACAAATGGGACGTGCGCAAGGCGCTGGAACTGATCCAGCGCGAGCGCGTCACGGCGCTGAGCGCCGCGCCGGGCATGCTGATGGAACTGATGGAGTCGCCCGACTTCGAGCGCTTCGACACCTCGAGCCTGAGCGGCATCGGCGGCGGGGGCGCGGCCACGCCCCCGCGCGCCGCGCGCCTGTTCATGGACAAGGTTGCGGATTCCTACCCGGGCGCGGGCTGGGGGCTGACCGAGACCAATTCCAACGGCAGCGCCTGCACCGGCCGTCCGTTCCGCGAGAAGCCCGGCACGGCCGGCTTCCTGCATCCGACGGTGGATCTCAGCATCCGCGACGAAGAGGGCAACGAACTGCCACAGGGCGTGCCGGGAAGGCTGTGGGTCAGGACACCCACGCTGGTCAGCGGCTACTGGAACCGCCCCGAAGCCAACGAGACCGAATTCCGCGACGGCTGGTTCGACAGCGGTGACATCGGGTACCTCGATGACGACGGCTACCTGTTCCTGTCGGACCGTGCCAAGGACCTGGTCATCCGCGGCGGCGAGAACATCTATCCCGCCGAGATCGAGGGCGCGATCCTCGAATGCCCCGAGGTCGACGAGGTCGCCGCGTTCGGCGTGCCCGACGAGACCTGGGGCGAGCAGCTCGCGGTGGTGGTGCATGCCACGCCCGGCACGACGATCAGCGTCGAGGACGTGAAGCGATTCGCCGCCGCGAAGCTCGCGCACTTCAAGGTGCCGCACTACGTCGAGGTGCGCAGCGAGCACCTGCCGCGCAACGCCACCGGCAAGATCCTGAAGAAGGACATCCGCGCCGAGTTCCTGCGGAAGCTCTAGACCGATCGGGTGATGCGCCGGGATTTCCCGGCGCCTGTCATCCGAGCCTTTTCGCATCACCAACCCCGGGAGAAACATCATGGGTCTGCTCGACAACAGGATCGCACTCGTCACCGGCGCCGGCCAGGGCGTGGGCCAGGGCATCGCCTTCGCGCTCGCCGCCGAAGGCGCCCGCGTGGCGGTTACCGGCCGTACGCTGGCGAAACTCGAGAACACCGTCGCCGAGATCGAGCGCCGCGGTGGCACGGCGCTCCCGGTGCAATGCGAGGTGAAGAGCCTGGAGTCGCTGCAGTCCTGCGTGAAGACCGTGGCCGATCACTTCGGCGGCATCAACATCCTGGTCAACAACGCGCAGGAAGTGCCCAACGGAGAGCTGTTCAAGGTGAGCGACGAGGCCTTCGAGGCCGGCTTCCAGTCGGGTCCGCTCGCGACCATGCGCCTGATGAAGCTCTGCTACCCGTACCTGAAGGGCGACGGCTCGATCGTGAACCTGGCGAGCTCGGCCACCAAGCGCTGGGACATGTCGGGCTACGGCGCCTACGCCGCCGTGAAGGACGCCATCCGCCAGCTCACGCGTGCCGCCGCCTGTGAATGGGGCAAGGACAACGTCCGCACCAATGTCATCCTGCCGCACGCGAGCTCGCCGGGGCTCGTGTGGTGGATGGAGAAGAACCCCGAGGAGGCCGCGGCATTCTTCAAGACGCTGCCGATGGGGCGCGTGGGCGATTGCGAGCAGGACATCGGCCGCTTCGTGGCGGTGCTCTGCTCGGACTACTCGAGGTACGTCAACGGCCAGGCCATCGGCCTCGACGGCGGCCAGGCGAACATCGGCTGAGCCCGGGGCACAGGTAGCGCGCGCATGGAGATTTACGGGCATCGCGGCGCCGCCGGCGAGGCGCCCGAGAACACGCTCGGCGGTTTCGAGCACGCCTGGGAACGCGGCGTGAGGCGCTTCGAGCTCGACGTGCAGCTAGCCGCCGACGAGCAACTGGTCGTGCTGCACGACGCGCGCGTGAATCGCACGACCGGGCGCAGCGGCGCGGTCGATGCCCTCACCAGCCGCGAGCTCGGCGCCATGGATGCGCGGCGCGGCGCGCCGCCGTGGCCGCGGCGCGAGGGGGTGCCCACGCTCGAGGCCGTGATGCGCGCCTTCCCGCGCACGGAGTCGTGGCAGCTCGAAGTCAAGAAGCCTGCCCGCGCCGACCGCCTGCGCATCACCCTGGAGGCACTGCACGAGCTGGTGACGCGGCTGCGGCTCGGCCCGCGCGTCATCGTCACGTCGTCGAACACCGCGGTGCTGGACATGGCGCGCCAGGTGGCACCACGCCTGGCGCGCGGCTATGTCTGCACGAAGATGGACCCGTTGCCGATTGCCGAGGAATTCGGCTGTCGCATGGTCGTGGCCAACCTCTTCACCTGCACGCCGGGGCTGCGCCTCGGCGCCTGGCGGCGCGGGATCGAGCTCTCCGCGTGGACCGTGAACGACCCGATCTCGATCCGCAACCTCTACCGCATGCGCGCGCACAGCATCATCACGGACTACCCGTCGATGGCGCTGCCGCTGGTCGGCCAGCTGGGCGGCGGAAGGGCCGCCTGAGCGCGGGCGCATGGAGACGCTCCCACGGCTGCGCAACCGCTACTTCGCGCTGCGTCACGGCAGCAGCGAGGCCAATGCGCGCGGCATCATCGTCAGCGACCCGCGCACCGGCGAGGACGGTTACGGCCTCACCGCGGCGGGACGAACGGAGGTGCGCGACGCGCTCACCGGCTGGCACGAGGACGTGGCGCTGATAGTCAGCTCGCCATTCCGGCGCGCCAGCGAGAGCGCCTCGATCGCGCGAACCGTGCTCGGCGGCGAGGCACCGCTCGTGATCGATGCCCGCCTGCGCGAACGTCACTTCGGCGCGCTCGAGGGCCAGCGCACCACGCGCTACGAAGAGATCTGGAGCGCCGACGCCAAGGACCCGCACCACTGCCGGCACGGCGCCGAAACCGCCGCCGCGGTGCGCTCACGCGCCGTCGACCTGATCCTGGACCTGGAACGCGAGCACGCCGAGCTCTGCATCCTGCTGGTGGCGCACGGCGACACCCTGCAGTTGCTGTGGACCGCGTTCGCCCGCCGCGATGCGGCGGCGCATCGCCAGCGACCACCCCTGCTTCCCGCAGGGCTCGAGGAATTCCGGCAGCACTGAGTGCTGCCATCACGACAACGCAACAGGAGAGCGAAAATGGAATACTGGCTGGGCATCTTCCACGAAGACAACGAGCAGATGAAGACCCTGGCGCGTGCCGCGGAGCAGATGGGATTCGCCGGCATCGCATTGCCCGACCACGTGGCAATGCCCGCCGGCTACAAGGCCGTGCACCCCTCGGGGCGGCGCCACATCGAGCACGATACGCGCTTCCCCTGTCCGTTCATCACGGCCGCGAACATCACGGCCGTGACCGAACGCCTGCGCGTAATGACCTATATCTACGTGCTGCCGATGCGCGAACCCTTCACGGTCGCCAAACAGGTGGCCACGCTTTGCGCCCAGTCGGACTACCGCTTCGACTTCGGCATCGGCGCCGGCTGGTGCGAGGACGAGTTCCGGATCATGGGGCCGGACTTCGGCACCCGTGGCGCGCGCATGGACGAAATGCTGTCGATCATGCGCCAGTTCTGGGAAACCGGCGAGTGCGCCTTCGAGGGCAGTCACTTCAGTTTCCCCACCGTGGGCCAGCAGCCGCGGCCGGCGCGACGCATTCCGGTGTGGATCGGCGGCAAGTCACGCGCCGCGCTGCGCCGCGCCGCGCGCAACGACGGCTGGCTGGGCATGAACTACGGGATGGAGGAGATCCATGCGCTGCTGGCCCGGCTCGAGGAGGAGCGCGCGCGCTACCTGGATGGCGGCGGCACCGACCACGGCAGTTTCCGCCGCTTCGTGATTCCCGAGACGACGCCCTCGCACGATGTGTACCGGCAACTGGAGGATTGGGGGGTCGATGGCACCGTGGCATTGTGCTGGGGGATCGACGATCCGGCGTACTTCCCGCTCGAGAAGAAACTCGAGGGGATGGAAGCGTTTGCCCGCACCTACCTGCGCTGATTGCCGCGCCGGGCCAGGACTGCCCATGTGACCGGGTAAATGTGTCGCGCGCGTGGTGTTATGCTGCGCCGAGCGCAGGATCAACCACGAGAGGAAACCGACATGGCAAAAGGCATGGACAAGAAGAAGGAAACCAAGAAAAAGCCGGCCAAGACGCAGAAGGAAAAGCGGGCCGACAAGGCAGCCAGGAAGGGCTGAGGCGCCTGGCGGGCAGGAATCGCGCCGGGGAGTTCCGCTGAATGGACTTCAAGGACTACTACAGGATCCTCGGCGTGCCCGACACGGCCGACGAGAAGGAGATCAAGGCCAGTTACCGCAAGCTGGCGCGGAAATACCATCCCGACGTCAGCAAGGAGCGCGATGCCGAGAACCGCTTCAAGGAGCTCGGCGAGGCCTACGAGGTCCTGAAGGACCCGGAAAAGCGCGCCCGGTACGACCAGCTGCGCAGGCTGGGTGCGCAACAACCCGACGGCGGCTTTCGCCCCCCGCCAGGCTGGCAATCGGCAGGCGGGTTTTACGAGGGCAGCTTCAGCGGCGACGACGCACGGCAATTCAGCGATTTCTTCGAGTCGGTTTTCGGTCGGGCCCGCACCGCGCGGGACGGGTTCGCGCACGAGGGCGGCGCACATGGCGTGCGCATGCGCGGCGAGGACATCCACCACACGATTTCGCTGTTCCTGGAGGAAGCCTACCGCGGCTGCGAACATCAGATCAGGCTGCTCGTCCCGGAGATCGACGAATCCGGCTCGGTCTCCCGGCGCGAAAAAACGCTGAACATCAAGATCCCGCCGGGCGTGACCCCCGGGCAGCGCATCCGCCTGGCCGGCCAGGGCGGCCCGGGCATCGGCGGGGCCGCGGCCGGCGATCTGTTCCTCGAGGTCCAGCTCGCGCCGCACCCTTATTTCAGCGTCGATGGCCGCAATATCCTCCTCACGCTGCCGGTGGCCAGCTGGGAGGCCGCGCTGGGCGCGACGGTGGAGGTGCCGACGCTCGGCGGCAAGGTCAAGCTGAAGATACCCGGGGGCTCGAGCAGCGGCGACCGGTTGCGCATCAAGGGCAAGGGCTTACCGGGCAAGCGCGCGGGAGATCAACTGGTCGTGCTCGAGGTCACCCTGCCGCGACACCACGGCTCCGTGGCCGAATCACTCTATCGCCAGATCGCCGTGCAGGAATCCACGTTCAACCCGCGCTCCGCCTGGGAGGACTAGGGCATGGCCACACCCGTGATCTACTTCGCCGAACTGCAGGACGACGGCTCGTTGTTCAGTCTCGGCGAGATCTGCGAGCGTTGCGGCGTCCCTGCCGACATCGTGGTCGAGATGGTCGAATACGGCATCGTCACTCCCGTCACCGACCTGACCAACAACGATCACTGGCAGTTCGATACCGAAGCGCTGTTGCGCATGAGCCGCGCACAACGCCTGCGCCGCGACCTCGAGTTGGACCCGGCCGGGCTCGCCCTGGCGCTGGAATTGCTGGATGAAATCGACACGCTGCAACGCCAGGTTCGCACGCTGCAGCAGCAGCTGCGGCACGCCCGCTAGGCCTGCTCACTCGTCACCCTGGAGGCGCCCGTGATCAAGAGCTACTTCGTGACCCCGGTACGCTTTGACTTCGGCGCCCGCGCGCTGCTGCCGAAGGAGCTGAAAGCGCTCGGCATCGCGCGTCCGCTGCTGATCACCGATCCGGGCATGGTCGCCACCGGCACCGCGGCGCGCGTGCTCGAGCTGATGCCGGCCGCAGCCGCGATGTTCAGCGACCTGCCGGGCAACCCGAACGCCGACAACGTCGATGCGGCCGTGGCCGCGTACCGCGCGGGCTCGCACGACGGCCTGGTTGCGCTGGGGGGCGGCTCGGCGATCGACTGCGCCAAGGGTGCCGCGGTAATGGCCACGCACCCGGGGGAGCTGCGCGACTACGACATCATGAAGGTGATCAGGCGCGAGGGACGCGCGATCACGCCGGCCGCGGCGCCGATCGTCGCGATCCCGACCTCGGCGGGGACCGGCTCCGAAGTGTCGACGATCGCGGTGCTGAGCGTGGGGCCGGGCGAAAAGATCGTGCTGATCAACAACAACCTGCTGCCCAGGGTCACGCTGGCCGACCCCGAGCTCACGCTCTCGCTGCCGCGCGGGCTGACCGCGGGCACCGGCATGGACGCGCTGTCGCACTGCCTCGAAGCCTACTTCTCCAGCAACGAGAATCCGCCGGCCAAGGCAGTCGCTCTGGACGGCATCACGCGCATCGTCGCGAACATCCGCACCGCGTACAACGAGCCGCAGAACCGCCAGGCGCGCTGGGAGATGATGATGGGCGCCCTCGAGGGCGGCATGACGATGCTCAACGGCTGCGGCGCGATGCACGCGATGGCGCACGCGATAGGCGGCCGGCACGATCTCGCCCTGCACCACGGCACGCTGAACGCGGTGCTGATGCCGGTGGTGCTGGAACTCAACCGCCCGCACTGCACGGCGCTGTTCGCGCGCCTCGAAAAGACTCTGGAGCTGCCCGGCGGCACGAACTTCATCGACGTGGTGCGCCGCCTGAACGCGGACCTGGACATCCCGCGCGGCCTGGGTGCGATGGGCGTTACCGCGGCCATGATCCCGGCACTCGCCGAAGCGGCGGTACGCGACGTCAACACGCTCACCAACCCGGTGCGGCTCGACGCGGCGGGCTACGAGGGCCTTTTGCGCGCCGCGATGTAGGTCCGGCTTCAGCCGGGCATTCGGCTGGATTGCGCGCAAAACATGTCCGGATAAATCCGGACCTACTCACCGATGCGGAACCAGCCGAGTGCGGCGAAGAACAACAGCGTCGCGAGCAGCACGATCACGGTGGGCCAGCGGTTCACGTGCGCCCCCACCCAGGCGCGCCGCCCGTTCATCAGCAGCAGCGCCAGCGCGAGCAGCGGGATGAAGGTCGCTCCCATCGTCGCGTAGAGTTTCTGGATTTCCTTGAAGCTCAGCACCAGCCCCAGCATGGGCGCCAGCGCGAGCAGCCACAGGTAGACGCGATACGGCGCCGCGCGCATGTCCACGGCCGGCCTCACGGCGCCGGGCTCGTGACGGGCGAATGTCATCGACCACAGGTCCGCGAACAGGTAGGGCACCGCCTGCCACACACCGAGCAGGCTCGACATCACCGCGCCCAGCACGCCGACCAGGAACAGCCAGCGTCCCGCTTCGCCGAGCTCGGCGCCCAGCGTATCGGCCAGTGCCAGCAGCAACCCGGTGCCGCGGCCGTCGATCTGCACCTGGCTGCCGATGATCACCATCGCGATCGCGAACAGCGCGGTCATCGCATAGCCGAGGCCCAGATCGATGCGGCATAGCGGCAGGTCACCGATGTGCGCGCGGCCCTCCTCGCGGATCCAGTAGCCGTAGCACAGCACCGTGAGCGTGCCACCCACGCCGCCCATCAGCGCGACCGTCCACACCACGCCCTCGCCGCGCAGGTCCGGAATGCCCGGGAGCAGCAGGCCGCGCAGCACCTCGGTGGTTCCGGGCCAGAGCATGACGGCCATCACCACCACGGTCGCGAACATCACGCCGATGCAGACGCTCATCACGCGCTCGAACAGGCGAAAACCGCCGGCGCGCACCAGCACGAGGCCGAGCAGGCTGGACAGCGCGCCGAAGACCATGCGGCCTCGCTCCGCGTCATCGAACAGCGGGAACAGCGCCTGCAGGGCTGCGCCGCAGGCGCTCATCAGCGCGGCGCCCACGAAGAACGACCAGAGGAACAGGTAGGGCAGGAACAGCCAGCCGACGATGCGCCCGAAGCGCAGCACCGCGCCCTCGAGCAGGGTGTCGCCGGTGGCGAGCTGCCAGCGCGCGAGCCCTTCGTTCAGCACGAACTTGAGGAAAGCACCGAGCACCGCGGCCCACAGGATCGCGGTGCCCAGCTGGCTGCCCGCGAACGAGGCTGTCGCCAGATCGCCGGCGCCCACGCCGGTGGCCGCGACGAGGATGCCCGGCCCCAGCAGTCGCAGCAGCTGCACGCGCGATCAGTCCGAGAGGTAGTACTCGACCGTAGACACCACGCGCACCCTCTTGATGTGCGGGTTGTTGCGGTCACGCGCCTCGATCGAGAACTGCCCCTGCGAGGCCTGGCGGATCTTGCCGAGGCGGCTGCCCGAGTCGGCGGCGAACTTCGCGGCGACCTCGCGCGCCTTCATGGTCGCCTCCTCGATCATGCCGGGCTTGACCTCGTTCAGGCGCGTGAACAGGTACTCGGGCTGGTTCGCGTACTCGCCGCCAGCGAAGGCGATACCCTGCTTGCCGAGCTGCGCGAGCTTGTCCATCACGCCACGCACCTGCCCGACTTCGGCCGAGTAGACGGTGACGATCTGGTCGGCGGTGTAGCGGAACTCCGCGCGCTGGCCGTCGCCGAAGCGCTGCGCCGACTTGTCGGTGATCGATGGCGGCGCCACGCTGATCGCATCGGCGCCGATGCCCTGGGCGAGCAGGAACTCGCGGATGCTGGCGGTGTTCGCCTCGATGCTCGCGTACAGCGACTCGAGGTCGTTGTCGGCGGCGCTGAACTGGATCGGCCAGATCACGATGTCGGCCGGGTATTCGTGTTCGGACAGGCCCTTCACCGCGACGAAACGCTCGTACTCCTTGAAGCGGATAGCCGCGTTGCCCAGCTGGTAGCCGAGCGCCGCGAGGCCGATCGCGATGGCGATGCCGAGCAGCAGCGCGCCGAGCGTGTTGCGAGAGTCCATCTATGCTTCCTCCGCGGAACAGGCATCGACCCTTCCAGTGGGCCGCCATCCCTGTGGGTCGCCATTCATGGCGACGACAGTACCCGGGCCGGCACCTGTCGGCATGAATGCCGACCCACAGGCACTTGAGCCAGCAGCATACGCCAAGCACCTGCGGGTCGCCATTCATGGCGACAGCAGCACCTGGGCTGGCACCAGTCGGCATGAATGCCGAGCCGCAGCGATGCCGGCCTACGTGTCCGCGCTGAACCAGATATCGCCGTAACAGGCCGCCGCGCCTGCGCCGGTGTTGTCGGTGTCGGTCATGATGGCGACCGCATCGGCGGTACCGGGTTCCTCGCCGAAGATCCGGCGGTAATCGGCGCGCACGTCGCGACTCTCGCTCTGCCACTTCCCGGTACCGTCGCGGCCCGAGCGCACCGCGACCATCCGCGCGTTCGCGGTGAAGGCGTTTGGCCAGACCGCGCCTTCGGGCTCGCGACTGGACCAGACATAGTTGATCGCACGCGTGCGCCAGAAAGCCGGGCCGCCCGAAAACACCACGTAGACGCGCGCGGGGTAATCATCACCGGCGCGCGTGCGCTCGTCGCCGGCGTGCAGGCCGGCATCGACCTTCCACGACCAGTGAATCCATGGCGTGGCGCCGAGGTCCACCTCGCGCTCGCGGAACAGGCCGGAGCCCGCATCGCGGCTGCGCGCGCAGAGCGCCTGCACCCCGCCCTCCTCCCGCACGGTGTACTCGGTCTCGCCACGGAATGACTTGCGCTGCCAGCCCGACAGATCCCCGGCCGAGAAGCGGCCGATGTCGATGCGCGCCGCGCCGCCGACGGCCAGCGGCACGACCAGCAGCAGGATCCACGGCAGGCGCACACGCACCCCTGTGCTCAGGCGCCCGCCGGCCGAAGGCCATCGCGCCTCTCGGCCCCGGGAGTCGGTGCGGCAGGGCATGAACGCGTGGCGACTGTTCGCGCACCATCATGGCGCCGGCAGTGGCAGGCCGGCCCGGTGACCATTGCCAGCGCCCCGGGCATCGTCAGGGCTTGCGCGGCTTGCGTGGCTTGGCGGCGAAATCCCGCGGCTTGGGAGCAAAATCCCGCGCCCCCGGACCCGCGGCTCCCGCTGCCGGCTTGCGGCGCAGTGGCGCGTCGCCGGTGCGCTCGGCGCGCGGCGCCGCCCGTGGCGGGCGGTAGTCATCGCCCCGCGGCGGTCGTTGCGCATCGTGGCGCGGCGGGCGCGAATCGCTGCGGAATCCCTCGCCGCGCTCGCTCTTCGACGGGCGCGCGCGCTCGCGCGGCTTGCCCGGCGGCGGCACGTCGTCAGCGCCCGCGCGGCGGATCTCCAGCGGCTGATGCATCACGCGCGTCTTGCGCAACACCCCGAGCACGTCGGCCGGCAGGTCGGCGGGCAGGCCCACCACGCTGAACTCGTCATAGATCTCGATGCGCCCGATGCAGTGGCTCGGCAGCCCCGCTTCGTTGGCAATGGCGCCGACGATTTCGCGTGGCGACACATCGTGCATGCGACCCACCTCGATGCGAAACGGCACCAACTCGCCGCCGGGCTCGATCTGCGGCGGGCGCTCCCGCCGCGGTTCGCGCGGTTCCCGGAATTCGCGCGGTGCACGGGAATCGCGGGAGTCACGCGAGTCGCGGAAATCCCGCGGTGCGCGCGCGTCGCGCGCATCGCGCTCGCCGCGATCGGGCGCCGGCGCGAAACCTTCGGCCATGTCGCGGGCCTCGAAACGCAGCGGCTTGGCGCGCTGCGCCATGTAGGCCAGCGCCGCCGCGACGCGCGACAGATCGCCGTCGTGCTCGTTGCCAAGCTGATCGACCACATCGGCGAAGAAATCCAGCGGCTCGTTCTCCATCACCTCGGCGACCTGCTTGCGGAACTGCGCCACGCGCCGCCCGGCCACCGCCTCGCGGCTCGGCAGGCTGAGCGGCTCGATGGGCGCGCGCGTCACGCGCTCGATGGTGCGCAGCATGCGGATCTCGCGTGGCGCGACGAACAGGATCGCGGTGCCCTGGCGTCCAGCTCGGCCGGTACGACCAATGCGGTGCACGTAGGCCTCGGTGTCGTAGGGGATGTCGAAGTTGATCACGTGGCTGATGCGCGCCACGTCGATACCGCGTGCCGCCACGTCGGTGGCGACCACGATGTCGAGCGCACCGCTCTTGAGCTGCTCGATCACGCGCTCGCGCATCTGCTGGTTCATGTCGCCGTTGAGCGCCGCGGCCGCATAGCCGCGCGCCTCGAGGCGTTCGGCAATCTCGGCGGTGGCCGTCTTGGTGCGCACGAACACGATCGCGGCGTCGAGATCCTCGTCGACCTCGAGCATGCGCGTCAGCGCGTCGATCTTGTTGGTGCCGCTGACCTGCCAGTACAGCTGGCGGATCGACTCCACGGTGCGCGTGCTCGCCTTGATCTTCACCTCGCGCGGCTCGCGCATGTGGGTGCGCGCCACGCGCCGGATCTGCTCGGCCATCGTGGCCGAGAACAGCGCGGTCTGGCGCTCCGCCGGCGTGTGCTCGAGGATCCACTCGACGTCGTCGATGAAGCCCATGCGCAGCATCTCGTCGGCCTCGTCGAGCACCAGTGCCTGCAGCGCGTCGAGCTCGAGGCTCTTGCGCTCGAGGTGATCCATCACGCGGCCCGGGGTGCCCACGATCACGTGCACCCCGCGGCGCAGCTGCTTCAACTGCATGAACATGCTCTGCCCACCGTAGATCGGCAGCACGTGGAAACCGGGCAGGTGCTTGGCGTACTTCTGGAAGGCCTCGGCGACCTGGATCGCGAGCTCGCGCGTCGGCGTCAGCACCAGGATCTGCGGCTCGAGTCGCTTCAGGTCCAGGCGCTGCAGCAGCGGCAGTGCGAAAGCCGCCGTCTTGCCGGTGCCGGTCTGCGCTTCGCCCAGCAGATCGAGGCCTTCGAGCAGCGGCGGGATGCAGGCCTGCTGGATCGGCGACGGGGTTTCATAACCCACGTCGGCGAGCGCTTGCAACAGGGGTGCGGAAAGGTTCAGCTCGCTGAAAGAGCCAATGGAATCGGACATGGAGTAGCTACCGGAAATGCCGGACCTGAGCGGCGACATGCCAGATGGCCCGGGAGGCGCCAGTATGAACCAGTCAGGGTGTTTTGCCGACCGCCGCGGTGCCGACATACTGCCGCTTTATGAAACTCCTGTCAGGTTGCTCCGTGCGGCCCCGGCGGCGGGTTACCATCACGCAGCCCTCGAACAACACGATACCGGGAACCGCCATGAGCACGACGAGTCCGTCCGCCCCGCAATCCAGCCCCGGCGAAGTCGCCGGCTGGCCCATGCTGAAGATCCGCTACCGCACCGACGCGGCAGCTATCGCCGCGCTGCTGCCGCCCGGCATCGCGCCCGGCAGGGAGCCGATGGTCACGCTCACCGTTTACAACGTGCCGATCGGGGGCGAGCCCGAGTACGGGGTGGTGATCAACGTAGACGCCGATTACAACGGCATCGCCGGCGAGTACACGCTGGCGCTCGGCATCGACCAGGAGGCGCCGCTGTTTATCTGCCAGGAACTTTGGGGGCAGCCCAAATACCCGGTGAAGGTGCAGTACTTCCGGCTCGGCAACCACATCGAGGCGAAGGTGGTCCACCAGGGCTGCACGTTCATCGAGTTCCAGGGCGAGGTGAGCGGCACGCTGCCCAACCCCGCCGACCATGAGCAGAACGAGTGGTGGGTGAAGTCGGTGCGCGGCGTGGATCCCGCGAAGTGCCAGTACGATTTCCCGCCGCACGTGGTGCACGTCTGGAGCAAGTACGGCACCGCGTACCTGCAGGAATTGAAGGGCACGGTTACGCTGCGCGAGAGCGCCTGGGACCCGATCGCCACGCTGCTCCCCCTGCGCGAGCAGGTCAGCGCACGACTGTGGACGCCGGTGTTCAAGGACCGCAGCATCAAGCTCGCCGGCCCGCTGGATCCAGAGGGCTACTGGCCCTTCGCCGATACCATCAGCGGCACGCGCTGGCCGGGCACCTCGGGCGGGCCTAAAAAGTAGGTCGGGCGCCAGCCCGACCAGCAAGGAATGTAGGCCGGGCTTCAGCCCGGGAAGGGTTCGGCAAAGCCGAACCCGCCACGCCCGCACTCACCGCAACAGTCGGCATGAATGCCGACCTACACGGGCCGGTACACCCACGCATGTTTCGGCGCGTGCTCGGCGCTGCCGTACTCTATCACCTGCACGTCGAACCAGATCGGCAGGATGTAGCGGAAGTAGAAGGCGTGCGTGACCACGTCGCCGATGACGAGATCCTCGTACTCCTTGATCTGCACGCGCGGATCGCGCGCCTGCCATTCCTTGCACAGCGCGAGCTTCGCGTCGACCTCGGCACGGCTGTCGAGCAGGAAGCCGAGGTGGTCGTAACCCGGCGAGCGCAGCGGCTCGTCCTGCTCCATCAGCAGGATGAAGTGGCTGGTCTCGGGATCGCTCTGCAACAGCAGTCCGGTCTGGTCGAACAGCGGCACGTCGATCGCGCCAAAGCCGAAGACCTGCCCGTAGAAGCCCGTGATCGCCTCGCGCTCGTGCGTGAGCGCGCCCTTGGGCAGCGTCAGTTCCATGTGGTTGAAGCGCAGCGGCATCGGAACGGTTCCTCGTGTTTTACTGGTGCGCCGCAGTGTACGCGCAATGCCGCGCGCACTGGATGGCGATTCGTTAACGCGCCCGGCGCTCCCGCGCCGCGAGCCGGGCGGCGGCATCGGCGCACACGCGAATGCGGCCGGCCTCGTCGAGCGCGGACCAGCCGCAGATCTCGGTGATCGTGCGTCCGCAGCCCATGCAGACGTCGCGTTCATCCAGCGTGCACTGGCGCCGGCACGGCGAGGTAGCGCGCGCCGCCCGGCACGCGTCATTGTCTTCGTTCATCGTCGCCCCCTTTTTCCCTGGCGGACTTTATACGCTGCGGCGGGCGACGCAAGGCCGTGCTTGCGGCGCCCGGAGGATGCGCGCAATACTTCACCGCGAACCGTCCGGAACAACACGCCCTGATGAACCAACTCAAAGTCGGACTGCTCGGTGGCGGCTCGTGGGGCACCACGGTGGCCTCGCTGGTCGCGCGCAACGCGCCGGCGGTGCTGTGGGCGCGCGATCCCGCGACCGTTGCGGAGATCAACGCGCGGCATACCAATGCCAAATACCTTCCGGGCGCGAAGCTGCACGAGAATCTGCGCGCGAGCGTCGACATCGCCGAGGCGAGCGCCGAGGTCGACGTGGTCGTGGTCGGCGTGCCCTCGCAGGGATTCCGCGGTGCACTCGAGGCGATCCGCGCGCACATCCGCCCCTGGGTGCCGGTGATCAGCCTCACCAAGGGGCTCGAGGCCGGCAGCGGCAAGCGCATGACCGAGATCATCGCCGAAGTGCTGCCGGGGCACCCGGCCGGCGTCCTGACGGGGCCGAACCTAGCCCGCGAGGTGATGTCGGGTTTCGCCGCCGCCAGCGTGATCGCGATGGAGGACCAGACCATCAACCGCGCGCTGCAGCAGCTGTTCAGCAGCGGGCTTTTCCGCGTTTACACCAACGACGACGTGATCGGTTGCGAACTGGGCGGCGTGCTGAAGAACGTCATCGCCATCGCGGTCGGCATGGGCGACGGCCAGGGCGCGGGCGACAACACGCGCGCGGCCCTGATCTGCCGCGGGCTGGCGGAAATCACGCGGCTTGGCGTCGCGATGGGCGGCAAGCCCGCGACCTTTGCCGGTCTCGCGGGCGTGGGCGACCTGGTGGCAACCTGCACCAGCGCGCAGAGCCGCAACCGTCACGTCGGCGTGGAACTCGGCAAGGGCCGCCACATCGACGAAATCATAGCCGGCATGTTCATGGTCGCCGAGGGCGTGAAGAGCGCGCCGGTGGTTATGGAACTGGCGCAACACCACAACGTCGACATGCCGCTGGTACGCGAGGTCTTCGACGTGGTGCAGGGCCGCGCCAATGCGCGCCGCGCCTTCCGCGGGCTGCTGCGCATCGCGGCCGGCGCGGAATCCGAAGCCGGCTGATGCGCGTTCGGCTTCAGCCGGGCAACCGTGGGTCCGGATTCATCCGGACAATCGCAGGCCCGGATTCTTTCGGGCATCGTCCGG
>Ga0073904_10001852_pt1 | contig 15892 bp, 12 predicted proteins | sample KloWWTrecipitate_FD_66668 | JGI IMG/M metagenome (GOLD analysis project Ga0073904, IMG submission 66668) | Active sludge microbial communities from Klosterneuburg, Austria, studying microevolution and ecology of nitrifiers - Klosterneuburg... | ecosystem: Engineered > WWTP > Aerobic digester >...
GCGACGGCGAGCTGCCGAGCCGGCGCCCAACAAGGCCAGAGCAACCAGTGCGAGGGAGCTAGGCTCCGGAACGGTCGCGCCAGAAACTTGAGTAACCGACTTGACGGTCCAGCCAATGCTTGAGGCTGCAAAGTTTGCGTCATCGAAAGCGGTGGTCAGGAAAGCGTCATTCTTGCCATTGTTGACGTTGGTCAGCGAGTTGGTGTCGAAGAACTCCAGCGCTGAGCCGCCAGTGAAATCAAGATAACCCTGACCATTACCTGCGATGGTGCTCGAGTTGTAGGTCGTCTGGTATGAGGTTTCCAGATCGCCGGCAAACACGCCACCGGCTGCGAACACGCCGCTCAGGAAGAGCGTGCCGCCGCTGATGCCAGCATAGGTCAGGGCTGGGAGATCAACGCCAGCGCCGGCCGCGCCCAGGGTAGGATCCCAGTTGGCGGCGTTGCTGAAAATGGAGAAGGTGCCGCCGGTAGCAAGTGCCGTCGTCGAGCAAGTCAAGTTGCCGCAAACCGTCTCGACGATATGGTCGGTCAGATTACCGAACACACCAGTCAGAAAGGGGCCGAATGTGACGCCACCGATAGAGCTGGTTTGCCCGCGGACATATTGATCTTGCCCGGTCGAGATGTTCTGGATCGCAGCGATGGAGAAAATACCCATCGTGTCGGTGTTTCCGCCTTGGGCGCCAGGAGCCTTGATGGCGGCGGCGGTGTCACACTCTGCCGCAGTGGTGCAGATTGTCGTGACGCCCGATCCTTTTGCCGGGGTGTTGTAAAGCGTGCCGGAGTCGTAGTTGTCCAGCGTGATCTTGTAGTTGCCGGCGGTCAACGTGAGCGCGTTGGCCGAACTGGCAGCGCCGAGGGCCAACAGTGCGCCGACGGTGAGGGCTGAGAGCTTGGATTTGAACATTTGAATTCCTTTGGGTTGAGAGGTCCAGCGGTTCTTCTTAAGCACCCTGCGTGCCAGGGCGTTGAAAACTTCGCAAGTCTTTGATTTGCAAGGATAAATTAGTTTCCCTGAGCTTTGCTTCGTGCGGGCTTGTAAAGATTTTCGACAGCTTGACGAGGTCGGTGGTGTTGAGCGGAAGCGACCGCAAGTCCCGAACTGCGACGTCATCTCTAGGCAAGTCGGGTGTGCTGACCCGTTGTGACAGCCACTTCGCGAGCGATCCGTTGCAAAGGTCCCATCTTTTGCCGTCCGGCCGCTGCCTGCTGAGCAATGCAGGTAGCGCGCCAACCGTTCTGGGTATGTGTAAGTCATTGATCGGTAAAGAAATTCCCGCGAATGTCGTGCCTTGGCATTTTTCGCGGTGTAAAGAATTCCGTCCGCGAATCAATGACCTGCAGCTCGCAGGTACGGGAATTTCCGCTCGTGGTCGATCGTTGGTCGGTGAGGGAATGCCTCGGCCGCCAGTACTTCGATCGTCAGGTTCTTCAGGTCAAGGTGCTTGACCAATCGGCCCAGTCCCGCGTTGAGCTCAGCTTCGGTCGTCGACTGCTCATTGCGAGCCAAGAGACTCACCTTGGCCCGGCCCGAACCTTCAGGCGTCAGCAGGAAAGCTCCGGTCAGCCTGTCGGCGATGCCATGATCAAGGTAGATCAGCTCCTTGATGTCCTCGACTGACGGCATTCCGGGGCACCGGTCCTTGATGCGCCCCCGCAGCGTCACGACGGGCAGCCACGGCGCAGGCGTTCCGCATAGCGAGGCTGCTTCCGTTGTGGCATGGGTGCTCACCAATTTTCCTGTGTCGCCGGTTGTGTACCTCGGGAGTGGAATCACCGCGTTCGGGTCGAGCATCGTGAAGCACAACTCGCCGTACCCATCGGCATCGGGGTTCAGAACCTCGATATGCGTGCGCAGCGGGTTGAAGCAGAAGATGGAAGGTGCGGCAAGGCCGCCATGTTCACCCACCAGCAACGTGCGTACTTCCGGCCGCGATCGCATTGCGCGACGCAGCGCGATCGTCTCGCGGGTTTCGAACAGCAGGTTGAGCCCCAGTTCTCCGACACCGAAAGAACTGCCAATCATGCGCAACGGATCGCGGTCGACATCGATGCCCATCTTGGCGGCGATGTAGTCTCGTTGCGCCTCGACCAGCACTTCTTCGCCCAGGATGACGCTCGTCTTGAGCGCTTTCCAGTCGATGCCGACAAGTTCCGCGTGATCAAGGATCTGCCGCACGAACAGCGGGTCGGTGCACAGGATCGTTTGCTCGAAATGCGGTCCGACGTCCTTCAGGATCGAACAGGCCATGTCCTGCCTGACGCTGACGTTCGCGACGGTGACGGCCCTGGAGTTGAATACGACGCCCATCGGCAGGCAGTTCACCAGCAGCGTGGGGCGACGATCGACGTCGAAGGCGTCCTGCAGTCCCAGATCGATATCGAACCATGCGCTCGCGTGCTGCTTTCGTGACGTGAGCCTGAAGCCGAAACCGCTGCCACCTCGTCCCGAACTGGTCAGTACGTCGCCCAGGTCCGCGGCGGGTACACCTCCGGTCAGGTCGTCAAGGTGGAACCTTTCGAAGGTATTGTTCTTGGTCAGGACGGGCAGTTTTGCCAGATCGACAGCCGAAAATTCTCTGGAAGGATCGAGGCTGTGCTCTGCCAGGAGCACGCGATAAGCCGGGCTCGACTGCGCCGCTCGAGTGACCGCACGGATCGCACCCTGCCGGGATCGGTCGAGCATCTGGTCGGGCGTCAGGCGCCGGATGTAACCCAGCAGACTTTTGCGCAAAAGTCTTAGCGCGGAAGCAGGAAGCCAGTTCAAGACAGTCGCCGGACTGATGAACGAATCAGATGCGGATCTCTTCTGTGCTGCGCATCCAAGCCAATAACGCCGGGTCGCTGGCACCCACGCGCGTCTCGAGCTCACGCAGATCCGCCATGTACGGTGCAACGGGCCCGTAGTAATCCGTCTGCGGTCCGACCTGATTGAACGCGAAGTTCATCCTGGTCAGTGCCCTGGCCAGAGACCTTTCCATGGCGGCGTACCAGTATCGAATGCCGTTGTTGATGCTGTATATGTACATCTGGCGATACAGGCTCAGCAGAATTTGTGGGGAGTTGTTACGTCTCTCCTGCCGAGCCGCAACACTATTCTCGGTGACAGTCAGCCCAGCCAATATATCACCTTGTCGACGGCGATAATGTTGACTGACCATCAGTCGGCTGATTTCAGCGCACTCTGAATCCGGTGGCAGGGTTATTCCATCGAGCAGTGCAGTGCAGTGGCTTCGAAACGGGAATGATTGTTCTGGAGTGGCGCGGACAAGGCGAACATAGCCTGCGATCGCGCCGCTGCGATCTGATGCACAGAAATGTGCTGCATCGCGATCATACTTGTCCGATTCCTGCTGATCAGGGTAATTCTCCGGCGTCAGAAACCCGCACTCCAAGCAATATACTTGGAATCTGAATTCATGGGCGCGACGCATCAGCTCCGCATCCGCAGGCAGGCCAATTTCTCGGCTGCGAAAATACGGTGCGTAGTCGATCGTCTCGGTGTTTGACGGCGTCATGCCTTGCCTTGATTGGGAATTCTTCGAAGAAAACGTATTTGCAGATGTAATTCTGCTCCCGTTTCCGTGCGGGCACTGAACTCAAGCGCCGCAATCGTTGATCCCCATCAGGCTCCAGTCGTGCTTGCTCGATGCTTCTGACTGGAGCGCAATTCGCGTCGAATCCGCTGCCGGGGCGTTTGTGCCCTCACCCGACGACGTCAAGAAGCTTGAGCAATTCCGGCTTCAACGGGTGGTCACTGGGCAACTTGGACAGCTTGTCGAGTTCAAGTTTGGCCCGCTTCTTGTCGCCCGATGCGATGAGTATCTTCGCCAGATTGAGCCGCATCGATTCGTTTGCCGGCTGCATTTCAGTGGCCTTGGTCTGCAACTCGATCGCCTTGGGGTGAGTTCCTGCGGCGGAAAGAAGCATCGCCCAGGTATCCATGAAGGCTGGCTGATTGGGAGCCAGCTTGTTCGCTTTTTCAGCAAGGAGCAAGGCCCCGTCCTTGCCCATTTGATGAGTCACCCAAGCCAGGTTGTTGATGACAATCGGGTTGTTGGGCGCCAGGCGAAGAACGGCCGAGTAGTTCTTTTCTGCGGAAGCGAAATCTTTGCGCGCCAGGGCACCGTCGCCCATGTGGGCAAGGAATGCTGCGTCAGTGGGATGCGCCTTGATCCAACTGTCGGCGAAGCGGCCGGCCTCGTCGGGGTTGTTCGCCACCGACATCACGTTGTAGAGCTTGGCAGCCAATTCCGATGACGGAGACAGCTGCAATCCCGATCGGTAGGCTGCAGCAGCTTTTTCCCAATTCTTTTGCCAGGCCCGGACATCACCTTCCATGGCATATCCGACAGCTGACTTGGGTTGTTGAGCTATGGCGTTGCTTGCCACCTTGAGTGCCTCGTCAGCTTTGTTGCCTTGCAGCAAGACAACAACCAACATCCGTTGTACCTGAGCATCATCCGGCTTGATCTGCAGCGCGTCGCGAGTGCTTTGTTCGGCCGCTCGCACGTTCTTGTTTGCCAACTGAGCCGCAGCCAATCTCGCGTGGTATTCAGGTACGAGGGGGCGCATGGCGGTCAGGTTCTGATACGTGGCAACCGCCTGATTCAGGTCCCCCGATTTTTCCTGTGTGCGACCGAGAGCCTCCAGAAGCTCTGGGCTGTTCGGATTCGCCGCCACAGCCTTTTGCGCCGTTGCCAAAGCCTGCTTGTTGTCGCCCTCTTTGAGGAGGAACCCAATCAGCATCAGCCGCGGCGTGCTTTCGGTCGGGTTGGCCTCGATCGCCTTGGCCAGCAGCCCATTGACTTCTTGCTTGCCACCCTCCTGCATTGCGGCCAGTTCGGCGAGGGCAATCAGCGCCGGTCCACTCTTCGGATTCTTTGCCAGGATGTTTTCAAAACGCTTCTTGGCATCGGCTGGCTTCTTGTCAACCATGTCCAGCGAAGCCAGGCTGGCTGCCGCAGCGAAGTAGGTGGGGTCGATGGACAGCGCTCGCTCGAAACTCTTGCGTGCAGCTGCGGGATCCTTCTGCGCGAGCTGGATTCGCCCTCGCAAATTGGCCGCCAAGGGCTTGTCGGCCTGCTTCGACTCCAGCTTGGCAACGGCGGCCAGGGCCTTCTCGAAATCCTTGCGCTTCAGGTGCGCACTGATCAATGCCATGTCCGCCATCGTTCCCGAGTCTGAATCGGCGATGTCCTGCAACTCGTTCAGTCCGCTTTCGCCTTGGCCTGTTGCCAAATGGCTGACAGCCAGTGCCGTGCGTGTTGCCACGTTGCCGGGATCCTGCTTGAGCGCCTTTGCAAAGTATTCGCCGGCTGTCTTGGCGTCACCATTCTGAAGATACACGTCACCGGCGACGGAGAAGAACCGCGAGTCCAGCCCCTGTTTCCCCGTGATGGCCTTCAAGGCCGACAGAGCCTTGGCGGCCTGCCCGGAGCGCAGGTAGGTCGTGATCAGGAGCTTCTGCGAAAGCACGCTCTGGGGCTCTGCCTCGGTGGCCAGCACCAAATACGTTTCGGCTTGAGCGAGGGAATTGGTTTGCAACTCGACCGCGCCTGCCAATTGAAGTACCCGCGGGTTTTTCGGAGCAAGCCGGATCAATTCCTGGCTTATTACCTTCGCTGCCTTGTAGTCTTTCTTCTGATAAGCGAGTTGCGCTTCCATCAGCTTCGTCTGCGGCTTCTTTGCGGCAAATTTCTTCAGCTGATCAAGCTGCTTCGATGCATCTTCAAGCTTGTTCTGCTGCAACAGAATCGTCAACACGGCCAAGTGGCCTGGCTCGAAAGAGGGCTCGACCTCGATCGACTTCCGGTAGGCCACCAAGGCCTCCTCTGCCTTGATTTTCCCGAGGAGCAGAAGGTCACCCTTGAATTTCCAGGCCTCGGTATTGGCGGAGTCCTTGGAAAGGATGCCGTCCACCTCAGAAAGCGCGCCGTCGAAATCAGCAGAGAGCGCCTTCTGACGCGCGCGCAGCATCAAGGCAGGCACGTAGTTCGGATCGGCCTTGAAGGCGTCGGCAAGCCTTGCCTCGGAGGTTTCGGTCGACCCTACGCTTCGGTATGCAGCTGCCAGCGTAGTTTGCAGGCTGGCCTCGGCAGCCGGCTGCTCGAAGTGGGTCGATGCATATCGCTCGATCAATTTCTTGGCCTGACCTTGCTGGAGAAGGGCGCGAGCCAGTTCAGGCGCTACGAGATTCTCGGGATAACTGACGGACAAGGCCTTCCTGAATTCGACTTCCGCTCCGGGCGCATTACCCTCCTTCAAGAGAATCGTGCCGAGGAGAAAACGTGCTTCCCCCAGTTCCGGATTCTTTTGCAGTGCATTCTTCAACTGTATCGTTGCAGAATTGCTGTCCTTTTTCTGGAGGTATTCCTTTGCCGACTTGACTTGGTCCTCCGGCTTCTCGTCGATACATGCCACGGTCAACAGCGAGGCAATCATCACGGACAGTATCGTTTTTGTATTGATCATATTCTTGGATAATTCGTTGGGACGTTTGGGCGCCAACAGAAAAACAATAATTCAGTTCATGGGGCGCTCGGCGCGCTCGTTGCATCGTGGCAAAGAATCCGGGCCGGACCGGCCGGAAAGCGGAGACTTTGTCACCGAATCCCGCGCATGCACATCAGGTGTACACCATGTAACGGTGTCGCGAAGGTCGGATTTCACGAGGTCAGCCCGAATCCGCTCAATTTGTGTCCTGTCAGCGATGGGTCATCGCCTGTCGCCAAGTCGTTATGGCTGTGGAAGGCTGGGTTACAGCGGGATCGAACGGATGCGACCGCTGCCCTCCCATCGCCGAGACAATCCGACGCACGTACGAACGTGTCTCGGCATACGGCGGTACTCCGCCATAGCGGTCTACCGCGCCCTCTCCAGCGTTATATGCGGCCAGCACCAATGAAAGATCGCCCTGGAAATATGCCAGCAGCCAGCGCAGGTAGGCCATGCCGCCCCGGATGTTTTGCGCGGGGTCTGCAATCCGCTTGACCTTGAAGCGTGCCGCAGTGTCCGGAATCAATTGCATCAGCCCCTGCGCATTCTTCGGGGAAACCGCCCAGGGATCGAAGTTGGATTCAGTTGCCATCACCGCCAGCACGAGATGTGGAGAGAGTTGGTACTCCGGCGCGACCAAGGTCACGAACTTGACGATCTGTTCCGGCGCGTTCGGCGGAAATGGTGGTGGAGGTGGTTGCACCGGCAGCCGCGCCTGACGGGATTTTGTCGGGGTCACCGCTTTTGCTGCAGGAGCCGGGTCTGACTCGGGCGGACGCAGGCATTGCGGCACCTCTCCGCGTGGCGAGCCCATCGCGGCGAGCATGTTCTGCGCCTGGGTGATGCCCTGCTCGGCAGCGGCGGCGAACAGGTGCGCGGCCTGTGCGTCGTCACGCTCGATTCCCCTGGAGTGGGTCAGCATCCAGGCGAGGTTGTACTGAGCCTCGGGGTCCCCGTAGCGGGCAGCGCGGCAGTACAGCTCGGCCGCTCGCAGCAGGTCGCGCGGAACGCCATCGCCGTATTCGTAGGCGATCGCCTCCTGGCGCCAGCGCAGCACCTGCGAGGGCACGATCGGCCCGATTTCTGGCGGTGGCGTCGATGGGCGTGGCAGCGATTCGAGCGTCAGGCTGGGCACCTGCGCTGTCGAGATTCCGCACACCAGCGCGAGCAGCCAGGCCAGGGCTGGCAGTCTTCGCAGGTTGATGTGCGTCATCCAGCCCTACTCGATGTTCTGCACCTGTTCGCGCAGTTGTTCGATCAGCACCTTCATGTCGAGCGAGATGTTGGTGAGTTCGAGGGACGAGGCCTTGGAGCCCAGCGTGTTGGCTTCCCGCAGAAGCTCCTGGATCAGGAAGTCCAGCCGCTTGCCCACTTCTCCACCGGCCTTGAGCATGCGCGCCATCTCGTCGAGGTGCGATCGCAGTCGGGCCAGTTCCTCGGCTACGTCGATGCGTATCGCAAACGCGGCAGCTTCATTCAGGGCGCGCTCCTGGAGCGCCTCGCGTGAGACGGTTTGCGTGGCTCCGGCCTGTTCGAGCGCCTCCCGCCAGCGTTCGAGAAACTTCTGCTGCTGTCGCGCCACCGTTGCCGGCACCAGGGGTTCGGCCCGCGCGGCCAGTTCGCGCAGTCGGTCGACGCGGTCCATCAAGACATCGACCAGCCGCTGGCCCTCGCGTGCCCGTGCTTCGCGCAGTCCGTCGATCGCGTTTCGGGCCGCGTCGAGTGCGGCTTCGTCAAGGCGCTCGGTCACCGAACCGGCCTTGCACCAGTTCAACACCTCATTGATTGACAGTTCCCGGGCGGTCGGCATCCATCCGCGGATGGTGCTCTGCACGTGTGAGAGGCGGTTCAACTGTTCGGGCTGCGGCTGCGGCCAGGCGGTATCGGAACTGGTTTGTGCGTTCAGCCGCAACTCCACCTTGCCCCGTCGGAGCGATGCCGTCAGCAAGTCCCGCAAGGCGGGTTCGAGGGCTCGCAGTTCGTCGGGCAGCCGCAGGCTCAGGTCGAGAAAACGGGCGTTGACCGATCGCAGTTCAACGGTCACGCTGGTTCGCGCCGGGGTAACGGTACGGGCGACGGGATGGTCCGAATTGGCCGTGGAAGCCGGTGCTTCTGGAGTGCCTGCGGTGGCGCTCGCGTAGCCGGTCATGCTGTAGACTGGCATTTAGATTTCACCCTGTGCAAACACCCGATTATGTCAAAGCTGAAGCCTGCTCCGTTGCCGTCAGGCACCGTGGTCGGCGGCTACCAGATCGTCAAGAAGCTGGCGGCTGGTGGGTTCGGTGTCGTGTACCTCGCCGAAGACGCGCAGCGGCACATGGTGGCGGTCAAGGAATACCTTCCATCGTCGCTGGCTGAACGGTCGCAGGGTGAACTGACCCCGCGGGTCAAGCCCGAAAAACAGCCGCTGTACCGCCTCGGTCTGAAGAGCTTCTTCGAGGAAGGCCGGTCGCTCGCGCAGATCTCTCACCCGAGCGTGGTCTCGGTGCTGAACTTCTTCCGCGAGAACGAAACCGTCTACATGGTGATGAACTACCTGCAGGGCGAGACGCTGCAGGACTTTATCGTCACCGCGCGCGACCTGAAGCGCGACAAGGTGTTCCGCGAGTCGACCATCCGGTCGCTGTTCGACGAGATCCTGCGTGGCTTGCGCATCGTGCATCAGCACAAGATGCTGCACCTCGACATCAAGCCCGCCAACATCTTCATCACCAATGACAACCGTGCGGTGATGCTCGACTTCGGCGCGGCGCGCGAGGTGCTGAGCAAGGAGGGCAATTTCATCCGCCCGATGTACACGCCGGGATTCGCTGCGCCCGAGATGTATCGCCGAGACGGCACGCTGGGCCCGTGGACCGACATCTACGCGATCGGCGCGTGCATCTACGCATGCATGCAGGGCTATCCGCCGAACGATTCTCCGCAGCGCATCGAGAAGGACCGCCTGGCGCTCAGCCTGTCACGCCTGCGCAATGTCTATTCGGACAACCTGCTCGAAGTGACCGAATGGTGCATGTCTCTCGACCCGCTCTCGCGTCCGCAGAGCGTGTTCGCATTGCAGAAGGAACTGGCGCGCGAGACGGAGCGTCGCTACACGAAGCTGACCTTCGGCGAGCGCCTGAAGCTGCAACTGGAGAACCTGACCACCGGCGCGAAAGCGTGAGGTTCCGGTTCCGCGTCTGCATGGCTGAGATTTCCTGATGCGCTTTTCCATTTATCAAGTCAGCCGCAAGGGCGGTCGCGAGAAGAACGAGGACCGGATGGGTTACTCGTACACCCGCGATTCGGGACTGTTCGCCCTGGCTGACGGCATGGGCGGCCACCCCGAAGGCGAGGTGGCGTCGCAACTCGCGCTGCAGACGATGTCTGCCTTGTTCCAGCAAGCGTCCAAGCCGACGATTCCCGACCCGCTGGCATTCCTCAACCAGGCGATCCTGGCCGGTCACCAGCAACTGCTGCGTTACTCGGCGCAGAAGGCCCTGAGCGATACGCCCAGAACCACGGTGGTGGCCTGCCTGCTTCAAGGTGATTCGGTCTACTGGGCGCACTGCGGCGATTCACGTCTTTACATGGTGCGTGCGGGCAAGCTGATCGCGCGCACGCGCGATCACTCTTATTCCGAACTCCAGGATGCGCTGCATTCGGTGGTGCCGATGCGCGAGCGGCTGAACCGCAACGTGCTTTTCACTTGCCTGGGCAGCCCGGGCAAGCCGGTGATCGACACCGCGGGCCCGTTCACGCTTCAAGGTGGCGACCGTCTGATGCTGTGCTCCGACGGTTTGTGGGGCACCGTGACCGACGAAGCGATCACCGAAGAACTGGCCCGCCGCTCGATCGCCGAAGCCGTGCCGGAACTCGTTGAGCAGGCGCTGCGCAACGGCGGACCGAAGTGCGACAACGTTTCCGTGATGGCCGTCGAGTGGGAGTGCTCCGAAGCCGAGCAGGGCGGCTCAGGCGTGTCGACCGAGGAACTCGGCGATGACGTCTTCGCCTCGACCATCCAGGCCAGCGTGCTCGGTCACGACGCGGCCGATGACCTCGACGACGCCGAGATCGAGCGCTCGATCAAGGAAATCAACGACGCCATCCGGCGCTCGTCCCAGAAGAAAAAGAACTGAAGGAGCCCATCATGGGTTTTGAACGCACGCAGGGCCGGAGCGTCGATTCGCTGCGGCCGGTCCGTATTTCGCGGCATTACACGAAGCATGCCGAGGGTTCGGTGCTGGTCGAGTTCGGCGACACGAAGGTGCTGTGCACTGCCTCCGTCGAAGAGAAGGTGCCGCCACACCAACGGGGCTCGGGTCGCGGCTGGGTCACCGCCGAGTACGGCATGCTTCCGCGAGCCACGCACACCCGCAGCGACCGCGAGGCGGCCAAGGGCAAGCAGAGCGGTCGCACGCAGGAGATTCAGCGCCTCATCGGCCGTTCGTTGCGCTGCGTGTTCGATCTGTCGCTGCTCGGCGAGCGCACGATCTCGCTCGATTGCGATGTGATCCAGGCCGATGGCGGAACGCGTACGGCGGCGATCACCGGAGCCTTCGTGGCGGCGCACGATGCCGTGAGCGGATTGATCGCGCAAAGCAAGCTCGGCGCCTCGCCGATCCGCGATTTCGTCGCGGCGGTGTCGGTCGGGATCGTCGACGGCGTGCCGCTGCTCGACCTCGAATACATCGAGGACTCGGCCTGCGACACCGACATGAATGTCGTGATGACCGGCTCGGGCGGCTTCGTCGAAGTGCAGGGCACCGCCGAGGGCGCATCGTTCTCGCGCGACGAGATGAACAGCCTGCTGCAATTGGCAGATCGCGGCATCCGCGATCTGGTCGCGGCGCAGCGTCGAGCACTCGGGTTGTGAAGCGGTGAAGCCGTGAGGCTGGTCCTGGCGTCCAACAACGCGGGCAAGCTCGCCGAACTTCAGGCGCTGTTCCAGCCGCTGGGACTCGATCTGGTGCGGCAGGGCGAGCTCGGCATTGCCGAGGCCGAGGAGCCGCATCCCACCTTCCTCGAGAACGCGCTGGCGAAGGCACGCCATGCGGCGCAGCAGGGGCGCTGTGCCGCGATCGCTGACGATTCGGGGCTCTGCGTCGATGTGCTTGGCGGTGCGCCAGGTGTTCGTTCGGCGCGCTATGCCGAGGACTTCGGGCAACCCAAGGGTGATGCCAGCAACAACCGCGTGCTTCTCGAACAGCTGGCCGGCATCACGTCCGAGGCCGATCGTGTTGCGCGCTTCGTCTGTGCGCTGGTGGCCGTGCGGTCGGCCGACGATCCGCAGCCGCTGGTTGCCATGGGCCGCTGGTCCGGGGTGATCCTGCCGGCGCCTCGTGGTGAGGCCGGCTTCGGCTACGACTCGCTGATCTACGTGGCAGAGTTGCAGCGCTCGGTGGCCGAACTCAGCCCGTCCGAGAAGAACGGGCGCAGCCACCGTGGTATCGCCTCGCGCGAGATGCTGCGGCAGATGCGCGAGGTCTGGGGCCTTGGCTGACATTCCGATCGTGGCTGCGGGAAGCGCCGAGATCGCATCGGCGGATGTGAACGTGGAGCCGGCGCAGCTGCTGGCCCGCTACCTGCGCCCTGGGACGCTGAACCTCGCAGCGCTGCCACCGATGTCGTTGTATGTGCACCTGCCGTGGTGCCTGAGAAAGTGCCCTTACTGCGACTTCAACTCGCATGAGCACCGTTCCTCGGCAGCCAACGAACTGCCCGAGGCACGCTATCTGGACGCGTTGCGCTGCGACCTCGAGGCGGCGCTGCCCTTCATCTGGGGGCGCCGGATCCACACGGTCTTCATCGGCGGTGGCACGCCGAGCCTGTTCACGCCGGACAGCATCGGGCAGCTGATTGCCGACATCCGTGCCCGGCTGCCTCTGGAACCTGGCTGCGAGATCACGCTGGAGGCCAACCCGGGCACGTTCGAGCGCGATCGGTTCCGTGCCTATCGGGCGGCAGGCGTCACGCGTCTGTCGATCGGCGTGCAGAGCTTCGACGATGCCAAGCTCGCAGCGCTCGGCCGCGTCCACGACAGCGCGCAGGCGAGGGCGGCGGTGGCCGAGGCGAGCGAGGCCTTCGAGACCTTCAACCTCGACCTGATGTACGCACTGCCCGGCCAGACGCTGCCCGAGCTGGAAGCCGACATCGCGACGGCGCTGTCGTTCAAGCCGCCGCACCTGTCGATCTACCACCTGACGATCGAGCCGAACACGCTGTTCGCCAAGCACCCGCCTGCGGGACGGCTGGCGCTGCCCGACGACGACATCGCGTTCGACATGCTCGACGTCATCACGCAGCGCTCCGAGGACGCCGGGCTGTCCCGCTACGAAGTCTCCGCCTTTGCTCGAGCCGCACACCGCTGCGCGCACAACCTGAACTACTGGCAGTTCGGCGACTACCTGGGGATCGGCGCCGGAGCGCACAGCAAGATCAGCTACCCGCACCGCGTGGTGCGGCAGGTGCGCTTCCGCGATCCGGCCAGCTACATGTCACGTGCCCTGGCAGGCCAGGCGGTGTCGCAGGACGAAGAAGTGCCGCGCAAGCAGCTGCCGTTCGAGTTCATGCTCAACGGCCTGCGTCTGAAGGAAGGCATCGAACTCGCGCGCTATACCGAACGCACCGGGCTGCCGCTCAGTTCGATCGAGCCTCAGTTGGCCGAAGCGACGCAGCGGGGGCTGCTGGTGCGCGAGCCGAACCGGATCCAGCCCTCCCCACGCGGATACGATTTCCTCAACGACCTGCAGGAGCTGTTCCTGCCGGCCTCTTGAGTACCCGGGGCGGCTGCGCGATCAGACGCGATTCATCGACATGCCCGCGGTGCTGCGCAGCCGTTCGATGAGCTTCGGTGCGATCTGGGTGAGCGGGAGCACTTCGTTGGCAGCGCCCGCGGCGATGGCCTCGCGCGGCATGCCGAACACGACGCAACTGGCTTCGTCCTGCACCAGGTTGTAGCTGCCGGCGTCGCGCATTTCCCTCATCGCGGTGGCGCCGTCGGCGCCCATGCCCGTCAGCATCAGCCCGAGCGCGTTCGGTCCGACCACGCGGGCGGCCGACTTGAACAGCACCTCGACCGACGGCTTGTGCCGGTTGACTGGCTCGCCGTCCTGCACGCGGGCGATGTAGTTGGCGCCGCTGCGCTCGACACTCAGGTGAAAGCCGCCGGGCGCGATGTAGGCGTGGCCGGGCAGGATGCGGTCACCGTCGCGTGCCTCGGCCACCCGGACCTTGCACAGTCCGTCGAGGCGCGCGGCGTAGCTCTTGGTGAAGCCGGGCGGCATGTGCTGCGTGATCACGACCGCTGGGCAGTCCGCCGGAAGATTCACCAGCACTTCCTTGGTGGCTTCGGTGCCGCCGGTGCTCGCGCCGATGAAGATGATCTTTTCGGTCGACAGGCGACCGATGGCGCTGGGTGGCGCACTGGGTCGCGGCGCCGCTCCGACGGCTGGGGCGGCGGCGGGTCGGCGCAGATGCGCTTTCGCTGCAATGCGTACCTTGTCGGTGATGTCGTGGGCCAGCAGCTTCAGACCGTCGGCGACCCCGATCTTGGGTTTGGCAACGAAGTCGATCGCGCCGAGCTCCAGCGCTCGCAAGGTGACATCGGCGCCGCGCTCGGTCAGCGTCGACACCATGACCACCGGCATCGGTCGCAGCCGCATCAGCTTGCCCAGGAAGTCGATGCCGTCCATGCGCGGCATCTCGACGTCCAGGGTGATCACATCAGGGTTCAGCTCGCGGATCATCTCGCGCGCTATGTAGGGGTCTGCAGCCGCACCGACGCACTCCATGTCGGGCTGCTTGTTGATGATCTCGGTCAACAGCCCGCGCACCAGCGCAGAGTCGTCCACCACCACCACACGGGTCTTTGCCATGGTTTGCGCTGCCGTATCAACAGGTATTCAGAGGTTGTTCAGAAGAGATCCACCGAGCCGCCCGAACTGGTCGACTTGACCGCACGTTCGACAGCCACCTTGTCCTGCGCCATCAGCGCGTCGGTGCTCGTCGGAGCCAGTCGCTTGACCATCGCCTTGCCGCTCGCAGGCAGGAAACAGACCTTGCGGGGATAGATGTCGAGCACGTCCTTCGACACCACGGTGATGCGTTCGGTCTTCAGGTAATCGAGCACGAAGGTCGTGTTGCGCTCGCCGACATTCAGCGAGCTCATCCCGCTGATCACGGCGCCGCCCCCGAACACCTTGGCTTCCATGCTTGATCTCGAGGCGCCCAGCTTGAGCATCTCGTTGATCAGCAATTCCATCGCGTAGGAACCGTAGCGACCCGAGTCTCCGACCCCGTCGGGCAGCATGAAGTGGTTCATGCCGCCGACCCTGGCGTTGCGGTCCCACAGGCATGCGGCAATGCACGAGCCCAGCGTTGTCATGATGAGCAGGTCTTCGTTGTCGACGTAGTACTCGCCGGGAAGCACCTTCACGGCATCGCTCTTGAAGTGGGCTTCGTAAAAGAAGAAGGACGCCTGGCCGGGCTTCGGGGTCTGCGCACGCAGGCGCGCCAGCCGGGAGCCCGGAGCTGGCTGGCCGATGCCCGGGGTCGAGCTGCCACCCGCCAGCGGCGAGGGTCGCAGCCTCGATGGCGAAGAGGCTGCGAATGTGTTCTGGCCGATCGGCATGTTCATGGGCAGGGTTCTCAGACGCGCTCGTAGATCGTCTTGCCGCGCAGCCGGAACAGATGCCGCGCCTCGGTGAAATTCTCGGAGTGGCCGACGTACAGCAGTCCGTGCGGCTTCATCGTCGCGTGGATCTTCTCGAGCACCTTGCGCTGGGTGGCGGCGTCGAAATAGATCATCACGTTGCGACAGAACACGATGTCGAACGGATCGCCCAGCGACCAGCGCGCGTCCATCAGGTTCTGCACGCGGAACTCGATCATGCGGGCCAGTTCCGGCTTCACGCGGATGAGGCCGGACTGAGCGCCCTTGCCGCGCAGGAAGTGCTGTCGCAGCCGCTCGGGCGACAACCCCCGCGAATCCAGCGGATACACGCCGCTGCCTGCCTTGGCCAGCACGTTGGTGTCGATGTCGCTGGCGATGATCCGCGTGCCGTTGTTCGCGCCCAGGGCCTCGGTCACCGTCATCGCGATGGAGTAGGGCTCCTCGCCGGTCGAAGCCGCGCTGCACCAGATGCGGATGCCGCCGCTGGCGCGCGCTCGCAGGTCATCGACGAGTGCCGTGAAGTGATGGTCCTCGCGGAAGAACGAGGTCAGGTTGGTCGTCAGGCAGTTGATGAATTCCTGCCATTCGGTGTCGGCCGACGGCCCGCTCGCCTGCTCCAGCCACTGGAGATAGCTGACGAACGATGGATGCCCGGTTTCGCGCAGACGGCGGGAGACCCGGCTGTAGACCATTGCCTGCTTGCCGTCGCCGAGGCTGATCCCGGCGCGCTGGTAGATGA
>Ga0073904_10001854_pt1 | contig 15887 bp, 6 predicted proteins | sample KloWWTrecipitate_FD_66668 | JGI IMG/M metagenome (GOLD analysis project Ga0073904, IMG submission 66668) | Active sludge microbial communities from Klosterneuburg, Austria, studying microevolution and ecology of nitrifiers - Klosterneuburg... | ecosystem: Engineered > WWTP > Aerobic digester >...
CATCAATCGTAAGGCCAAATCCATCATTGGCGATCGCGGTGGTTCCGCTGCTGTCGGTGCCAATGTAATTGCCTCGGACTTGATTGCCGGTCGCCGCCGCGAATGTTATGGACAGGCCTCTGCCGGTGTTGCCCGAAATCACATTGCGATCGGCTGCAGTTAATCCGCCGATCGTGTTGTTAGCACCTTCGACGTAGATTCCGGAAGCTGTATTGGCTTCACCTGACCCTGCAGTCAATCCCGTGCTGAGCAAACTGCCAATGTAATTCCCCGCGATCGTGTTGCCATCGGAACCAGCGCTGATATAGATTCCATTACCCGAAAAATCGCGAATGACCAAGCCGCGAATGGTGCTGCCATCAGCGGTGCTGGATAGTGTAAGCCCATCGCCCGTAAAGCTATTGTTCCCATCGAGAATAATTGCCGGCCTGTTACTATTCGCGGCAAAACTGTCATCGGTTGTCGCATCAATGTTGACCCTACCGGTGATTATCGGCAGTGCCGATGTGAGATTGATCGTATGAATGCCGGTTCCAGCGATGTTAAATGTGATCGTGTCCGTTCCGCCGAGAGCATTGGCATCGATGATGGCTTGCCGAAAGGAACCAGCGCCGCTGTTGTTGATGTTCGTGACCGTAAAGGTCGCCATCAGGCTATTCCAGCCTCGTTGCAGTTCCGGGCTGACGATGATCTGAGATTCCAGATATCCAATTTGATATTCAAGATTCCAGTTGCCGCCGAGTGCAGCGGATCCGGTGGCATCCGTGCTCGCGGCAATGTCCGCCCCGGTCCATGCCGCGATAGATTCAAGAATGCTGCGGCCGGATTCTCCGCCTGCCAGATCGCAGCCGTAGAACACCAGATCGGCGTCCGGAGTCAGAAACCGGGACCATTGTTCAATGTCGGACTGACGCTCATTCAATCCGGGCACATCAAGCCACGTACTTCCGAATTTCACGGCACGGTCAGTCCCGTGGGTCAGAAAATGGACGGCATCGACAGGAGTGTTGAGGCTGCTCAGATACGAATTGATCTGCAGCAGTCCGTCCTGAGTATTGTCGAGCAGTGAAATATGGAGCGTGGTTCCTGCAATGCTGTTCGACCGGAGATCAGCCAGAACCTGTTCATAGTTCTCCAGTCCGGTGTCAAGAAATACAACTTCGTTTCGCGCAGTGTCGGTCATCGCCCCAGGGCCGGTGATCTGAGGGGCAACCGAATCTGCGGTCGTTGTGCTGCTGTCGCCGGTAGCGATACTTCCGCTCGCCGTGACATCGCATCCGCAGGCCATGGCCATTTGGCTCATCAATTCCCGTCCGTCCGGAGACGTCGTCAGATCGCAGCCATAAAACAAAACGTCCGCCTTGTCTGTCAGCGAGTATTGCCAGACGCTGAGTGCTGAGCGGTAGGTATCAAGATTGTCCAGCGAGAGCGTTGTCGAGCCCAACTGGACACGGCCGCTATTGCCCTGCGAAACGATATGCACGCCATCCATACCGTTGTGCTGCAGCAACGCAGACGTAATCTGGGCGATGCCGTCTTTCGTGGAATCGAGGACCACGAATTCCAGGGTGCGTGAGCTGTCGAGCAGGCTTTCAGATTTCAAATCCGAAATCATCTGGTCAAGATTGCTGATCGACGAATCAAGAAACACAAGTTCCAGCGTGTGTGCTGCTGGAGTGGCACCGGAGGTGATTTCAGTCGTTGCGGCAGGCAGAACCGAATCGGCAACCAGATCCAGCAACTGTTGATCGGACACATGGAATGCCGCACCACTGTCTGCCGGGGCGGAGGCTGCCATCAGACTGCCACCGACTTCCGCAATCTCGGCCACGACAGGTGCAACCGCCGACGCGCTGAACAGCACGCGTTCTTCCAGACGAGTAAGCTGCATCGGACGCTGATGGCCCGCCTGGCTGGCTTTCCGCGTTTCGTACAGCGCCTGCTGAATCAGCAGGCGTGTATCACGCATGAAGTTTCGCAGAGACATGGAAGAAGACCCTTCATCAGGCAACTGCAGCAATGTGCGTGGACGTTCCCCGCGCAGAGTGACGGCGCAATTTGCCATACTGAGAACCTACATCACCGCAGGCAAAAGGGGACGACAGGGATGAATTTGCGGTGCTGTTGCGGAAGGACGACAGTCAAACAGCAAGGATTCTTCTGAAAATGACGGCTGGCTGGTGAGGCGGTAAGACGCTCAGTCAGAGTTTGCAAACAGGTTCGCACTTCTTTTGTAAGCACCCATGCGTAAGTTTGGGGGCATAACAATGGATCGCGGAATCGCAGTATCCGGAGACTGACGTCTCGCGGCTCGCCGGGTTCCCGGCGAGCGGGGGACGTCAGTCCCCTGATTGTGATTCCTACGATTATGCAATTGAACTTATGCACGGGTGCTTACTGGAGAAATCGCCTGGCGCGGTGACTCCGGTTATGGCGATTAACGTGCATGGACCAGTCGGACGGTCCCAATCGACATGCCGGGAGCATTGACGACGAGAAGTGTCCGTCACACCGTTTCCTGAACCAGGTTCCGAATGAGAACTGGAGTATTCGGGTGGCCGGGGTTGGAGAGCGCAGCTCGAAACCCCCCGGGCTTCCTTCGCTCCGCTCATTCCAGCGCTGGGCTTTCCCGTCGGCGGAGCGACGGGCGTACTGTACACCCGTCGCTCCGCCGACGGGATTTTCACCGGTGACTGCCGTATTCCCTCACGAATCACCGCACCAGCATGAATTCCGGCATCATAAAGATCGCCCACAAAACGTCCTCAATTTCCTGCTGCGTCGGCGAAGTGCCGAGCGACTCGTCAAGCACAGCGCGTTCCTCCGCCGTCGGTAATCGGGAAAGAGCAAATTGAAACAGATGATCGATCAGACCCGTTTTGTCACCGCCCCATTTCGACGCCAAACTGGCTGCTCCCTGAGACACGTAGCCAGCCAGCGTAGATCCATTGGACAAATCGACGGCCTCCAGAGTCGTCAGTTCCGATGGCCGCATCGACACAATCTGTTCCCGCATCGGACGCCCCAGTGATCGCATCAGGAAGTCACTTTTGAGTAGCGAGGCTCGGACCATATGAATGTCACCATCGATTGCCCGCAGAAGCAGTTCCCTGCCTTTGGAATCGATCGCCGACTTCCATTGAGCGATCTCCGGGACGACGACAACCGGTTTCCACGGCCCCGTGATCGCGCCAAGTCTGCCTTCTTTCGAGGCCGAGCTATTGGGATTGAACTCCCACGTCGCGTCGGTCGCAATCGTCACCTGTTCGCCATCGGCAAGTTGCAGTCGAGCTTCAAAGAACAAAGCGGCGAGATTCGGTCCATTCCCAGCGTTGGTCGCGACGACGACGATTTCATTCTTTCCCTTTTTGAGCACTCCTTTCAGGACCACAGCCTGTGGCTGAGACCAATCGGAGCCGCGCTCGACGGCGCGTCCGTTGATGAACAGGACAAAGCCATTGTCGCAAGTGATCACGCCGCCGCCGGACGCCACGTTGTCTGCCAGCGTGATTGTCCTTCGCAGCGAAATTGTTTCACCCGCAGGCGGAGCGTTTCCATTCGCTGCTGAATCACCCCAAATCCATGATGCGGTCAGATCGATGGGCGGCGATTCTTTTCCGGAAGTAACCGATCGGAAGACCGGCGCGTCGAAGGTCGTTGGGCCGGAATTCGTCACTTGCCAGACGGCATCCAGGAACTGCTCCGCCGTCATGCGTCGCGCCACCGGGCCGCGATAAACGAAACCCAACGTCGCGTTGTCGGATGAGTGCTCTCGAACGAAACATTGCGACTGATACGCTTCTGAAGTGGCAATCAGAAAGAGCACCGACTTCAAATCGTACTTGTTGTCCTGCAAATGCACGGCCAACGTATCGAGCAGATCTTCGTTCCACGGTTGCGACTGCATGGCGTCCAGCGGATGCACGATGCCGCGTCCCATGAGCTTGTACCACAGGCGATTCACGATCGTGCGACTGAATCGACCGTTCTCAGGATGCGTCATCAGAGAGGCCAGTTGGCGCAATCGTTCCTCTTTACTCGCCGACGGATCAATCGAGCCGAGTTCCGGAAACAGCCACTTCGCTTCCGCCTGTCGACCGATCGGCTTGTCGCAGCGATGAATCTGCATCGGCTGTGAAGCGTAGATCGCGGCCATTCCGTAGGCCTCGTCCAGTTTCCAGCGATCAATGAAGCTGTCATGGCACGACGCGCATTTCATGTTGATCCCAAGGAACGACTGCGACACGCTCTGAGCGAACTGAATCTCTACCGTCTGCCCCGCACTCACTTCGCCGCGCCAGCGGATGCCGTCGATGTAGCCTTGACTGGCTGCCGACGGCGGAGCGATCAGTTCTCTCGCAAACTCATCAAATGGTTTGTTGGCCAGCAATGCCGAATAGAGCCACGTACTCACCTGCTGACGTCCGCCGGTGATAAATCCTGTGCCGCTGTAATCGTTCCGCAGCAGATCGTTGAAAAAGGTAAGCCAGTGATCAGCATAGGCGATGCGATCGTCGAGCAACCGACGGACGGCGAATTCTCGCTTATTCGGAGCAGAGTCCGTCACGAATTCAGCCAGCACCTCAGGTTCCGGCAGCAGGCCAACGAGATCCAGATAAGCACGACGCAGAAACGCAGCATCGTCGATGCGATTCGGTCGCTCCACCTGATGTTCGCGAAGGTCGGCATCAAGGATGCGATCGATCGGATTGTTGCGTCCATCAACTGCTGCGGGCAGTTCGGGCCGACGCGGGCGCAGCGGCGGTTCGTACGCAATCGGGGCAAACGAAATTCCATCGTCCCAGGGAAGCCCTTCGGCGATCCACTGCTGCAGGATCGCGACTTCAGCAGCCCTCAGGCGATCCTTGTCCGCTGGCGGCATCTGTTCTTTCTTGTCGGTCGAACGAATCAACTCCAGCAGATGCGATTCTTCCGGCTTGCCAGGCAGCACATTCCCGGAATCGACGAGCAGTTCACGAGTATTCATTGAGAAGCTGCCCTTGGCCTCGCGACCGCCGTGACAGCTGACGCAGTGCTTCTTCAGAATCGGCACGACATCATGCGCGAAGTCGGTGGCTGCTGAAACTCGCGATGTTGTGACGCCATTGAAAACGACGACCATGACAGTGACTACGGTCAACAAGCGAATGTTGCTTTTTGAGCGGCGAGAGCTGATGCTTTTTCGGCGAGCGGAATGGGGCCATTCAACATCGGAATTATCAACAAGGGATCGCATGTTTTTCATCTCGGGTGACTCCGCAATGGACATCATCAATCAGCCAGAACGCGCTAGCGTCGCGTCATCGCTGTACTCGTAGCATTCTTCACCGGTGTCAAACACCTTGTACCCAATCACAACTCGCAAAGCGTCCGCACTCATCAGACCATACAACTCCACTCAACCAACCCGCCAAGCCTCACGAAGCGGTTAAGTTCAGCGACGAATTGCGATCTATGCGGCAGGCGATTAGCCGGACGGATAGATCACGCGTTGAACTTTTCCGCTTCGTGGGGCCGCGTGTGTGGGTTGCTGAGTTCGGAATCAATGGGACTCAAACAGCGACATGCTCGAAATGATACTCCCGGAGTGTTGCGGTGTCACGACCGGTGGAGCGGTGGCCGGAGTTTTCGGTCGAAAGGACGGCAGCAGATCGTTCGGATTTGCGGTCGAGAGACGTGACGTGATGATGCCAAAATTGTTTCGATGACATGAGCCGCGCAGCATCAGGTGACTCGGCGAAAGCGGTGGGCTCCGGCGAGTCGCAGATGAGGGTTGCGTTGTCGCGCGGGCATCACGCATCGTCGTACCAATCTGGTCTGTGAGGACTGTTCATCACATCATACCCGCCGGACCGATTCGTGCGCGACACACCGTGCAGCCGGATGTTGCAGTTGGGACAGAGGCGTTCGCGTGGTGTTTCGAACAATGGCTCGGTCAGGAGACCGGCCATAACAGGAACCACCATTTTCAAGACACGCTCCGAGCCGTGCCGGTGGAAGGTATGCGCTGAGGTAGATCCTTTCTTCCGGAAAGGACTTCGCAGCCCCGCTGCGACCTGCGACCAGATAAGTTTCCACTTCAAAATCATGTCGTCGGAGATCACGGCACCGCTTTTTGTTTCGCCACGCAACATTCCACTCACGGTTCGCCTTGCGGCAATTTTGAAAATCCTTGCATGGCAGGAAGCCAGGTTTCGCAGCGCTGCTCATGTTTCATCGTAAAAGCTTTCCGTTCCGGTTGGACAAGCCAACCGGGGCGGCCTCGTGTTTGTGTACGCTGGCCAATTACAAATCGTCCGCTCGTGCCAGGCGAGCTGGCACGGGACGAGATCAAATGTTGGCTTAAATCTTTTTTCGACTGATTGCTATTTGTCGCGCACCCCAGGCAGGAGCCTCCAGTGCAGTGCGTTCCATGGCAGGAGCCCTGGAACGAGAAGTGACATCTCATTTGAAGCCGCGTGTGATATAGTCCACGCGGCGGAAGAACTGCAAATCACGATCCACCCGTTTCCGTCAATCCTGTTCATGCCGCTGACAAAGTAGAATTCGCAGACGAAATCAACCGAAGGAAAGGACGCGCATCATGTCCAGAACGATCTTATCGCTGTGTGTTGCCCTGACGATAGTTGGCCCGGTGTGGAGTCAGGAGCCCGTGGTCTGGGTGGCCTCGCCCTGGCAGCATGTTTTGCGCAGCACCGAACCGGGCGATGCGATGTCAGCGGAGATCAGCGCCGCACGCAATGAGTACGAACCGCTGCGGGTCATTATCCACGCAGGTGCGCAGGAACTCACCGACGTGCGCGTAATCGCTGGCGATCTGGCCGGGCCCGCAGGACGAATTGCGGCGACGAACATCACCCTGTTTCGCGAACACTACATCGATATCTCCCAGCCCAGCCTCCGCTCGAAGGCACCCACTGGCTGGTATCCGGACGCATTGATTCCGTTCGGGAGCGGCAACAGCGGGAGCGGCAACAGCGACAGCGGTAACATTGACGATGGCACTGTGGCTAAGTATCCGCCGCAGCCAATGAACGTTGAGCCCGGCACGAACCAGGGCGTCTGGGTGGATGTGTATATCCCGCGCGATGCGGCACCCGGTGAGTATTCCGGGATGGTGACCGTAATGGCGGATGGCGTGCGGCTCGGTTTGATTCCCCTGACGGTCCGCGTGGAGCCGTTCACGCTGCCCGACAAGATTGCGATGCGGAGCAACTTCGGGAGCCTCGCAGGCCGGTTGGCCGGTCACCTTGGGATGGACGCCGGATCCAAGGAGTTCGCCGCTGTCGAAGACAAGTACATTGATACGTTGCTGGACCACCGAGCGATTCCATCGTCACTGGGAAACATCTGGCCTAAGTGGACCCCGGAAGGCGGTATCGATGACAGCGGCAGCGGCGAGCGGCTTCGCGCGATGGTCGAAGACCGCCACGTAAACTCGCTGAGTGTTCCCTTCGCCTATCGAACCGAACCCGAGAAATGCCGAGCCTACTTGCGAGACATGGCCGCCTACCTGCGGAGCAAGGGCTGGCTCGATTTGGCCTACATCTATATGGAAGACGAGCCCAACGACGCCGAGCAGTACGAGACCGTCCGTCAGCAAGGTGAGTTGATCCGCGAATCGGGCATCAAGCGGATGTGTACCGAGCAAACCGTCAGTTCCAATCCGCAGTGGGGCACCCTCAACGGGGCCGTGGATATCTGGTGCCCGCTGTGGTGTCTGTATGATGAGACAACCGCGCGTCAGCGGCAGAAACTGGGTGAGGAGATCTGGACCTACACCGCGCTGTGCCAGGGGAATGGTAAAGCACCATTTTGGCAGATCGATTTCTCACCTGTACAGTTTCGCGCACCGTTCTGGGTGAGTTGGCACTATGACGTGAAGGGCTTTCTCTACTGGTCCAGTATCTATTGGACCGAGGGGCAGGATCAGTGGACGACACCGCATTTCCGCGATCAGTACTGGGGCGAAGGGATGTTGCTGTATCCGGGCAAGGACGCTGGTCTCAGCGGACCAGTACCCTCGATCAGGCTCAAGTTGATTCGAGAAGCATTGGAGGACTTCGAGTACATGACGCTTGCCGCTCAACAAGGCCACCAGGCGGCGGTGGACGAAATCGTCGGCAGCCTCGCGCAATCCTTCGATGACTGGAGCGCGAGTCCTGAGGCTTATCTGGCTGCGCGGGCGAAGATTGCCGCTTTGATTACCGCAGAGTAACTTACAACGCTAAGGAGAAAATTATGAAAATCATCCTGGCTCTCTTGTTTTGTCTGCTGTTCGTGCAGACGCCCCTGTATTCCGCTGAACTGGCGAAGGCCGGTGCAACCGATTGGAAAATCGTGCTGCCCAACGAACCGACAATCGTCGAGAAGACAGCCGCACGCGAACTGTCCGAGCATCTGAAACTCGTCACCGGCGCGGATTTCCAAACGTTAGTCGAAAGCGATGTCCCCGCCGACGGGCGATCGTTGATTTTCGTCGGCAATACGGCGAAGGCCCCGAAGAAAGACTACAAGTTCGACGAAATCCTGATCAAGATGGACGGTGGAAACCTGATTCTCGCCGGACATCCAAAGCGAGGCTGTCTGTACGCCGTCTATTCGTTCCTGCAGGACGTTGTCGGTGTTCGTTGGTGGGCTCCCGAAGATACGTTTGTTCCAAAGAAGCCGACGCTGGTCGTCGGCGATGACCTGCTCGTTTCCTACGCGCCGCAGATGATCTCGCGCGAAATGTACCACCGGAAGGCTCAGCCGACCGTCTTCTCCGCCCGCATGAAGGGCAACGGAGCCCTGACTCCGGAATACGGCGGCGCGGTCCGGATTATCAATTTCGTTCATTCGTTCTACAAGTATCTTCCGCCGGAAAAGTATTTCGACGCTCATCCGGACTGGTATTCGGAAATCGACGGCACACGCAAGCACGAGCAATCGCAGCTCTGCCTAACCAACGAAGAAATGATCCAGGAGTTGATCAAGAACGTCCTGGAAACACTGCGGCAGAATCCCGACGCGAAGATGATCGACGTTTCCCAGAACGACTGGGCGGGGTTCTGCACCTGCGAAAAATGCAAAGCGATCGACGACGCGGAAGAAAGTCACGCGGGCACGCTGGTCTTGATGCTCAACAAAGTCGCCGAAGCCGTCGAGAAAGAGTTTCCTGACGTTCTGGTCGAATCGCTGGCGTACCAATACACCCGCAATCCGCCAAAAACCATCAAGCCTCGCGACAACGTTCTGATTCGTCTCTGCACGATTGAATGTTCCTACATCCAGCCGTTGGACGGCGAGCAGAACCAGAAGTTCGCCGCCGACATCGAAGGCTGGAGCAAGCTGGCCAGGCACTTGTTTATCTGGGATTACACGACCAACTACAACGACTACCTGGGGCCGCATCCGAACCTGCGTGTTCTTGTTCCCAACGTGCGCTATGTTGTCAAGCACGGAGCCGTCGGCCTGTTTGAAGAAGGCGAAGGCGACGACTTCTGCGAACTGAAGAATTGGCTGCTCATGCGCGTGATGTGGGAGCCGAACCTCGATGGCGAAATGCTAATCGACGAGTTCGTTCGAGGCTATTACGGAGCAGCAGTCACGCCGCTGATCAAGCAGTATTGGGATGTTCTGATCGCGCAGGCAGAAAAGGAGAAGATCTATCTGGGGTGCTTCGGTATGAACTCGGCGAAATGGATTGATCTGGCGACTCTCAATCAGGTTACCGAGATCATGAACGCAGCGGTCGAGACGGCAACGAAAGCCTACGGCGGCGATTCCGACGAGCTGCGCCGGCTGCGGAAGTCCAGGATGGGCATCGACCATGTGTGGCTAAGCCGCTACTACCCGCTGCGTTGCGAAGCGCGCGAAAAAGATCTGCCGTTCCTCGGTCCGAAAGATCCACTCCAGGCGGCGGAGGAGTTTGCACAGCTCTGCAAGAGATTCCAGACGCAAGCTGCGGTTATTTCCCAGGAGAAAAATTTCGAGTTGTACCTGGAGGGTATGAAGGCAGGATTCATCGCGCAGAAGAATCCACCAGAAATCTGCAAGGATGTTCCGGAAGACAGTTGGGTCATCTTCGACGCCCTGTCATTTAACAACTACAACGACGCGGCGACGATCATCGACGACGCAGAGGGCTGGAACGGCAAGAGTGTCCGCATGGGGACAAATGTTGACTGGAATACCAGCTATACTCCGCCGGTCCGTGGGAAATATCGCCTGCTCGCCTCGCTGCGCTGCGAAGGAGCCATCACGGAGGGCAAACTCGGCTCTTGGGGAGTCTACGACGTTGAGGGTAAGAAGTCGCTCAAGAGCATGACGCTGGATGCGAAAGACTTCACGGTTGATGGCGGTTCGTTTGACAAGCGATTCCGCTGGATCGATCTGGGTGTTGTGGATTTCATCCCTGGCGCGTATTTCTGGTTCGCCCACGGACATCATCCCGAACTGGACGCGATCTTCGTCGACCGCGTCGTACTGATCGCAGTGCAGTAAAGGATTGACCACCAAGGAGAAAACCCAATGAGAATGTTCCTGACGCTATGCGCCATCGCCCTCTTGTCCTCTTCCGTTCAAGGTGACGTGGCGGACGGTGAGAACCTGCTGATCAATGGCCGTTTTGACGCCGAACAAGTCGACTTCCCGGAATTCTGGAGTCCGTCGTCGGCCAAGAACGTGTTCTATGATCGCGTGGGAGGGCCCGAAGGGAAGCAGCCCGCAGTTGTCCTGAAAAACGACGACAACACGCCGGGCACGATCAGCCTGCGTCAGCAGGGCCTGACACTGGTGGCTGGCGAAACCTACAAATTCAGCGCGTACGTCAAGACCAAAGGCTTCCAGTGCCGCGCGGGTGGTCTGATCATCCACAACAGCGGCTGGATTTCCGCGACAGGCATCTCCACGTTTCCTGCGGATTCCGAGTGGACTTTGCACGAACGGACATTCACTCTGATGCCTTCCAAGAACAATGAGTACGGCGTCGCCATGTACGCCACCAACCTGACGGGCGAAATTCATTTTGCCGACGTCAAGCTGGAGGCCGTCAGCGAAGGGGCTCGCAAAGGCTCCACCTCGCAACTGTCCCTGATTGCCGCTCCCCGGCTGGTTCCCATACAGCCGCTGCTGAACAAGATCCCCCGTTCCAACCCGGAGCTGACTTGTAAGTTGTACAGGTTCCTGGGGGAAAAACGCGAGATCCTGGAATGCCTTGTCGCCGTCGATGGCGACCCAATCCCCCAGCAAGTGATCCCGCTCGCCAACGGCGGTGTCATCCGCGTCCGTCTCGCCGGACTCCCCTGCGGTGACTACGCGCTGAAAGCCGTTATCCGTCACCGCGAAACGCAGAAGACGATTCTGGAAACTGCCTACGCGATCAGCATCGTCGATCCTCCCTCTATCGACCGCAGCAACATTCGCCAACTGAACAACCTGGTGGCAGAGGTGCTGAACCAGCCGGTCAGCGCGAACCTCGCAACGCAGTCCTTCACGTTCGTCAATCCTCGCGATGGCTGGGTGTTCGTGGCTTTCACGACCGACACGCTGGCGGCGGGCTCAACCATCAAGCTCGATGACAGCGATACGGTAATCACCGCCGCCACCGACCGTCTGGAAGCGTTTCGCGAACTTCCAGCGGGCGAACATCGCATCACCGTCAGCGGCAACCAGGCGGACGCACGGCTGATCGTGCGCTCGATCCCGGAAATCTTTGATTATCCCCCTTGCTCGAATTCATACGTCCCGGAAAACGGCAGTTACGGCTGGGACTTTATGAAGAAGCATATCCTGTACGCCGTGACCACGCTGAACGGCGGCACGCTGCCGGGCGACGCCCTGCCCGAAGCGAAGTCGCTGGGCATCAAATGGCTGGCCAACTTCAACGTCGATACTGCGAGCGATCCCGCCAAGTTGCGCGACCGTATGGGGGAAACCGCCGGCATGACTCAGCCACAGTATGACGGATTTACCAGCGACGAGTTGTTCTTCGGCAGAACCACGATCGACAACTATACTCAGGCTCTGCGACTGGTGCGCAACCCGCAGAACCGTTTGATCTATACCTGGATCGTGGGCAAACCCAGTATTCCCTCTCTCCACACGGACTTTATGTCTGCCTGCCTGAACGCCTCCGGGGGCCGTGGCCGCTTGCTGTTCGAGGCCTATTGCCATCCGCAGGACAACGAACAAGCGGCCGCCGACTATCTGGACGACATGATCGGTGAAACGATGCGCCGCTTCAATGCGTTCTTCCCCAACGCGGCCGCCGGAACCGGCATCATCTTCGGCAATTTCAACCAGATTCCGATCATCTCCCTGGAGCACAATCCGGCGGTCGATTTCAAGTATTTCCTGGACATGCAGGTCAACCTGATCGCGAACAGCCCCGACTTCAAAGGCCTGGCCACGACGGGCTACTGGGGAACGTATTATGGTGACGAGGAGTTGGTGCGATGGTCCTTCAAACTGATGCGCCACTATGCCGTCGAAGGCAACAAGGAGATGCTGTCGGATCGCTACGGGTTCAAGTACAACCCCGGCTTCCTGACCAACGGTGATTTTGCCGACGGCCTGAATGGCTGGACTGCGTCGCCGGCTGCCAAAGACTCCCTGCGCACGCACACCATTGCCGGCTATGGCAAAAACAGCCAGGGCCGCTGGGGTGGCGGCAGCGCCGGTGACACGGTGTGCGTGATGACCCGCAGTGCCGACAAGCCCAACCGGATCAGCCAAACCGCCAGGGGCCTGGAGGTGGGAAAGGCGTACTGCCTGCAGTTCGTCACTGCAGACATGAAAGATGTCACCGACAAAAAGTACAATCCCCGTAGATACGGTATTGATGTGGAACTGGAAGGTGCCGAGAGACTTGCTGACAAGAGTTTCCTTCACATCGACCGGCGCAATTCCGGCCGTTACAAGGACAACAGCAACGTCGCCAAAATCAACCTCAATCGAATCGTCTTTCGCGCCAAGTCTGCAACGCAAGTCCTCGTCTTCACCGATGAAGAGGCGGTCCCTGGCGAAGAACTGATGATCAATTTCATCCAACTCAAACCTTATCTGGAGCCATAAAGTGCAGACGACCAACCACGACAAACTTCACCGTCCCACGATCTCCTCTGCGTTAAAGCGATCTGCCGCCGTAGCCGCCGCCTTGTTACTCATCGCGACGACGACCTTTGGTCAGACAAACCCCGAAGCGATTCGAGCCGCGCTGGCGGAGAAGCCGCGTGTCGTCAAGGCATCCTGGTGGGGCTTCGACGAGACAGAGTCGACCAAAGCACTCCAGTCCGCGATCGATTCGGGCGCGGACAAAGTCATCGTCCAGAACATGGGCAAGCCATGGATCGTGGACAAGATTCAGCTTGCCAGTGACCAGGAGTTGTCCTTCGAGAAAGACTGCGTCATCCTCGCCAAACGCGGTGCATTCAAAGGTACGAGCGACTCTTTGTTCACTGCCAGATTGAAACAGAATGTCACGCTCAACGCTAACGGTGCAACGTTTCGCATGTGGAAGGCCGACTACCACACGGATGCGTACGCCAGGGCCGAGTGGCGAAACTGTCTGAGTATTCTGAGTTGCACCAACATGAAAGTCTACGGTCTGACGCTCGCGGACAGCGGCGGTGACGGCATCTATCTCGGCGTGGCCAAAAGCGGTGTCACCAACACGAACGTACATATCAAGGACGTGATTTGCGACGGCAACAACCGGCAGGGAATCAGCGTGATCAGCGCGGAGAACCTGTTGATCGAGGACACCGTTCTCAAGAACACGTCCGGTACGGCACCCCAGGCCGGGATCGACTTCGAACCCAACCATCCCGGCGAGAAGATCGTCAACTGCGTGATGCGAAACTGCGTGGCCGAGAACAATGCCGGCGGCGCATACGCGCTCTATCTGCGACCGCTCGTTGGCACCTCCGCCCCCATCTCCGTGCGCATTGAGGATTGTGTTTCTCGCGGCACCAACGCAATCTCGGTATCCCTCAACACGTCCAACGGCGGCCCCAATGGACCGCCGCAGGGGCTGATCGAATTCGTTAATTGTCGCTTCGAAGATACGGGCACGGCTGGCATCAGTGTGCAAGACATACCAGTGGACGGCTGCCGCGTGCGCTTCGAAAACTGTACCATCGCGGACACTGGCGACAAGCCGAAGCGAGCCACACCGATCATGTTCGCCGCTAGCGCAAATAGCTCGCAGGATGTGGGAGGTGTCGAATTCGTGGACTGCAGGTTGGTGGAGCCGGTGGATCGGCCGCTGATGGCTTTTGAGGACTACGCCGGTGAACTGAGGGTGCTTGATGTCACGGGCACACTCAAGGTTATCCGCGATGGCAAAGAGCGAGTGATCCCCATCACGGAGCAATTCCTCGACGAACTCATGCCGACGCGCACACTGAAACGAATCCGGCGTTACGAACTCACAGACGCTCACTTCGTGCCGGTCTTTCCAGATGTCACGCTGCCATCGACCGAGCCGCCGCTTGCGCGTCAGCGCACCCACGGCGAGTACCTGGTCTATGCCACCAAAGGCGACGAGGTGCAACTCCGCGTGCGGCATCTGAAGGTCGGTGGGTACGGCGGCAATGACATGAAGATTCCAGTACTGGATGAGTCCGGCAAAAGTATCGCCACGCTTGTCGCACCATTCCAAAAGGATACGCAGTGCAGCTTCACCGCGCCCGAGACCGGCACATTCAAGCTGGTGTGCGACGCAGGAGGCAACTGTGTCCACGTGGACTCGCCGACACACCGACTGTGCCTCGTCGGCATTGGCCGTCCCATTTCCTTCATCAGTACCAGCGGCGACTTCTATTTCCGGGTACCAGGCAGCGTGGCCGAGTTCGGCGTCAAGATCTTTGGTTCCGGCGGGGAACGCGTCAACGCTGCGGTCTTCGATCCATCGGGCGCACAGGTATGGTCGAAGGAGAATCTCGACATCCCGCAGATGTACGAAGGCAAACCTCGCACGGCTGGCAAGGACGAAGTCTGGCGCATTCGGATCGGCAAGCCCACAGACGGTGCGTTCGAGGACAATTACATCGACCTTCGTGGCGTGCCGAACGTGCTGGCGTACACGCCGGAGGCCCTGCTGAAACCGAATTGATGTGGCCCCTTCATGAATTGCCGTGCTCCAGTAACTGAGCAGCGCCGCTCGACAACAATTGTTCGGCGACCATGATACCAACAAGCGACGCATCGTCGCACGGACCGGAGGCGGTTTGTTCAAGGCGAGTTTTTCCGTCGAGACTCAAGAGCACGCCGGTCAGCGTCAGTTTGTCGTCCGTCACCTGACTCCACGCACCCAGCGGCGCGTGGCAGCCTGCACGAAGCGTCCTTAGAAGCCAGCGTTCGGCAAAGACCTCGGCCATCGTCGTTGCACAGATGAGTTGTTTCAGCAGCGTGCGGGTTTCAACGTCCGATTCACGGCACTCGATTCCCAACGCACCCTGGCCGACCGCCGGATAGACTGTTGGTGGTGTGAGCAGGAATGAGATTCGGTCGTCGAGTTTCAGTCGGCGCAATCCAGCCTCGGCCAGCAGGATCGCGTCGTATTGGCCCTCGTCGAGTTTACGTATGCGAGTATCGACGTTGCCCCGAATTTCGCACAGCTTCAAGTCGGGACGATGATGCAGCAATTGTGCCTGACGTCGTGGGCTGCCGGTACCGACCGTCGCGCCTTTGGGCAGGTCGTGCAGACTTTGGATCGGGGGAGATTTGGCTGGCAGCAGCAACGAGTCGCAACGTCGCTCTCGTTCCGGAACTGCGGCAAGTATCAGTCCTTCAGCTGACTGCGTTGGAAGGTCTTTCAGGCTGTGGACAGCGATGTCGGCGCGTTCGTCCAGTACGGCCTTTTGAACTTCGCGCGTGAACACACCGGTGCCGCCAAACTGTCG
>Ga0073904_10001857_pt1 | contig 15880 bp, 12 predicted proteins | sample KloWWTrecipitate_FD_66668 | JGI IMG/M metagenome (GOLD analysis project Ga0073904, IMG submission 66668) | Active sludge microbial communities from Klosterneuburg, Austria, studying microevolution and ecology of nitrifiers - Klosterneuburg... | ecosystem: Engineered > WWTP > Aerobic digester >...
CGCGATCGCGGCAAGCGTCCGCTGATGGGCGCGATCGCCGAACGCCTGGCCGATGTCGCCATCGTCACCGACGACAACCCGCGCGGCGAGGACGGCGACCGGATCGTGGCCGACATTCTCCCGGGCTTCGCCGATCCGGCGCGTGCCGTGGTGCAGCGCGACCGTGCCGCGGCGATCGCGCAGGCGATCGGCATGGCCGGTGCCGACGACGTGGTGCTGATTGCCGGCAAGGGCCATGAGCCCTACCAGGAGATCAACGGCGTCAGGCATCCGTTCGACGATACCGCAACCGCGCGCGACATCCTGCGGAGGCGCACATGACCCCGCGCATGCTGTCGTGGGTCGCGCAGGCCGCCGGCGGACGGTTGCTCGGTGCGGATCGCATGGTCGATGCGGTCGCCACCGATACGCGCGCGTTGCCGCAGGGCCGTGATGCGCTGTTCGTCGCGCTGAAGGGCGAGAACTTCGATGGCCACGAGCATGTGGCCAAGGCGGCCGCCGGTGGTTGCGTGGCGGCACTGGTCTCGCGCGAAGTGGATGTCGCGATTCCGCAGGTGGTGGTTGCCGACAGCGAACGCGCGCTGGGCGAGCTTGCCGCCGCCGTGCAGCGCGAACGGACGACGAACGTGCTGGCGATCACCGGCAGCAACGGCAAGACTTCGGTGAAGACGCTGCTGCTGTCGATCCTGCAGCAGATGGGCGGCGCCTACGCCAATCCCGGCAACCGCAACAACGAAATCGGCCTGCCGCTGGCGGTGCTGGATGCGCCGGACGACGCCCGCGTCGCGGTGTACGAAATGGGCGCGGGCAAGCCGGGCGACATCGCCTACCTCACCGCGATCGCGCGACCGGACGTGGCGCTGGTCAACAACATCGCCCCGGCGCACCTGGAGCGCATGGGCAGCCTGCTCGGCGTGGCCGATACCAAGGCCGCGATCTACGACGCGCTGCCCACCGATGGCGTGGCCGTGATCAATGCCGATGATGCCTTCGCGCCGTATTTCAGCGAACGCGCGCACGGCCGTCGCATCGTCCGCATCGGTCTTGAGGCCAGTGCGGACATCACTGCACGCGACATCCGCGCCGATGGCGAAGGTTCGCGTTTCCTGCTGGTCACGCCGCACGGCGAAGTGGCCATCGCGTTGCCGATGCCGGGCCGCCACAACGTGCGCAATGCGCTGGCCGCGGCGGCGATGGCGCTTGGCGCGGGCGCGAGCCTGCAACAGGTGCGCGATGGCCTGAACAGCGTGCAGCCGGTGGCGGGCAGGCTGGTCGCGCATCGCCTGCGCAGCGGTGCGGTGCTGGTCGACGACAGCTACAACGCCAATCCCGGGTCGCTGGATGCGGCGATCGACACCCTGGCAGCCAGCGGCGACCAAGCCTGGCTGGTGCTGGGCGACATGCGCGAACTCGGTGCCGACGAAGTCGCACTGCATGCGCAGGCCGGCGCACGCGCGAAGGCGGCCGGCATCGTCCGGCTGTACACGCTCGGCACCTTGAGCCAGGCCGCCACCGATGCGTTCGGCGCGGGCGCGCGCGGTTTCGCTTCGCATGCGGAGCTGGCCGACGCGCTGGGATCGGAGTTGCACGCCGGCGTGCGCGTGCTGGTGAAGGGTTCGCGCGGCAGCGCGATGGACAAGATCGTCAAGTCGCTGCTCGCATCCGATGCGGCCGCCGACAAGGGAGGGCCCCATGCTGCTTGAACTCGCCCGTTGGCTGGAGCAGTTGCACAACGTGTGCGGCCTGTTCAATCGATTTCCCATCGAGGAGGCCGCGCATGCTGCTTGAATTGACTCGTTGGCTGGAGCAGCTGCAGAGCCTGTTCGGCCTGTTCAATTACCTGACCTTCCGCGCCATCCTCGGCGCGCTCACCGCGCTGGCGTTCTCGCTGTGGTGGGGGCCGGGCATGATCCGCTACCTGGGCACGCTCAAGGGTGGCCAGCCGATCCGCAAGGACGGTCCGCAGTCGCATTTCTCCAAGGCCGGCACCCCGACCATGGGCGGCGCGTTGATCCTGCTCAGCATCGCCGCCTCGGTGCTGCTGTGGGCGGACCTGCGCAACAAGTACGTGTGGGTGGTGCTGGTGATCATGGTCGGCTTCGGCCTGATCGGCTGGTGGGACGACTGGATCAAGATCGTCCGCCGCGATCCGAACGGCATGAAGTCGCGCACCAAGTACGCGCTGCAGTCGCTGCTGGGATTTGCCGCCGGGCTGTTCCTGTACGCCACCGCGGACGTCGATGCCGCGACCACGCTGTACATCCCGTTCTTCAAGAACGTGGCGCTGCCGCTGGCGGGGACCGCAGGCGCGATCTTCTTCGTCGGCATCGCGTATTTCTGGATCGTCGGTTTCTCCAACGCGGTGAACCTGACCGATGGCCTGGACGGGCTGGCGATCATGCCGACCGTGCTGGTGGCTTGCGCGCTGGGCGTGTTCGCCTATGCCTCCGGGCATGCGGTGTTCTCCGGTTACCTCGGCATCCCCAAGGTGCCGGGCGCGGGCGAGCTGGTGGTGATCTGCGCCGCCATCGCCGGTGCCGGCCTCGGCTTCCTGTGGTTCAACACCTATCCGGCGATGGTGTTCATGGGCGACATCGGCGCGCTGGCGCTGGGCGCGGTGCTCGGCACCATCGCGGTGATCGTGCGCCAGGAACTGGTGCTGGTGATCATGGGCGGCATCTTCGTCATCGAGACCCTGTCGGTGATGATCCAGGTGGCGAGTTTCAAGCTCACCGGCAAGCGCGTGTTCCGGATGGCGCCGATCCACCACCACTTCGAGTTGAAGGGCTGGCCGGAGCCGCGGGTGATCGTGCGCTTCTGGATCATCAGCGTGGTGCTGGTGCTGGTTGGCCTGGCGACACTGAAGGTACGTTGATGAGCGCGACTGCCGCCAGCATCGGCCAGGCCACCCGCGTCGACGACATCGGCGGGCGCTTCGACCCGTGGCTGCTGGGCGCGGGCATCGCGCTGGCGTGCACCGGCGTGGTGATGGTCGGTTCGGCGGCGGTCGCCGGTGCCGGGATGGATGTGGGGCCGTGGCACTTCCTGACCCGGCATGCCCTGTTCCTCGCCGGCGGCCTGGTGCTGGCCGCGATCGCGATGCGCACCGAGCTGAAGACCATCGAACAGCACAGCCAGCTGCTGCTGCTGGCCTGCTTCGCGCTGCTGTTGCTGGTGTTCGTGCCGGGTCTGGGCAGTTCGGTCAACGGCGCGCAGCGTTGGATCAACCTCGGCATCTCCAAGTTCCAGGTGGTTGAAGCGGTCAAGGTGCTCTACATCGTCTGGCTGGCGAGCTACCTGAAGCGCTACATCGAGGACGTGGCGGACAACTGGTACGCGATGCTGAAGCCGGTCGGCGTGGTCATCGCATTGGTCGGTCTGCTGATGTTGCAGCCCGACTTCGGTTCCTCGGTGCTGCTGTTGGGTATCACCATCTGCATGCTGTTGCTGGGCGGCGCACCGATCCGCCGCATCATCCCGCCGATCCTGCTGATGGTGCCGGTGCTGGTGGCGTTGGTGATGTTCGAGCCCTACCGCATGCGCCGCGTGACCTCGTTCATGGATCCGTGGCAGGACCAGCTCGGGGCCGGCTACCAGCTCAGCAACGCGCTGATGGCGATCGGCCGCGGCGAATGGTTCGGTGTCGGTCTCGGTGCCTCGGTGCAGAAGCTCAACTACCTGCCGGAAGCGCATACCGACTTCATCTTCTCGGTGATCGCCGAAGAGTTGGGCTTCGCCGGCGTGTGCCTGGTGGTCGGCCTGTACGTGCTGCTGGCTGGGCGCGCGTTCTGGCTGGGCCTGCAATGCGTGGAAATGAAGCGACACTTTGCCGGCTACATCGCGTTCGGCATCGCGCTGTGGATGGCGCTGCAGAGCTTCGTCTCGATCGGGGTGAACCTCGGCATGCTGCCGACCAAGGGCCTGACCCTGCCGCTGATTTCCTCCGGCGGTTCCTCGGTGCTGATGACCTGCGCCGCGCTCGGCCTGTTGCTGCGCGTGTCCTGGGAATACGAGCGTGCCGCGCGCCAGGTGGCCCTGCGCCGCGCGGTGGGCGCGGGTGCGCCGATCGGCAGTGCGCCGCTGACCTCGCAGCCACCAATGCCGGCCGACGCCACCGTGCGCGGCACCAGCCGCCTGCGTCAGCGGGTGGAACCGAACATGGGCACGAATCCCGAGTCCGCCGCGTTGTCGGCCTTGCGGAGGTCGCGTTGAGCGCACGCACTGCCAACGTGATGATTCTGGCCGGCGGCACCGGTGGCCACATCTTCCCCGGTCTTGCGGTCGCGCAGGCCTTGCGTGAGCAGGGTGTCGAGGTGACCTGGCTGGGTGCCGATGGCGGCATGGAAACGCGGCTGGTGCCGCCGCATGGCATCGCCATCGACACCATCGCGGTCAAGGGGTTGCGCGGCAAGGGCGTGGCGACCTTGCTCGGTGCGCCGCTGCGGGTGCTGCGCGCAGTGCGCGATGCCGCGCGCGTGTTGCGCCTGCGCAAGCCGGATGCGGTGGTGAGTTTCGGCGGATTCGCGGCGGGGCCGGGCGGGATCGCCGCGCGCATCGCCGGCATCCCGCTGCTGGTGCATGAACAGAACCGCGCCGCCGGGCTGACCAACAAGGTGCTGGCGAAATTCGCGCGACAGGTCATGGTCGGCTTCCCGCAGACCTTCGTGGGCGAAGTGCTGGTCGGCAATCCGGTGCGCGCGCAGATCGCGCAGGTCGCGCCGCCCGCGCAGCGCGACTTCGCGCACGGCGGCGCACTGCGCCTGCTGGTGCTGGGCGGCAGCCAGGGCGCACGCGCATTGAACAATGCAGTGCCGCAGGCGATCGCGGCGCTCGGCCTGCCGGTGGACGTGCTGCACCAGGCCGGCGAGAAGATGCTCGATGAAGCGCGCAGTGCGTATGCCGGAGCCGGTGTCGAAGCACGCGTCGAGCCGTTCATCGCCGACATGGCCGCGGCCTATGCCTGGGCGGATCTCGTGGTCTGTCGCGCCGGCGCATTGACGCTTGCGGAACTGTGTGCGGTCGGCGTCGGCAGCGTGCTGGTGCCGTTCCCGCAGGCGGTCGACGATCACCAGACCCGCAACGCCGAATACCTGGTCGAGCGTGGCGCTGCATTGCTGCTCAAGCAGGACGATGCCCTGGCCGCGCGCCTGGGCGATGTACTTGCGGAACTCACCGGTGATCCCGGCAAGCGCCGCGCCATGGCCGATGCCGCGCGTGCGCTGGCCAGGCCGGATGCCGCGCAGCGCGTTGCCGACGCGGTGCTGGCCACCATTCGAAAGGAAGCTGCCTGATGTCCGTGCACAGCCTGCGCCTGCAGCAGATCGGCGATCTCGCCAAGGCCTTCCCGCGCGTGCATTTCGTCGGCATCGGCGGGGTCGGCATGAGCGGCATCGCCGAAGTGCTGTGCACACTCGGCTACCAGGTCAGCGGTTCCGACAACGCGGACAATGCGGTCACCAGGCGTCTGGCCTCGCTCGGCGCGACCATCAGCAAGGGCCATGCCGCTGCCAACGTGCTGGATGCGGATTGCATCGTGGTCAGCAGCGCGATCAAGCCGGACAACCCGGAGTTGCTGGAAGCGCGCGCGCAGCGGATCCCGATCGTGCCGCGTGCGGAAATGCTGGCCGAGCTGATGCGCTTCCGCCGCGGCATCGCGGTGGCCGGTACCCACGGCAAGACCACCACCACCTCGCTGCTTGCGAGCGTGCTGGCCGAGGGCGGACTGGACCCGACCTTCGTGATCGGCGGGCAGTTGCTGGCGGCCGGTGCCAACGCGCGGCTCGGCGGCGGGCAATGGCTGGTGGCCGAGGCCGACGAGAGCGACGGCAGTTTCCTGCGTCTCAATCCGGCGGTCGCCATCGTCACCAACATCGATGCCGACCATCTGGAAAACTACGGCGGCGATTTCGCGCGGGTGAAGGCGGCGTTCTCCGAATTCCTGCACCGGCTGCCGTTCTACGGGCTGGCGGTGCTGTGCATCGACGATGCCGAAGTCGCCGCACTCGCCGAAAACACCCCGCGCCACGTGGTCACCTACGGCTTCGCCGAGCACGCCGATGTGCGCGCAGTGGACGTGTCGCAGCAGGGCGCGCGCATGCAGTTCACCCTGTGCCTGCCGGACGGCTCGCGCACGCAGGTGGAGCTGGCGCTGCCCGGCCGCCACAACGTGCAGAACGCGCTCGCGGCATCCGCGGTTGCGTGGCAACTCGGCGTTGGCAACGAAGCGATCGCCCGTGCGCTGCAGAAGTTCGCCGGCATCGGCCGCCGCTTCAACCAGTTGGCGACGCTGCCGCTGGCAAGTGGCGGCGAAGTGACCCTGGTCGACGACTATGGCCATCACCCGAAGGAACTGGCCGCGGTGTTCGATGCCGCGCGCGGTGGCTGGGCCGACAAGCGCCTGGTGGTGGCGTTCCAGCCGCATCGCTATTCGCGCACCCGCGACTTGTTCGATGAATTCGCCGCGGTGCTGTCCGGCGTCGATGCGCTGGTGCTGACCGAGGTGTATCCGGCCGGCGAAGCGCCGATCGCCGGTGCAGATGCCAAGTCGCTGGCGCGTTCGATCCGCACCCGCGGCCGCGTCGATCCGGTGGTGGTCAACAACGCAGGCGAATTGCGCGACGCACTGGCCGGCGTGCTGCGCGACGGCGACCTGTTGCTGCTGATGGGCGCGGGCGACATCGGCGCGGCCGCACAGCAACTCGCGCGCAACGGCTTCATCGGAGAAACGGCATGAACACCACTGCGTTCCCGCCGCTGCGCATCACCGACCCGCGCGATTTCGGCCGCGTCGCCGTGCTGATGGGCGGCAGCAGCGCCGAGCGCGAGGTTTCGCTGGATTCCGGGCGCAACGTGCTGGAGGCGCTGCAGTCGCGCGGGGTGGATGCGCATGCCGTCGATGGCATCCCGGCGCTGGTCGATGCGCTGGTGCACGGCAAGTTCGATCGCGTGTTCAACATCCTGCACGGCAACAAGGGCGGCGGCGAAGACGGCGTGCTGCAGGGCCTGCTGGAAGGTTTCGAAGTGCCGTATACCGGCTGCGGCGTGCTGGCCAGTGCGCTGACCATGGACAAGATCCGCACCAAGCAGGTATGGCTGAGCGCCGGCCTGCCGACCCCGAAATTCATCCGCCTGGCACCGTGGGCGGACGACGCACATGGATGTGCAAGTGCCGCGGGAGGCAGGATGCCGGGAGCGGCCGTGCGTGCGGCGGCGCTGCAACTCGGCCTGCCGGTGTTCGTGAAACCGTCCAGCGAAGGCTCCAGCGTGGGTGTCGCGCGCGTGGTCGACGAGGCGGCGATCGACGATGCGATCCGCGTCGCGCAGACCTATGGCGGCGAGATGCTGATGGAGCAGATGGTGGTCGGCGACGAGTTGACCGTCGGCATCCTCGGCGACATCGCGCTGCCGTCGATCCGCATCGTGCCGAAGGGCGAGTGGTACGACTACAACGCCAAATACATTGCCGACGATACCCAGTACCTGTGCCCTGGCCTGGATGGCGCGCAGGAGGACGAGATCCGCCGCATCGCGCTGGCCGCGTTCCGTGCCGCCGGCTGCACTGGTTGGGGCCGGGTCGACGTGATGCGCGATCGCGCCAGCGGCGCGCTCACCCTGCTGGAAGTGAACACCGCGCCGGGCATGACCAGCCATTCGCTGGTGCCGAAGGCGGCACGCGCGCTCGGCGTCGAATTCGACGAACTGTGCTGGCGGATCCTCGAGCAGAGCGTGCCGCCCGCGCACCGCGAGGCGAGTACTTGAGCGCGATGCTGCGACTGCTGGGCTGGATCCTCGCGCTGGCGCTGGTGGCGCTGCCGGTGGTGGCCGTAGTCAACGGCTGGGTCGGGAGTGCGCAGTTCCCGCTGCGCACCCTGCGCGTGCAGGGGCAATTGCAGCGCGTGGACGAGGCGCAGTTGCGCGCCACCGTGCTCCCGTTCGCGCAGCGCGGCTTCTTCGCGGTGCCGCTGGATCGCATCCGCGATGCGGTCGCTGTGTTGCCCTGGGTGGAACATGCGGATGTGCGCAAGCACTGGCCGGACGTGCTGGTCGTTGCGATCAGCGAGCACCGCCCGTTCGCGCGCTGGGGCGACGCGCGCCTGTTGTCCGAACAAGGGCGCATTTTTCCGGCCCGCGGCGTCACGGTGCCGCAGGGTCTGCCCCTGCTGGACGGTCCGCAGTCGCGCGTGCCGGAGGTGGTGGCGCTGTACAACCAGGCGCGCGAGCGGCTGGCGAACGTCGGTGGCGTGCGCGGCGTGGCGCTGGACAAGCGCGGCAGTTGGTCGATCCTGCTGAACAACGGCACCGAGGTCGTGCTGGGCCGCAGCGATCCGGAGGCGCGCCTGCAACGCTTCGCGCCGCTGCTGCCGCGGCTGGCCGCACAGCACCCGGGCCGGCGACTGGCGCGCGCGGATCTGCGTTACACCAATGGCTTCTCGTTGAGCTGGGTCGATCTGCCGAAGGCGGAAGCGCTGCCCAGTCCGATGCCGGAAGCAATCCCATCCCATCCCTTCCCTGCAGGCGGGGAAGGACGCAATGCGCAGGAAGCAAGCACATGAATCGCAAGGGCGACAAGTCGCTGATCGTCGGCCTCGATGTCGGCACCTCCAAGGTCACTGCACTGGTCGGCGAGTACGCACCGGGCGAACCGATCGAGGTGATCGGAATCGGGTCGCATGAATCGCGTGGCCTGCGCCGAGGCGTGGTGGTGGACATCGATTCCACCGTGCAGTCGATCCAGCGTGCGGTGGAAGAAGCCGAACTGATGGCCGGTTGCGAAGTGCGCAGCGTGTATGCATCGATCAGCGGCAACCACGTGCAGTGCCGCAACTCGCAGGGCATCGCGCCGATCCGTGAAGGCGAAGTCACCTACGCCGACCTCGACCGGGTGCTGGAAGCGGCCAAGGCGGTCGCGATCCCGGCCGACCAGAAGATCCTGCACGCGATCCCGCGCGACTACGTGCTGGACGATTCGCAGGAAGGCATCCGCAATCCGGTCGGGATGAGCGGCGTGCGCCTGGAAGTGCATGCGCACCTGGTGGTGTGCGCGCAGTCGGCGGCGGCCAACATCAGCAAGTGCGTGCAGAAGTGCGGGCTGCAGGTGGACGACCTGGTGCTGTCCTCGCTGGCCTCGAGCACCGCGGTGCTGACCGGCGACGAGAAGGAACTGGGCGTGGTGCTGGTGGACATGGGCGCGGGCACCACCGACATCGCGGTATTCGTGCAGGGCGCGATCAGCCATACCGCCTCGCTGCCGGTGGCCGGCGACAAGGTCACCGAGGACATCGCGCACATGCTGCGCACGCCGACCCCGGAAGCCGAGCAGATCAAGGTGCGCTACGCCTGTGCGCTGGCGCAGCTGGCGCGCGCCGAGGAAAGCATCCAGGTGCCAAGCGTCGGCGACCGCCCGCCGCGCCGCCTGCCGCGCCACGCGCTGGCGCAGGCGGTGCAGGCGCGCTACGAGGAAATCTTCGAGATGGTGCAGGCCGAACTGCGCCGCTCCGGCTTCGAGCAACTGGTGCGCGCCGGCATGGTGCTGACCGGTGGTGCCTCGAAGATGGAAGGCGTGGTCGAGCTTGCGGAAGAGATGCTGCAGATGCCGGTGCGGATCGGCATCCCGCAGCACGTCACCGGCCTCGGCGAGGTGGTCGGCAACCCGGTGCATGCCACCGGCGTCGGCCTGCTGCTGATGGGCAGCCAGATCGAGAACCCGCGGCGATCGGTGCTGCCGAGCGGCAAGGTCGGCGGGTTGTTCGGCAGGTTGAGCAAGTGGTATCGCGGCGAATTCTGAGGATCAGGGCCGGCGCGACGGCGTGCGGTGGGTGGAAGGCGAAGGCGGATGTGGCGACATCCAGCGAAGCAAAGACTGGCAAACAAACTCTCGAACAAGCAGCACATAACAAGAGGACACGGACATGGCGCATTTCGAACTGGTGGAACAGATGGCACCGAACGCGGTGATCAAGGTGGTGGGCGTGGGCGGCGGCGGCGGCAACGCCGTGGCACACATGGTCAACAGCAGCGTGGACGGTGTGGAATTCATCACCGCCAACACCGACTCGCAGGCGATCAAGAACTGCGGCGCGAAGACCCAGCTGCAGCTGGGCGGCAACGTCACCAAGGGCCTCGGCGCGGGCGCGAACCCGGAGGTCGGCCGCCAGGCCGCGCTTGAGGACCGCGACACCATCATCGATGCGCTGCAGGGTGCGGACATGGTGTTCATCACCGCCGGCATGGGCGGCGGCACCGGCACCGGTGCGGCACCGGTGGTGGCGCAGATCGCCAAGGAACTCGGCATCCTCACCGTGGCCGTGGTCACCAAGCCGTTCCCGTTCGAAGGCCGTCGCCGCATGCAGGTGGCGCTGAAGGGCATCGAGGAATTGTCCGCGCACTGCGACTCGCTGATCACCATCCCGAACGAAAAGCTGATCACCGTGCTCGGCCGCAACGCGACCATGATCCAGGCGTTCCGCGCCGCCAACGACGTGCTGCTCGGTGCCGTGCAGGGCATCGCCGATCTGATCGTGCGCCCGGGCCTGATCAACGTCGACTTCGCGGACGTGCGCACCGTGATGTCCGAGATGGGCCTGGCGATGATGGGCACCGGCAGCGCGCGCGGCGACGACCGTGCCCAGGCCGCGGCCGAAAGCGCGATCCAGAACCCGTTGCTGGACGACGTCAACCTGTCCGGCGCCAACGGCATCCTGGTCAACATCACCGCCGGCCCCGACTTCACCATGGCCGAGTTCGACGAAGTCGGCCGCACCGTGGAGCAGTTCGCGTCGGAAGACGCGACCGTGGTCATCGGCACCGTGCTGGATCCGGATATGCAGGACGAAGTGCGCGTGACCGTGGTTGCCACCGGGCTCAACCGCGCCACCGGCCGCCAGCAGCAACCGCGCGACCGCCACGAGACCAGCGCGCGGTTCGACACCGGTTACGAGCCGGTCCGCCGCCCGCAGGTGCAGTTGATCCAGGGCAAGCGCGACGGCACCACCGGGCTGATGATCGACGAGGTCACCGACCCGTTCGTGCCGAATGCCGCGCCCAGCTTTGTCGGCAGCCTGCGCCGCAACGCGGAGGCGGCACCGGCACCGGCGGAACTGCCGAAGGGGGACTATCTGGACATCCCGGCGTTCCTGCGTCGCCAGGCGGATTGAGTTTTCCTTCTCCCGCTGGCGGGAGAAGCTGCCGAAGGCGGATGAGGGGCTCTTGGCGCATGCCACCCTCACCCCAACCCTCTCCCGCCAGCGGGAGAGGGAGCTTCGACGTCCATGTCCCAGCGCGCACCGGGTCGTCCGCCCGTTGTGGCTTCAGGTCGGTCGGCGTCTGCCGGCCGGCCCTTTTCGCTCAGCAAGCAACCGCGCACGCGCGTTTTGTCGAGGCGCGGTTCAGCAACCCGGGTGGTAATCTTCGCGAATGTTGCGCCAGCGCACCCTCAAGAATCTGATCCGCGCCACCGGCGTGGGCCTGCACAGCGGCGACAAGGTGTTCCTGACCCTGCGTCCGGCACCGGTCGATACCGGCATCGTGTTCCGCCGCACCGACCTCGATCCGGTCGTCGAGATCCCGGCGAATGCCGAGCTGGTCAGCGAAACCGTGCTGTGCACCGGCCTCAGCCGCGAGGGGGCCAAGGTGCAGACCGTCGAACACCTGATGTCGGCCCTGGCCGGCCTTGGCATCGACAATGCCTATGTCGAACTGACCGCGCCGGAAGTGCCGATCATGGACGGCTCGGCGGGGCCGTTCGTGTTCCTGCTGCAGTCCGCCGGGATCGAGGAGCAGCACGCGCCCAAGCGTTTCATCCGCATCAAGCGTCCGGTGGAAGTGCGCGAGGGCGACAAGATCGCCCGTTTCGAGCCGCATGACGGTTTCCGCATCGGCTTTACCGTCGAGTTCAAGCATCCGGCGATCCCGTCCTCGCTGTCGCGCGCCGAGGTCGAATTCTCGACCGCTGCGTACATCAGGGAAGTCAGCCGCGCCCGTACCTTCGGCTTCATGCGCGATCTCGAATACATGCGCGAGCGCAACCTGGGCCTTGGTGGCTCGATGGACAACGCCATCGTGCTGGACGAATTCCGGGTGCTGAACGAGGATGGCCTGCGCTACGCCGACGAGTTCGTCCGCCACAAGATCCTGGACGCCGTCGGCGACCTGTACCTGGCCGGGCATGCGGTGATCGGTGCCTACGAGGGCTACAAATCCGGGCATGCGCTCAACAACAAGCTGGTGCGTGCCCTGCTGGCCGATGTCGAGGCTTGGGAAGAGGTCTGCTACGCCGACCCGGTGGCACCGCCGCCGGTGATCTACGGCGATGTGGTTCCCGCCACCTGAATCGGGGCGGCGTTGGTGCCGGGTTGTGACCGGCAACACGCATTCAGCATCGCTGTTTCGATTTTTTTAACAAAATCACGGACTTGTGCCGTTAGGATGCCCCGCTGGCCGGTTCGTCAGGTGCTTTTCGTACCCGTCGCCTTCCGCCAGTGCGGTCTTCGGTGGTGCCTTCCTGTGCATCCGACCGCAGCAGTGCCAAGGCGGCCGCCAATCCCGATTGGCTGGCGGCCGACATCGGTACAGCGGTGCGTGCGGCTGGCGGTTGCGGTCGCAACGGTTGCAGGGTCGTCCTGACGCTCAACCCCGCCACATCGAGCCCGACGGAGCGGGCGGCGTCGACCAGCATGGGTGTGGCCAGTCGCAACCTGGCATGCCAGACCGGTGCGTCGACGACGTAAACGAGCTTGTCGCCACGCACATTCGCCAAGCGCGCATGTGCGGCCAGACCCGGCGGCAGATGGGGGCGCAACAACTGGTCCACCGTGTCGAGCCACTGGGCGCGGCGCAGGGTGTCGCCGGCAACTTCCGCGAGCAGCGCTTGCAGCGCGCCCGGAGTGCCGGAGGCAGACGAGGACCGCGAACCAGGCATACGTGATGACTCAACCGAATTCGCCGCAAGGGCATTCCCGACAAGATACCCGCCAGCGCCTGCTCGCGCTGGCCTACAAGCTGCGGTTTCATGCACTGCGGCGTCCGCTGGCGGCCGTGGGTGCGGTGCTGGCGGTGGGGGTGCTGCTGGGGATGGGCGGTCGCAGCGCGATCGGCCTGGCCCAGGTCGAGACCCTGCAGGCGGCCGATGCCAGCCGCCGGGCGGAGCTGGACAAGGTACGACGCGAAGCCCAGCACGAAGTCAATGCACTGGCGGCACGGTTGTCCGAATTGCAGGCCCAGGCCAATCGCTTGAATGCGCTGGGCGCACGCCTGACCCAGGCGGGCCAGTTGCAGGACGGCGAGTTCGAATTCGACAAGCCGGTCGGCCAGGGTGGTGCGGGCCGTGCGACCGACATGTTGCCGGGCGAGTTGCGCCGCAGCATCGCAATGCTGGAAGGCCAGTACCGCGCGGCCGATACCCAGCTGTCGGTGCTGGAATCGCTGCTGTTCAATCGCGCGCTGGACCGCAATGCCACGCCCTCGCGCGATCCGATCGCGAACAGCTACATCACCTCCGGCTTCGGCGGCCGCGCAGACCCGTTCGGCGGCGGCCACCAGTTCCACAAGGGCATCGATTTCGAGGCCGACATCGGCGATCCGGTGCTGGCGGTGGCGGATGGCGTGGTCAGCTATTCCGGCGTGCGTTCCGGCTACGGCAACGTGGTCGAGGTCGATCACGGCAATGGCTACGTGACCCGTTACGCGCACAACTCGACGCTGACACGCAGCGTGGGCGACCTGGTGCGCAGCGGCCAGGAGATCGCCAAGGCCGGTTCCAGCGGGCGCTCCACCGGTGCACACGTGCATTTCGAAGTCTGGCAGGACGGCGTGGTGGTCAATCCCCGCAAGTTCCTGGGTCACAACGACGCACTGGCGCGTCACGGGCCGACGCGCGGCTGACATCGCCGCGCAGGCCGCTTGCAAACTCCGCAAGCTGCCTCCAGTTACACTATCCGACTCCCGAACGGGCGCACGGCGCCCGTTTTTGTCGTTTCCAAGACCCGATGCCGCCGCGACACCGAATCCCGGGCGCGCATCCCGCCAGGATCCACATTCCCATGCTCAACAGCCTGCTCACCAGCGTCTTCGGCAGCCGCAACGAACGCCTGCTCAAGCAACTTTCCGGTCTGGTCAAGAAGATCAACGCGCTGGAACCGCAAATGCAGGCGCTCTCCGACGAGGCGTTGCAAGCCAGGACCGCCGAGTTCAAGGCCCGCCACGAGAAGGGCGAATCGCTGGACAAACTGCTGCCGGAAGCGTTCGCGGTGTGCCGCGAGGCCAGCGTGCGCGTGTTCGGCATGCGCCATTTCGACGTGCAGCTGATCGGCGGCATGATCCTGCATGGCGGCAAGATCGCCGAGATGCGCACCGGCGAGGGCAAGACCCTGACCGCCACCCTCGCCGTGTACCTCAACGCGCTGGAAGGCAAGGGCGTGCACGTGGTCACCGTCAACGACTACCTGGCCCGCCGCGACGCCGCGCAGATGGGCAAGCTGTACAACTGGCTGGGCCTGTCGGTCGGCGTGGTGTATCCGGGCATGCCGCATTCGGACAAGGGCGCGGCCTACGCCTGCGACATCACCTACGGCACCAACAACGAATTCGGCTTCGACTACCTGCGCGACAACATGGCGCTGGCCAAGGAAGACCGCTTCCAGCGCGGCCTCAACTACGCGATCGTCGATGAAGTGGACTCGATCCTGATCGACGAGGCGCGCACCCCGCTGATCATCTCCGGCCCGGCCGACGAATCGCCGGAGCTGTATGTGCGGGTCAACCAGATCGTGCCGTCGCTGGGCCGGCAGGAGAAGGAAGACGGTCCCGGCGATTTCTGGGTCGACGAAAAGGGCAAGCAGGTGCACATGTCCGAAGCCGGGCAGGAGCATGCCGAAGACCTGCTGCGCCGCGCCGGCATCCTGTCCGAAGACGAAAGCCTGTACGCGCCGCAGAACATCCACGTGGTGCACCACCTCAACGCGGCGATGCGTGCGCACGCGATCTATCAGCGCGATGTCGACTACATCGTGCGCGATGGCGAGGTGATCATCGTCGACGAATTCACCGGACGCACCCTGCCGGGACGGCGCTGGTCGGACGGCCTGCACCAGGCGGTGGAGGCGAAGGAAGGCGTGGCGGTGCAGCGCGAGAACCAGACCCTGGCCTCGGTGACCTTCCAGAACCTGTTCCGCATGTACAACAAGCTGTCCGGCATGACCGGTACCGCGGACACCGAGGCCTACGAATTCCAGAACATCTACGGCCTCGAAGTGGTGGTGATCCCGACCCACCGGCCGATGGTGCGCAAGGATCATTCCGACCTGGTGTTCCTCAACCGCGCCGGCAAGTACCGCGCGGTCGCGAACGAGATCAAGGAATGCGCCGCGAAGGGCCAGCCGGTGCTGGTCGGCACCACCTCGATCGAAGTCTCGGAACTGCTCAGCGATGCACTGCGCGAGGCCGGCATCGCCCACGAGGTGCTGAACGCCAAGCAGCACGAGCGCGAGGCGCACATCGTCGCCAACGCCGGCGCGCCGGGCGCGGTGACCATCGCCACCAACATGGCCGGTCGCGGCACCGACATCGTGCTCGGCGGCTCGCTCGACGCGGAACTCGCCGCGCTCGGCGAAGACGTGCCGCAGTCCGAGAAGGAGCGCATCAAGGCCGAGTGGCAAGTGCGCCACGACGCGGTCAAGGCGGCCGGCGGCCTGCACATCGTCGGTACCGAGCGTCACGAGAGCCGCCGCATCGACAACCAGTTGCGCGGTCGTTCCGGCCGCCAGGGCGACCCGGGTTCGTCGCGCTTCTACCTGTCGCTGGAAGACAACCTGATGCGCATCTTCGCCGCCGACTGGGTGCAGAAGGTGATGGCGCGGATGGGCCTGAAGGAAGACGACATCATCGA
>Ga0073904_10001859_pt1 | contig 15871 bp, 13 predicted proteins | sample KloWWTrecipitate_FD_66668 | JGI IMG/M metagenome (GOLD analysis project Ga0073904, IMG submission 66668) | Active sludge microbial communities from Klosterneuburg, Austria, studying microevolution and ecology of nitrifiers - Klosterneuburg... | ecosystem: Engineered > WWTP > Aerobic digester >...
CTTAAATCCGATAAAAACCTCATTGGCGGATCAGTGTACAACGCCACTATTACAATGCCTTATTCTGAACCAACTGAAGAATATATAGAAAGACAGGAAACAAAAAAGAAACTTGGTAAAAAAGAGGAAGAAGAGTTGGATGAAAATGGTGTAAAAACTAAAGGAAAGAAACCTATTGTTTTAATTCCGAATAATGTAAATGAAAAATATTCTGAAGGTATACATAACTTATATCTTGCGATAGAAAAATTAGTGCCTAACTCAGCATGGTCTAAGGCAACTGACATGGCAGAATAATTCCTGCTTTAAAAAATCGTATCATTACAATTCAGATCTTTTTTATTTCAAAGCCGACTTTACTGTCAGCAATATCGTAACCTTTCTGTTTTACAAGTTCACGCAGTTCATCAGCTTTTTTAAAATCTTTGTTTGACTTGGCTTCAGATCTTGCATTTGCAAGTTCTCTTATTTCATCAGGAATAACATCAGCCTTTTCTTCCTCAGCTTTTTCAAGCTCCAGTCCGAATACTTTATCCAGATCATATATCAGCTCAAGCTTTTCTCCAGAGTTAAGTGAATTATCTTTTACTACTTCCCATAGAACAGCCATTGCTTCAGGCATATTGAGATCATCATTTATTTTCTCAAGAAAACTTTTTGTATAATCAGCCCTCACCTGTGAAGTTGCATCTCTGACTTCTTCAGCAGCAGAATTAAAATTTATTACTTTACTCTTTAAATGGTTGTATCCATTCCTTGCAGAGTCGAGTGCTTCAAAAGTAAACTTCTGTTTTCTTTTATAATGTGCCGTCAGCAAAAAGTATCTGTAGTCCATCGGTGAATATCCTTTGTCTATCAGCGTTTGCAGAGTAATGAATTTTCCTGTGGACTTTGACATCTTTTCATTTGCTAAATCTAGAAATTCCCCATGCAGCCAGTAGTTTACAAACTTCTCTCCGTTGCATGCTTCGGACTGCGCGATCTCATTGGTATGATGAATGGGAATATGGTCAATACCGCCGCAGTGAATATCAAAATGTGTTCCAAGCACAGCTTTGCTCATTGCCGAACATTCAATATGCCAGCCCGGAAATCCGGTACCCCACGGAGAATCCCATTCCATCTGACGCTTTTCATCAGCCGGTGAAAATTTCCATAAAGCAAAATCTGTGATATTTTTTTTCTCATTGGAAAATTCAATTCGCGCACCTTCTTTAAGACCTTCTATATCAAGCTTCGCAAGCTTACCATAATCTTTTAAAAGCGAAGTGTCAAAGTAAATTCCATCGGAAGTTTTATAAGTGAATCCTTTTTCATCAAGACATTTTACCATATTGATCTGCTCTTCTATGTAGTCAGTTGCTTTTGTATAAATATCCGGCGGGAGAATATTAAGAAGTTCACGGTCTTTGAAAAAAACATCCGTGTAATATTTCGAAAGCTCCCATACACTTTTCCCAAGCTCCTTTGCAGACTTTTCCATTTTATCATCACCTTCATCCTGATCAGAAACGAGATGACCAACGTCTGTTATATTCATCACATATTTTATATCATACCCGTTATAAAGCAGTACTCTGTAAAGTATATCTTCGAAAAAAAATGTTCTGAAATTCCCAATATGCTGATAATTATATACAGTTGGTCCGCAACTGTACATAGCGACTTTGCCGGGCTTAATGGAAATAAATTCCTCTTTGAATCTGTGAAGTGTATTATATAATTTGATCATAAAATTTTTTTAAACTAAAATTTATTAAGGAAATTTGAAATAGATAAAGTTTGCCTTCATGCCTCAAAGTCTCTAAGACTCAATGGAATTTATTTAAGATCCTGTATACCAATCTATATAAATAAAAGTAGTAACCTCAACCTTTAGGTTGTGATTTTAAACTAATACAAAACCCTGCTTTGATAAACCATATTAAACTGGAATTCAACATAACATAATTTTACTTCCAAACTCTAAATCAAAAATCTGTTTTATTCAATTGATTAACTTAAAAACCTTCGAGCCTTTGTGTCTTCGGGGCAAGTCCAATGTATTCTCACAGTTCTCCGATATCTTCAAACCAAAGCTTTGGATTTTTTTCAATGAACTCCTTCATCAGGTCTTTACATTCTTTAAGATCAAGATTGATGACTTCGATACCGTGAGATTCCATAAACTCACGTGCGCCATTGAAAGTCTCATCTTCACCCGCTATGATCTTTTTTATTCCAAACTGAACACTTGCACCTGCACAAAGATAACACGGCATTAAAGTAGAATATAATACTGTGTCTCGGTAAACACCTATCCTACCTGCATTCCTGAGACAGTCGATCTCGGCATGAATGACAGGATCACTTTCCTGTACTCTCTTATTGTGACCTCTGCCGATTATTTTATTGTCTTTTACAAGCACTGAACCTATTGGAATGCCGCCTTCAGAAAGACCCTTCCGCGCTTCGAGTATTGCTTCTTTCATGAAAATGTTCATGATATTGTTTTTATTGTTTGTGAAAAAATTACGTCAGTAAATTTACTATTTCGCTCGTTCCCATACTGCCCGAAAACAGTAAATTTAACCCTGCCTCAAAGTCCCGAAGGCTCAAAGGTTTTTATTTTTAATGCTTTTAAACTTATAGTCTTTGAGTTTTAATGGCAGTTCTAACATTCTCAGAAAATCTTGTGCTGCTTGAGAAACTTAAAACAATTTATGTCAGCAGATTTATTATTTCAAAATGATCAGGATATCGTTTTATTAGTTCACTCCTATCCGCCATTTCAAAATCATTAAAATCAAATCCTGGAGAAACAGTACATCCTGCAAGGCAGTATGTTTCAGGATTCAGAAGTTTAGCTCCGATCCAGTTTCCCGCTTTTATAACTGCCTGTGGAAGATCACCGCTTTCAGTATCTAATCCAAGTCTGTGAATTTTCATTTTTCCATCATTCTCAAATTCATAGATAAGGAGAGTATCACCGTCATAAAAATGCCACAGCTCATCAGAAAGTATCCTGTGAAATTTCGAAGTGTCATTTCCCTCGAGCATATAATAAATGGAAGTCGAAATATTTCTGTCGCCGCTGAATGACGGAGGAAGTGAATCTTTTTTTACGGAATGTTCTGACCTGTGAACTTCTTTGAAATATCCCCCCTCAGGATGCGGCCGAAGTTCAAGACTTTTTCTCCAGTGATCTGATGTATGTTTCATATGTTTAAAAAATTTTTGTTTGAAATCATTCTTCGGAATATTTTCCCGAAGTCATTTTCATAGATCCCGCAGTGTCATGTGCTCTTCGGACTCTGAGGATACTGAAATACTAAAACTTATCATCAAAATATCTTCCTGAATTCTTTACAATCTTTTTTAAGGAAGAATTTATACCTAATGTTAAGATCTTATCTAATGGGATTGGAATTCTCATTGTCCAGTTCTGATCATTTACAGTGCCCGGACTGTTTATCCTGAATTCAGGACCGCTGTAATTTTTTAAAAAATCCTTATCAAGATTAAGATATTCCTGCATAAGCTGAATACTGAAGATAGAATTGCAAATGAAAATTGTCTGTAGTGATTTGTTTATAAATTCAGTATTCACAGGCATTTCCCGCTTACCGTCATATCCAATGTATCTGCTGTATTTATTTTTTTCTGAAAAAGAAATAAGATATGTATCGACAAATTCCCTGGCTTCTTCATAATTTAATTCAATGATCTTTAGCAGCTCAAATACACCTGAAATATTTTTTTTCCAGACGAGTCTTTGATCATTGTTCAGATTAGGTTCAAATAAATTCATTCTGATCCGGTAGATCCTTTCGACTGAAAATTCTTTTCCCTCAAAAAATTTTATAAATGTACTTTCATCAACGCTGCCTGTTTCATATTTATACCACGAAGCAAAAGCGCTCGAATCATGAGTGGATAATACTGACACTGAATTTACCCTGTACTTATCCGGAGATATAAAATTAAAATTGTCATTATAATTATAATTCTTTTCCCACCGCTGTACATTTATTCCAACAATGCCAAACTCCTTTAAAACTTTTTCAGAACAGTCAGGTACAGTTCCAAGATCTTCTGCACAGGGAAGCATTTCTGTACATTCATTCATCACATTTAAAATTGACCTTCCGTGCTGTTCCCATTCCGATTCATTTTCCGGATCGAATCTTCCTGACAGTCCACCTTCATCTGCAGGTGTATCACTTCCTATAGTCCACACTCTGAAGAGACCGACAAAATGGTCTATCCTGAACATGTCATAAAAATTCTGAGCATACTTAAGTCGCTGTCTGATGTATGCATAATTATCTGACTCTATATTAAACCAGTTATAAGGCGGCATTCCCCACCTCTGACCATTTGCAAAATACATATCAGGCGGCGCACCGGATGACAGATCGAGTTTGAAATAATTTTTGTAAGCCCAGACATCTGCACTGTTTCTCGAAACGAGAAAAGGTATGTCACCCATTATGAAAACTTTTTTTTTCGCTGCATATTTTTTAACAGTAATAAGCTGCTCATATAACTGCCACTGAACCCAGTATTGAAACCTTACATCTTCAGGATTATTTTTTAATATCTTTTCGGCGTTTGAGGATGAAAGATATCTGTGTTTCAGATCCCATTCAGTCCATTGTTTGAAAGGATACAGGTTTGAAATTATTTTAAACAGCGCATAATATTTCAGCCAGTGAATATTTTCAGAAATAAATTTTTCAAAATTTTCTGATTCGAAAGTATATTTAGAATCAAAGATCTTTCGAAGCAGACTGACCTTTGCATGTCTGATCTTATAATCGACTTTTGTATTTTTTTTTGGAAATTTTTTTTTGATCTCACGAAGCTCTTTTCTGAATGGAGTAAGATCTGTTTTTCGAAGTCTCCGAAGACATATATAAACCGGGTCTATGGCAAATGTGCTGACAGAGCTGTAGGGCGCAAAATCACCACCCGTCTCATTCAGAGGAAGCAACTGAAGTATCGAAAGTCCTGTAACACTGCACCAGTCGATAAGATAACGGATGTCAGCGATCTCACCTATTCCTGTACTTTTGGAAGAATAAACTGAAAACAAAGGAAGAGCAACACCGGCACGTCTCTGCAGTCCGATCTTATTCCATTTGGCAGAAGTTTTCGAATATTTGAACAGGTCAGTATCCAAATTATTTATAATATTTGAAAATGGTTTTCTTTATTTACAACGAATCAAAAATCATTTTGTGTATGAGCAAATCTTTTCTGAATTATCTCTTTTTCATAAAGATCTTTACCGTCAGAATATTTATCCAAATTACTTTTTGCTTTGGACAGCTTTTTCAAAAACTCAGGCTCTGGATCAATGCCTGTGATCCTGTGAGACAGCTCCATTGCGCGTTTTGTATATTCAAGTATCTGCAGCGTCTCAATACCTGATATATCTGTGAAAAACCATCCGCAGCTTGTGTACATCAGCATTGCAAACTTCTGCATCTCAAGCAGCTCAAGACTGGTCGTCACTTCCTTTTCCGTCAGAACTCTCTTCGCATTATTAAAATAAAACTTTTCCAGCATTGCTTTCGACGGATCGAGTAAAATTTCAATGTATTCATTTCTTGCTTTCCATACATTCGTGAAATAATCACTTCCGGTTTTTTCAAAAAGTGCTGAAAGTTCATCTCTGAGCCAGTCAAGACTTTCCCTTAAAACCTTTCTCCATTCTTGTGAAGGAAAATCATCAGTCCTTCCGCAGCCGCAATTTTCCTTCCATCTGCCGACTCCGTGAAGACAGCTCCATGAAGTGCCTTCGCCACGATAACCTTTTTTTATTTTTACTTCATTCTCAGGTTCATGATCTGCAAGATACTTTCCAAAGTTTGTGATCTCGAATTCAGATTCGGGAATGAGATCAGAAAATAAATAAGACAAACTTCTTTCTGCATAATGCTTATGATGTCCGAATGTCTCTCCATCGACTCCGACGCTGATGAGTTTATCTCCGTTTTTATGATCGACTGGAACCTGTCTGAGTCTGTTCAGAAGTTTTTCGGAACTGAATATGTGATCATCGAATGCAATGTTTTTTGAAAGCGGACCGTCATAGAAAAATATATTTATAAACTTCTTTTTGTTTTTTTCCGGATAATAAACAAACGGATTCCGCGGATCGATATTTCCTGATGATACGTCTTCCCATTTTCCATTATTTTTATCTTTATCAAGACTCCTAACTTTCTCTGCCTGCGAAGGATCGAGAATTACAAATTTAATACCCTCATCACACAGCACTTCGAGAGTTTCTTCATTACATGCAGTCTCGGCAAGCCATATACCTTCGGGTTCTCTTCCAAAATTAAATATGAAATCCGCCACGCCCCATTTTATCTGAGTGATCTTATCGCGTCTGTTCGCCAGAGGCATGATCAGATGACTGTACACCATAGCAATCGCATTTCCGTGACCGTCGTATTTATCAGCGCTGATCCTGTCTGCTTCGATTATTTTTTCATATGTCTTTGGATGCTTATGTCTAATCCAGCTCAGAAGTGTCGGTCCAAAATTAAAACTAAAGTATTCAAAATTATTTACACGTTTTACGACATTGTCATGAGAATCCACTATAATGGCTTCAGTATTCGGCTTATAACATTCCTGATATATCCTTTCATTCCAGTCATGAAACGGCGCTGCAGAAGGCTGCGGCTCGATCTCGTTAGTCCAGGCATTCTCTCTCGGCGGCTGATAAAAATGTCCGTGAATGCAGAGGTAAATGTTTTTTTTCAATTTGAAGTTTTTATTTTCAGCTAAACTAAAAATAGTATTTCAGAAATGTTAGTAAAAAATTATTATCAATTGGGAAGGGTAAAGTCGTTTGGCAAAATAAGTTCACATGCTCTGCGAAAAAGTTTAGACAGTGACAATGCTACTCCGCTTAAAATGCCTCATTTACAATTTTCAAATCTGAAACCTTGTAATTCTGATTTGATCCTGAATTGAATAGTCTTACCCACTCTTGCTGCTGCGAATATGAAGAATGCGATATTACACAAATTAAAATTATAGTTAATTAAAATAGTTTATAATAAAATTATTCATAAGGTATAAAATAAATGAGAGAGTAAATATATATTAAATGTTTCATTTTCTTTTTTTAATTTGAATTCCTTTGGAGTAATGCAATTGTATGCGAGATGTTTTTAAGAAACAATACTATTTTTTAATTTATAGATTTTGCAAAGTATACGACAAGAGATACTTTTAACATTAAAACTACTAATCCGTAGATTATTAAAAGCAAATGACTTTATGAAACAAGAAACTTCTAAGTTCTGATTCATTGTATGTACATTCGTTGAATTAAGAAAAACCTCACTTTCCAATATAGAATTATGAAAAGTAGAATAACAATTGAATCCTGAACTTGTAAATTTGAAATTGTGCCAATCCTAACCCAAGTTTAGACTAAAAATTGTTTTTTAAAAAAGTTATCTTTCACATACCTAAAATAAAATTAATTGACATTAAATAAATTGAGTAAATTAAGTAAAGTACATAAGTATTCCATAGAAAAATTTTTTTCTATAAGGACAATAAGCGGTTTTACAGTTTCAGAAGATGATAAGAGTATTTTTTATATTGCAAATACTTCCGGCAGTCCGCAGATATGGTCAGTGCCGCTCGAAGGCGGATGGGCTGATCAGATCACTACCTGGAACGATGCGGTGAAAGGCGTTTATCAGAATCCAAAATCTCATGAACTGATCTTCACCAGTGACCTTAAAGGTAATGAGAATCTGCAGCTTTATAAAATGGATGAGGAAAATTATGATGTGTCGCATCTTACAAAAGATTTTGCAGACGGTCAGTGCTTTTTTCATTCTTTTAATAAAAAAGGAACTAAATTTCTTTTCTCCACAAATAAGAGACTGAAATATAATTTTGATGTATATATTCAGAATTATAAATCAGGTGAAAATTTTCTCATAAAATCTTTTGACGATCATTATCCCACCCATGCTGAAAGCTGGAGCAGTAATGAAAGATATATTACTTATCTGAAATTTTATGGAAACATAAACACCGACATCCTCCTTCATGATACAAAAAATGACACGATCATAAATATTACAGAGCATGACATTGAAGAAAAAATATTTAACGGAGGTACGGAGTTTGACAAAAAGAACAACGGGTTTTATTATATTTCAGATGAAGGAAGGGAATTCAAAGGAATAAAATATTATGACATTAAAAAGAAAAAAAGTAAATGGGTCATAAAGGAAAATTATGATGTTACCGGTTTTGAATTTTCCTCTGACCAGAATCTTCTTGCATGGAATGTAAATATTAACGGTAGCAATACTCCTAAGCTAAAAAACATGAAGACCGGTAAAGTTCAGAAATTAAAACTGCCGAAAGGAAATTACGGTCATCTTACATTTACACATGATAATAAAAAGATCGTATTCAGCTGCGACAGTCCTCTGCATCCGGGAGATATATTCTTATATGATCTGAAAAAGAATACATGGAAGCAGATCACTAATTCATTCGTAGGAGGTGTTTCCAAAAAAGGTCTTACAAAGGCAAAGGATATTTTTTATAAAAGTTTTGATGATGTGAAAATTCACGGTCTTTTTTACATTCCGAAAGGTCTGAAAAAAGACGGCACCAATCCAGCGATAGTGTGGCCTCACGGCGGACCCGAGCATCAGGAGATGCACAACTTCAGCAAGTACGTTCAGATATTTACAAATAACGGATACATTGTTATCTGTCCGAATTTCAGAGGCAGTACCGGCTACGGAAAATCATTTCAAAAAATGATCTACAAAGACTGGGGCGGTGCGGAATTCAAAGACGTCCTCCAAAGTGTGGAATATCTTAAGAAGACAGGTTATGCTGATCCGGGTAAGATTGCAATGGTCGGCGGAAGTTTCGGAGGATTTATGTGTCTGACCTGTATCACCAAAGCACCTGATATCTGGAAATGTGCTATCGATATCTTCGGTCCTTCTGATCTTTTTACTTTTGTGAATTCCGTACCTGAGCACTGGAAAAAAGGAACTGACGAACTTGTCGGTAACCCTGAAAGAGATAAGGAACTTCTCAAAGAAAGATCACCAATAAATTTTGTCGAAAATATAAAATGTCCGTTGCTTGTCGTACAGGGTAAACATGATCCAAGAGTAGTGGAAGCTGAGTCTGAGCAGATCGTAAATAAACTTAAAGAAATGAAAAAACCAGTTGAGTATATTCTCCTTGAAGATGAGGGACATGGATTTACCAAAGTCTCAAATCAGATAATTGTATTCAAAGCTATGATAAACTTTCTCGATAAAAATTTAAAATAAATAATACATTAATTGACAATTTCATTATCGCAGAATCAAAAGAAACATTCTCCCAAAGGAAAATTAATTCTTGAAAACGGTATAGTATTTGAAGGCAAAATTTTCGGATATGACGGACAGGCTTCAGGTGAAGTTGTTTTCAATACTTCTCTAACCGGCTATCAGGAAATACTCACTGACCCTTCATATTCGGGACAGATAGTGATCATGACATATCCACTGATCGGAAATTACGGAGTCAATGAAACCGATGTCGAATCAGAAAAGATACATGCAGCAGGATTTGTCGTTGGGAATTATGAAGATGAGTGGAGTAACTTTAAAGGGATCGAATCACTCGATGAATACCTAAAAAAAAATAAAGTGACAGGAATTTTTGGAATTGATACACGCGCTCTGACAAAGATGATCAGAAGTGAAGGTGCGATGCGCGGTTATATAACAGGTGAAAATCTGAGTGACAAAAAACTTTTGGAGAAAGTCCTTGCCAGTCAGTCTATGAACGGTCTTGACCTTGTGAAAAAAGTAACTACGCCAAAGGCATATATTTTAAAATCAAAAAAGCCAAAGTACAGAATTGCCATTTATGATTATGGAATTAAAAAAAATATACTTCGTGAATTTCTGAAATTTGATACTGAACTGAAAATTTTTAATGCTAAAGCAAAGCCTGAGGAATTACTTGATTTCAAACCGCACGGAATTTTTCTTTCAAATGGTCCGGGTGATCCGGGTGCTGTGACCTATGCAATTGAAAATATAAAAGAATTGATTTCTTCTAAAGTACCTGTATTTGGAATTTGTCTGGGACATCAGCTTATCGCACATGCACTTGGCGGCAAGACATATAAACTTAAATTCGGACACAGAGGCGGAAATCATCCTGTAAAAAATATTGAAAAAAACAGTATCGAGATCACTTCACAGAATCACGGATTTGCAGTCGATGAAAATTCACTTGATATAGATATAGTAAAGATCACTCATACAAATCTTTATGATAATACGAACGAAGGACTTAAGCACAGGAAGCTGCCGGTGATGTCAGTGCAGTATCATCCTGAAGCATCACCCGGTCCGAATGACAGTAAATATTTATTTGAAGAGTTTATGAAGATCATCCAGAAGTAATATAAATAATCTCTTTTATTAATCACGATTAAAAAATTTTTTTAAATAAAATAAAATTAATTTTAATTCATACCCACAGAGTCCGAAGAGCACATGACTCTGAGGAACAAAATCCGAAGGGTTCATGAAGATCGTACAGAAATAATTTGTAAAGTATTAATAATAACAAAGAATGGAATTGAATAAATTAATTGACGGAAAAAATATTTCGGCTCAGATCAGAGACGAGATAAAAACCGAAACGGAAATTCTGAAAAAAGAAAAAGGTATTATTCCGGGTCTGGCATTTATAATCGCAGGTGAAGATCCCGCATCAAAAGTTTATGTTAAAAATAAAGGTAAAGCCTGTGAAGAAGCAGGTTTCCATTCGGTGACAGAAGTTCTGCCTGAAGGAATTACGGAGATACAATTACTTGAACTGATCTGGAAATACAATACAGATGAAAATATTCACGGTATACTTACACAGCTGCCTCTGCCTTTGCATATTGATCCGCAGAGAGTTATAGAAGCCATCGACCCAAAAAAAGATGTAGATGGATTTCATCCTGTGAATGTCGGTAAGTTATCCATTGGAGAGAAATGTTTTATCCCCTGTACGCCGTACGGAATTATAGAAATGCTTCGCAGAGAAAATATAGAAACGTCAGGTAAGCACGCTGTCATTTTAGGACGAAGTAATATTGTCGGAAAACCTGTCGCATCGCTGCTGCTTGGTAAAGACATGAACTCAACCGTCACAGTATGTCACAGCAGAACGACAGATATTAAAAAGATTACTTCACAGGCAGACATTCTCATCGCTGCAATGGGCAGAGCAGATTTTGTGAAAAAGGATTTTATAAAAGATGGAGCAGTGATTATAGATGTCGGCATTAACAGAGTAGAGGATGTAAATAAAAAATCAGGATACAGAATTACGGGAGATGTGGATTTCGAAGACTGCATTGAAAAGTGCAGTAAGATCACGCCTGTTCCCGGAGGAGTCGGTCCTATGACAATTGCTATGCTTTTGAGAAATACTTTAGACTCGGCGAAGGGAGAAATTTATGGCTGAGAAATATTATGAAGTAAAGATTTCATTTAATGATTCGAATTATGAAGATATAATGAATCTGCTTTATCTCGAAGGAATTGAAAATATTCTCGAAGAGGAAGGACAGTTAATAATTTATCTGCCTGAAGTTGATAAGGAAAAGTCTAATGAAAATTCAAAAGTAAGAATTGCCCTGCTGAGAAAATCACTTGAGATCACTGGGCTGATTGGAAAAAAAGATTTTTCATCTAAACTCACTGACGATAAAAACTGGAATGAGGAATGGGAGAGATCTATTGAACCTGTTTACATTGATGACAAAATAATAGTATATCCCTCGTGGAAAGAAAAAGAATTAAATGAGACTAAAGGAAAGATCCTGATTCAGATCGATCCGAAAATGTCTTTCGGAACCGGTCATAATGAAACGACTCAGCTTGTACTAGAGCTCATGTCAAAATATATCAAAGGCACAGAAGAAAATCTTTTTGACTTTGGATGCGGTACGGGAATACTTTCCATAGCCGGAATTAAGCTTGGGGTGGGAAAAGCAGTTGCTGTTGATATTGATAAAGACTCGATCTCAAATGCCTGGGAATATGCAGAGATCAACGAAGTTCATGAGAATATTGATTTTATTCACGGAAGTCTCAAAGATTTAAAATATGAGACATTTGACATAGTCTGCGCTAACATTATAAGAAGTGTGATTGTAGATAATTTCCCGGCACTGACGGAAAGGATTAATCCGGGCGGTAAACTTTTTCTCTCGGGAATTTTGATGGATGATGATCAGGAAATACTCGAGCATCTGACTCAGTTGGAATATGAAGTAGTTGATATTCAGATGAAGACAGACTGGATAGGTGTTTTTGCTGTTAAGATCTGAAATGTTTTATGTTAAATCTGTTTACCTCAAAGTCTCTAAGACTCAAAGAATTTTGGTGTTAATTTATTTACAGAAAATACACAGGTTAAAATTTTTTTTGAGGAATAATTTTTCAGTATCCGCAGATTCACGTGATCTTTGGTATCTGTGAAAAAAAAGTTGGAATTGAATTAAGACTCAAAATTTAAAAACATTAAATTTTATCTCTGAGCCTTCGAGTAATGGGGGCAAACCTAAAATAGTATTATAATATTTTTATAAAATAAAAAAAAATCAATATGTTGAAAGAATTTAAAGAATTTATTTCAAAGGGAAATGCAATTGATCTGGCGATAGGTGTTATTATCGGCGGCGCATTCGGTGCTATTGTAAGTTCAATTGTCGCAGATCTCCTTATGCCGTTTATAGGTATTATTATGGGAGGTATTGATTTCAGCGGGCTTTCGGTCGCTATAGGTAGTGCAGTATTTCCTTATGGAAAATTCATTCAGGCGACTATCAATTTTCTAATAATTGCAGTTGTATTATTTCTTATTGTAAAAGGAATTAACAGCATGAGAAAAAAAGAGGAAGATGAAGCTCCTGCGGAACCTACTAAAGAAGAACATCTTCTTATGGAGATTCGTGATCTGCTGAAGTCAGGAAAGCAATAAACACAATCAAATTGTATACAATTTGTATTCAAATTTGTGTTTTTATACACATTTGAATTGCTTAATTTGTTCATCATAAATAAATAAATTGTAATGGCTAAATTCGTATCAAACAAAAATGAAACTATAAGGTTATTTAAAAATCCCTTTTTAGAATATTTCTCACACATACATCCTGCGACTCCGTTGTTTGTATTTATTCCTGTTATATTGGCAACAGCATATTTCGGATCTCAGGTAATTTCATTAATGTCTTCAATTATCTTTTTTGTAATCGGAATTCTTTTGTGGACGCTGATGGAATATGTAATTCACCGATGGGCATTTCACTATCATCCAAAATCCGAACCCGGAAAAAGAATTCACTTTCTTGTACATGGTATTCATCATGATTATCCGAGAGACGCAACAAGACTGGTAATGCCGCTCCTTGTGAGTTTACCTCTGGCAACAGTATTTTTCTTTTTATTTCAGGCTGCATTCGGAGAATATAATTTAATTATTTTTGCGGGATTTGTACTCGGATATGTTGCTTATGATTCGATTCATTATGCTACACATCATTTTAAAATGACAGGAAAGATCGGGAAGTTTCTGAAAGTTTATCATCTGAAACATCATTACGGTGATGATCATACTGCTTATGGAGTCAGTAACCCGCTTTGGGATTATGTCCTCGGTACTGTCCCAGACCATGTAAAAGATAAAAGTGTTACAGAGATTTCAGAGAAAGAAAGTCCGGATTATTAACAGCGTTCTGATTGTTTCGCAAAGTCCAAGAGTCCTTGACATTGCCGAAGCATAAAATAAACAAGTTTAAGAGATCTTAACCCTTTTTTAAAATCTTTACTGAATTTAAAAAAGGGTTTTTTATTTATAAAAATTAAATTAAACTTTTTAGAAATGGGCATAAACTCATTCTTAAAATTGAACTTATTTCTGATTACACTTACTTTAATTTTAGGTTCAAAAAATATTTATTCGCAGACAGATTCTTCTGAACTTAGATTAACAGATAAGGTCAGAATTGCTGAGGCTGTCAGGATGTCTGATGAATTTGGTGATAATGTCTGGAGTAATTTTAATCAAACTCTGTTTGCTTTATTACTTGTTATAAATGAAAATGAATATTTATTTTATCACCCGTCACCTTCAGAGGATTTTTTATCTATAGGATTTGACTCTATAACGGGCTGCGAAATATTTGTAAGAGAAAGAATATTCAGTAATAATATGCTGGCAACGTTTCCGGCAGTTAATGGTGTTTCAACGATCGTTGTCGGACAGCCTGAAAACACAAGCCGCTCCTCTCTTGACTGGACAGTCACTTTACTTCATGAACATTTTCATCAGATGCAGTCATCTCTGCCGGATTATTACGAATCTGTAAATTCTCTTGACCTTTCAGGTGGCGATGAAACAGGTATGTGGATGCTGAATTATGATTTTCCTTATGATGATCAAAGTATCTCAGATCAGTATTCAAAGTTGATTCAGTCGGCAATGAATACATATCTGTCTGATGATTCAGTTATTTTTAATGTTAATCTGAAAAAATATATTGGAGAAAGAGAAAAATTTAAATCACTGTTAAATGTAAAAGACTACAGATATTTTTCTTTTCAGATATGGCAGGAAGGAATTGCAAGGTACACAGAAATTAAGTTTACAAAGATATTGAAGGATGAATATTCACCTACTGAAAGTTTTAAAGAGCTCAGCGACTATATTTCCATTGATTCATTTTATGTAAATATTATTAATAAACTTCTTAAGAGTGCAGATACTCAGATTTTAAGCTTTGACAAAAGAAATTGTTTTTATACACTTGGCGCATTAGAGGGATTGATAATTGATAAAACAAATCATGACTGGAAGGATAAATATTTTACGGAAAAATTTTTTATGGAAAATTATTTTAACATTTACTAAACAGATTTTTTTTAAAAATAAAAGAACCGGCAGCATAATGCATGGCTGCCGATTTTTTGTTTTAAACAAAAATTTTATTTCTTTAAGGTTGTTTAAAGTAAAACTATTTTATAAGTGTCATTTTCTTTGTATCAATGAAGCTCTTTCCGTTTGCAAGGACAGATATTCTGTAGTAATATATACCGCTGGACAGATTTGCCCCGTTAAAAGAAATTTCATAGTTACCGGGAGATTTATTTTCGTTCAGGACCACTGATACTTCCCTTCCTGACATATCGAAAACAGATATATTTACCTGTCCAGTCTCAGGTATTCCAAAATTAATCTTTGTAGACGGATTGAATGGATTGGGATAATTTTGTGATAAAGAATATATGTCTGGAATAACTGAACCTATCTGAGAAATTGAGTTCTTATTATCTCTTCTGAAAGTAATATCAAATGTCTGCGCTGATTTTAATGAATCCCCATTCAGATAGGCCCAAACTGCCCACTGTCCGGGAACTGAATCACCAGGATTCAAACCAAGTCCTGCAAGAATTCCGTCAACTGCTGCAGGTGTAACGGTCAATACTGTATCCATGCCATTATTATTTGATGCAAGATCCAGAATTGTATTGAGAGCTACATTAGGAGATCCGAATTTCCATTTATATGTAACTCCATCTGCAGATTTGTTCCAGTTAATATTTACAGGTGTATTATTTCCTTGCTCAGATACAAAAGTGATTCCTGTAGGTGGAAACAGCAGACCAAAAGATGCAAGTTTACTTCTTCTGAATGTAATGTTATGTGTTTCTACAGACTTCAGAGAATCGGTTTCGTTATAAGCATATACTGCCCATTGTCCTGACACAGAATCTCCGGGATTCAACCCTAATCCTGCCAATATACCGTC
>Ga0073904_10001866_pt1 | contig 15857 bp, 12 predicted proteins | sample KloWWTrecipitate_FD_66668 | JGI IMG/M metagenome (GOLD analysis project Ga0073904, IMG submission 66668) | Active sludge microbial communities from Klosterneuburg, Austria, studying microevolution and ecology of nitrifiers - Klosterneuburg... | ecosystem: Engineered > WWTP > Aerobic digester >...
CCGCGGGCGTCGCGGCCGGGGCGCTGATCGCGCTCCTCGCGCTGGCCGCGCTTCCGGCGCGCGCGAGCCCCGACGAGCCCGAGCCGCTCGTCGTCTCGTCGCGGGGACGGTGGCTCGTCGGGGCGCCGCTCGGCTTCGCCGTGGGGCTCGCGTTCGCGACTCACGCTCCCGCGCTCGACCTCGCGCACGCCTCGAGCGCGACGCGGCTCGGCTTCGGGGTCGGCGTGTGGCTCGCGCACCTCTCCATCGTCACGTGCGCGGCGTGGCTCGTGCGCTACGCCCGCGCGCAGCACGCGCTCTCGCCCCGCGCGCGCCGCGCGATGGCGGTCTCGCTCGCGCTGGTCGGAGCGCTCGCCGCGGTCGTACACGCCCTCGAACGTCAGGCTGGCTGAATCGTGGCCTGTTTCTAAGTGCTTACAGCAATCTATCGACCACGCCCGGTCGCGCGCGGCGCCGGCGTAGGGCGCTTGCCTGCGGCCTGGAAGGTCACGGCGCCGACGATGAGCGCGCCGCCGATCAGCGCGCCGCGGCTCGGACGCTCGCCCGTCGCGATCACCACCCAGAGCGGGGCCAGCACAGGTTCGATGGACGCGAGCAGCGAGCTCTCGAGCGCGGGCAGCGCGCGCACCGCGCGGGCGTAGAGGAGGTAGGGGAGCCCAATCTGGAACGCCCCGAGGAGCGCCAGCACCTTCCACTCCGCGCCGGTCGTGGGTGGGGCCGCAGCGATGCGGGACGAGCAGGCGACGGCGGCCAGAACGTTGCCGAGCGTCATCGCCACGAGCGGCGCCGACGGGTCCTCGACCAGACCCTCGCGGCGGCGCGCGAGCTCGTCGAGGCGCAGGAACACCGGGAGCCCGGCGAAGCCGAAGCCGGACGCGATGGCGATGATGTTGCCGGTCATCCCGGCGAGAGACAGCTCTCCGAAGAAAAAGAGCACCATGCCCACGAGTGTGGCCGCGACCGCCGTGAGATCCCGTGGCCGCACCCGCTCGCGCAGCAGCGCGGGCGACACCATCGCCACGTAGATCGGCGCGGTGTACTGGAGAAGGATCGCGTTCGCCGCGGTGGTGAGCTTCGCCGCGATCACGAAGCACACGACCATGACCGCGTAGCTCACGGCGGCTCCCCACACCCGCGGCCGCCGCAGCGGCGCCGCCGCCCCTCGCGCGCCCCGCGTCGCGAGGAGCGCGGTGCCCATCACGAGGGCCGCGAATACCGCGCGGACGCCGGCGATCGTGCGCGCCTCGCATCCGGGGAGGAGCTTCACGCCCACGCCGCCGCCGCTCCACAGCACGGCGGCCGCGACGACGAGGGCCCGCGCGACGGGCGGGGCGGGCAGCGCCGAGGTGACGCCCACGCGGGCGCGCGGATCGCTCACGCTCCCTCGAGGGCCTCGGCGCGGGCCCGCGCCTTCGCGATGGCGTCGAGCGCCCGCGCGCGGAGACCGCGCAGGTGCGCGAGGCGCGTGCCTCGCCCGAGCAACAGCCAGAACGTGTCGGCCAGGCGGGGGAGGCGGTCTTGCCAGGCGAGCGCCGCGAAGGGGCTCGTGAGGAGCGCGGCGATGCACGCCACGGCGGCGCCCGGAGGCAACGTGAGCGCGGCGATCACGCAGCCGACGAGGGCCCACAACGGAAAGAGCACGAGCCCCGCGCCAAGCTTGTAGGTCGAGGTGAGGTCCGAGGACTCTTCCTTGGTGGCCCGCACGACGAGCCGGGGCACCTGGTAGGGCAGGGTGTAGACGACCGCTCCGAAGAGCGCGAGCGGGAGCACCGCGAGGAGGAACAGCAGCGACGGGAGGCGTGCGGGCCGGTACCCGGTGCCGCCGTCGCGCACCGCGAGGTCGCTCGTTCGGGCCTCGCCGAGGGCGGCGTAGTACTCGGTGACCGCGTCGCTCGCCTCGGTCACGAGCGCGTCGTCGTCGCGGAGCAGCGCGCGCGCCGCCTTCACGCGCCGCCCGATGGCGTTCCAAGCCTCGAGGGAGGTGTCCTCGAGCTCCGCGCCGAGCAGCTCGGCGACGCGAGTGACGAGCACGCGCGCTTCCCACGTCTGGCCCTCGACGACGAGCCCACGCAGGCCGGCGTCGAGGAGCTCGGTGATGCGCTCGGCCAGCGCGTCGCCCTCGAGGTCGCCCAGGTCCGCGACGCGCACTACCGGCCCGTACACGACGAGCACGCGCGACCGAAACACGTTGCGCTCGTCGAACTCGAGGCCGACCGCCTGAACCTCGAGGTCGCGCGCGCCGTCCGCCTTCGCCCGCGCGAGCATGCGCCCGGCGCCGGAGCGCAGCGCGACGAGGTGCGGCTCGTTGTGGCTCGTGCCTTCGGGAAAAATGAGAATGTTGCCGCCACCGTGGAGGTGTCCTGCGATTCGCTCGAAGACCTCGTCGTTGTCCGTCGCCGACTTGTTCGGCGCGTCCCGTCGCCGAACGATGGGCACGGCGTCGGCGATGTCGAGGAGCGGCGCCAGCCCCGGGATGTTCCAGAGGGTGCTCTTCGCCACAGGCGAGATTGGGCACGCCGCGGTCGTGACGACGAGGATCGGATCCACGAGGGCGTTCACGTGGTTGCTCGCGAAGAGGCGCGAGCCCACGTTCGCGACCGGCACGTCGCCTACGACCTCGATCGAGCGGAAGTACGTGCGCGCGGCCATGCGGAACACTTGGGTGAGCAGCCGGCGGACGGGGTGCACGGAGCTCGCCATCTCCACGAGCATTACCTCAGTTTTGCGGTGCGTGGGGGCGGTGGTGGCCGTGAGCTTTACGTCCCTTTACGGCGCATGAGTGCTGCGCGCGGCGACGCGGCACGTCCACCGGTGATGACGCCGTTGCGACTTCCCGGCCGACCGACGAACATGCTCGCCATGAAGGCTCTCCTCCTCTTCGCCTCGCTCGCCGCGGTCTCCGCGTGCGGCGGGCCGCCCGCGCCTCCCGGCCCCCCGCCCGTGCCCTCGCAGGTCGCGGCGAAGCCGGCGGCGCCGCCCCCCGCGGACGGGACCTTCTCGCCCCGCTCGGTCGACGAGGCGCTCCGAGCGGCGTGGACTGCGGCGGGGATCGTCCCCGCGAAGCCTGCCGACGACGCGACATGGCTCCGCCGGGTGTACTTCGACGTCGTGGGGGCCCCGCCCGCGCCCGGGGAGGTGGTCGCGTTCCTGGCCGATCGATCGGCCGACAAGCGGGCGCGCAAGGTGGAGGAGCTCCTCGCGTCGCCGGCCTACGTGGCCCACTGGACCAATTACTGGGAGGAGGTCCTCCTTGGGCACGAGGCCCGGGATCAGCGCCTCGATCGGGCCGCGTTTCGCGCCTGGCTCCACGCGCGCATCGCAGCGAACTCCCCGTGGGACGTGGTGGTGTCGGAGCTCGTCTCGGCGACAGGGCAGAACGGCGACGGCGGTCCTCGTGGCCTGCTGGGAATGGACGCACCCACGAGCGACGGGATGATGCCCGCCTCCGCGGCGAGCGCCCCAGACGGCGCGGGCGACGCCGTGAACGGAGCGGTGAACTACTCGCTTCGCTTCGCGACGCCGCAGGACCTGGCCGGCGCAGCTTCGCGCACGTTCCTCGGCGTGCAGATCCAGTGCGCGCAGTGCCACGACCACAAGACCGAGAAGTGGAAGCAGGACGACTTCCGGCGGTTCACCGCGACGTTCCTCCACGCGGAGGTGCAGCAGGTCGACAAAGGGCCCGTGAAGGGCGCGGTGCGCCGCATGACGGTGCGCGACGTCGCGCGCATTCCCGGACGCTACTCGAAGAACGAGGAGCTCGTGCCGATCGCGGCCGCGACGCCGACGGCGCTCGACGGCACGGCGGTCGACCGCGGGAAAGACAGCCGCAAAACGCTCGCCGCGTGGATGACGAGCCCGCAGAACCCGTGGTTCGCGAAGGCCTACGCGAATCGCATGTGGGCCCACTTCCTGGGCCGCGGCTTCGCGAACCCCGTGGACGACCTTCGGGACTCGAACCCCGCGACGCAGCCCGAGCTGCTCGGGCGGGTGGCGAAGGATTTCGCGGCGCGCAAGTTCGATCCCAAGTCCCTCATTCGCCTCCTCTGCGCGACCGAGGTGTACGGGCTCGCCTCGAGCGGGGGCGAGAACCTGGGCGAGGGGAACGTTCTCTGGGCGAAGTTTCGCCTCGTGCCGCTCGGGCCAGAGGAGCTCCTCAACCACCTCCTCGCCGCCACGCGCCTCGAGCAGGCCGCGGAATCGGCGGGCCTTCGCAACCTGCCGGCCATCAAGGCCCAGGTCTCGCGCAGCTACACGTTCCTCTTCGACATCGACGAGGAGAGCGACGCGCCGCGCTTCGAGGGGAACGTCGCGCAGGCGCTCTCCCTGTTGAACGGCCACGTGACGGGCTTTGGTACGCGGGCCCTCCCGGGCACGGGGCTCGCCGAGGTGCTCGCGGCGCCCGGGGACGACGGCTCGAAGGTCGACGCGCTCTACCTTCGCACCCTCTCGCGGACCCCGACCGCCGCGGAGCGGGAACGGGCCCTCGCGTTCGTGCGCGAGGGGGCCACTCGGCCCGCGCCGAGCGCCGCGCCCGCGCCCGTCGAGCCGCCGCGAGGCGAGGGTGGAAAGGCCGGGGCAGGCGGCAAGGCGGGCAAGGCCGGCAAGGCCGGCAAGGCCGGCAAGGCCGGCAAGGGCGGCAAGGGCGGCGCCAACGTCGACCTCCCGCAGCTCCAGCGCCTCGCGGCGCGTGCAGGCGCGACCGATCCGCGGACGCGCGCCTTCGAGGACCTCTTCTGGGCCCTCCTCAACTCGAGCGAGTCGCTCTTCAATCACTGAACCCGAGGTCCCCGTGAACCCCAGGCAGCCCCCCTCACACTCGCGCCGCACCGCGCTCCAGCTCTTCTCCGCCGGCGCCCTCGCCTCGCTCTTCGCCGGTCCTCGTCTCGCGCGCGCCGCCGAAGCCCGCCCTGCGCCCAAGGCCAAGGCCCTCATCGTGCTCTGGATGAACGGCGGCCCGAGCCACGTCGACACGTGGGATCCCAAGCCGGGCACCCGCGTCGGCGGACCGCACAAGGCGATCCGGACCGCCACGCCGGGGCTCTCGATCAGCGAGCACCTCCCCGAGCTGGCGCGGCTCTCCGGCAAGCTCGCGGTCGTGCGTGGCCTCACCTCGAAGGAGGGGAATCACCAGCGCGCGAGCTACTTGTATCATACAGGTTATGCTCCGAACCCGACGGTGGACCACCCTTCGTTGGGCGGCTGGGTCAGCAAGCGGCTCGGGGCGCCGCAAGGCGGCCTCCCTGCGTTCGTGAGCCTCGGCGGGCCGAGCCGCGGCGCGGGGTTCTTCGGCGTGCAGCACGGCCCGTTCGTGCTCCAGCGGGGCGGAGCGATGCCGCAGAACGTCGCCCACGCGCCCGGGGTCGACGGCCAACGCTTCGACGCCCGCCTGCGCTATCTCGACTCGCTCGAGCAGGACTTCGCGACCCGCACCGGCGATCCGAAGGTCGAGGGACGGCGTGCGCTCACGGGGCAGGCGGTCGCGCTCATGCGCGCTCCGCAGCTCTCCGCGTTCGACCTGTCGACCACACCCAAGGCGACGCTCGACGCGTTTGGCGACAGCGACTTCGGTCGCGGCTGCCTCGTCGCGAGCCAGCTCGTGGGCGCCGGCGTCCGCTTCGTGGAGGTGTCTCTCGATGGCTGGGACACCCACACCGACAACTTCACGCGCACGAAGAAGCTCATGGGCGTGCTCGATCCCGCGTTCGCCGCGCTGCTTCAAGAGCTCGAGCGTCGCGGCCTCCTCGGGACGACGGCCGTCGCGTGGATGGGAGACTTCGGGCGGACCCCGCGCATCAACGCCAACGAGGGGCGAGATCATCACCCCGGCGCGGCGTCTGCGGTGCTCGCCGGCGCGGGCGTGCGGGGTGGCCAGGTGGTCGGCGAGACCGACGCCGAGGGGCAGAAGGTGACGAAGCGCCCCGTGAGCGCCAGCGCGCTGCTCGCGACGCTCGGGCAGCTCGTCGGCCTCGCGCCGGACGACGCCGCGATCTCGCCCGTCGGGCGGCCGATTGCCTTGACCGACGGCGGCCTCCCCGTGCCGGAGCTCCTCCTGTGAGCGCCGCTCGTTTCACGGTGGAAGACGTTCGGCTGGGGGGCTTGGGCGACCTCGACGCGGTGGTCCTCTCGGACACCGTCGAGGGCTCGCGCGTGACCGTCGTACCGTCGCGCGGCGCCCTCGTGACCTCGCTCTTCGCGCGAGGCCGAGAGTGGCTCTACCTCGACGAGGCGACGCTGCGCGATCGCACCCAGAACGTGCGCGGCGGAGTGCCAGTGCTCTTTCCCTCGCCCGGGAAGCTCGAGGGCGAGCGGTACGCGTTTGGCGGACACGAGCGCGCGATGAGACAGCACGGCTTCGCGCGCCGCTCTGCTTTCCGCGAGGTGTCGCGTACCGGCGGGCCAGGCGGGCAAGCCCAGGTCGAGCTCGAGCTCACCGACTCTGAGGTCACGCGGGCCGAGTACCCCTGGCCGTTTCGGCTCCGCATCCGCTACGGGCTGCGAGGAGCCGAGCTCACACTGACCGCGGAAGTCACCAACACGGGCGCCGAGGCGATGCCGTTCGCGCTGGGATATCACCCGTATTTCGCCGTGCCCGACGCCGCGAAGCTCGAGTGCCAGGTCCCCACAAAGTCGAAGCGCGCGTGGGACAACGTGCGCCGCGAGGAGCGAGATCTCGCGTCGATCGACCTCGCGTCCGGCGAGGTGGACCTGCACCTCGCGGAGCTCGCGCACGGCGCCGAGCTCATCGCGCCGAGGGGCCGCGTCACGCTCGGCGGGCACCTCAACCACTGGGTGGTGTGGACGCTGCCCGGGCGCGACTTCGTTTGCCTCGAGCCGTGGAGCGCGCCCCGCGACGCCTTGAACACGGGCGTGGGCCTCGAGGTGCTCGCCCCGGGCGCCGCGCGGGCGTTCGCCGAGACGTTCTCCGTGGGCTGATTTCGGCTGCTACGGGCCCTCAATCTCTGCGACGCTGCGGAGGGGAGGGGTGCGCGCACATGGGACCGATCGGGACATTCGTGGGACCGTACGTCGCGGCGTTTCGCGCCGAGCCGAAGCTCCGCGCGTTCGCGTTCGCGAACTTCGTGGACGACCTCGGCGTCGCCGTCGCCGCGTGGGCCGCCATGCTCATCATGACGAACCTGTTCACGAGCCAACGCGAGCGCGCGAGCCTCATGCTGCCGAGCCTCGGCTGCTTTCTCCTCGGCACGATCGTGTCGGGGCCGCTCGCGGACTGGGCCGCCCGCTTCTCGTGGGCGCGTCTCGCGCGGTTCCGTTTTCGCCTGGTCGTGTGGGCGCGCCTGGTCGAGGGTGCGGCGCTCCTCTTCCTGCTCGTGCGCCTCACCTCGGGCGCGCCGACGGTCCGCGGGATCCTCCCGTTCGTGATGCTGAGCGCGTTCACGAAGACCGCCTTCCGACCGACGCGCATCGTGTTCTCGGTCGACCTCTTGCGCGAGCAGTCGGTGCAGACCGACGAGACGGGCGCGCCGCTCAAAGACGAGCGGGGGGAGCCGCTCCTCCAGAAGACCCACCTGCTCACCATGACGTCGGTCATCGGCGGGCTCCAGGCCTTGGCGACCTTCGGTGGCCTGCTGCTCGGTGGCCGCATTTTGGCGCTCGCCGCCGGGCGCTACGCGCCGCTCATCGCGGTGCAGGCGGTGATGCACCTCGCGTTCGCCGGGCTGCTCTTCTTCTTCTGCCACCCGACCCGCGCGGCGCGCGACGTGCGCCTCCGCGAGCTCTTCGTGGACGTGCCCGGTGAGGACGACGCAGCCGCTGGAGGTAACGGCGCCCCCGCCGCGCGCCTCACGCCGCTGGGCGCCGTCGCGCACTTCGGGCGGTCGCTGGGCCAGGGGCTACGCTTTCTCTTCGGCAAGGAGCGGCGGCCGCTGCTGGCCTTGTTGGCCGGCACCGCGGTCGTGGAATTCGTCACCGAATCGTACGACGGCAAGATGCTCATCAAGCACGTGCTGCACGGCACTGACGACGCGGTCCGCCACGCCGAGATCGCGTGGAGCATCGTCGGCGTGCTTGGCGTGCTCGCCGTGCCCGCGCTCGCGCGGAAGGCCGGGAGCCTCGGCAAGATCTTCGTCGTGACGATGCTCGTGGACGGGCTCGTCATCGCGGCCGCCGGGCGTGTGGCGGCCGCGGCGGCACCCTCGGCGGTGCTGCCGTTCACCGCGATCCTCGCGCTCGATCACTCGCTCACCCTCGCGAGCGGCTCGCTCGCCGAGCTTGCCCAAAACAGCGCGTCGAGCCCGGGCATGCGGGGGCGAATCGCCGGCGTGTACGCGTTCTTCGTGATCATCGGCGACATCGTCGTCGAGGGGGTGGCGACCGAGGTGTCGGAGGCCATCGGCCTGCCCGCGATGCTCACGCGCGTCGGTCTCTTCCAGGTGGGGCTCGTGCTCGTGCTCGTGCTCGTCGGCGGCCGTAGGCTCGTGCGCTTCGGGCTCCGCGAGGCGGACGATGGCGCCGTCCCCGGCGAGGCGCGAACGTGACCTCGGAGGTGGCCCGCATGCGCGCAAGGCTGCGCGCGTCCGACGCGCTGTTCGCGAGAGCGGCCGCGCGCCTGGAGCGGCTGACCCTCGCGCTGAACGGCGCCCCGGAGGCCGCGCTGCGAGACGGCGTCGCCGGGCTCGCGGGCTTCGCGCGGGAGCTCCGGTTGATCGCCGCGCCGCGTGAGCCGGTCGCATTGAGGCTCGAGGAGATCGACCTCGTGGAGCTCGTGGCGCGCGTGCTCGCGCCGGAGCTCGCCGGGCGCCGCGGCGCCGACGTGGAGCTCGGGCGGGCCGGCGCGCTCCGCGGTCGGTACGACGTCGGGTACCTCCACACGGTGCTCGGTGAGCTGCTCAGCAACGCCATGAAGTACGCGGGCGGCGAGCCCGTGGGCGTCAGGCTGCGCGCCACCCGCGGGCGGGCGCGCCTCACGATCGACAACGTCGGGTCCTGGGCCGGCCCCCGACGGCCGCCGGAGCGCTTCGTACGCGAGGAGCGTCGCGCGCGTGTGCAGGGCTTCGGCGTGGGTCTGTGGCTCGTGACCCGCCTCGTTCGCGCGCACCGTGGAACCGTGCGGTATGCATGCAAAGAGGGGCGCTCCTGCGTGACCGTGTCGCTGCCCCTCGGGCCGAACCTTGAGGTGGGCGAGCTCACCGCGACGGTACGGAGCGCGCCGCCCCGCCGCGCCCGGCGCCCCCGCAGTTCGGAGAGTCCATGAGCCTCGCGGTCGATCGCACCAGGTTCCTGTCGCTCGTGGCGGTGCTCGCTGCCTGCGCGCCGGCTGTCGTCCGGCCGAGCGAGGGCCTCGCGCCCGCCTCGAGCGCTCCTCTCCCGCCGGACGCGTCGAGTCGCCCCACCGCCGCAGAGCCGCTCGCTGCGCCGGCCGCCCCCTCGGCGCCAGAGGACGCCGGCGCGAGCGGCGCCCCGGACCCGAAGGCGGCGGAGGATTCCCTCGGCTTCGACGGAGACACCATCGACCACGTCGACGTGCCTGAGTGCGCCCGCTTCTCTTGGTGGTCGTGCGACGAGGTCACGCCGCCGGCGCTCCGCTGCTCCCTCACTTGGAATCGGCTGTCCGCGTCGCGCCGGGGCGCTTACGCGGAGTGCCTCCGTGCGGCCCCCAAGTGGCCGAGGAGCGCCCCAGCTCCCACGTGCCGCGATCACGCGTGCTCACGGCTTCACGTCGCCGCGAGCCGCGCCTCGCGACGGCTCGCGGAGTGCGTCGCGGGGAGCAAGGCCCCCCAGCGGGCCTGCTCCGCCGAGACCGGCGCGGCCGAAGAAACCTCGCGTCGCGCGAGCGGTTGCACGAAGCGCGCGCAATGCGGAGAGGACCTCTCCTCGTGCGTCGAGCAGAGCCGCTACTTGGAGGCGTGCGAGCGCGCCAAGGCGTCGCGGTAGGCGCGCGAGTAGCCCGCGCGCATCGCGTCGCGCGAGTAGGTGTCGACCACACACGTTCGCGCCCGCGCCACGAGGGCGTCGCGCGCCTCGGTCGTCTGCGCGAGCGCCTTGCGGAGCGCGCCGGCGAGGGCGGTCGGGTCTTCGGATGGCGCGAGGAACCCCGTGCGCCCATCGACCAGGAACTCGGGCACGCCCCCCACCGCCGTCGCCACGACGACGCGCCCTACCGCCATCGCCTCGAGCAGCGCGAGGCCCAGGCCCTCTTTTCGGGCGCCGGAGACCACCACGTCCACGTCGCGCAGCGCCGACGGCACGTCGGCCACCTGGCCCAGGAAGCGCACGCGGCCGAGGAGGCCGAGCCGTCGCGCGAGCGCGCGGAGGGCCGGCGCGTCCGGGCCGTCGCCGCACACGTCGAGGTCGAGATCGGGCACGCGAGCGAGCGCGTGGAGCACGATGTCGACGCCCTTGCGCGGCTCGAGCCTGCCCACGACGGCGGCGCGGGGCGAGCCGACCTCGCGCAGCCCTGGGCGCGTAGGCAGCGGTGAGAACGCGCCGAGGTCGACGCCGTTGGGCACGACGCGCATGCGCGCCGCGCGCTGCGGATCCCGCCTCTGCGCTTCGGCTCGGACGGCGTGGCTCACGGCGCACGACACGTCGGCGCGTGGCAGCGACCAGCGCGCGAACGGCCAGCAGCTCGGGTCGTCGAAGACGCGTGTGGAGTGCTCGGTGCGCACGATCGCGCGGCGTGGCCGCGCCGCGAGCGCCGCGCGCGTGCCCAGCACCTGCGAGCCGAAGGTGTGCAGATGGACCACGTCGGCCCGGTCGCGCGCGAGCAGCGCGCCGAGCCACGCGACGTCGGAGCGCCCGACAGCACGCGCGAGGGTGGCGGTCACGCCCTCGGTCACCGGTCCGCGATCGGTCACGAGGACCCCGTGCTCACGCAGGAACGCGCGCAGCGTCGCGCTCGGCGAGAACAGGGCTACATGGTGCCGCTCGGCGGGCGACCCCACGAGGTCGATGAGCATGCGCTCGGCGCCGCCGACCTCGCCGGCGCAGACCACGTGCACCACGCGGAGCTCGCGGCTCATGGGTGGTCCGCCTCGATCTCCTGGAGGTGCTTGCGCAGCAAGACGTACAGCAGCGCAGCGACCACCGCGTGCACGAGGCTCGTGGAGAGGGCGAGCCCGGCGAGGCCGTAGAGCTTGCCGAGGACGGCGTTGCCGAGGAAATTGAGCGCCGCGTTCAGGACGCCGATCTTTACCATGATGCGGCTGTTCTGCGCGGCCACGTGCGCCCGCACGAGGACGAGCAGCGCGCCGAACGCGGGCACCCCGAGCAGGTAGTAGGGGAGCACGTCGCCCAGGGTGGTCACGCCGCCCGCGTCCATCGCGCCATGGAGGAACACGAGCTCGAGGAGCGGGCGCCGGGCGAAATGGAGCGCGAGGCACGACGCCGCGAGCGACGCGAGCGTCACGCGCAGCGCGCCCCAGGTCTTCGCGCGGAACGACGCGTAGTGCCTGCGCGCGGCGTCGTCCGAGAGGTGCGAGAGCAGCACCGAGAGCATCGCCGCTTGGAGAATGGAGGTCGGAAGCGATCCGACGTCGCCCGTGAGCCGGAGCAGCGTCCCGCCGCCCGCCACGCCCACGAGCCCCGCGAAGAGCTGGTCGACGGAGGGGTTGACGCGCGTCACCGCCGCGCCGAACACCTCGGAGGCGATGAGTCGACCGGCTCGCACGAGCGCGGGAGGCCGAGTGAGCGTCCACTCGAAGCCGAGCCCGCGCGCGAAGGAGCCGAGCAGCGTGAGCGTGACGAGCTCGCCCGCGAGCTGCGCGTACGGAATGACCACCGGGCCCGAGGACCGCAAGAATGCGAGCGAGCCCACCGCCACCGCCGTGCCGCACGCGCTCGCGATGGGCAGCGCGAAATAGCGGTGCTCGGCGTTCAGCTGCGCGCCGAAGAACGTCTTCAGCGACAAAGCCAACAGGTACACGAGGAACGCCGGCACCATGAGCTCGGCCATCGCCCGGTCGTGCCCCGAGTAGATGACCGTGAAGTACGCGGCCGCGACGACCGCCACGAGCAAGGCGAGCCCGCTTCCATAGACGACCGTGTGCGCGAGGAGCGCCCCGCGGAAGCGCGGGAGCTGCTCGGGGTGCCGCTCGCGGATCTCGGCGAGCATCGGCACGAGCGCGGAGTCCTGGTACGCGGAGAACACGAGCGAGCCGGCGAAGGTGAAGATCGCCCACGCGAACGTGTACACGTCGGTCGCGTGGGATCTCCCGAACCACGTCGAGAGGAGCCAGGGGAACACCGCCTCGCCGCCGCGAAACACGATCTGCGCGGGCAAGAGGAGGAGCGAGGTGCGCGCCAGGCTCTTCTTGTGCGGCGACGCGGTCGCGATCGCCGCGGTCGTCGCCCTCGGCTCGGCTGCATCGGCTGCTGGCCCCTCGGTCGTCGCGCTCGGCGGCGGCGTGTCGCTCACGGCGCGAGCACCTCGGGGAGATCCGAGAGGCCGACGACACGGATCTCCTCGCGCTGCGCGAACGCGAGCAGCTCTGCGAGGTTGCCGAGGATGCGTCGAGCGGCGCCCTCGGAGGTGGCGTACGGGCTCTTGCCGGGCACGATCTCCACGTTGTGGAACATGCACGTGAGCACCGGCGGGAGCCGCGGCCCAGGCCTCTTCGCGGCGTCGCGGAGCTCGTCTTCGGCGAGCCCCACGAGCGCCCGACCCGACATGTGCGTGGGCCGAAGCCAGCGGGGCTCGAGGTGCCTCCCGAGCACCGGCAAGGCGTTCGCCCACCGCCGCCGGATGGTGATCGGCACCTCCCAGAGCGGGCACTCGCCGACGCGGCCCGGCTCCTCCCACGCGGGGTGGTACGGCTGCGTCGGCGCGTCGGGGAACGCGAGCCCGGGCGCCCCGCTCGAGGCCCAGTCCATGTGCGGCGTCACGCTCGACTCCACCGCGTAGCCGAGCTCGGAGAGAATGCGCAGCGTGTGGCGACCCACGCCGAACCGCCCGGCGCGGAACGCGAGGGGCGGGCGGCCGAACGCCGCGGAGAAGCCCGCCGTCAGCGACGTGAGCTTGGCGCGCTCTACAGGCTCGGGGAGATCGCGTTGAAATTGTGACGTAATATCCGGAAGATACGCGTCGGGCGCCACGGTCTCGCCGTGCAGGTGGGCGCCGAGGTCGGCCTTCGCCGCGAGCAACACCTCGACCGAAGCGGGGTCCTCCAGGACCTCGCCCGACACGAGGTAGGTGCCCCTCGCGCCGAAGCTCTGGAAGAGCGGCTCGAGGCGCCGCGCGACGCCGTCGGTGACGCCGGCGAACGCCGCGGGCTTTTCGACGCGCCACCCTGGGCCCTTGTCGCACTCCGTGTCGATGGTGACCGTGAGGTAGGCGCGCGGCACGCAGCGGACGTAGCACGACCGGGGCCGTGAATCACGACCGCCCGGCGCGCCACCACCGCGCGCGAGCTACCTCGACGACCAGACCGCCCAGCGACCCCGCGTCGCCCAGTCGTCGCTCTGGTCCTTGAAGGCTCCCACGTAAGCGGCCGACGGGTCGAAGAAGCCGTCTTTGGGTGGCGTCGCGGCGGTCTCCACGAGCGGGCTCGCGGGTCCGAAGACGGGCTTCTCGAGGTCGAACGCGCGGTCGGTCTTGGGGTCGACGCTGAAGAGATTCTTGTGCGCGGTCGCCTTCACCCAGTCGACCTCGGAGAGCGCGCCGTCGTTGTCCTTGTTGGGAGGAGTGGCGCCCTTCTCCGGGTAGGCGATGTTGTCGAGCACCGCAGTGTTCCTGGCGTTCCAGAAGAGGCTGTTCGTGAGGGTGAGCGCCCCCTCGGTCACGCCGGCGTGCGTCGACACGTCGCGCACGTCGAGCGAGGCCTCGAACCCGCTCACCAGGACGTTGCGTAGGGTCGCCCGAGTGTTCCGCCGCAGGAGCAGCCCGTACTGGGCGTTGTCGACGTCCGCGTTCTTGCCGAACAGAGAGGCGTTGAAGATCGTGGGGCTCGAGAGCGGCAGGTTGGCCGAGCCCTGGGCGTCGTTGTCGCCTTCGATGCCGTTGTCCTCGCCCACGTGGCCCGGCGACTGCTGCAGCACGAGAAACTGGAGGCGCCCCGAGTACCCGTTGTCCCAGTCGAAGCCGTCGTCCTCGTTGCCCTGGCAGGCGAGGTACTTTGCGTCGACGGTGCCGCCGAAGAACTCGAAGCAGTCGTCGAGCGCCTGCCGCACCTGAACGTGGTCGACCCTCGTGCCCCGCCCCACGCCCGCGAACGTGACGCCGTTTACCTCGTTGTCCTGCGCGAGGACGACACCCGCGTACTCGACCCGGACATAGCGAAGCACGCCGCTCGAGTCGTCAGGATCGGTGCCGCCGAACTGCGTGCCCTGCACCGTGGTGAGGATCCCCTCGACGTTCCCCTTGCCGCCCGGCATGTTCACGGGCGCGTTGCCGAGCAGCACGAGCCCGCCCCAGTCGCCGGCGCGGCGATCTTGCGGAGCGGCCTGGCTCGTGAAGACGATGGGCTCGTCCTCCGTGCCCTCCGCGATGAGCTTCGCGCCCGCCTCGACGAGGAGGATGGCCTTGCTCCGCGCGTCACCCTTCAGCGTCGTGCCCTTCTCGATGGTCAGGGTCGTGCCCGTCTTCACCACCACGAGGCCTTGGAGCAGGTACTCCTTGGCGGCGGTCAGGTTCATCGCCGTCTTGATGTCGCCCTTCAGCACTTCTAGCGCCTTCGGTGCGGCGGCGCCGCTCGAGGGCGGGTTGCCCGTGGGGGAGGTCGCGGCGGTCCGCTTGGCGTCGACGCTGAGCGAGCCGTCGTCGGAGCACGCGGTGAAGCAAACGGCGAGGGGGAGCGCGAGGCCGACGAGGGGCCCAAAGAGGGAGGTCCGGAGGAACGTGCGGGAGCTCATGGGATTGCCTATCTTCTTCACGGGTGATGGTGTGGAGTTCGTGGGCAGGAATGTGCCGACCTTCGGTGACGGTCTTCGTTCGCTCTCACGAACTGTCCGCGACATTCAGTATTTGTAACTGGCAGTCAGCCACGCGTTGGTGCCCGTCAGGTATCGACTCGTGAGGAACGCGCCCGACTCGCCTTGGCTGAAGCGGACCGGGGAGTTCATGAGGTTCTCGAGCGTCAGCTTCAGCTCGACGTGCTCGCCGACTCCTTGGCCCACGCTCGCGTCGACCAGGTGGCGGGGCTGCTCAAAGACGTCGGGGAGCCCGTTCTGCCCTACCTGGGATATCCGCGCCCCGTACACGTTGTAGAGGAGCCGCGCGCGCGTCCTTGTGACCGGGTGTTCCCAGTCGAGCGCCAGATTCACGACGTAGGGTGACTGCCCGGCGAGTGCGCGCGACTGCGAGGTCTGGATGCCCGCCGAGGGCGAGAGCTCTACGCGAGAGTGCACGAGGGTGAGGTTCCCGAGAAATGACAGCTCGGAGAGCGACTTGTGCACGAACCCGAGCGACCGCCGCGCCTCGAGCTCCACGCCCGCGTTGACCGCGCCGCGCGCGTTCGCGTAGCTCAGCACGCCGCGGCTCGTGGGCAAGATGATGGGCTCGATGGGCGCCGTGAAGCTCTTGTAGAAGAACGACGCCGAGAGCACCTGGGCGTCGCCGGGGAAGAGCTCGGCGCGCGCGTCCAGATTGACGATCCGCGCGCGATCGAGGTCGGGATTGCCGAGGATCTCGCGAGCGCCGAAGAAGTCGCTGAAGATGAACGGCGCGAGCTCGCGCAGCTGGGGGCGCGACACCGTGCGCGAGACGGCGAGTCGCAGGTTCGTGCGCTCCGAGGTCTTCAAGGTGAGGTTCGCCGAGGGGAGGGCGTCCACGCGCTCGAGGCGCGACGTCACGCGCTCGGTGGACTCCGCCGCGAACGGATCGAAGGAGTCGATCGACTGCACCGCGCGCTCGAGCCGCTGCCCCACCACGACGCGTACGCGCTCGTGGAGCGCCACGTCGGCCA
>Ga0073904_10001869_pt1 | contig 15848 bp, 14 predicted proteins | sample KloWWTrecipitate_FD_66668 | JGI IMG/M metagenome (GOLD analysis project Ga0073904, IMG submission 66668) | Active sludge microbial communities from Klosterneuburg, Austria, studying microevolution and ecology of nitrifiers - Klosterneuburg... | ecosystem: Engineered > WWTP > Aerobic digester >...
GCGATCCAGCCCGCGGGTCTGGATCTCGATCACCACGTGGCCGGAGTAACGGTTCACCGTGAGTGCGGCGAGCACGCCGGCTGCGTCCTGGTCGCCGGCACCGGGTAACAGGTGTTCGTCCGTTGCGCCGGACGTGCCGTCGGTCAGGTGGACGTGCGCGAGCCGTTCGCCCCAGTCGTGCACCTGCGCGACGGAGGACTGGCGCGCGGTGGCAGCGTGCGAGAGGTCAAGGGTCAGGTGCTCGCAGTCCAGCTGGGACGGGTCCCAGGTCGGCGCGTACGCGCGCACCTCGCCACCGCCCGGACCACGCCACGGGTACATGTTCTCGACCGCGAAGACCAGCCCGGTCGTGGCCTCGAGGCGGCGGATGCCCTCGGTGAAACCGGACGCGTAGCTGCGCTGCCAGCGGAACGGCGGGTGCACCACCACCACCTTCGCGCCGAGTTGGTGGGCGGCCATCGCCGAGCGTTCGAGCTTCTCCCACGGGTCTGGCCCCCAGGTGCGCTGGGTGAGCAGCAGCGTGGGAGCGTGGATCGCCAGCACCGGCACCTCGTGGTATTCGGCCAAGCGCTCCACCGCGTCCACGTCGGCGGAGGCGGGATCCATGCCGACCATCAGTTCGATGCCGTCGAAACCGAGCTGCCTGGCGAGCGCGAACCCGGCAGCCGTCGATTCCGGGTACACCGAAGACGTCGACAGGGCCAGCTTCGGGGCGGACGGGTTTGCGGGTGGCACCAGCCAATCGTAGGCGCTGGCCCCAGTGACGGCCGGGCACCCGATCGGGCTCGATTCGCTTCAAGGGTGGCGGATCGCCACAATGGGGTCATGCATGTCGATCATCTGACTTTCGCGGTGGGGTCGGCCGGGCTCAAGGCCGAGTCCGAGCGACTCGGCGACCTGCTCGGTGAACGGTTCCGCGACGGCGGGTTCCACCCACGATTCGGCACCCGCAACCACATTCTCCCGCTCGCCGACGACCGGTACCTGGAGGTTGTCGAGGTGCTCGAGCACCCGGCCGCAGAGAAGGCGCCGTTCGGCCAGGCCGTGCGTGCACGCTCGGAAATGGGCGGCGGTTGGCTCGGCTGGGTGGTTTCGGTGGACGACCTGGCCCCCTTCGAGGAGCGACTCGAGCGCCAGGCCACCCACGGTTCGCGGCACTTCCCCGACGGACGCCTGCTCGAGTGGGAGCAGATCGGCGTCAAGGGGCTGATCTCCGACGCGCAGTTGCCCTACTTCCTGAAATGGGACTCCGATCCCTCGGTTCTGCCCAGTGCCCTGGACGGCACGATCAAGCTCGAGAAGATCGAGATCGCCGGCGACCGGTCCCGCGTCGAGGACTGGCTCGGGGTGCATGTCGGCGACGAGTTCGACGGCGTGAAGATCAAGTTCACCCGTCCGAACGGTCAGCCCGGAATCCAGTCGGTCACTTTCAGCACACCCAAGGGCCGCGTCCGCATCTGACCCCGGAACGTTCCGACTGAAGCCACTCCAACGGTCCGACTGAAGCCACTCCAACGTTCCGACTGAAGCCACTCCAACGTTCCCCGAGCCTGTCGAGGGGCGCCAAACCAACGTTCCCCGAGCCTGTCGAGGGGCGCCGGGTATCGCGAGAACGCGGTCATCCCGGAATGTCGGCACCGGCGGCTAGGTTGCCGCTATGGCCAAGAGTTCAACGAATACCTATCGATGCTCCGAGTGCGGTTGGACGACGCCGCGCTGGGTGGGTCGTTGCGGCGAATGCCAAGCGTGGGGAAGCGTGGCCGAAGGGTCGACCCCGCCGCCACCGGTCGTCTCCTCCGTGCCCGGTACCCCCGCGCTGCCGATCGGGCAGGTGGCGCTCGAGTCCGCGCGGGCCGTCCCGACCAGGCTGCACGAACTCGATCGCGTCCTGGGCAGCGGGCTGACCCCCGGCTCGGTGGTGCTGCTGGCCGGCGAACCGGGTGTGGGCAAGTCCACGCTCCTGCTTGAGGTCGCCAACCGTTGGGCGCGGACGGGCCGACGCACCCTCTACGTGACCGCAGAGGAGTCGGCGGCTCAGGTGCGGCTGCGCGCCGAGCGCACCTCCGCGGTGATCGAGGGCCTCTACCTGGCCGCGGAGAACGACCTGGGCAACATCCTCGGCCACATCGAACAGGTATCGCCTGACCTTCTCGTACTCGACTCGGTGCAGACCGTGCAGGTGCCGGGCAGCGATGCGGTGGCCGGCGGCGTCGCTCAGATCAAAGAGGTGACCGCTGCCCTGGTGCGCATCGCCAAGCTCCGCTCCCTGCCGGTGCTGCTGGTCGGCCACGTCACCAAGGACGGGAATGTGGCCGGCCCGCGCACCCTGGAACACCTGGTCGACGTGGTGCTGTCCTTCGAAGGCGATCGCCACAACGGCATTCGCATGCTTCGGGCGATCAAGAACCGGTTCGGTCCGGCCGACGAGGTGGGTTGTTTCGAGATGGTCGAGTCAGGCATTCGCGAGGTCACCGACCCGACGGGGTTGTTCACGTCCCAGCACACCGAGCCAGCGCCCGGCACCTGTCTGAGCATCACCCTGGCCGGACGCAGGCCGCTGCTCACCGAGGTGCAGGCGCTGGTCGCCCCGAGTTCGGCGCCGGTGCCTCGTCGGGTCACTCACGGAGTCGAAGGCGGACGGGTGGCGATGATCCTCGCCGTACTGCAGCGGCGGGCCGGTGTCCGGCTGCACACCCGGGACGTGTACGTGTCGACGGTGGGTGGGGCCAAGGTGTCCGATCCGGCCACTGATCTGGCCACCGCGATCGCGGTGGCGTCAGCCGCCTACGACCAGGCGTTGTGGCAGCCGGTGATCGCGCTCGGCGAGGTCGGGCTCTCCGGCGAACTGCGCCGACTTCCCGGGGTCGATCGGCGCCTGGCCGAAGCCGCACGGCTGGGCTTCAAGCTGGCCCTGGTGCCGATGGGTTCCTCCAGCAAGGTCCACGGGCTGAAGGTCGTCGAGGTTGGCAGCGTCGCCGAAGCCCTGGGGGTGCTTCAGCTGCGCCAGCAACGAAAGGGGGACGCGCCCCGTCCGCGCCTGGAACTGCTGGACGGCACCTGAGTCTGATCCACCGATCGACTGGCCGAGCTTCTCAAGTCGCGCTTCGGCAGACCGAGGCTGTGCGGACGGCGCCTCAGCCGGGATCCGCCAATCGGCTGGTCGAGCTTGTCGAGACCGCGCTCACTCGGTGGATCGAGGCTCAGAAGGGAGATCTCACTGAACCAGCAACCGGCACGAGGGCGGCCGGTGTGACTCAGGCCTTGCTGACGACGAAGACCTGACGACCGCTCAACGCATCGGCGAGGGTGCCCGTGCCGACGTAGGTGCCGGGCTTCACGAGGTCTTTGGTGGTGCGGCAGTTGGCTGCCGAGCGCTTCAACGACCATTCGACGGTGAACTCGTAGGCCTTCTTCGGCTTGAGCGTGGTCTTCTTGGTCGGCACCCACTTGGCGCAGTGCTCGGTGGTCCAGATCTTGTCCGAACCACTGCTCACCACGAAGTTGAAGGTGTCGGCCTTGAGGTCGAGCACGCAATCGGCCGTCCCCTTGTTCGCGACCGCCACCTTGAAGAGTTGCTTACCGTCCTGCTTCACCTTCTGGTAGCCGGCCACTGACAGGTCGCTGTTGGTCGCGTCACAGGCCAGCGGTCCGGTGGGAGTGGCGGACGCGGATTCGGTCGGCGACTCCGACACGGTCGGCATCACCTCTGGAGTGGTCGGTGGTGCGGTCGGAGTGGCCGGCACCGCAGCCACCGGCGCGCTCGGCGCAGGCTGGAACATGGCGAAGACCAGCCAGAGCACGACCAGAGCAGCCGCGACGATGGCGCCCCGCCGCGCCCAGTAGACCCAGACAGGTTGATCGCCAACCGGGTGCATTACCGAACCCATGCCCACAGGCTAGGTCGGCCGGTACGCACTCGGCGTGCACCACGCCGTCCGAACCTGGCGCGGACTGCGGGTACGGTTGGCTCAACGATCCACGCTCCGACGCAGAGGTTCCGATGATCAACCCGTACGCCCGTCCCGCCGACCAGCCCGACGACGCCGACTTGACCATCCCGCTCCTGCCCGGTTCCGGGTACGCCCAGCCCAGCCAGCCGCCGTTCACGGAGGAGACGCTGGTCGAGCCCTTGCCGCCGGCTTCGTGGGACGTCCCGTCCGCGCAGGAGTTCGGCTACAACCCGACCCCGGGCCTGACCGCGCCCGTACCCGGTGGGAATGCCGGCCCTCATCCGTTCGAGTCGGCGAGCTACCCGCAGGCGGCCCCGCAGCGTCCCGCGTCCGCCTACCCTGGGCCGGCCGCGCCGTCTCGGACCACGGAGCCCAACTACGTGCAGCCCGAGGTCGGGGGCTATCAGCCCTACCCGAGCGCGACGCCCTATCCGTCGGCGGCCTACCAAGCCACGCCCTACCAGAATGCGACCTACCAATCCGCGCCCGCACCGGTCGCGCCCTGGTCGGCGTCCGCTCCGGTTCCTTACACCTTCTCCGAGGCGGCACTGCCGGAGCACCCGAACGCCACCACCTCGCTGGTTCTGGGCATCCTCGGGATCATCGGCATCTCTCCGCTCGGGCCGATCGCGTGGTACCTCGGCGCGAAGGGCAAGCGACAGATGCGCGAGAACCCCGGGCGCTGGCGCCCGAGCGGCAGCCTCACCGCCGGCGTGGTCCTCGGTGCCATCACCACGATCTTCATGCTGCTCGCGCTGCTCGCGTTCGTCTTGTTCGCGGGCCTTTTCTTCATCAGTTCGCGCTGAGCTCGACCCGCGTTCGTCCCGCTGAGCAGGGCTACCCACCTCGACCGATCGAGTCGAGATCGCGCGAACGGAGAATCTCGTCGTTTCTGCGCGGTTGTCGGAACCTGGTGGTTCACTCATTCGCATGACCGAACCGACCGACCTGGACTTCCTGCGCACGCTGCACCGCCTGGCGCGCTCGGCCGAACTGGCCGAGACCGCCCGTCCGGCCAACATCACGCGGCTCGGCGCGCTCGTCGCCACCCACCTCGGTGTCCCCGCAGACACCAACCAGCTGCTCAGCATGCCGCTGCCGTCGCACCGCCTGGTCGATGCCGACCTGGCCTTGAGCAGCCTGGCCGATGCCGACCCGGACGCAACGGTCGTCGGCATCAGCGGCTTCGCCCGTCATGAGGACAGCCTGGCCGCGCTTCTGGTCAACGAGCACACGGATGTGACTCCCGGAGCGGTCGAGCACACCTGGCTGCCCACCGGCCCGGACACCCGCCGCCAGGTGGTGAGCAACGGCGTCCGCCTCTTCCGGCTGGACGGGCACCCGGTGGCGGTCTGGCAACGCGCCAGCGACCCCCGTAGCGGGGACGATCGCGCCACTGTTCAGGTGGCCGCGGCCACCGCTGCGGACGCAGAGGAGGCGGTTGCCCACGTGCAGCACCTGATGGCCGAACTCAGCGTGCTCCGGGGACAGGTCGTGTCCTTCACCGGGAACGAGTTCCAACCCGGGATGGCCGGCATCACGTTCCACGACCGCCCGCGAGTCGTTGCCGGCGACATCGTGCTGCCCGACGGCGTGCTGGATCGCGTGGTGCGGCACGCAGTCGGCATCGGCCAGCAGGCCGAGACGCTACGCCGGCACGGCCAGCACCTGAAGCGCGGGCTCCTGCTCTACGGGCCGCCCGGAACGGGAAAGACGCTGACCGTGCGCCACCTCCTCGGTGAGGCGGGCGCGGCCACGTGCATCCTGCTCAGCGGCAACAGCCTCAACCTGGTCACCGCGGCCGCCGAACTCGCCCGAGCCATGCAGCCGGCACTGGTGGTGCTGGAGGACGTGGACCTCGTGGCCGCCGACCGTGAGTTCTACGGCGGTCCGCAACCACTGCTGTTCGCCATGCTGGACGCTCTCGACGGCCTGGACGGGGACGCCGACGTGGCTTTCGTCCTGACCACGAACCGCGCCGACCTGCTCGAGCCGGCGCTTGCGCAGCGTCCCGGACGGGTCGACCTGGCCGTCGAGATACCCCTGCCGGACGCGGCCGCCCGCCGCAGGCTGTTCGAGTTGTACGCCGCCGGCCTGCCCTTCAGCCCGGCAGTGGTGGCCGCGGTCGCCGAGTCGTCGGCTGGGGTCACCGCGTCCTTCGCCAAGGAAGCCGTGCGGCGCGCGGTGCTAGAAGCCGCCTCGGCCGATCGCGAACCGGCGGATGCCGACCTGGAAGCAGCGGTGACCGACCTGCTGACAAGCAGCGCCGGCCTCACCCGTGCCCTGCTCGGCTCGCCCGATGCCCGTCACGAACACCACGGCCTGCTCGGAGCGTCCGACAGCACAGAGTAGCGATCCCTGATCCTTCACCCGGTGGCTGAGCTTGACGAAGCCCTCCCTGCTGGCTTCACCCGGTGGCTGAGCTTGCCGAAGCCCTCTCTGCTGGCTCCACACGGTGGCTGAGCTTGACGAAGCCCTCTCTGCTGGCTTCGTCAAGCTCAGCCACCGTTTGATTCGTCCAACTCACGGACGCACAAGCGGCGAGGCCCCCGAAGGGACCTCGCCGCTGTGGCGATCAGGTCAGGACGGCTGGTCGAGCTCGGCCGCCAGGGAGTCGGGCACCAGCGACTTCGGCTGGCCGGTGAAGGTGAACGGCAGCGCCGCGCCCTCCTCGGCAACGTCCACCACGACGATCTCGCCCGGGTGAACGTCTCCGAACAGGATCTTCTCGGCGAGGATGTCCTCGATGTCCCGCTGGATAGCCCGACGAAGCGGACGCGCCCCGAGCACCGGGTCGTAGCCACGCTTGGCGATCAGCGACTTGGCCGCGGGCGTCAGCTCGATGCCCATGTCCTTGTCGCGCAGCCGGTTCTCGATCTCGGCCACCATCAGGGTGACGATCCGCTCGATGTCCTCGCTGGTCAGCTGGTGGAAGACCACGATCTCGTCCACCCGGTTCAGGAACTCCGGACGGAAGTGCTGCTTCAGCTCGTCGGTGACCTTGGCCTTCATCTTCTCGTAGCTGCCCGCCTCGTCCGAGCTCTGGCTGAAGCCGAGGTTCACCGACTTCGAGATGTCGCGCGTGCCGAGGTTCGTGGTCATCACGATGACGGTGTTCTTGAAGTCGACCACGCGTCCTTGGGCATCGGTGAGCCGGCCCTCGTCGAGGATCTGCAGCAACGAGTTGAAGATGTCCGGGTGCGCCTTCTCGATCTCGTCGAAGAGCACCACACTGAACGGCTTGCGCCGCACCTTCTCGGTCAGCTGGCCACCCTCTTCGTACCCGACGTAGCCGGGCGGCGAACCGAACATCCGCGAAGCGGTGTGCTTCTCGGAGTACTCGCTCATGTCGAGGGTGATCAGTGCGTTCTCGTCGCCGAACAGGAACTCGGTGAGCGCCTTGGTCAGCTCGGTCTTGCCGACGCCCGAGGGTCCGGCGAAGATGAACGAACCGCTGGGACGCTTCGGGTCCTTCAGCCCGGCGCGGGTGCGGCGGATCGAGCGCGACAACGCCTTCACCGCATCGTGCTGGCCGATGTAGCGCCGGCCCAGCTCCTCCTCCATCTTGAGCAGTCGCGAGGACTCCTCCTCGGTGAGCTTGAACACCGGGATGCCGGTTGCCGAGGACAGCACCTCGGCGATGGCCTCCTCGTCCACCTCGGCGGGCAGGTCGGAGTCGCCCACCTTCCAGGCCTCCTCCTTCTCGGCCCGGGCGATGTTCAGCTTGCGCTCGTCGTCGCGCAGCCGCGCGGCCAGTTCGAAGTCCTGGGCGTCGATCGCCCCTTCCTTCTGCAACCGCACCGCTGCGATCCGCTCGTCGAAGTCACGCAGGTCGGGCGGAGCGGTCATCCGGCGAATCCGAAGGCGGGCACCGGCCTCGTCGATCAGGTCGATCGCCTTGTCCGGCAGGAACCGGTCGGAGATGTAGCGATCGGCCATCTGAGCCGCCGCGGTGAGCGCGCCGTCAGTGATCGTGATGCGGTGGTGAGCCTCGTACCGGTCGCGCAGGCCACGGAGGATGTCGATGGTCAGTGCGATGGACGGCTCAGCGACCTGGATCGGCTGGAACCGGCGCTCGAGTGCCGCGTCCTTCTCGATGTGCTTGCGGTACTCGTCGAGGGTCGTGGCGCCGATGGTCTGCAACTCCCCGCGCGCCAGCATCGGCTTGAGAATGGACGCGGCGTCGATCGCACCCTCAGCGGCGCCCGCACCCACCAGGGTGTGGATCTCGTCGATGAACAGCACCACGTCGCCGCGGGTCTTGATCTCTTTGAGCACCTTCTTCAGGCGCTCCTCGAAGTCGCCTCGGTACCGCGACCCGGCCACCAGGGCGCCCAAGTCAAGGGTGTAGATCTGCTTGTCGCGCAGCGTTTCGGGGACATCACCCCGGACGATCGCCTGGCTCAGGCCCTCGACCACGGCGGTCTTGCCGACGCCGGGCTCACCGATCAGGACAGGGTTGTTCTTGGTGCGGCGCGACAGCACCGTCATCACCCGTTCGATCTCCTTCTCGCGTCCGATCACCGGGTCGAGCTTGTTCTCCCGAGCGGCCTGCGTGAGGTTGCGTCCGAACTGGTCGAGGATCGTCGCGGCGGCGGACTGGGCGCTCGACTCCGGAGCCCCGGCGGTGGCTGCCTCCTTGCCCTGGTAGCCCGAGAGCAGCTGCAGTACCTGGTTGCGGACGCGGTTGAGGTCGGCACCGAGCTTGATCAGCACCTGCGCGGCCACGCCCTCGCCCTCACGGATCAGGCCGAGCAGAATGTGCTCGGTGCCGATGTAGGGGTGGTTGATCTGAAGCGCCTCGCGCATCGAGAACTCGAGCACTTTCTTGGCCCGCGGGGTGAACGGGATGTGACCGGTCGGAGCCTGCTGGCCCTGACCGATGATCTCCTCGACCTGCTCGCGGACGGCTTCAAGCGAAATACCCAGGGATTCCAGGGCTTTCGCGGCGACGCCTTCACCTTCATGAATGAGCCCAAGCAAGAGATGCTCGGTGCCGATGTAGTTGTGATTCAGCATGCGCGCCTCGTCCTGGGCGAGCACGATCACTCGTCGGGCACGGTCGGTGAACCGATCGAACATGCTTGGGACTCCTTATCCAGCTGCGGCAGGCACGCGTCCGCTCGGAAGCGGAGCTTGCCCCTTCAGCTTAGTCAACGCGGCCGGACCCTCAGGCAGTCCCAGTGTTCGCCCCCGGCTCAATCTCGTTGTGCCGGGGGCGGAAATGCGCGGCTATGCGCCGATCAGAGATCAGGCGTGCGCCAACTCGTAGGCCTGGCGCACCTCGGCGGAGACCCGGCCACGGGCCGAAACCTGCATGCCCCGCTCTGCGGCCCAGGCGCGAATCTCGGTCGCCTCGGCGCCGCCGGCCTTGCGTCGGGACGCCGCGACCCGCTTGGAGGTCGTGCCCCGTTCGCGCTCCCCGGCTGCGATGTAGGGTGCCAGCGCTTCGCGCAGCTTGGCGGCATTAGCCTCGGAGAGGTCAATGCTGTAGTTGATTCCATCGATTGCGAAGTTGATCGTCTCGGCGGCATCGCTCCCATCGATGTCGTCGGTATGAATCACCTGAACACGCTTTGCCACGTCGTTCCTCTCGAGTCTTTGCCGGTTGGCTTCCCCAATGCCTTGCGAGCATATACCGACAATCCCAAGAATCCGCCAGCCGATTTCGTCCGAATCCAACAATCGCGGGTAAAACGTTCGGACTACTTTGCCGAAAGCAAGCAAAACAGCGATTGAGTTGATGAATGCAGATCAGCGCCGCGTTGATCCACGCCCGGACGCGAGCAGCGACGAAGCCGTCGGTTCACGGCCTGGCGCTCAACCCGTGGCTCAGCCCTCAGGCCTGCTGGCGCAACTGGGCGGGCTCGACGGGCGGGTTCGCGAGGGCCTGCAACTGCACCACCGTGGGCGCTCCATCGGCGCCCCAGAGATCGTCGGCATCGCTGCGTCCGGAACCTCGGCGCGGCCACGCGAACACCTCTGCTTCGGCGGCCGGCTGACTCTGGGCCAGTTCCATTTCGAGGGCCGCCTTGTCGCCGCGAAGCTGGGCAGCCTCCTGGTTGAGGTGGGCGTTGTCCGCGCGGGCGGTGTTCAGCTTCGCGCGCAGGTCGGAATTCCGTACCTGCAGTACCCCGAGCAAACGAACGTGCTGCACGCGCTCGGCATGCAACTGGTCGGACGCCGCGCGCGCGTCCGCGCTGTTCTGGGTGAGCAGGACGGCGCGTTCCGCCTTGACCTCCTGCCAGGCGAATCCGGCGGCCAGCAGTGCACCGGCCACGGCGACGCCGATTCCGGCTCGGGCCACCCAGGCGCCTCCGAATGCGCAGGCGAGAGCGACGGCGGCACTCACCAACAACGAAAGCCACGCATTGCGGCGCAGCGGTGACGGATTCGCAATTCGGTGCGGAGCGCTGGTCTTCACAACCTCGGATTCTAGTCAGCGATATCCGCCGGCTCCGGGATCTGGAGGCGGCGTGGCGTCGTCATCCGGGGGCCGCGGAATCTGGCAGGCCTTTTCCAGGAGCGCTCCGGCAACCGCCAGGCCGACGCTGGCAACCACAGCCACCAGAGAGCTCGCCACCCGTTCTCGCGGCAGGAGCGCGTCCTGGCGGCTCCAGAAGTAGGCGGCAACGGCGGCGTAGCCCGCGGCCAGACCGGCACCGGCGAGCACGCAGGTCTTGCCGAGCACGAGCAGCGCGACCGCACGCCGAGCCGGCGGCTCGCGGTGGCGCACCTGGATCATCCGGTGGGTGCGCACCGCCTGCGCAGCCACGATCAGGGCGAGCAGGCCGATGGCGAAGGTGACCACGATCGGCAGCTGGGGCGACGGCCAGTCAAGCGCGTCGAAAGCGGTGAACATCGACCAGCCGATGCCTGCGCCGACCACCACCGCAACGCCGATGGCCTGCCAGCCGGTCGGTGCGACGGTCGGCCCGGACGGCGTGGGCTCGCTCACCAGTCCACGCTCAGGTCGTTGCGGCGGCGCACCCCGGAAGTGTCCATCGCGGCCACCAGTTCGGCGACCTTTCCGTGACCGACGAGATCCGCGTCCGGGTCGACCTCGAGCCAGGGCACGAGCACGAACGCGCGTTCGTGCGCGCGAGGGTGGGGCAGGGTGAGTTCGGGCGTCTCCAACTGGCGATCCTCCACCGCGATCAGGTCGACGTCCACCGTCCGTGGTCCCCAGCGGGTGGCGCGGACGCGGTCGAAGGCGTCCTCGATCGCCAGTGCACGTTCCAGCATCACCATCGAGGCGAGCGTCGACTCGGCGGCGAGCACAACATTGAGGAACTCGGGCTGGTCGAGCAACCCCACCGGGGCGGTCTCGTAAACTCCGGAAATGCCGGTCACCTTCAGCCCGGGAGTGGCTCGAAGTGCCTTGGCCGCACCGGTGAGGTATTCGAGGCGATCGCCAAGGTTCGATCCCAGCGAGAACACCGCTATGCGGGTGGAGTGCATTTGCCAGAGCGAATCAATGTCGACTGAATTACCCGGCATTGCTGCTCCGGCGGGTGATGGTGACGGCAATATCAGCGACCACAACCGGCATTGACGCCTGCGGCTTGTGGACTGTGACTTCGACTTCTGTGATCTTCGGATCGGCCAGGCAGACCGCGGCCACCCGTTCGGCGAGCGTCTCGATCAGGTCGACGGAGTCGGCGGTGGCCACCTCGGTGATCTGCTCGGCAAGCTCGGCGTAGTCGACAGTGGTACTCAGGTCATCTGCCCGCGCCGGGGACGCGAGCCTGCAGGTCACGTCGATCAGGAACAGCTGTGGGGTGACCTTCTCCTCGGCGTACACCCCGTGCCGGGCGGACACCTGGATGCCGGTGAGGGTGATTCGGTCAGGGTTCATCGCACTCGCCTCCTTCTCTCCTCGACCCTACCGATTGCCACTGCCATGCACCCGTCCAGCCACCGCGATCGCGTCCCGATGAGGGCGGACGGTATGCGTCCGCACCCCCCAGACCCCGTGGGCGGCGACCAGCGCGCTGATCGCGATACCGGCGTCCTCGCGTTCTCGTACCGGACGGGGGCCGTCCTCGGTGGCCAGCAGTTCGCCGAGGAAACGCTTCCTGGAGGCACCGATCAACAAGGGGCAGCCGAGGGTGGCGAGTTCGTCGAGGCGATGGAGCAGTGCCCAGTTGTGATCGGACGTCTTCGCGAACCCGAGGCCGGGGTCGAGGATGATCCGGTTCCGGCGGATACCGGCCGAAGTGGCCGCGGCGAGCCGGTCGTGGAGCTCGGCGACGACGTCCGCCACCACGTCGTCGTAGACCGCCAGCTCGGCCATGCGGTCGGAGTAGCCCCGCCAATGCATGGCCACGTAGTCGACCCCGAGGTCAGCGACGGCGGCCAGCATCTCGGCGTCGGCCAGTCCACCGGAAACGTCGTTGACCAGCACCGCGCCGGCCTGTACCGCGGCCACCGCGACCTCGGCTCGCATAGTGTCGATCGAGACCGCCACGCCGTGGGCGCTCAGCTGCTCGATCACCGGAATGACGCGGTCGAGCTCGACGTTCGGCTCGGCGCGCTGAGCGCCCGGACGCGTCGACTCGCCGCCCACGTCGACCAGGTCGGCGCCCTCGTCCGCGAGTCCGAGCCCGTGCGCTACGGCCCGGTCCAGGTCGAGGTACTCACCCCCGTCCGAGAACGAGTCGGGAGTGACGTTCAGGATGCCCATCACCAGCGTCCGGCCGGGAGTCGGGAGTCTGCTCACCCGGGAAGCCTAACCACCGAGAGCCCCCCGTCCCCGCCGAGAGCCTCCGTTTCGGTCATCGGCCCGTACGAGAGCACAGGCCCTCGACCGAACCGGGGGCTCTCGGTGAGGAAGGGTGGCACTCGATGACGCGGACGCCGGGCGGCGGGCTGTGGATAACCGTGTGCCGTCCACGAAGGCTGTGGATGCGTGAACGGATTCCGAGCTCGGTACCGACAACACGGGTATGACACTGATCAGCTACCAGCAATGGTTCGACACCGGACGCACCAGGCGCGAGTTGGAACGTGGACTCGCCACGGGCGACCTGCAGCGGGTACGTCGTGGGTTCGTCACGGATGCCACCGAGCCGCTCAAGCCCAGCCAGCAGCATCTTGTTCGGCTGCGGGCGACGGCGCCGTACCTGGGTCGGCAGACCTACTTCAGTCGCTACTCGGCCGCAGCGCTGCACGGCCTGCCGCTCTTCGCGCGTCGGTACGCCGAAGTCACCGTCGCGCGAGCTGGCGGTGGCCACGGATCGATCGCGTCGACCGTCCACGCTCGTCGGGCGAGACTCGGCGAGAGTGAAGTCACCGAGATTGACGGGCTGCCCGTGACCAGTCTGGCCAGAACGGTCGCCGACCTGGTGCGGGAGCTGCCCTTCGCGGAGGCTGTGACGCTCACGGATGCTGCACTTGCCAGCGGCGTCGACAGATCGATCCTGTTCGCGCTCACCGACACCGGCCGAGGATGCCGCCGGGCCGCGGCGGCCATCGTCTTCGCGGACGGGGACTCCGAGAGCCCGGGCGAATCGCTGAGCCGCGTCCGCATGTTTCAGGCGGGGCTGGTCATGCCGACGCTCCAGCACGTCGTCCTCGACCAAGCCGGTAGGTTCCTCGGACGCGGGGACTTCTACTGGGAGCACAAGGATGTGATCGGCGAGTTCGACGGCGAGAGCAAGTACGGCGAACTCGCGGTCGGACGGACCGCCGCCCAAGTGTTGATGGCCGAGAAACGCAGGCAAGGACGCATCGAGGACACCGATACGAGGGTGGTCCGATGGACGTGGCCCGACATCTTCGACGACACCATGGTTCGTCGGCTCACTCGAGTCGTCGGCACCGCGTCCTGACGTTTCTTGGACCAACCCGGGCGGTCAGCGCCGCGTCCCGACCCTGTCGAGAGCCCGTCTCCCTCATCGAGAGCCACCGTTTCGGTCATCCGCCCGTACAAGGGCACAGGCCCTCGACCGAAACGGTGGCCGTCAGCAAGGAAGGGTGGCTCTCGATGGGGAGGGGTGGCAATCAAGCTGTGGCGGGTGAGATTGTCGGCGAGGGAGGGTGGCTGCCGGTGGGGAGGGGTAGCTCTCGGGTGGGAAGGTCGGTCCGTCGCGAGATCAGCCGATGATCAGGCTCATCGCTTCGGCTCGGGTGGCGGGGTTCGACATGATGCCCCGGACGGCGCTGGTCACCGTCTTGGCGCCGGGCTTGCGCACTCCGCGCATGGTCATGCACAAGTGCTCGCACTCGATGACGACGATCACGCCGCGGGGCTGCAGGTGCTGCACGAGTGCGTCCGCAACCTCGGACGTGAGTCGCTCCTGAACCTGCGGACGCTTCGCGAACGCGTCCACCAACCGGGCGAGCTTGCTGAGCCCGGTGATCTTCCCGCGGGTGGGGATGTAGCCCACGTGCGCGACCCCGGTGAAGGGCAGCAAGTGGTGCTCGCAGGTGCTCCAGACCTCGATGTCGCGAACCAGCACGAGCTCGTCGTGGCCAAGGTCGAAGGTCGTCGAGAGGATCTCCGCCGGGTCGCTCTGCAGGCCGTCGAACATCTCGGCGTACGCCTTGGCCACCCGCGCGGGCGTCTTGCGCAACCCGTCGCGATCGGGATCCTCACCGATGCCGAGCAGGATCTCGCGGACGGCGGCAGCCACCCGCTCCTGGTCTACCGCCATCTCAGCCCTCCGGCTTGTCCTGACCCGGCTGCACGGGTGCGGCCGCGTCCGGGCCCTCGTCCTGACCGGGCGGTGCGAACCCCGGGCCGGCCGGGGCGTCCTGGGGCGGGTACGGCTGGGGGTACGGCTGGGGATAGCCCGCGGGCGGGTACCCCGGCTGTTGCGGGTAGACCGGCTGGCCGTACGGCTGGCCCACCAACGGGGGCTGGCCGTTGGGCTGACCGTAGATAAACGGCGGGTAGGGCACGGGCTGGCCGTAGGGCGGGCCAGTCAGCGGGACCGGCGCCGGCTCCGGCATCACCGCAACCGGACGCTCCGGCGGATCCACCGGGGGGACGCTGCTGGGCTTGCGGGTGTCCGAACCGGTCCAGGCCGGACGCTTCGGCCAACGCTTCAGCGGCTCGAAGATCTTGGCGACCTGCTCCTTGTCGAGGGTCTCCTTCTCGAACAGCTGGCGGACCAGCTCGTCCAGAACCTCACGGTTGGTCTCGAGAACGTCGAACGCCTCCTGGTGGGCGACCGCGATCAGCCGCGACACCTCCGCGTCCACCTTGGCCGCGACCGCCTCCGAGTACTCCCGGGTGCCACCGCTGCCGTAACCCATGCCCACGAACGGCTCGTGGTCGCCGGAGCCGAGCTTCACCGCGCCCAGCGCCTCGGTCATGCCGTACTCGGTCACCATCGCCCGAGCCAGCTTCGTGGCCTTCTCGATGTCGTTGCCCGCACCGGTGGTCGGGTCGTGGAAGACCAGTTCCTCCGCAGCGCGTCCGCCCATCATGTAGGCCAGTTGGTCGAGCAACTCGCCGCGCGTCTGGGAGTACTTGTCGTCGTCGGGCATCACCATCGTGTAGCCCAGCGCTCGCCCGCGCGGCAGGATCGTCACCTTCTGCACCGGGTCGGTACCGGGCATCGCCGCCGCCACGAGCGCGTGGCCGCCCTCGTGGTAGGCCGTGATCAGCAGTTCGCGCTCGTTCATCACCCGGCTGCGCTTCTGCGGGCCGCCGATCACCCGATCGATGGCCTCGTCGAGCTCGGGCTTGCCGATGAAACGCAGGTTCATCCGCGCAGTCAGCAGCGCCGCCTCGTTGAGCACGTTGGCCAGGTCGGCGCCGGTGAAGCCGGGCGTCCGCTTCGCCACGGTGGCCAGGTCGACGTCCGGGGCCATCGGCTTGTTCGCGCCATGGACGCGCAGGATCTGCAGCCGGCCCTTCATGTCCGGCGCCTCCACCGGGATCTGCCG
>Ga0073904_10001872_pt1 | contig 15841 bp, 8 predicted proteins | sample KloWWTrecipitate_FD_66668 | JGI IMG/M metagenome (GOLD analysis project Ga0073904, IMG submission 66668) | Active sludge microbial communities from Klosterneuburg, Austria, studying microevolution and ecology of nitrifiers - Klosterneuburg... | ecosystem: Engineered > WWTP > Aerobic digester >...
CCACCCCTGGCGCATCGCCGCCTCCGGTGAGCGGACGGCCATCCTGCAGGCGCGCTACGAGCCGGCCCCGCCGGACATGGCCGGCAGCCTGGGCGCGCCCTACCTCCAGCAGCGCTATACCACGGACGCCCAGACCATCCTGACCTACCAGGGCGATCGGCTGATCGGGCAGACTGGAGCCTGCGGCGTCTGGAACCAGCCCTGGGGCGTGAAGGACATCGCCATGGACGGCGCGGACCTGTGGACCATCGACGCCCAGGCCCTGCGCTTGCGCCATGGCGCGGGCGTGGAGCCGGAGCGCGTCTTCGCCCTCAGCCTCCTGGATGACCCCTTGGCCAGCCCGCAGCTGACGGCCATCAGCGCCCAGGGCGGACGGGCAGCCATCTTGGACCAGGGCTCCGGCGCGGTCATCCTCGTCGATCGCAACCTGACGCGCATCGGGCAGCCCCTGGCCCTGTCCGATACGATGGCAACCGACCTCGCGCTCTTCGGCCGGCGCGTCGCCCTGGCGCAGGGCCGGGAGGTACTGCTGCTGGATCTGGGCGACGTGGCCGGCGCACCGCCCCATCGCCTGGAAACCCCCGGACCGGTCGCGGCGTTGGCCTACGGTCCTTCGGGCGAACTGGTCGTCTTGACCGCGGATGGCTGGCTGGCCCGCTACGGCGCCATGCCCGACGAGGTCGAAGACCTCCCGGAAGGCATCACCGGTCCCGAGTCCCTCTGGCGCGTTCCCGACGACCGCGCCCAGACGCGCGACCTGGCGGTCGACGGGCAGGGCAGGGTGCTGGTGACCTGGACGGAGAACGCGCCCTATGGAGCGCCGTCAGGGGGCATCGACGCCAGCGGCTCGCTGCTGATCAAGGCCGCCGGCGTGTGGGTGTTCCAGCCGACCCGCACCGCCGGGCTGACCATGGCGCCTCCCGGCTCCTGGTCGGATGGTTGCGTCCTGGCCGGTAGCAAGCAGCTCCAGCCCTCGACGGTGCGAGCCGGCGAAACGGTCACGGTCACCCTCAGCGCCGAGGGTCGCTGCCCGGCGGCCCGCCAGCCGCTGGACCTGGTCGTGGTGGTGGATGTCGCCAAGAGCATGGCCAACGATTACGGCCTGGACCGCGCCCGCGCGGCGCTCTTCGACCTGCTCCCCCGGCTGACCGCGCATGATGTCCGCGTGGCCTTGGTGGCCGCGGGCACCGATGGCAGCATCCTCCAGCATCTCCAGCCCCAGACGCCGGAGCTCGGCCGGCTGCTGGCCGAGCTGACGCCGGCAGGCGATCGCCGCCTGGCTCTCGGGCTGGCGCTGGCCGAAAGCGCCTTGGCCCGCGGCAGCCAGCCTGGCCGACGACAGGCGGTGCTGGTCCTTACGGACGGGGCGGCGCCTGCCTCGGCCGATGACGTGGCGCCGGCCGTCGCGTCGCTGGGCGCCAAGAAGGTGGCTGTCCGCGTCTGGCTTCATCCCGGCCGTTTCGTCAGCGCCGCCGAGTTGCAGGGGCTGGACGCCGACTTCGGGAAGGATGCGACGTTGGCGGTCGAAGGCCCCGAGAGCGCCGCAACCCTGGCGGACTGGCTGACTGCGGCCAAGCCCTTCCTCGGCGACCTGGCAGCGGCGTTGGAGGTGGTCGACAGCGTCGCCCCCGGCATGACGCTGATCGACGGCAGCATCCTGCCCGCGGCGACCGTCGATCCGGCCACCGGAGGCCTGCGCTGGAGCCTCAAGGCCCAGCTTCAAGATCGCGACATCCAATTGCGCTACCGGCTTCGCGCCGATCGCATCGGCAGCCGGGTTCCCGTGGACAACCTGGCCGCCACAGCCGCCTATACCGATGGGCTGGGGATCGCCGGCGGCTTCCCCTTCCCTCGGCCCCTCTTGCGCGTCCGTGGTGCAGGAGAAGCGCTGCTGCCAAGGACGGACCACTAGCGGCGACCCAGCGGCCTGATGGGTTGGTCGGACCCCTGGGTCGCCGCCAGCAATGGATTCCCCTATTCCCCTGTCAGCGCGTCGCGGCGTAGCGCTCCGCCACCGTTGACCAGTTCACCACGTTCCAGAAGGCGTCCAGGTATTCGTTGCGACGGTTCTGGTAATGCAGGTAGTAGGCATGCTCCCAGACATCGCAGCCCAGCAGCGGCGTGTGCCCGTGCATGAGCGGGTTGTCCTGGTTGGGCGTGCTCTCCACCGCCAGCTCGCCCTCGCTGTTGACGCTCAGCCAGGACCAGCCGCTGCCGAAGCGTGTCATGCCGGCCTTGTGGAAGGCGGCCTTGAAGGCGTCGAAGCTGCCGAAGGCGGCATCGATGGCCGTGCCCAGGGCGCCGGTGGGCGCGCCGCCGCAGTCGGGCCCCATCAGGGTCCAGAAGAGCGAATGGTTGTAATGACCGCCGCCGTTGTTGCGTACGGCGGCAGCCTTGTCCTGCGGCACATCCTCCAGGCGGGTCATCAGATCCTCGATCGCGATGCCGGCCAGGGCCGTTCCCTCGAGCGCGGCGTTGAGGTTGTTGACGTAGGCCTGGTGGTGCTTGCCGTGGTGGATCTCCATGGTCCGCGCATCGATGTGCGGCTCCAGGGCATCATGGGCGTAGGGCAGATCAGGCAGGCTGAACATGGTCGAGCTCCTTTAGCTGGCTGAGGGTGATGGGTGACGGAGACAGATGATTGACGGCGAATGGCAGGCAGCGGTCAGGATTCACACCGCGGCCTTGACCGCGGCGACGATCGGCTCCAGATCAGGCACCTCGCCGACCGCGTTCTGCTGCACGAAGCTCACGCGACCTTCCGGATCGATCACGAAGATCCAGCGCTGGTGAAAGCCCTTGTCCTCCAGGTATACGCCGTAATCGCGGCCCACGGCGCCCTTGGGGTGGAAGTCAGCCAACAGCGGATAGGTGATGCCCAGCTGTCGCGCGAAAGCCGCATGCGCGTGCCGATGGTCCACGGAGATGCCCAGCACCTGCGCTTCCAGCTTCTCCAAGCGGCCCAACACCTCTACCATGCAGGCATGCTCCTCGGAGCAGACCCCGCTGAAGTCCATGGGGTAGAAGGCCAACACCACCGGCTGACCGCGGTAGTCGCTGAGTCGGTGCGGCTTGCCGTCCTGCCCCTGCAACTCGAAGTCGGGGGCACGATCGTTGACGTTCAGCTCGGACATCTTCTGTGGGCTCCATGCCGGGACGGGAAGCGGGCCGCGGGGCCATTCGGTTGCGGCGCTATGGGTCGGGCGCGGCGAATCCCGATCAGACGCTGATTCTACGGAGCGGCCGGAGCGCCTGCCAAACCCAGGCCGGCTCTCAGGCCGGCGCCGCATGGCGTTCAAGGCGCGCCTTGTCGTCGATGAAGGCTCGCTGCCAGAGCTCCAGGATGACCAGGGACATCACCTGCTTGAGCAGCAGGAACTCTCCCGCCGCCATGCGCCCTACGAGCGCCTGCACCGCTTGCGGGTCGAAGAGCCCGCGTTCGGCCACCCGTTGCGGACTGAGGGTGTCGGCGACCATCTCCCGAAGCACGGGATGCTGGTAGTAGACGTCCATGGGCAGGTAGAAGGGGATCTTGGGCCGCTGGGCCACCTCGGCCGGCAGCAGGCGCGCCGCCAGCCGCCGCTCGATGATCTTGTCGCGCGTCAGACCGGCCTTGAGCCGCGGCGGCATGCGAAAGGCCAGTTCGATCAGGCGGTGATCCAGGAAGGGAAGACGGATCTCCAGACCGTGGGCCATGGTGTTCTTGTCCTGGCGGATGATGGCCCAATCCTGCAGCCAATCGTCGTACTGCAGCTTGAGGAGGCGGTCGAGGAAGGCGCCACCACCATCGCGCACCGGCGGGAACCAGGTCTCGGCCGCCAGGTGACGCTGCTCCGACGCGTACACCCCGGCGCGCGCGTCCCGACTCCAGAGCGTGCGCAGGGCGATGGCGTTGGCCGCCAGGTCCCGACTCTCGTAGCGGGCCAGAAAGTCGGCCACCCGTGCGCGGCCCTGGCGCCCCAGGGCGGCGGGAAACATCGAGAAGCGGTCGAGGAGACCCAGAGGCGCATGGCGCAACAGGGGCGCCAGCAATCCGCCCAGGCTGCCCGCCGGAAGGAGGCGGCGCAAGCGCTCCACCGCTGGGATCACCTTGTGGAAGCCGTAGCCGGCGAACATCTCGTCCGCGCCTTCGCCCCCCAGGACCACCTTGAAGTCCCGCCCCGCGGCCTGGGCCAGCTTGTAGAAGGCCAGGATGAGGGCGTCGCCGACAGGACGGTCCATGTGCCAGACCACCTGCGGCAACAGGCTGAAGTCCTCTGCGGCGCAGCGAACTTCGTGATGGGTCGTGCCCAGGAGCGCTGCCGTCCGCGCCGCCTGCGCGGTCTCGTCCTGCGGCGAGCCGAAGCCGATGGAGAAGGTGTGCACCTGTTCCGACAGGCGGCGCATGGCGGCCACGATCAGGCTGGAGTCCACCCCGGCGCTCAGATAGGCGGCCACCGGTACATCGCTGCGCATGGTCAGGCGGATGGCGTCCTCGAAGAGCGACTCCAGCTCCTGCAGCCAGTCCGCGTCCGAACGGCGTTCACCGGACCCGGGCTCCGTCAGTTGGATGTCCCAGTAGCGCTGAATCGTGATGGCCCCGGCCGGATCGCGGTGCAGCCAATGGGCCGCCGGAAGGGTATGGATGCCCTCGAACATCGTCTGTGGCTCCGGCACGTACCGGAGCGTCAGGTAGGGATCGAGAGCCGCCAGATCCATGCGCGCGGGAATCCGTCGGCTGGCCAGAAGCGCTTTCGCCTCCGAGGCGAAGGCCATGGCCGGCTGGGCGCTCTCGCCCGAGGACCACCAATAGAGCGGCTTCTGGCCGCAGCGGTCGCGCGCCAGCCAGAGATCACCGGTCCGGCGGTTGTAGACGGCGAAGGCGAACATGCCGTTGAGCCGCGCCAAGCAGTCGATCCCCCACTCGGCAAAGGCCTCCACCAGCACCTCGGTGTCGCTGCGGGTGCGAAAGACATGCCCCCGCCGCTCCAGATCCTCGCGCAGTTCCAGGTAGTTGTAGATCTCGCCGTTGGTACAGATCACCCAGTCACCGCTCTGGCTGATCATGGGCTGGTCGCCGGTCGCCAGGTCGATGATCGCCAGGCGGCGCATGCCCATCGCCAACCGCTCGTCGACGAAACTACCGTTGCCGTCAGGGCCCCGGTGTACCAGCAACTCGTCCATCCGGTCCAGGAGACCGGTCTCCTGGAAGCCGGCGAAGCCGTAGATGCCGCACATATGGCGTCTCCTCAGGGCCTCAGGACGAGGATGCCCATGGTTGTGGGATCGTCCCATCGGCGGATGGCGCTCGATGAAATCATGGACTCCTGCAAGGGCCGGGGCGCATCATTGTCTGACACGCTGACGGTCAGCCCCAGGGCGAGGCCAGGCGCCGGCGTGAGGCCCAACAGGCTCCAGGGCAGCGCCAGCTCCAGGGCGTATCCGCTGGGCCGGGCCTCCGCCGCAAGCGGCAGCTCAAGGGCGCCGCGCCGCGGTTGGGGGCGCCAGACCCAGGCCTCGGGTCCTGCGCCGCCGACGGTCAGCGCGCCTGGAGAAAGGCCGATATGCCAGTCGTCGGCATCGAAGACGCGGCGGTCCCAATCACCGGACAGATCGGTGTCCAGCTGCAGCTCCAGGCTGTCGCCCAGGTACAGTTGGGCGCCGCGGGCCGGCGCGATGAAGCGGTCGTCGCGAACGGCCACAGCCAGGTAGAGCGCACGATCGTCGTAGGCTCCCCAGGCCGTGGCCGACAGGTCCGCCGCTCCCTGCCAGGCTTCAGCCCCGAAGACCACGGCGGTCACCGCCAGGGGCGTGGCATCGATCAGCGGCGACTGCCAGTCATCCAGGTTGCCGTCGATGCGCGGCGGCGCGGCCAGCGGCAATACCTGCCAGACCGGCGCGCCCGGCCGGGTCGGCAGGTCGGCCGGATAGGCCGTATCGCCGGGAGTCTCGGTGGGCTCCGCCGGCGTGGCCGCCGGCGAGGCCGTGACAGTGGCGGCCGCCTGGCGCAACGCCCAGTTCCTGGAGGTGCCCCAATGCCAGACCCCCCAGCCGGCGCCGCCGACCAGGGTCAGCAGCGCCACGGACAGGAGCAAGGGCATCGCCCGACGCAGCGCCGGACGCCAGCGGCCGCCGGACACCGAATCGGCCACGTTGAGGTCGCGAACCGGGCTGCCGCAGGCGGGGCAGAACCAGGTGGCGCCCCGTATACGGGTCCCGCAGCGTTCACAGCGCAAGGGGCGGCCGGCCTTCCTGAGCCATCAGCGGCCTGCGGCTGCTCAGAGCCCTGGACGGGTCATCGTCGCGGGGTCCAGGTGCCGGTCCAACTCCTCGGCGCTCAGGTCGGTCATCTCTTCGGCTACGTCTCTAAGCCGCCGCCCCTGGGCGTAGGCGGTCTTGGCGATCTTGGCCGCCTTGTCGTAGCCGATGACCGGGTTGAGGGCCGTGACCAGGATGGGGTTGCGCTCTACGAACTCGGCGATGTGGTCGGCGTTGACGGTGAGGCCGGCGATAGCCTTGTCGGCCAGCACCCGCGCTGCGCCGGCCAGGAAGGCGATGGACTCCAGCAGGTTGCGGGCGATGACCGGCAGGGTGACCGACAGCTGGAAGTTGGCCGTCTGGGCGGCCACGGTCACGGCGGTGTCGTTGCCGATGACCTGGGCGCAGACCATGATCACCGCTTCGGGGATGACCGGGTTGATCTTGCCGGGCATGATGCTGGAGCCCGGCTGCAGGGCGGGCAGGGTGATCTCCCCCAGGCCGGCCAAGGGACCGGAGTTCATCCAGCGCAGGTCGCCGGCCACCTTGAGCAGGCTGACCGCGGCGGCCTTCACCAGGCCGCTGACGGCCACGGCCGTGTCCGAGCTGGCCTGGGCCATGAAGTGATCGCCGGCCTCATGGAAGGGGTGACCCGTGAGCGCTGCAAGCCGTGCGGCGACGGCCTTGCCGTAGCCCGCGCGGGTGTTGATGCCGGTGCCCACGGCAGTGCCGCCCAGGGCCAGGCCGCCCAGCTCGTCCAGGGCCCCCGCGATGCGCGAGCGGGCGGCTTCCACCTGCGCCGCCCAGCCGCCGAACTCCTGCCCGATGGTCAAGGGCATGGCATCCATCAGGTGGGTACGGCCGGTCTTGACCACGTCCGCGTCGCGCGCCGCTCGCTCGCGTATGCCGAGCGCGAGGTGATCCAAAGCCGGTAGCAGCTCCTCGACGATGGCCAGATAGGCCGCGACATGAACCACCGTTGGGATCACATCGTTGGAGCTCTGGCCCATGTTGACGTGGTCGTTGGCATGCACGGGGCTCTTGACGCTCTGCGGCTGGCCCAGGATGAGGTTGGCCCGGCTGGCGATGACCTCATTGGCGTTCATGTTGGTGGAGGTGCCGGAGCCGGTCTGGAAGATGTCGATGGGGAACTGCGCGTCATGCGCCCCGTCAGCCACCTCCCTAGAGGCTTGGGCGATGGCCTCGGCCAGGCCCTGGTCCAGATCCCCGAGTTCCTTGTTCACCCCGGCGCAGGCCAGCTTGACCAGGCCCAGGCCGCGGATGAAGCGGCGATCGAAGGTGATGCCCGAGATGGGGAAGTTCTCGACGGCGCGCTGCGTCTGCGCAGCCCAGAGGGCGTGGGCGGGGACCTGGATCTCGCCCAGCGAATCCTGTTCGGTGCGGGTGGCGGTGCTCATGGTGGTTTCGCTATCTCCGTGGCGGCCCCACGGGGCCTCGAATCTTGTCGGCACTTGGGGTCCGGCGACGTGGCGGAAGCACGGTTGCCGGCATGTGACGCTTCCAGCACCGACGGGAGAGGATAGTCGGGGTGCAGCGGGAGAGGAAACCAGGCGGGTCCGACCGGCCCATCAACCCGCCCCCTCCTTGATCTCGGACTGCAAGAAGATCGACGCGCCGGGCATCGGCGCGTTCAAGGGCTCGTGAACCGCTCGGAAGCTGGATTCCAAGGTCGCCGTGTCCAGGGCGTTCCAGAACCATTCCAGCATCCGGTTGCGCAAGGTCTCCAACTCCAGCAGGATCGCGCCGGACCGCTCGGCCGTGATGGGCTCGCCGCCCCCGATCGGCGCGGTACATTCATCGATCACCCGGTACAGGGTCCGCGCAGCGTCATCGATCAGGTTCACCCCCGCGGGTCCGACGATATGGAAGTGATCTCCGCAGGCCTGGAAATGCCGGTCCACCGCCGCTTTCGCCCGCTTCTGGAAGTCACGATAGCGGCGCAGGCTGTCCGCGTCTTGCTGCCGCGTACGGCGGAGCAGGGGCTCGCGAGCCAGATCGCGCGCTATATAGAGCATCCCCGCCATGCCGGGCACGATCTCGTCGTAGGCCCGGATCTCGCGATCGTAGAGCTGGGTGGCCCGCGCCTGCACGATGCGAATGCGCTCCAGGCTGTTGAGCCGGCCCTGGTAGAAGATGCTGATCGCCTGCCCGACCAGGCCGCCGAAGATCGTCGCCCCCGCTACGATGAGGGCGATGCTTCCCTCGTCGCTCATGTTCCCTCCGGATGGTTTCGCGTCGCCGGCAGCAGCGGACGGCTGGGCTGCCGGCCGTCTGAGCCGGAGTCTAAGCCCGCGGCCATTCCCTGTCCAGATGCCGTCCCTGCCGGGGCCCGCTGGCCGCACCCCGCCGGTTGACCCGCCCCCACCCCCCGCTATACTCCGCTGGCCCCCCTTCCGTCCTGCCCCAAGGAGGCATCTGATGCCGCCGCCTCACATTGCCGGTCGGTCCGCGCGACCGCTTGCCCGCACCGTCGTCATCCAGCGGAAGCCGGCGATGGCCGTCGCCATTGCCCTGCTCCTTGGCCTGCTGGCCATCCTGGCCCCTCCCCAGCCTGCGGCCGCCCAGACCGGCCGCCTGGACCTTCTCGGCCAGTATGGCGGCTCGGTGATGGCCGTGGCCGCCGACCACGGCATCGTGCTGGTGGGCATGGGTCCGCGCGTCCTGGTGATGACCGGCTGCGACCCGCTGTACCTGGAGGAACTCAGCCGTAGCGAGGTGCTGCCGGGCCTGGTGCAGGACATCCTCATCGATGGCAGCCATGCATGGGTGGCGGTGAGTCAGGCCGGCATCCTGGAGCTTGATCTCGGCGACCCCGCCCGGCCGGCCATCCTCAGGCGCATCGCCTTGCCCGGCGTCTCCGCCAAGGTGATCCGCCAGGCCAACCTGCTGTACGTGGTGGGCGGCGCGGCAGGCATGTCCATCGTCGATCTCAATGCCGCCGGCGGCGCCAGAGTGGTAGGCCACTTCGCCGAGATCGTGACCGATCTCTCCGTCAGCAACGGCCACGCCTACACCGTCAATCGCAACCTGGTGGCCGTGGATGTCAGCGATCCCAGCAACCCGCGGGGCAAGCGCCTGTTGGAGGACTGGGCGGACGCGGTGGTCTCCGAAGGCCCCATCGTCTACGCCTCGGCCTCGGTGAGCATCGGCGGCATCGAGCGCGCCAGCGCGCTGCACATCCATGACCACAGCAACGTCCGCCGTCCGGTGCTGCTGTCCAGCTTGCCCATCGGCGACCAGGGCATCACCATCAATCTGGTGGGCAAGCGGCTCTACCACCAAGGCATGCGCCAGCTGACCATCATCGATGTCGCCGACCCCTCGCAGCCGCGCATCATCACCCAGATCCCCACCGTGGACACCGTCTGGAAGCTGGCTATCAGCCAGCCCTGGGCCTGGATGGCCAGCGGCACCTTCGGCTTCCAGGTGGCCGACCTGGGGCGCGGAGGGGTGCGCACCGCGCTGCCCACCATCGCCAACGCCCGCCGGGTGGTCACCGAGGCGGAGATCGCGGTGGTGGAAGAGGGCACGACCCTGGGAGGCCCCACCGGGCACATCGAGATCCTCGACATCTCGGCGCCCGCCTGGCCACGCTTCCTGGCGCGCATCGAACACACCGTAGACAAGAGCGGCATGCTGCTCAAGGGTGGCTTCCTGTTCCTGGGGGTTCCCGGCGAGACCCTGAAGGTCTATGACCTGCGCGACCGGCGACGTCCGGCAGAGGTGGCCTCGCTCAAGATGCCCAATGACCCCGTCGGTGGCCGCAAGGCCCCTATCTGGCGGCTGGCCATGGAAGGCGACCTGATGTACATGGCCAACGACGAATGGGTGCGCGTCTTCGACACCAGCAATCCAGCCAATCCGACAGAGGTATCGCGCATCCGCTCCAACGGCGGCGCCACGGACATCGCGGTGGCCGACAAGCGGGCCTACGTCCTCGGACCCTCCACCGGCGTCTTCACCGGCCGGCCCAGCCTGCAGATCTTCGACTTCCTGAAGTTGGACGAACCCCTGGCCTTCGGCACGGTGGGTACCCTCGGCTTCCGCGAAGGCCTTCACGTGCGCGGCACGCGGGTCTACGCCGGCGGCTTGCAGCTCTTCGAGGTGACCAACCCCGACAAGCCGGTGGAAGTCTCGCGGCTGGAGCTCTCCGGCCGCAGCGGCGACAGCGAACTGCTGGCCGGAGCCGATCGCATCCTCCTGGCGCGCAGCGACAATGCCGGTGGCGGCGAGTTGGTGGACGTGGACCTGTCGAACCCCCAGGCCCTGCGCGCCGCCGCCCGCCAGACGCTGACCGACGAGGGGCGCGATGTGGCCGTGAACGGTGGCCTGGCGATCGTGGCCGCCGAGACCTCCGGCATCGTCCTCTTCCAGGTGGGCCCGGATCTGCCCCGGCCGCCCACGGCTACGCCGCCGCCCACACCGCATGCGCCGCTGCCATTTGCGGTGCATCTGCCGGTGCTGGGCCGGGGAGGGATTGGGAAATGTCCGTGACAGGTGGGTGGGTGCACGCGTCGGGGCACGGCATGCCGTGCTCGTACGCGTGCACGTCCGATCGCCATGGCCTGGACCGCGCCCGTCAATCCGCCTGATCCGCCCCCAACGCCGCCTGCGCCGCCGCCACCCGCGCGACCGGCAGGCGTCGCGGCGAGCAGCTGACGTAGTCCAGGCCGACCCCGTGGGCGAAGACGATGCTGGCCGGATCGCCGCCATGCTCGCCGCAGATGCCCACCTTCAGGTCCGGCCGCGTGCTGCGGCCGCGGCTGGTGCCGATGTCGAGCAGCTGCCCTACGCCATCGATGTCCAGGGTCTGGAAGGGATCCTGCTGCAGGATGCCCTGGTCGATGTAGGTCTGCAGGAAGCCGCCGGCATCGTCCCGCGACAGGCCCATCGTCGTCTGGGTCAGGTCATTGGTGCCGAAGCTGAAGAACTCCGCGTGCTGGGCGATGGCGGCGGCGCAGAGCGCGGCGCGCGGCAGCTCGATCATCGTGCCCACCAGGTAGGGTACGCGGAGACCCTGCTCGGCGAAGACCGTCTCCGCCTCCGCGTCCACCAGCTCGCGCTGCCGCCGCAGCTCCTCCGGATGGCCCACCAGGGGGATCATGATCTCCGGATGGACCGCGATGCCCTCCTGCTGCACCTCGCAGGCCGCTTCAAGGATGGCCCGCGCCTGCATGGCGGTGATCTCAGGGTAGATGATGCCCAGGCGGCAGCCGCGTAGGCCCAGCATGGGGTTGGACTCGCCCAAGGCGGCGATGCGCCGGCCCAGGTCCTCCGCGCTCATTCCCAGGCTGGGCGCCAGGGCGGCAATGGCCTCGTCCTCATGGGGCAGGAACTCGTGCAAGGGCGGATCCAGGGTTCGGATGGTCACCGGCCGTCCGGCCATGGCGCGGAAGATGCCGGCGAAGTCGGAACGCTGCATCGCCAGGATCGGGGCCAGCGACTTGCGGCGCCCCTCGGCATCCGGAGCCACGATCATCCGCCGCATGGCGTCGATGCGGTCGTCCTGGAAGAACATGTGCTCCGTGCGGGTCAGGCCGATGCCCTCGGCGCCCAGGGCGACTGCCTCCAGACTCTGCTCCGGGGTGTCGGCGTTGGCCCGGACGCCCAGGCGTCGATGCGCGTCGGCCCAGGCGAGCACCCGTTGGTAGCGTGCGGCGATGCTGCCGGGCTCGGCCACGCCGCGCCCGCCGATCAGCGTCTCCACGACCTCCGAGGGCCGCGGTACCATCTCGCCCACGAACACCCGGCCGGTGGCTCCGTCCAGGCTGAGCCAGTCACCCTCGGCCAGTTCGCGGCCCGCGGCGGTCAGCCGGGCCGATTCATAATCGACGGACAGTGCCGCGCAGCCTACCACGCAGGGCTTGCCGCGCTGGCGGGCCACCAGGGCGGCGTGGCTGGTCATGCCGCCGCGGCTGGTGAGGATGCCGCGCGCCACCTCCATGCCCCCTACATCCTCCGGCGAGGTCTCCACGCGCACGAGGATGACCGGCTCCCCACGGGCGGCCCAGGCTTTGGCGTCATCGGCATGAAACACCACGCGCCCGGTGGCTGCACCCGGACCGGCCGGGAGGCCGGTGGCCAGGAGGCGCCCTTCAGCCTCGGCCATCCGCAGTTCGGCTACGTCGAAGACGGGGGCCAGGAGATGTTCCATGGCCTCGGCCTCGATGCGCCGCAAGGCCGCCCTGTCGTCGATCAAGCCTTCATCCACCATGTCCGTAGCGATGCGGATGGCCGCCAGTCCCGTGCGCTTGCCGGCGCGGGTCTGCAGCATCCACAGCTTGCCCCGCTCCACGGTGAACTCCAGATCCTGCATGTCGTGAAAGTGGCGCTCCAGGCGCGCCGCCAGGTCTACGAACTGGCCGTAGGTGTCCGGCATGGTCTCTTCCAAGGAGATCCCCGGCCGCTCGGCGACCTTGCTGATGGGCTGCGGGGTGCGGGTACCGGCCACCACGTCCTCGCCTTGGGCATCGGGCAGGAACTCGCCAAAGAGGCGCCGCTCGCCGCTGGCCGGGTCGCGGGTGAAGGCCACGCCGGTGGCGCAATCAGCGCCGAGGTTGCCGAAGACCATTGCCTGCACATTGACCGCCGTGCCCCAGTCGGCCGGGATATGGTACATACGGCGGTATTCCAGCGCCCGCGGGTTGTTCCAACTGCGAAACACCGCACCGATGGCTCCCCACAACTGCGCACGGGGATCTTCAGGAAACGCCGCTCCCGTGCGCCGGCGGACCAGGTCCAGGTAGGCGAGGCATAGCGTCTCCAGGTCCGCGGCCTCCAGTTCGGTGTCCAGGCTGACGCCGCGGCGGGCCTTGGCTTCCTCCAGCAGCAGCTCAAAGGGGTCCTGCTCGCGTTTGGAAGCGGCCTTGAGCTCCAGCACCACGTCGGCATACATGGCGATGAAACGGCGGTAGGCGTCGAAGGCGAAGCGGCGGTTGCCGGAAGATCTCGCCAGACCTTCCACGGTCTCGCTGTTCAGGCCGAGGTTCAGGACGGTGTCCATCATGCCGGGCATCGAGGCCCGGGCACCCGAACGGACGGAGAAGAGCAGCGGGTCGGCAGCGGCGCCAAAGCACCGGCCCACCTGGCCCTCCACCACCGCGATGCCGGCCTCGACGGCTTCGTCGAGCCCAGCGGGATACTGCCCGCCCTGTCGCTCGAAATGGCTGCAGACCGCAGTGCTTATGGTGAAGCCCGGCGGCACCGGCAACCCCAACCGCGCCATCTCCGCCAGCCCCGCGCCCTTGCCGCCCAACAGGGCCTTGTCGGCCCCGCCGCCATCTGCCGTCCCACCGCCGAAGCGAAACACCAAACGCTGACTCATGGTATCGGTCCCTGCTCCGTGACACCGACCGGACGCCGGCCTCCGCGTGCAGGCCGGAGCATATCGGCCGGAGCGGACGGGGTCAAGGATCGCGTTCTGGGAAGGCGGGATCGGACCGGCGAGCCGGACTGATACCCCTGCCCTACCGCTCAAGCAGCGGCAGCCACAGGCGACCGACGGTGGGTTTCGTTGCCTCCGCGGTCGCGCTGGGTGGAGGCACCGTGGGCAGGGCGGGTGTCGCGGTGGGTTCGACGTTCACAACATCAACCGCAAACCGCACCGCCTTGGCCGTCCATGGCACCGCGTTGTCATGCACCGTCACTGTCAGCTGGTAGCTCCTGGCACGATCGAAGTCCAGGTCGACCGCCCGCAGCTTGCCGCTCACGCGGTCCATTGCGAATGCGCCGTCTACGTTGCCCGCTGAGATCTCATACAGGAAGATCGTGCCCGGATCGGGATCCTGGGCGCTGAAGGTGAAGAGGGGCTTGTCTGGGTCGACATCCTCATTCACTGTCAAGGTGCCCGGATCGCTGAGACCGGTCACCGGCCGGCTGTCGGTCCACACCGGCAGGCCCTTCACCTGGTCGAGCACCGCCGCCGAGATCCCGAAGTCGCCCTTGCCCAGGCCATAGCGAGCGAAGTACGCGCCCAGGTTGCGCCCCGCTTCCAGGCTGAAGGCCAGGAAGAAGCGATTGCGCTTGAAGTTGGGATCGGCGGCGTCGAGCGCACCCAGTTCCTGGTCCGATCCCGGCCGGTCCACGCTGCGGTAGATGCGCCCCAGGGCGCGGCCGTAGAGGTCCCAGCCGAAGGCTTCCGCCAGGTTGAAGTAGAAGTCGTAGGCCATGGCCGAGCCGCAGGCCTTGTCCCAGGTCTGCTGGGCCGCCGGCAGGGCGGCGAAGGCCGCGCGCGCGGCCAGGCGGCTGTCGGCGTCCAGGGTGCCGTGGATGTCGTTGTCGTTGGGGAAGCGGTGGTGGACCAGGTTCATCAGGATGCCCGGCACCAGGTTGACGTCTACCTCCGCATGGGTGGCGATGGTGTAGGCGCCGTCGAAGTCGTCCTGGTAGCTGTGGCCCAACTCGTGGTAGTAACCCCAGTCACCCTGGCGGACCACGTCGTCCACCAACACGGCGCTGTCGCCGTATTCCATCATGAAGGGGTACCCGGCATGACCGTAGCCCACCGAGATCTGCGCGTCCGTGATCGCCGCCTCGCCGCGCCGCCTGCCCTGGGTGTAGCCCATGGTGCGGTCGGCCAACTCGACAGCGGTCTGCCAATGCCGGGCCACCGCGGCAGCATCGGTCAGGCCCTGCAGAGCCCGCCTGGAGACATAGACGCTCATGAGCGGACTCTCGATGTAGCCCCAGGCTCCGGGCAGGGCCTTCAGGCGGTCCCAATCGGCCGCATCGTCCTTCCCCAGGCTGAAATGGGGCGCCGCCACGGCGCCGTCGATGTTGACCGCGATGCGCCCCAGGGCGGCGCCGGGCGGCACGATGATGCTGACCAGTCCGCCGAAGGGGTTGGCCGTGACGGTCCGCGGCGCGCTCAGTGGATCGCGGCGCATGATGTCCGGGAATCGCCGCCAGACATCGTGATGCCAGTTGGCGTCCACGTGGATGCCGATCTCCACCGCGAGGCCCTTGCCCGCTGCTTCCGGCGGGACGGTCACGATCACCGACCGGCCCGGGAGGGCGTAGAGCCCGGTGTTCACCCGCGTTCCTGCCCCCCCATGGTTCATCAGGCGATCCGCGGAGGCGCTGGCGTCCACCTGGACCAGCCCCTCCAGCGTCTCGCCGGCCAACGGCAGGCCGGGCCAGTCTGCGGCCGAAGGATGGGCCGCACGCTCCTCAGGCGGCGCGGCCTGCCAGTGGTTGAACTGGTAGCGGGCCAGCATGGCTTCCACGGGCTTGTCGGCGCGGTTCAGGGGCATGGAGGGACCGACCTGAATGGGGCCGTAGGCCGCCGACAGCACGGCCAGACGCTCGTTCAGGCCGCTGAGGTCGCCCCGTACGCCCAGCACCTGCAGGATGGTCTCGGCGCAAGTTCGCTTGTCCTCCAAACTGAGCGCTCGGCGCCCGGCATGGTCGTCGATGAGGGCCTCGATGGCCAGGAGGGCCGAGCGGTAGGGCGACGGTGTGTCGCTGAGCGCCCGAAGCTGTCCGCAGGTGGCGTACTCCCCGGTAAAGGCCAGGCCGTAGGGATCCAGCCAATCCTGGGCCAGCCGGAAGTTTGCCGCCGACAAGGCCCAGGGCGTCGCGGTCA
>Ga0073904_10001874_pt1 | contig 15834 bp, 12 predicted proteins | sample KloWWTrecipitate_FD_66668 | JGI IMG/M metagenome (GOLD analysis project Ga0073904, IMG submission 66668) | Active sludge microbial communities from Klosterneuburg, Austria, studying microevolution and ecology of nitrifiers - Klosterneuburg... | ecosystem: Engineered > WWTP > Aerobic digester >...
CATTGAAGAGGAACGCAACGCTGTGCAGGTGGCAGTTGACTCTGTGCGCCGCGGCATTCGTGAGGCGGTTCTAAAACGCGCTGAACTGATCGATAGTGTCAAGGAACTCGCGTCCGGGGCGTCAAAGCCGGTGACGCAGGCATCAACAGCGGCTCCGTAAGCATCGTTCGATAAATATCTGGCGATTTTGCGGCCGCAGAACAGGCTGGAAGCCTGTCCTACTTATACTTCACGCGGTCAGAAATGATGCGGTGGATTTTCTTGCGATTGTCCCCTCTCCCCTCGCAATTGATTTTCCAGCTTTACACGTTTTCCGCGGGGGGAGAGGGCTAGGGTGAGGGGGAAGAATCAACTGTTTTCTGGTTCATCATACGAACTCCAGGTCAGCCCCCTCATCCGGCCTGTCGGCCACCTTCTCCCCCTTGCCAGGGGGAGAAGGGACATGGAAAACGCTGCCTTTGAAAGTACCTCAGTCTGGACCGCGTGAAGTGTATTTTTCGCTCGATCTCAAGCGAACTTGACCTGGAGCACGCCGCTTCGCGGTTCGCGTACCATCATGCGTGTTGCTGTCCAGAAGGTCTTCAGCGTCCTCTTCGAGCCTGCGAGTTTCTTCCTCGATCTCGTCGCTCTGGACAAGTACCGAAAACGTGAATGTGGACCCAGGCCCGGCGTTATTCTGAGCCAGGATTTTGCCCCGCTGACGCTCAATCACGTCGCGACAAATGGCCAGGCCGATTCCGAAACCAGATGACTTGGTGGTAAAGAATCGTTGAAAGACCTGTTCCGAGTCTCCTGCCGGCAGCCCCGGTCCGTTGTCGCAGACAGAAATCAAAACGAACTTCGGCGTTGAATGCCTTCGCAGTTGAATTCGGATTTCAGGTTCGAGTGTTTGAGCGTTCGTACAGGCTTCGATCGCGTTCACCAAAAGATTGATCAGAACATAGGTCGTCTGAACGCGATCCACATGAACCTCAAACGGACGGATCTGATCAAGTAACCCTTCCGGATCATCGATCGAGATTCTCACGACTCCACTGTCCGGGAACGGCTGCACCATCCTGGATGCGTGTTCAATCATTCGTCTCAGGTCCGTCGCGCACGGTCGCGCCTGACGATTTTGCAGAAAGTCTCGCAGGCTGATGATCACATCGCGAGCAAGATCCACACTGGCCTCAATGCGGATAACTCCTTCGATCGTTTTCGCCATGTCCGCGTCCGGGTTCCGGAGCCGACGCTTGAGTGTGAAAGCCTGAGCGGAGATCACCTGCAGCGGCTGCGTCAACTGGTGAGCATATTCAGATGAGATGTTCCCGAGCACACTCAGTCTTGAGGCTCGGTCCAGCTGTTCACGCAGCAGATTCAATTCATCGACAGCGGCGCGTTCCACATCATTGTTGGTGAGATACAGCGTACAGACGCTGGCCGACGAGGTTCCGCCCGGCTCGATTCTTGTCGAAAAAGAACACGTTTTTCCCTGGCGCTGCAGAATCATTAAATCGCAGGTGCGCGCCTGATCGGATTCAATCGCATCCTCAATTGTTTGCCGAAGGGGTTCGTATGAATTCCTGGGAACGATGTCCTGCAGACGCAGGCCGCTGATCGCGGGAAGATTTGATTCACCGAATGGCACGACATCAACAATTTCCAGGGCAGAATTCAGAACCATCGCAAAGTCGCACGCGCCGTTGGCCACATTTCGCCACTGACGATGGTTTCGCTTTCGCCTGGACTCACGACGCGCCGCACTGTAGCTGCCTACGAATACGCGCCCTGCCAGTTGAAGCAACTGATGGCACACCGCGTCCAGATGTTCCGCACCATGATCGTGCCCGACTGCGATGACCGCGCGCAACTTTTCCCCGATGCGGATCGGAATCATTTCATAGGCCGAGCACTGCAGATCTCGCAGAATTCCTGAAACCAGCCGACTGCAGGAATCAGATCGTTCATTCACCCCGCAATAGACAGCAGTGCCCGCCGGCAGCAACACCGCCGCCTGTTCGCCGAACAGCGTCAGTGCAACTCGCTGTAACTGCGATGCGATCGAAGGCATGCCCGATCGAGACCAGTCACTGAAGAGAGAAATTGGCAGAACTTTTCCGGTCTTGCGCTGAGACAAATAGAGATGGACGTGATCCAGATCACAGCGCCTGCCAATTCCCTTCAGTATTTTCTCCGCGAGCAATCGATGGGCTCCCGGCTTCAGGCCCTGCAATTCGTCAGCCAGACGCGACGTGAAACGGATCAGAGAATCACGCTTCGCTGGTTGCACGGACATGAAATGAAATCCTTCGACCTGTTCAATGTGCTTCGCTCGCAGGACTTCATGACTAGTCGTCGTTAAATCGCATCAGCAGGTACAGGATATGCCGGAACAGCTGCGCCATCGAGCCAAAGATCATCAGTGCGCCAGCGACGTGCGCCGTGGTTGGCAGGTGATGCATGATGAGCGATGTCTCATACAAAATGTAGCCGCACATCAGGGCGACGATGGCTCCTGAGATCAGCGTTCCCATACCAAATTCGCCAAACACTCCGAACATCGAGATGATTCCGACGCCAAGGATTGCCAGACCGCCGACAAACAGAAAATTTCGCAGGAAGGAAAAATCGGACTTCGAAAAGACTACAAAGAGCGTCAGCCCGCCAGTGATCAACAATGTCAAAAACGCAGCCTGTCCGATAAGGTCTGGATTGATGCGCAGCGAAAACCAGATCGCGGGGACGACAAACACTGATTCGGCCACGGTAAACAATCCGAGGCCAAGATACTGCGCCGCCGGAGACGCGCCGCTGAAAGCAAGACTTTGGGCGAACCATGTGACGGCCATGAACCCCAACAACGCAATCCACCAGGTGCGCTGACCAAACAGCATCATGATCGAATCAGCCATCGGCGTGGAGAAGAACAGAAACTCCAATCCGACCAGCAGCAAAATCGCGCCAAAGACATGCAGATACACTTTGCGCAGGAATCCCAGCCGCTCATCGAGTGCGGCATCCGCAGCAAACGTATCGCCACTTACAGCATAGGGGTTGTTGTGCTGACTCATGTTGAACCCATTCAAAAACGTCTTCCGAAGTAATTAGACCGCGTAGCATCTTATTTCCGTGACCGCTGAATGCCAACCGGAGACTCTGAAGCATTGCTGGTTTTAACGCGAATGAGCCGACATTACGCCCTTTCAACCGGAAACGGCATTACTTCCTGAATATCACGACACTCCGTGGCAACCATCACCAGTCGATCAAACCCCAGCGCCACTCCGGAACACCGTGGCAGACCCGACCGCATGGCGTTCGCCAGTCGTTTTGCCCCCGGCAACTCCTCGGAGATGTCACCGGTCCGGCACCGCTTATCGATTGCTTCCCGGTGCTCAAGTTCAACTGCGTCCGTCAGTTCCTGATAGCCGTTGCACAATTCCAGGCCCTGCACGTAAAGCTCGAAGCGGCGAGCGACAGGAGGTCGAGTGTCGGATACAACGGCAAGCGCCGCTTGAGAAGGTGGATAATCGCAAAGAAACTCAGGCCAAATCTCACCATTGGGCACTTCGCCTCCCAGTTGAGGTTCGATAGCGATCGCCAGCATGACATTGAGAATATCATCGACACGGTCATGGAGCAGACCCGGGGGCAACGCGATTTGAGTATTGTGGGCGGCATCCAGCAGTTGCTGTGTCGTGCAGCCAAAGAGATCAATGTCAAAGGCCTGTTGAAATGCGGCCGCGTAGGTGCTCCTTCGGAATGCCGATTTCTTCCATTGATCGGCGACATTATGCCCAGTCACTTTGGCGGCGGCGGCGAGGGCTGTCCGGACGATGGCTTCTGTCATATCAACTTGTTGAAGCCAGTCGGTATCAACTCCGTACCATTCCAGCATCGTGAATTCAGGATTGTGGCGCGACCCTCGCTCGCCATTGCGAAAAACGCGGCTGAACTGAAATATGGAACCAACATCTGCCGCCAGCAGTCGCTTCATGTGAGCTTCCGGGGACGTTTGCAGGAACCACCTTTCTCCCTTCACCTGGACTTCAAAGGGTTCCAGCCACGCATCAAGAACAACATCGCGCGACAGGCATGGCGTTTCGACTTCAAGGTAACGACGGTCCTGAAAGAACTGACGAATGGCCTTGAGCATTTCAGCTCGAACCAGCAGTATTTGCGTCGAGCAGGAAGGTCTCCAGGCATCGAGATCGGCCGTCACCGAGGTCGCTCCGACGACGCCTGAGTCCCCAGTATCGAGCGGACTGCGGAAGCCAGCCGACGGATACCTTCCTCGATTCCGGCGACACTCTGCACTCCAAAACTCAATCGCATCTCACAGCGAGGACGGTCGGGCCACTCGGCGGGATAACTTAACTCACCGGGCACGTACATGACTTTATCCACGTGCGCCGCTCGTTGAAACAACGGACTGTCGAATCCAGTCTCGATCCTGTCTGGCAACCGCATCCAGACATACATTCCGCCCAGCGGCTTGACCCACGTCGCTTCTGTCAGTCCGGCAAACTCACGCTCGACAGCGGCGACCATCGCATCCCGTTTGCGACGATAGCTTTCGCAGACCGTCGAAACGTGTTCGAGGTACTGTCCGGTTCGAATTGTTTGCGCAACAATATGCTGATTGAGATGCGCCGAGCCAAAATCTTCGTTACCCTTCAGGTCCGTGACGGCCTTCACCAGACGTTGTGGCAGCACACCCATTCCGACGCGAATTCCGGGAGAAAAACTCTTCGAGAATGTCTGGGCCAGAATCACAGTTTCGTGCGTTGTATCGAACGACCAAATGCTGGGAATTGGATCACCGTCGAATCGCAGTTCACGATACGCACAGTCTTCGAGCAGGAAAACGCCCCCGTTAGGCGAATATCGCTGAACAATCTTTAGCAGTTCCGGACGCCGCTCGGCCGAGACGCTCACGCCGGAGGGGTTGTCAAAATCACTGACGACATAAACCAGTTTGACACGATCCAACTGGCCCCGCGACTGAATGTTTTCGAAGGCGGCGGCGAGCGAATCGGGACACATACCATCGGCGTCTGCAACCACCGGGATAATTTCCGCGCCAGCAGCCTCCAGCACACCGATGTACACGAAATATGTCGGAGCGGCGACGAGGCAGATATCCCCCGGATTGAATAATGTCTGAGTCACCAGAGACAGCAATTGCTGCGAGCCGGTCGTGAGCATCAGCTGTGACAGCGGAAGATCACCCAATTGATCGGAATGCTGTTCGAGTCTCGCGAGATTTGAACGAAACACACGCCGGAGATTCTCCGGGCCGGGCGTGATTCCGTACTGCAGCAGCTTGCGTCCGGAATCCTTGTCCGCCAGCAGTTCTGTGACGGCGTTCCGTACAATCTCCACGGGCAGAGAATCTTCATCGACCAAGCCAGCAGCTAATGAAATGCAATCGGCGTTTTCCACGGCCTGCTGCATCAGAAAACCAATGGCCTGAGCCGCCGAACGCCGTGCCTGATCGCTCAGTCGTAATTCTAAATCCATTGGAGCATCTATTCTCGGGGGCGAGACAGCAATTCCTGAAACTCAAGAGCGAACACTTCATCGTTCGAGAGACAGCGGTTGTTCATCGCCAAGATCTTTCGAATACGACCAACCGTCAGTTTTGCCGGGCCCGTCAGTCGCAGCACAAGGTCATCGGGATTGAATTGCTCCAGGTCGCGAATCGAATGAATCCCAAGGAATATAAATGCTTCGCGGGCCTGCATGTCGTTTTGAAACACAACATCCAGTGGAGCGTCGATGGGGATTCGGGAACGGCCAAGTTTTCGAACGGGCTTGTCGTCATGGACTCCTGACGAAATGGTGGCCTTCCGAACACCTTTCTTTCTTTGGGTCGGTTCCGGTTCCGGCTCGGGGGTGGGGACGGGCGTTGCCTTGCGAGATACCACAACCTTCTTCGCTGCCGGCTTCTTTTTAGCCACGTTGCGGGCGGGCTTTGTCGTTTTCTTCGCTGCCCGAGAGGCTGATTTCGCTGGCTTTGCAGGCTTCACCGCCTTCTTGACCACCTTTTTCTTTGCCATCGATCTCCATCCTCTTTATTTTCAATGACCACAAACAGCCGTCAAAAATCGTCCATGTCCCCTGGAATTCGGGTCGATCGGACACGATTTTTTGTTCTTCGGGCTGCATGATAACGGCTAAGAGTGCTCAGTTACCTTAGCAGACCCGGCTGTTCCTCAAAAAAGACGCGAAGGATGTCCTGTTCGTCCTGTGTCAGCAAGCCCTGGGACTCCAGCATGATCGTTTTGGACGCCGTCCAGCGTCCAACGATGGCAAGCAGGTCATCGGTCGATCCCTTAGTCTCCCGCCCGTGGATTCCGCAAGGCGGGATTCCGCGATCACTCAAATGCTCCGAAAGCCCCTCCAACTGGCTGGAAGTAGATTCGTCCATCGCCAATTGTAAGGCACGCACCTTTGAGATGACCCAATGGTCAGCACCTGTGTTCAATTGGACGGGCCCGCGCCAGACACTTGCCAGCGTTATCTGGCTTTCCTGCCCAGCCATTCTTGCCAGAGATTCCAGGGCAGCGTTTACCACACAGGTATTAAGTCGTGTCATCCGGGATTCGCCACGATTCAGGTGATCCCATGTGTCCAGCAGGCATTCCAGCTGAATCTGTGGAGCCGCCCCTTGCAGGACCGGATAAACGTCCAGAAACCCGCTTCCCCTTTTCGAGGAGTGCTGCTGCTCCAGAGTTTCACGGAGCATGCAATCCAGCGTGTGTACAAACGCGGCGCGAAACGCTGCATAGAGCATTTCATCGGTCAAGAACATAGCGGTGTCCTGGCAGGTAGAATCGAGTGTGAAGGAGATAAGATCCGCAGCCATGTCTGGCGCGAGTCACATCCTGACACAAAAGCGTGCTGACTCAAGACGTAATTGATCGATCCGTCCGCTAAGTGATGTTGTCGTATCGCAACCAACCGGTTCAACTTGCCCTGCACATCGCGTTTTTCGCCAATCATCCCTCGCTTGACGCTTCGGGTTGCGATTAAATCGACAGGCCGCAAACCCGGCGAGCGGAGCGGCGCTAGCCCTCCGAGTCAAATGCGGGCAACTCGGTGGGCTGACACCCACCGCTCGCCAAGTTATGCCCCAGAACTTACGCATGGGTGCTTGCGTTTAGTGCGGGTCTATGAAAGCGATTCCGGAGCCGACAAGTGATAATTGCTAAAACTCGGCACCCGTCAGTCGTTCGTAGGCTTCGATGTATCGATCCGCAGTGCGTTGTACCACCTCTTCTGGAAGTAGAGGTGGAGGACTGTTCTTGTCCCAACCGGACGCTTCCAGCCAGTCGCGGACGAATTGCTTGTCGAAAGACGCCTGCCCGCGTCCGGCTTCGTATTGATCTGCTGGCCAGAACCGGGAACTGTCCGGCGTCATCACTTCGTCGATCAGCAGGATGTCGTCGCCCTTAAGTCCAAATTCAAACTTCGTATCGGCAATGATGATCCCTTTTGTATCGGCATGAGCGCAGCCTTCCGCATAGACCTGCAGACTGATTTTGCGGAGACTGGCGGCGAGTTCCGTACCAATCACTGAGCACATTTTTTCAAAGCTGATGTTCTCATCATGGCCGGATTCTGCCTTGCTGGCCGGTGTGAAAATCGGCTCTGGCAGCCTGCTGCTTTCTTTCAGTCCGGCTGGCAATCTGATCCCGCACACGGTGCCGGACTGGCGGTATTCTTTCCAGCCTGAACCGGCCAGATAGCCCCGCACGACGCATTCCACCGGGATAACTGAGGTCTTTTTCACGACCATGCTGCGTCCGAGCAACGACTGGATGTCTGTTTCCGGCGGCAAGGGAAGTGATGTCACATCGCTGGAAATAAAATGATGTGGTACGGAAAGACGGCCAAACCAGAACAGACTCATCCGTGTGAGGACTTCGCCCTTGCGAGGAATGCCATTCGGCAATATGTAGTCAAAAGCACTGATACGGTCGGACGCGACAAACAGCAGCCGATCTCCGAAGTCGTAAACATCCCGCACTTTTCCGCGTCGGACAGCGATTCCCGGCAACGAACTTTGGAGTAAAACGGCTGACATGCACCACCATCTGCTCAAAAATACTTTGAAATCACGTCGTCAAAGATCAAGGTAACGATCACCCACACAAGGATCGTTCGAGAAATATACTCCACGCGGCTTGGAATGCGGCTGTCAATTCTCGTTCCAGGGCTCCAGCCCTGGAACGCACTGCACTGGAGGCTCCTGCCTCCAGTGACAATCTCGCGAGGCAGGAGCCTCGGAACAAGGACATCAATCCGCACCGCGTGAAGTATAACTGGCGATTGAGGGGTCGTAGGACAGGCTTCCAGCCTGTCTGTTTGCAGAAAACAGGCTGGAAGCCTGTCCTACTTATTTCTCAAGCGATCCTTAGGCCACCCGGAAGCCAGAGCAGGGTGAACGATCCAGAATTCCTGAAAGTCTTTGCCCACGCCGCCACTTTACAATGGCCGAACCGTTTGAACAATCCACCAGACTCTGCCTAGACTGCGGTCTATTCGTGTTTAAGTCTTGAATGGATCACGAATGCTGTCATTGGAACTGACGTACTGGACGTGCGTTGCCGGGGAGATTCATGGGGGTAATTCAATTTCATGTCGAACGCCCTGACCTTTTGTCGGGTGCATCAGAGCTGTCGTTGATCGACTTTCTGATGTACGATGGCCGCGTCATTCCTGCGCGGTCACAGTTAAGTAACGGCCTTTTGGTGTGCGAGCGAAAGGCGTCCGAAAGCGGACAGATGCGATTGCTGTGGCCTCGGTTTGATGGTCGCCGACAGGTTGTGCATACAACCAGCCTGCGTGAACAGAGTTCGCCGTATTCGCTGGAACTGGAACTTGCCCGCGGTCAGTTATCGCGGCTGCGCAATCAATTCTATGCCTGGTCGGGCGCAGGCCTGCAGTCGTCGTCAAAACTGAATTCACTGATCCAGGACTCGCATCGCGCCTTTCGGACGGCAGTGCTGCGAACCGAAACCCCGGAAACTGCTGTCGCGGCGGCGATCCTCTCGATCGACACATCATCCCGCGCGACGGACCTGATGTGTCAGCATTATGTGGAACAGCGTTTGACTTATCGTCGCAGTCGTGCCGCGCGACTCCCGGTGTTCCTGGGATGCCGTCTGGACGAGATTCCGGCGAATCCCGATGCGTTTTGTCGCGTCTTCAACGCCGTGCAGGTTGATACGTCCTGGATTAAGCTCGAACACAACGATGGCGAGTATCAATGGGAACAGCTCGATGGACTTGTCGATTGGGCTCAAGAGCGCCGCCTGTTCGTGTTGGGAGGGCCGTTGCTGGATTTGTCAGAAGACCACCTTCCGCAATGGCTCAAAGCGTGGTCCGGCGACATGGTGAATCTGCAGAGTTTCACCGCAGACTTCGTGGAAACTGTCGTCGGCCGCTACGTGGGGAGGATTCGACACTGGGAGGTTGTTTCCGGTGCCAATCGAGGCGGCGTCGCACAGCTGGATGAAGAGCAACGTATGAACCTTGTCGCGCGTGCGATCGAAGCGGCGCGACAGGTCGATGAACATACTCACATCAGCCTCCGTGTGATTCAGCCGTGGGGGGAGTACCTCAGCGAATCGAAAAATCGGCTCTCACCGATCCAATTCGTCGATACGCTTCGCCGCTGTGGTGTCAGGTTTGCTCAAATCAATCTGGATCTGCGGGTCGGCGATTATCCGACGGCGACGCTCTTGCGAGACTGCCTGAGTCTGTCACATTTGATCGATCAATGGACGTTATTGCAGGTGCCGATCAACGTCATGATCACGGTGCCTGCCGCGCCGCCGGGTAAAGAAAGCACATTTGAAGACGTTCAGGTCAAATGGCTGGACGAGACCGTGCGGATGTGCCTGGCCAAAGAACGTGTTGTTGGTATCTACTATTCAAACTGGAATCAACACGGTCCATCGTTTCCGCAAACGTCGCTGACAGACCCCGACGGTTCACCACGCGGAACCCTGGATCTGCTGCAGTCAATTTCGAACGAGTATTGGGGATAAAGGAATATCCGTGTCCGGTAATCTGGTGACGATTGGTGATTACAAGGTCGGTGATGGACAGCCACTGCTCTTCATTCTGGGCCCGTGCGTGATGGAATCGGAAGCTCTTGTCCTGGCGATTGCCGATCGGCTGGCCGAACTCCGCGATCGACTCAAACTGCAGATTGCCTTCAAATCCAGTTTCGATAAGGCCAATCGTACCAGTGTTGATAGTTATCGCGGTCCGGGCCTCGACGAAGGATTGCGGATCCTGGATCTGGTCCGTCAGAGAACTGGCCTTCCCACAACAACCGATATCCACGAGGCGGCTCAGGCGGCTCCGTGTGCCGAAGTGTGTTCCATCCTGCAAATTCCCGCGTTTCTCGCCCGCCAGACCGACTTGCTGATCGCTGCTGCTGACGCCGCCGTCGCCAGAAATATTTGTGTGAATGTCAAAAAACCACAGTTTGTCGCCCCCGAAGACACGATTCACGCCGTAAACAAATGTCGGGCGCGTGGATTGAAAAACGTCATGCTTTCCGAACGCGGCTCAACTTTCGGATACGGTCGACTGGTCAATGACTTTCGTTGTGTACCCATCATGAAATCCTTTGGCGTGCCTGTTGTCTACGATGCGACTCACAGCGTGCAGCTTCCTGGCGGCTCGACAACGGGCGGACAGCGTGAAATGGTGCCGCCCCTCTCGCGCGCCGCAGTGGCGGTCGGCTGTGACGCAGTGTTTATGGAAACACATCCGGATCCTGACAAGGCAAAAAGTGATGGTCCGAACATGGTCGTGCTGGACCAGCTCGAAACTCTGTTAAGACAGCTGACGGTGCTGCGAGAGACCGTATTATCATTTGACCTCTAACGATCAAAGATTCGGTCGGCAGCAAATCCGGGTTCCACGGCTTAACTCAAAACTCTGAATACAAGTGTCTTTACCAATGGCGTTGTTCGGTAGCATCGTTAAACGAAAATCTGACTGCCGCGTATACTGTCTGCTTGCGCTGTCGCTGATTTGTGCGGCTTCGGTTGGCTGTGATGGCGCGTCGGACAATTCTGCGATCGACGCCCGTGCCAAAGCGAATGAGAATGTCGCGGATGAATGCCGACGGAAACTAAACTCGGCCATTGGCAGACTTCAGCCGGAATCAATGGCGACCCAAACGCGCAAAGAGGCCATTGCGGGCAGCTTGAATTCCTGGATGTCGGCGTGCGTTCCGGAAAACGACCGCAAGCTGGCAATCAGTGATGCGGATAGCGCGTTGCTGTCGCCTGGCGTGTTGCGTGCCGCCAATTTGGGACGGTTCACGGAAAGCGATACCAATTACATTCGCGACTGCCTGCTTCTAAGCAAGCTCACGGAATCTCTTTGGAAACAGGCGGACGCGGACAGCGGCGCTCAGGTTGGTTCTGATCTTGATCGTGTGATGCAGACGTTTCGACACGTCATGCGAAATGTTTCGCCGCTCAGAGCCAGCGAATCGCGGCTGCCGCTGGGACTGTACGAAGTGCTGCTGACGGGCCGCGGTTCGATCGATGATCGCCTCTGGATCCTCGCCGAAGCTCTTCGGCAAAGACAGATCGACTCGATGATTCTGAAGACCTCCACGCCGGGCGATCCTGCGGCAACTAGTCTGATCGACGCGGTCGATACGCTGCTTGTCATTGTCATTCAGGACAAGGCTCTGCTGTTCGATCCGGTCCGCGGGACCGCTGTGCCAAAGGCTGATGACCAATCCCTCGTCGTGACTGACCCGGCGGACATCAGTATGATCGCCGAAAACGAACGCTGGAAATCGGCCGTGCCGTACGTGGTGGCGAATCCAGCCGCATTCGCTCCCCGGATGTTTCTGCTCCAGCAACGGATGGAAGCTCAGGACGCGGCAACGCTCTACGAAGAGTTGGCTGGCGGAACCACCGAGATTCGTCCGCTTATTCAGCGACTTTCGAGCGTCGTTGGCAGCACCTGGCCCGCCGATACATTCAGGGTTTGGGACGTGCCGGAACAAAAGATTGCGGCAGCGGCGGCCCTCGACGAAAAGCAAAAAGAAGAATACTCGCGTCTGCTGAGACCGCTGGACAGTCCCTTCGAACGTGAATCCATTAACGTTGGCGACGCATTGGACGATCCGAATGTCAACTTTGAAGAATTGACAGAAGATGAACGCATGCAGCGGCGCATTAGCGCGCTTGAGGAACGTTGGGCGCGTGTTGGAAATTCCAGTGATGAACTCTTTGGCAAACCGTCCAAACGACTGCTGTCCACTCGTGTCCGTCAGATCTGCGGATCTGCCGATATCGGCATCATTCAGGATCTGCAGCAGATTCGTCAGGCCAGTATGCAAACACAGATTCAGGTGGAAATGCCCGTTGACGGCAAACGTGTCGCCGTGATTCCAGTAGCACTGCCGGAGATGATCAGGACGGTTCAGCAAAACGCGCTGGGAGATACTTTGTACTGGACTTCCATGCTGCAATTGTCACGCGGCGATGCGGGCGCGGCGCTTTCAACACTGAGGAATTATCGGATTCAATATCCGGACGGGCCTGTGGCGTTTGCTTCGCTGATGAACGAAGCCGATTCCCTTATGCTGCACGGTAACCTTGACGGTGCCAAGGCGGCGTTGCGGCAGGCAGATGTGGACGAAAACCCGGAACAGATTCGCGCTCACTGGTTACTGTCACGGCTTGAGGCCGCGAAGTAGCGATTGTGCTTGGATCATTCAAATCGAGCGGCATCCTTGCTTGCGACCGCAGGCTCCGTGGTTTTCTGCAGCGCTTCCGTCACTTCTCTGATGCGTTCCAGTTGGTCGCGGCTGAAGGTCGAACATTCATCGGGTGTGTTGTTAACGTGGTGGAGAGCGTCGCGGACGTCCTGTGTGCGATTCGAATCGAGGCGTTCTTCCAGCAGTCGTGAGAATTCCGCAGTCAGTTTTCGATATCGGGCTTCGTCGAAACGATGAGCCAGCACCGCGCCGGCGCCGAAGCAGGCGACGGCGGTCATAATCACGAAGGCGGCCGCACACGAGTTTCGCATCCAGCGGATGTCGCGAGCTTCACCGATCAGCCACCACCACAGCGTCCAACTGGCAAGCAGTAGAAAAAAAAACGCAAGTAGCAGGGCCACGACATGTTTCCAGCATAAGCAAACGGTACATCATCGAGTGCAGTTTCCACTGCCGCTGAACTCGTTTGACCCGAGCAAGCGGCGAGGCACTTGATGGACAGATGGACCAACTCGCCTCGGCGCTGACTCGGCTTAAACGAACAAATTGGAGATACACTCCCCAGCGACTTCGGCATTTTTTGCCGTCCGCATGTTCAAAACCAGTCCGGCATGACATGATTCAGTCATTCCGCCGATTCGACGCGGGCAATGCCGCCGCAGTCTCTTTGTTCGTGCGGATCGGCAGGGTTTTCCACCGTCACAGGCAGGGTGTTGATTTAGTGAGCGGCAAGGAGTGGAATCGTGACAAACGAGGCTGGCAGTCACTGGGAACCGCAACCGGCAGGTGCAGCATGGATTGCCGCACAGCTTCAGGAATTTCGTCTCCAGCATCCCGACGTGATACCGTTCGAACTGCTGCTCAAGGAACGAACCGGAACGCGGATAGTGGACTGGATCGACCATTTGCATGTCCCGTCGATCGCAGGCATCGAAGCTGCCGGTTTTGTGCAGGCCGCCGATGGTTGGTACGAACATCCCGGCGCGCTGTTGCCCGTCGTTAAGCTGGCCGCGCGGCCTCGGATGATGCTCCGCGTTGACAGCGTGATTGATTTCGCCGCAGCCAATTTGTTCCGCTTCCAAATTGAGGTCCACGGATCGCCAGGGGACATTCGCCGCGAAGCTCTGTTCCGCAATGAGATCGCAACTGTGGATTTCGGCGTGATCGAGCGCAACGGTTGCAGCATCCGCTGTGACGTGCCGCCGGTCACGGATCGGACAAATGTGGAAATTCAGTCGGTTGGCGAAATGCTCCGACTGCGCCAAAGAAAATTTGCGACGATCTCCGACGCATTTGAATCGACCGAACGCCTGATTCAGAATGCTGTCGATCGCGTGGGACGAAACGTCGCGTGTCATTTATTCTTCGAAGCCGAACGCAACTACTGGCAGGCGCGGAATCGTGCCGGACAAATTCAGTACATGCGTCAGGCATCGATTGGCGTCGGCTGGGGCAATCATGACCATCATACGTATCGCAGCAGTCGGATTTGTTTCTCACGGCTGATCGGATTACTGGAACAACTGGGCTTTGAGTGCCGTGAACGATTCTACGCCGGTCGCGAAGCGGGCTGGGGCGCGCAGGTGATTGAACAGCCAACATGCGGCATCGTCATCTTTGCGGATGTCGATTTAAGTGCCGACGAGATCGCTGGCGATTTTTCACACCACCCGCTCAGCAGTCGTTCCAGTCTCGGCACGATCGGACTCTGGTGCGCGCTGCATGGTGAGGCATTGTTTGAAGCTGGCTTACATCATTTGGAATGTCAGTTCGATTTCAATGGAGCGCGGCAGCAGCTCGAAGCCTTTGGAGTCCACTGCATGAAGCCTTTCACGGATTTTCCGTTTCTGCGGCAATGTTTCACGGAGGGAGAACGCTGGAATGTGGATCCGGATCGAATCACCGCCGCCGAACGCATGGGCTGGATTACGTCTGACCAGGCATCCCGGTTCACCCGGGAAGGTGCCATCGGGTCACATCTGGAAATTCTGGAACGGAATGATGGCTATCGTGGCTTCAACCAGACGGGAATCAATGAGATCATCCGCAACACGGATCCACGATTTAACCCTGAGCGGAGCGGCGCTAGCCCAATGGCACTTACTTTGCGATTAAAGTAGCCGTCACTCTCCGAGTGACGAATGCTAAGGGCCGCGTTTTGCGGCCTGCCTCACTCGGAGAGTGAGGTCTACTTTGGGCAACATAGACAAAGTAAGTGCCATTGGGCTAGCGCCTTGCCGCTCACGATTCTGGATTAAATCGACAGCCTGCAAGGGGGAGAAGGTGGCCGACAGGCCGGATGAGGGGGCTGACCTGGAGTGAATCTGATGAACCAGAAAACAGTTGATTCTTCCCCCTCACCCTAGCCCTCTCCCCCGTGGAAAACGTGTACAGTTGTAAAATCAATTGCGGGGGAGAGGGGACAATCGCAAGAAAATTCACCGCATCATTTCTGACCGCGTGAAGTATACCTGGCGCTCGAATCGAAGGACAAAACTTATGCATCCGGATCATGTTGGACCTTACCGCATCGAACGCAAGATTGGCGCGGGCGGTATGGGCAACGTCTATCTGGGCGTGCATAACGTCACCGGAAAAACGGCTGCGGTAAAGGTCTTGCCCGCGTCGATGGCGCGGGAAGAAGGCTTCGTCCAGCGTTTCCGACGCGAGATTGAATCGCTGCGAAAACTGTCGAACCGGCACATTGTCGAGTTGTACGAAGACGGTGAAACGGAAGATGCGACGTTCTATTATTCGATGGAATATGTCTCCGGCTCGACGCTGACGGCTGAGATCACGGATCGCAAACGCCTGCCGTGGAAAGAGGTGATCGAGTTCTCTCTGCAGATTGCGTCGGCGCTGAAAGCCGCGCACGATGCCGGGATCGTGCATCGCGATCTGAAGCCGTCCAACTTGCTGCTCACCGAAGATCGGATGATCAAGTTGACGGACTTTGGTGTCGCCAGTCTGTTTGCCACCTCACGACTGACACGCACTGGAGGAATTGTCGGCACGGCGGAGTACATGTCTCCCGAACAGGCCCGCGGACAGCGCGCCGCGCGACGGAGCGATTTGTATTC
>Ga0073904_10001877_pt1 | contig 15829 bp, 11 predicted proteins | sample KloWWTrecipitate_FD_66668 | JGI IMG/M metagenome (GOLD analysis project Ga0073904, IMG submission 66668) | Active sludge microbial communities from Klosterneuburg, Austria, studying microevolution and ecology of nitrifiers - Klosterneuburg... | ecosystem: Engineered > WWTP > Aerobic digester >...
GCCGATCTTGGCTGGGATTCGATCCTGGGCAAGATCGAGCGCATCTATACCGGCACCATTCGCCATGTGAACGGGGCTGCAGTATGGTCTTTGGCGGGATCTGCGACAGCTGCCGACACCACCCAGGCAGCGCAAAGGCAAGCCCGTGCGGCCGGCAAGCGGGCCACGGTATCCTGAGTCCTTTTCCCGGACGACTGGGCATCCATGATTCCAACAGCCGAACAGCGGGCCAGGCCCGGCATTGAAGTCGAACTCAAATTGGCATTACCCATGGGTGAGCGTGCTGCGCTGGCCCGGCAGCTGGCGCTTGCCAATGTGCTGCATCGACGCAAGCCCCATACGGCCGCGTTGCACAACATCTATTTCGACACACCCGACCAGTTGCTGCGCCAGCAGCAATCGGCCTTGCGCCTGCGCCGCGTCGGTGGCGACGGCGATTCGGCGCAGTGGCTGCAAACCTTGAAGACCGGCAAGCGGGCACTCTCGGCGCTGAGCAGTCGCGGCGAATGGGAAGCCCCGGTCGCGGGGGCCCAGCTGGAGCGCAGTGCGCTCGATGCCGCCGCCTGGAAGCGGGTCGACCCGGGCGACACGGTATTCGAGACCCTGCAACCGGTTTTCATGACCGATTTTTCGCGGACCATCTGGCTGGTGCGCCGGCGTGACGGTAGCGTCGTCGAGGTTGCGCTCGACGTCGGCAGGGTCATCGGCCATGACCGCAGCAGCGCCATCTGCGAACTCGAACTCGAGCTCAAGGCCGGTCCGGTGTCGGCGCTGTTCGACATCGCCGCCGACATCGCCGGCAGCGTCGCGGTCCTGCCAATGGCGATGAGCAAGGCGCAGCGCGGTTACGCATTGGCCAGCAACAGCATCGATGCACCGGTGCGAGCCAGCCCGCCCGTGCTCTGGCGTGGCATGTCGCTGCACGACACGGCGCGCGAAGTGCTGCGCGAGATGTTCGGGCACTTCACCGGCAATCTGGTCGCACTGCGCCAGAGCGACGACGCCGAGGTGGTGCACCAGGCCCGCGTCGCCTGGCGCCGCTTTCGCAGCGCGCGCCGGCTGTTCAAGCCGGTACTGGCGGGCGCCGACATGCCGTCCTTTCAGCCACTGGACCCGCTGCTGGGCGTGCTCGGGGAGATCCGCGACCTCGACGTGGCGCGCCTGGAGACCTTGCCGGCGCTGCGCAGCGCCTATGTGGCGCAATCCGATGCGCACGCGCAGGCATGGGACGGGCTGTTGCAGCAACTGGAGCGGCAGGCCCAGGAACGGCGCGGCGCGGCGCGGCAGGCACTGCTGGACACCGGCGTCGGCCTGTGCTTGCTGCAGACCACCCGCTGGCTCGATACCTGCGAGCCCGCAACCGACGCCCAGACCCTTGCCGATGACGCCGGGCCATCGCTGCGCCAATGGGCCACCCGGCGTGCGACCCGACTGCACAGCCGGCTCAAACTGGCGAACAAGCACGCGATGGACCCCGAGAGCCGCCACGGCACCCGCATGCTGGCCAAGCGCACCCGCTACAGTATCGAAGCCCTGCGCGATGTGCTGCCCAGGCACATCACACACAAGTGGTACCGCCAGGCAGTGGATACACAAAAGACGATCGGGTCCGATCGCGACCTTCAGCAGGCCATCGTCCTGCTGGGTCGACTCGCTGCGCCAGAGCCCATCGTCGCGTTCCTGCGCGGCGTCGCGGTCGGACGGGGTTGCGAGCCGCCCGACCTTGCCACGGACTGACCCGACGTGGCCGGCGCCACGCCAGTGTTATCCTGCAGCGTTAGCCCGCCCATCACCCATGCAAAACGGAACCCGCCTTGCGGCAGTCGACCTCGGCTCCAACAGTTTCAGGCTGGAAATCGTGCGGCTGGACCACGGCCAGTTCGAACGCACCGAATACCTGAAGGAAAGCATCCGCCAGGGCGCCGGCATGGACGCCGAGCGCAACCTCAGTGCCCAGGCCATGCAACGCGGCTGGGATTGCCTGGCGCGGTTCGGAGAACGCCTCGCGGGCTTTGATCGCACCCAGGTCCGTGCGGTCGCGACGCAGACCTTGCGCGAGGCGCGAAACCGCGAAACATTCCTGCGGCGCGCCAACGAGATCCTGGGTTTCCCGATCGATGTGATATCCGGCCGCGAAGAGGCGCGCCTGATTTACCAGGGCGTGGCCAAGTTGCTGCCGCAGTCGGCCGAACGCCGACTGGTGGTCGATATCGGCGGGCGTTCCACCGAACTGATCGTCGGTGCCGGCAACGAACCTCAGCGCATGGAGTCGTACCGGGTGGGCAGCATCGCCTGGTCGACGCGCTATTTCCCCGGCGGCCAGTTTTCCAAACGCGCCTTCCAGATCGCCGAAATCGCAGCCAAGGCCGTGCTCGACGAGGCGCTCGACGCCTACGGCCCGGATCGGTGGGACGTCGCATATGGGTCGGCGGGAACCATCGGTGCGGTCGGCGACGTGCTGGTGGCAGCTGGCGGGCAGGCCGGTGTCCTGACGCTGGACAACCTGGACTGGATCACGGGCAAGCTGCTCGACGCCCAGAGCGCCGACCGGCTGCGCCTGCCTGGCCTGAAAGAAGACCGCCGCAGCATCATCGCCGGCGGCATCAGTATCCTGCGCGCGATCTTCGACCTGTTGCGCATCGACAAGATGCACACTGCCCAAGGCGGCCTGCGTCACGGACTGCTGAGCGACATGGTGGGCGAAGCCGGCAAGCATTTCGATGTGCGCACCGCATCGGTGGCGCGCCTGATGGGCAAATTCAGTGTCGATACCGCCCATTCGGCGCGGGTGGAAACGGTGGCCACGACCTTGTTCGCGCAGCTGTCGCAACAACAGGGCGGCGTGGCTGGCGCCGAGCGCGACCGCAACACCCGTAAATTGTGCTGGGCCGCGCAACTGCACGAGATCGGCGCACACATATCCCACAGCGACTACCACAAACATGGCGCCTATATCCTGGACAACGCCGATGCCACCGGCTTCGCATTGGCCGAGCTGCACCGGTTGAGCCTGCTGGTGCTGGGCCATCGCGGCAAGCTGCGCAAACTGGAAGTCGACTTCAACGACGTGGTACTTGTGCAGCAACTGCTGTCGCTCAGGCTGGCCATCATCCTGTGTCATGCCCGCCGCGCGCCCGATATCGCCGGCATCCTGCTGGCACCGCATCCGCAACTGCTGCAGGGATTCGTGCTGTCGACCCGCGCCGGCTGGGCCGACGCCTATCCGCAGTCCGCGCACCTGCTGCGCGAGGAAGTCACGGCCTGGCAAAAAATGCCTTGGTCGCTGACCCTGGTCGAACCTTGAGCCCTTAAGCCGACACCGCCCTCGGCGAACCAACGACCGGCGGCTGCGCCAACGGCGCATCGAGCACGAACAGCCCGCCAACGCTGGACTTCGCGTGGTGCTTGGCCAACGCAGCGCGTGTTGCGACTTCTTCGGCGCGCAGGAAGTCTCCGGTCGCGACGACGACCGCACCAATCGACAATGTGGTGCACGGGAAGAAGCGTGTCACGCCATGCCGGTCCTCGGCCTCGATGCCTCCACGCCGGCGCGCGCCTTCGTCGAACATGTGCAGCGCCCGTGCCGCCAGTTCGGCAATCATGGTTTCGCATCGCAAACGCCAGTCTGTGCTCTGGAACAACACGATGAAATCGTCGCCACCGACATGGCCGACGAAATCGCGCTGGGTATCGCAATGCGACAACACGATACCCGCCAGCAGGCGGATCATCTCGTCGCCGCGCCAATAGCCATACTGGTCGTTGAATGGTTTGAAATGATTCAGGTCGGCATAACACGCGACGAACTCGCCACCACTGGCAAGCAGGCGCACGATGTGCTGACTGATCGGCACGTTGCCGGGCAGGAAGGTCAGCGGATTGGCATGGCGGGCGGCCTCGATGCGGGTCTCGGTGACCGAACGGACCAGCTGGTCCGCGGTGGCCAGTCCGGCATAGCGGCCATTCTCCGTCACGATGAATCCATCGGCAAGGTAGCGTTGATCGTCCGAAGTCAGAATACCGATCAGCTCGTCGACATTGTGGTCCCGCTCTATCAGTCGGGGCTGACCATTGGCATGCATCAGGCACGATTTCTTGCCCCAGATCTCGCGAAAATACAACTTGCTGTAGTCATTCAAGAAGTGCGAGCGATTGATGATCGCCACGGGCCGGTGTGCGTCGACCACGGCGATGGCATGCAAAGACTCCTCGCGCAGAAAAATCACCGCCAGCTCGTCATTGGTGGTGCTCACCCCGGCGCATGGCGCATGGAGCACAGACAGCGGCCGCAGATGGCCACGTTGCGGCGTGCGGGCCAACTCGGGGAACACCGACACCCTGCGGTCCTCCAACAACGCCGTCGCGTCATGCGCAATCTGCAGAACAGGGTCCGGCGCCGGGCGCCCCAGCACGTAGCCCTGTCCATAAGGGATTCCGAGATCGCGTAATACGCGCAAGTCCTCCAGCGTCTCTATGCCTTCGGCGATCAGCGCGGTCTGGAACGTGGTGGCGATCTGCTGCAGCGCCTCGATCGTCTTGAGCTTGTCGGCATGCCGACTGAGGTCCTTCGTGAAGTACTTGTCGATCTTGACAAACTCCGGCTTGATCTGCGACCAAAGCCGCAAGCTCGAACGACCATCGCCGAAATCGTCGAGTGCCAGCGACACGCCGGCCGTGCGGATGTCCTCGACCACGCGCGCCAGCCGGTCCATATCGGCAACCCGCTCGTGTTCGGTGATCTCGAGCACCAGCATGCGCGGCACCACCCCCAGCGCATGCACCAGGTCCAGCAATGCGCCGCGTCCGCATGAGCGCAGCAGTTGCACCAGGACCCTCGCGCTGACGTTGACGAATAGCCGGCCAGGATCACGCGACTCGCCGGCCTGGTAGATCGCCGCCAGGGCGCTGACCGATTCGAACTCGAAGTCCAGCCGCTCCTGGGCAGCGGCCTTGAGCAAGGCCACTGGTGAATGCATCGGCGAATCCAGTGGGCCGCGGATCAGCGCCTCGTGCGCGAAGATCGCGCCGGTTGTCAGTGAAGCGATAGGCTGGTAGACCGGGCTCAGCGCCGCCGCACGCAACAGCCGCGCCAACGGGCCCTCGCCACGCTGCGCCCGGCGTGACAATCGGGTCAGCGGATGCTGTTGCATGCGCCTGGCAAATCCCGAAGCAATGCCTGTTTCAAATGCCAAATGCGCCTCCGGCTACTGTGGTTCCTGTCCAGGAGCTGGCCCGAACAGGTCAATGAACAGCAATCGTATGACGAAGATATGTCGCATTGATGACGGATCGTCACCTTCCGTCCAGTCCCGTGGACCGAACCGTCGCTCGGCATATCGGCGCCTCGGGAAGTTGCAGGCAATTCAAGCTGCGACTAGAGTCATCGGTGGTCGTTCGATTCGACATGCAAACTTTGCAACGCTCCCGGATACAGGTCATCGAATGCCGCGCGCGACAAATCGGTCATGGCCGCCGTCAACGCCCGTGCGATGGCATCGACGTCCGGTGCCGCCTCGCGCAGTTCCCAGATCTGCTCCAGCGCGTCGGCATGCTCGGAGACGATTCGAACGACCAGTTCGATCCAGAACTCCGGATAACTGCGTTGATGCCATTCGCCGCGTCCGCGCCCGTAGTGCGCCACTGCGAGGTAGCGCAACACCGTGGTGCGAACCTGCTGCTGCAGGAACGCCGTATCCCAACGGATCAGCGTCTGCGACTTGTGGCGCAAGGTGTTGAAGCCGCGCGCGAGACCGGCACCGCCAAAGGCACCCAACACCGCACCAGTGAGCATGCCGGCACCCAGCGACAAGCCGCCGGTGGCAATATCTGCGGCCACACCTGTCAGCGCACCGGATACCGCGCCGCCCATCAGCGCGGCCTTGCCTTCGTTGAGCGGCGCGTCGACCCGCACATCGCGCTCGACCTGTTCGATGACCTCGGCCGCGGCCTTGCCTTCGAGCCCATGAATGGCGATCAGTTGCTGCATGCCTGACTGCAACCCCAGTTGCAGGCGCGAGGCCATGGCGGTGATGGCCTTGACCTGGGTTCCGCCTTCCTTGTCGCCGGCCAGCCCCGCCAGTCGCAAGGCCTTCTCGCGCAGGCTGCTGGCGGGCAGCGGTTCGCTGTCCACCGCGGCCCGTGCCAGCGGCATCGCCAGCGCCTGCATCGCCTGTGCGAACTGAGACATGCGCCGCGCCTGCCAGGCCTGGCTCAGGCGCACGAACGCGGGCTTCTGCGCCCCGTCCAGCACGGCTGCCACGCTGTCAAACAGCGCGAACTCCTGCACCCAGCACCTTGCGAACGCGTCCAGCGCCAGCACCGCATGCACCTGTGGCCATTGGCGCAGGGCTTCGCGCCACTGGCGCTCGGCCTGCGCCTCCTGCTCGCGCGGCCGGCGCGGACCGGTCTGGTTCAGCAACACGATCACCGGCTTGCCGATCCACTCCAGCACCGACAGCTCGGGCGCCAGATACCCGGCGTCCTGCGGCTCCTCGGCGGCATTGACGAGGTACAACACCACGTCGGCCTGGTCGCGGGTATTGCGCACGGCGGACTGGTTGAGCCAGAAGGTCTGGTCGCTGAACCGGTCCCAGACCTGGGTCATGAACCAGCCGATCGGATTGCCCTGCTGGCGCAGCCGCTTGACCAGCCGCGCACTGTCGCCAAAACCCGGTGTATCCCACAACACCAGCGCGTCACCTTGTGGCGTGTCGATCAGCGGATACGCGGTAGCTTCCAGCGTCACATGTGCAGCGTCGCGTACCTCCCCAACCGTCTGCGACAACAAGGTGCGCGCCAAGGTGGTCTTGCCGGCATTGGTGTGCGAGATCAACGACAGGGAAATACGGGATGGGTCCATCATCGGTCCGGTCGAAAAAGTGCCGCATCGAGCGCGGCATCGGCCGTTGCGGGATCGGGTTGCGCGAGGTTCACGAACGCTGGCGTGACCCGAACCGTCGCGAGCAGCTCGCGCCAGGCGTTGCGGCGTTGTTCCAGGCGCTGAGGGTCATCGCCGGCGCGCTCGGCAAAGCTGGTTTCATCGACCACGACCAGCAGCGGCTCGGCGCTGCCGGACTGCTGCACCACGGTCCGGGCGAAAGCCCCATGGGTTTCGCGTTCAGGCGTCGCGGCCATGTTGAACAACAACACCCGGGTCCCGGGCCGCGACGTCCAGTCGGGTGGCTCGGCCGTTGCATCTTCGCCATAAGGCACCGGCGGCGCAGCGTGCACCGACACGCCACCACCGAGCAGGCGCTGCAACAGCGCCTGCAGACCGGCGATAACGCGCTCACCCGGCGTATAGGCATACGGCAACACGACCGCATGGTTGGGCGCGACGTGAAAGCCGCGCAACATGCGGCGGAAATACGCGCTCTCCAGCGGCAGCGCAAAGCTGCGCGCAAGACGCACTTCACGCCACGCGGCGAACACCGTCAACAGCAGGCGCGGCAGCACCACCAGCGCCAGCAGACTGAGCGCCATCAGGTGCAGCCATGACGCTGCAATCTCCGAACCCGGTGCCCGGATCGCAGCGACACGGGCCAGATCGGGCAAGGGCAGCTGGCCCAGCCACGCGCCTGGCGCCAGCACCACCTGCAGCAGTGCATGCACGCTTGCGGGCTCCAGAAAAGTGCTCTCCCAGGTGGCGCGGTATTCCAGCGCCAGGCCGCGCAGATACATGCCGGCAATGACACCCAGTGCAAAGATGGCCGCAGCCAGATGCAGCAGCCGCGTGGCACGTGCCTGGTATAGCGGCGCTGCGATGCGAGCCCATGCGGCAGCAATGGCCGTCAGCCATGGACCTGGCGGTGTCGCGCTGCGGCGACCACCTCGGCGGTGCCAACCCGCCCCGATGGACGTGACCGCGGACTGCAACAGATCCGGCATCTGCAGTCGGCCCCATCGCAACAAGGGGCCGAGCATCAAGAACAGATAGACCAGCAGATTCCAAACCAGCAGCAACAACACCGGCGGCGCCAGCACATTGATGCGGTGCGTGTCGCCAATACGATCGGCCAGCAAACCCACGACGAAGGCCACCAGCAGTACCGCTGTTCCGACCCAGGGCCGCCACTGCATGGCGCGCAGCCCTTGGCCCAGCGCAGGAAAATTCTCTTGCAGACGCTCCAGAGCCAGACGCGCGCGTTCGGCCACAAACAATTCGGGTGGCGCGGATTCGCCCACCACGGCAGCCGCCCCCTGGCTGGCCCAGGCACGATCGGCGTCGGTCCAATACCTGCCGGCGCGGTCTGCCGTTTCTACCACTTGCACGGCAGCCACCACCAGCGCTTGCGCTTCATTGATACTGCGCGCCGTCATCGGCACCGGGCTCCCGCCTGCTTCAGGACTTGCACGGCAAGGTCGATGCACAGAGGGCTCACGCTGGCTCCATGCCGTGGGCACGCTTGGTCACCGCTGCTGCGCTGGCCGACAGGAATGCCAGCAGCGCGCGCGCAGGTGCTGGTTGGGTGCTGCCGGCCGAGACGCCGCCGCAAAACACCGTGATGTACTGGATCTCGTCGGGCAAGGCGCCCAGAATCTCGATGCCGGGCACATGCATCAACTCGCTCAATTGCTGGAATCCAAGTTCCACCTCGCCACGGGCCACCAGGCTGGCCACCGCAATGCCGGGGGGTGCCTGCACGATCCGATCAGCCACCTGGTCCGCGATACCCCAGCGAACGAACAGCCGAGCCAGGTAGTCTCCGCTCGGTCCGGTCGAATAACCCAGCGTGCGCGCCGCCAGCACCGCCTTCATGACGGCGTCGCCTGAACCGATCTCGGGCCGTGCCGCACCTGCACGCACCGCGATGCCGATACCCGAGCGCGCAATGTCGACCCGGCTGCCGGACTGCAACTTGCCATCGGCCATCAGCTTGTCGATCGCAGCGCTGGCCAGCACCACGACGTCGACCGCTTCGCCCGCCTGGACCCGGCGCGCCACGTCAACGCCACCGGCGCTCTCGAGCACGACCTTCTGTCCACAGTCCTGCCCGTAACGGGCCATCAGTTCGGACAAGACCTCGCGGGTCGCCATCGATGACATCATCCTGATCGGTTCAAGCCCCATGCGACGCTCCTTGATTCATTTCAATCTCGGGCCGGCCGCCGGCGCGAGTTCGTGACACCCCGGTCACTGCCGTGCACACCAGGCATGCACTGGCCGAAGGCCTGGCCGGATTATCGGCGGTGAAGACACCATAGCGGAACCCGGCGCCGATGGCGGACATCGGTGCACCGGCCCGGCCCTGACTGGTAAACCGGTGCAAAATGGTCCGGCATTTCCTGCGCCACATTTCATTGATCGGGATATCAGACATGCAACACATAGGATTCATCGGTGCCTCCGGACTCATGGGCCATGGCATCGCCAAGAACCTGCTGGCCAAAGGGTTTGGCCTTTCACTCACCGTCCACCACAACCGCGAACGCGTGGCTGACCTGCTTGCCGCCGGTGCCAGGGAAGCCGCCGGACCAAAGACGCTTGGCCAGTGTGATGTGGTGATCCTGTGTGTCACCGGAACGCCCCAGGTCGAGCAATGCCTGCTCGGCGACGACGGGCTGCTCGCACATGCGAAGCCTGGCATGGTGATCATCGACACCTCGACCAGTGAACCGGAGTCGACACTGCGCCTGGGAGATCTCTGCGCCACGCGCGGAGTGACGCTGGTCGATGCACCGCTGGCGCGCTCGGCACCCGAGGCCGAGCTGGGCAAGCTCAATACGATGGTGGGGGCATCGCCAGAAGTTTTTGCGCGTATCGAGCCCGTCTTCAAGGCCTATTGCGAGAACATCTTCCATGTGGGTGGTCCGAGCACCGGCCATACCATCAAGCTGCTGAACAACTTCGTCGCACAGGCCATCTGCACTGCCACTGCCGAGGCGTTCGCGGTCGGCGCAAAGGCCGGTGCCGACCTGCGCCAGCTGGTCAAGGTCATTTCAGCCGGTGGTGTCAATTCCGGCCTGTTCCAGGCGATGGCCAAGACACTCGACGGTGATTTCACCGGCCTGACCTTCGAGCTCGACAATGCCCGCAAGGACGTGCGTTATTACGGGCATCTGGCCGAGATGGTGGTCGTGCCGGCCCCGGTAGGACAAGCCGTGCACCAGAGCCTGGCGATCGCCTCGTCGCTGGGCCATGGCGCCAAGTACGTGCCGGCCTTGGTGACTGCGCAGGAACAGCTTACGGGCGCGCGGATCGCACCGATCGGCTGAACCCGGGGCACCCCAAAGGCGCGCGCAATCCTGCCCCGATGGGGGGCTTACAGCCCGTGCGCAGCGCCCCGATCAGCGCTTTAGCGCAACCACTTCTGCAGAAACTGGGCATTGCCCAGCGCCGGATCGAGCTGGTACGACGCAAAACCGATGCGTTCGTACAGCCGGCCGGCACTGGTATTGCCAGACAAGACCTCGAGTGTCATCTTGCAGGCGCCGCGTTCACGCGCGATCTGTTCGGCCAATGCCAGCATACGCTCGCCAATCCGCTGGCCGCGGTGGCTGGCAGCAACTGCGACGTCATGCACGTTTACCAGTGGCTGGCAGGCGAAGCTGGAGAAGCCTTCGATGCAATTGACCAGGCCCACCACCTGTGCCCCGTCAAACGCCAGCACACTGAAAGCCTGTGGCCGCGCAGCAAGCGCCGCAACCAGATGGCTGCGGGTGAAATCTGTCAGCGCGTGGCCTCCGCCTGCCGGATCGCGTGCATAAGCGTCGAGCATATCGACCAGCGCGCGGCCATGCTCCGCGTTGCCATAATCAGCCCGCACGATCTGCACCGAATCCATCGGGGTCGCCGATTCCGGCATCGTCATGGGTTCACCGCCAGTGCCAGTCGCTCCGCACAGGCCTGTGCCTGCGCCGGGTCGCGCGCCTCGACCATGACCCGCAGCAGCGGTTCGGTGCCGCTGGCACGGATCAACACCCTGCCGGTGTCACCGAGTTCGTCGGTCACCGCCTGTGTCTCCTGTGCCAGACGGGTATTGGACTTCCAGTCCTGACCAGCCAACATGCGCACGTTGATCAGCACCTGCGGGAACAGATGCAGGTCGGCCAGCAGCTGTGCCGGTCCACGGCCATTGCGCACACAGGCCTGAAGTACCTGCAAGGCCGAAATCAGCCCGTCACCGGTCGTGTGTTTGTCCAGCGCCAGCAGGTGGCCGGAGCCTTCTCCGCCCAGAATCCAGTGGTTCTTCTCGAGCTCTTCGAGCACGTAGCGGTCACCCACGCGGGCACGCACGAAAGTCACGCCACGGGCCTTCAGCGCCACTTCCACCGCCATGTTCGTCATCAGCGTACCGACAACACCGGGCACGTGCTCGTCGCGGCCCAGGCGGTCATCGGCCAGCAGGTACAACAATTCGTCGCCGTTGAACAGGCGCCCTTGCGCGTCCACCAGCAACAAGCGGTCGGCATCGCCGTCCAGGGCCACGCCAAAATCGGCCTTGTGCCTGCGCACCGCCTCCACCAGCGCCTGCGGATGGGTGGCGCCCACTTCGTGGTTGATGTTCAGGCCATCGGGGGCGCAGCCGATGGCTACCACCTCGGCGCCCAGTTCATGGAACACCATCGGTGCGATCTGATAAGCCGCGCCATGCGCACCGTCGACGACGATCTTGACGCCACGCAGCGTCAGGTCTGATGAGAAGGTGCTCTTGCAGAACTCGACATAACGCCCGGCCGCATCGTCCAGGCGACGGGTCTTGCCCAGCGACGCGGAATCGACCCAGACCGGGTCTTCCATCAATGTGGCTTCGACCGCAGCCTCCCAGGCATCAGGCAACTTGGCACCCTGCGCGCTGAAGAACTTGATGCCGTTGTCCGGAAACGGATTGTGGCTGGCGCTGATCACCACACCGAGCGAGGCACGCTGGGCCCGCGTCAGATAGGCCACACCGGGTGTTGGCAGTGGCCCGAGCAGCACCACGTCGACACCGGCCGAATTGAAGCCGCTCTCGAGTGCGCTTTCGAGCATGTAGCCGGAAATGCGGGTGTCCTTGCCGATCAGCACGACCGGGCGTTCCTCCGATCGCTTGAGCACGCGGCCGACCGCATGCGCCAGGCGCAACACGAAGTCCGGTGTGATTGGCGGGGTTCCCACCGTGCCGCGAATGCCATCGGTACCAAAATATTTGCGTGTCATTGTCTTTGTTTTCCTTCCCGCGGGGATACAGGGGTCGGGATACAGGGTCTGACCCCGATTTTCCCAGGGTCAGACCTCGATTTTCCCGATTTCCTGACCCCGATCTTCGTGTGAACTGTACTGAACTGCCTGGGCCATACGACCTGCTGTTTGTCGGCGTGTGCTGGATGACCCACTTGCTGCGACTAAGCGATGGCTGCCAAAACCGCCAGCGCCTGCATTGTCTCGCGCACATCATGCACGCGGACGATGCTTGCGCCGCGTTCGACAGACAGCAAGGCGGCGGCCACGCTGGGCACCATGCGCGCATGCACGTCGAGCGAGGCCAGACTGGCCAATGACTTGCTGGTGGCGGTGGCCAGCGACGACTTGCGCGACCATCCGGCCACCAGCGGATAACCGGCGGCCAGCAGTTCCCTCTGGTGTGCCAGCAGGCTGAAATTTTGCGCCACTGTCTTGCCAAAGCCGATGCCCGGGTCGATGACGATCCGCTCCGGCTGGACTCCGAGCGATTGCAGGCTTGAAGCGGCCGTGCGCAGGAAAGCCAATACCTGGGCAACGACATCGCCCTGCATGGGTTCGACCTGCATGGTCTGCGGCTCGCGATGCATATGCATCAGACAGACACCGCAATCCGGGTATCGCGCAACCATGGCCGCGGCGCCGGGCTGGCGCAAGGCCCAGATGTCGTTGATGATGTCTGCCCCCATATCGAGTACGGCCTGCATCACTTCAGGTTTGTAGGTGTCAACCGACACCGGCACGCCCATCGCCACTGCGCCACGCACGACCGGCAACACCCGCGCCAACTCATCCTCCAGCGGCAGCGGCAAGGCGCCCGGACGGCTGGACTCGCCGCCGATATCGAGCACATGGGCGCCATCGGCCAGCAGCTTCTCGCAATGACGCAATGCAGCGGATGTGCTGGCGTGTTGCCCGCCGTCAGAGAATGAATCGGGCGTGACGTTGACGATGCCCATCACGCAGGGACGGGTCAAATCCAGTGCGAAACGGGAGGTCTGCCAGATCATCGGGTTTTACGCAAAAATGGGGCCGAGGCCCCATTTTCTGACTCACGCATGCGCACCGCGCCGATCAAGCCGCCGTGGGCGCAGGATCGGGCGTCGCAACCGCCGGCGAACCGCCGGCGCCGCCACCACCACCGGTTGCGGGTGCCTTCGGTGTCCAGTCTTTCGGTGGACGCGGCGGCTTGCCACCCATGATGTCGTCGAGTTGCTCGGCGTCGATGGTTTCGTATTCCAGCAAGGCCTTGGCCATGGCGTGCATCTTGTCCTGGTTGTCCTCGATCAGCTTGCGCGCCAGCGCATACTGCTGGTCGATGATGCGCCGCACTTCGGAGTCCACCTTCTGCATGGTCTGCTCGCTCATGTTGGTGGTCTTGGTCACCGAACGGCCCAGGAACACCTCGCCCTCGTTATCGGCGTACACCATCGGGCCCAGCGCGTCGGTCATGCCATAACGGGTGACCATGTCACGTGCGATATGGGTGGCGCGTTCGAAGTCGTTGCTGGCACCGGTGGTCATCTGGTGCATGAATACTTCTTCGGCAATACGGCCGCCGAACAACATGCTGATCTGGTTGAGCATGTATTCGCTGTCGTAGCTGTAGCGGTCTTCGGCCGGCAGGCTCATCGTCACACCCAGTGCCCGCCCGCGCGGAATGATGGTGACCTTGTGCACCGGATCACACTTGGGCAGCATCCGGCCGATCAGCGCATGGCCGGACTCGTGGTAGGCGGTATTGATACGCTCGCTCTCGGGCATCACCATGCTCTTGCGCTCGGGGCCCATCAGGATCTTGTCCTTGGCCTTCTCGAAATCCTGCATTTCCACGACCCGGGCGGCACGGCGGGCGGCCATCAGCGCGGCTTCGTTGCACAGGTTGGCCAGATCGGCACCGGACATGCCGGGTGTGCCGCGCGCAATGATGCTGGCATTGACGTCCTGGCCGAGCGGAACCTTGCGCATGTGCACATTGAGGATCTGCTCGCGGCCGCGGATATCGGGCAGCGTCACATACACCTGGCGGTCAAAACGGCCGGGGCGCAACAAGGCTGCATCCAGAATGTCGGGCCGGTTGGTCGCCGCCACGACGATCACGCCTGCGTTGGTCTCGAAGCCATCCATCTCGACCAGCATCTGGTTCAGCGTCTGCTCGCGTTCGTCATTGCCACCGCCAAGGCCTGCGCCGCGCTGGCGACCGACCGCGTCGATTTCATCGATGAAGATGATGCAAGGCGCATTTTTCTTGGCGTTGTCGAACATGTCGCGCACCCGCGCAGCACCGACACCGACAAACATCTCGACGAAATCCGAACCGGATATCGAGAAGAACGGAACCTTGGCTTCGCCGGCAATACCCTTGGCCAGCAGTGTCTTGCCGGTACCCGGAGGCCCGACCAGCAGCAGGCCGCGCGGGATGCGGCCGCCAAGTTTCTGGAAACGCTGCGGGTCTTTCAGGAAGTCGACCACTTCCTTGACTTCTTCCTTGGCCTCGTCGCAACCGGCAACGTCGGCAAAGGTTACCTGATTGGTGCTCTCGTCGAGCATGCGCGCCTTGCTTTTGCCAAAGCTGAACGCACCACCCTTGCCACCGCCCTGCATCTGGCGCATGAAGTACACCCAGACACCAATGAGCAGCAGCATCGGACCCCAGCTGACGAGCAAGGTCATCAGCAACGAGCCTTCTTCGCGCGGCTTGACGTCAAACTTGACGTCGTTGTTGATCAGGTCACCGATCAGTCCGCGGTCGAGGTAGGTGGCAGTCGTGCGGATCTTGCGGTCATCGTTGGTGACGGCAATGATCTCGGTACCACCCTGGCCCTCCTGGATCAGCGCGCTCTTGATGCGTTTGCCACGCACTTCCTCCAGGAAATCCGAATACCCCACATAACCAGAGCTGGCGGCACTGCGGGTATCGAACTGCTTGAATACAGTAAACAACACCATGGCGATGACCAGCCAGACGGCAACTTTAGAAAACCACTGATTATTCAAACGAGGCTCCAATCATGGGGCGACAATTAACCCAAAGGGCAGTTCGGGGCCATTTTAGGCGTTTCAAGGTGGCCGCCACCGTAATTGCAACGGTACAACCACAGTGGCCAAGCGGTATTGCGGACAAATCGCGGCACTTTGCGACACATATCAAGCTTCTTTCGGCTGGATCAGGCCCAGACCGACCAGAAAGGTCTCGGCAGACTTGTCGCGCGAAGCCTTGGGCTTGATCGGCTTTACCACCAGAAACGATTCCTTGAACAGTTTTACCAGTTGGCTGTAACCGCTGCCGTGGAAAACCTTGACCACCAGCGAGCCCTGCGGCTTCATGTGGTTCTGGCTGAATTCGATCGCCAGCTCGACCAGATGCGCGATACGCGCAGCGTCGGCCGTGGCAATGCCCGAGAGATTCGGCGCCATGTCGGACACCACGATATCGGCCAGCTGCCCGCCCATGGCGGCCGTCACCCGTGCCAGCATCTCCGGCTCGCGAAAATCACCTTGCAGAAACTGCACACCCTCGATCGGCTCCATCGGCAGAATATCCAGCGCAAGAATGCGGCCATTGAGTTCGCCCACTGCCGCCCCGCCACCGGTGGCCGACCTGGGCGACATGCGGTTGCGCACATACTGGCTCCAAGCGCCCGGCGTACTGCCCAGGTCCACCACCAG
>Ga0073904_10001884_pt1 | contig 15798 bp, 13 predicted proteins | sample KloWWTrecipitate_FD_66668 | JGI IMG/M metagenome (GOLD analysis project Ga0073904, IMG submission 66668) | Active sludge microbial communities from Klosterneuburg, Austria, studying microevolution and ecology of nitrifiers - Klosterneuburg... | ecosystem: Engineered > WWTP > Aerobic digester >...
ATCGTCACGGCGGACCCGATCGGGGCATGATGGCTGCACTGGTCCTCGTCCCCGACGTGGCACCCCCGAGGAGGAGGAGCGTCCTGAGCACCCCGGACGTCGCACTGCTGCGACCGCCGTCCACGTGGGACGACGACGCCGTCGGGCGCGCGTTCGCGGCGGGGGACGAGGTCGGCCTCGCCGAGGCGTACCGCCGGTGGTCCACCTTCGTGCACACGCTCGCGCTGAGGGCGCTGCGGGACCACACCGATGCCGAGGACGTCACCCAGCAGGTGTTCGTCAACGCCTGGCGGGGGCGCGGCGGGTTCGACGCGACCCGTGGCCGGCTGCCGGCGTGGCTCACGGGGATCGCGCGCAACGCGATCGCCGACGTGCACGCCCGCCGGGCCCGCGAGCGACGCGACGCCCTTGCCGTGGGCGCCGCGACCGGCCCCGACCCGGAGCCGGAGACCGCGGGCCTGGCGGACCGGCTCGCTGTGGCGGACGAGATCGCCCGGCTCGGCGAGCCGCAGCGGACGATCATCGCGCTGGCCTTCTGGGACGACCTCACGCACGACCAGATCTCCGAGCGGCTGGACCTGCCGCTCGGGACCGTCAAGAGCCACATCAGACGTACGCTGCTACGCCTGCGCGACCGGTTGGAGGTGGACGATGCCGCACGTGGAGCCTGAGGACCTGGCCCTGGTCGCGCTCGGCGAGACCCTCGCCTCGCCGGCGGACCGCGAGCACCTCGCGGTGTGCGACGTCTGCGCCGCCGAGGTCGGCGCGCTGTCCGCCGCCGTCGCCGTCGGTCGCTCAGGCGGCGGCGACCCGCTCGTCGCGCCCCCGCCGGCCGTCTGGGACCGGGTGCGCGAGGAGCTGCGCCTGCCCGACTCCCTGGTGCCCGACGGCGTCACGCGCGTCCCACCGACCGCCGCGGACCAGCAGGTCCCCGAGCCGGCGCCGGTGGTCCCGCTCGCCCGCACGCGTCGACGCTCCGCCGCCCGGTCCACGATGCCGTGGATCGCCTCCGCCGCGGCGGCCGGCGTGATCATCGGTGGGGTCGGCGGTGCGTGGCTCATGGGCCGCGACACCGGACCGGGGGCCACCGTGCTGGCCCAGGCCACGCTCGACCCGCTGCCGGGCTGGGAGGCCAGCGGTCAGGCCCACGTCGAGGAGCTCCCCGACGGTTCGCGCAGCCTGGTGGTCACCCTCGACGGCCCCGCGGCCGACGGCAGCTTCCACGAGGTCTGGCTGATCGACCGGGACGTCACGCGCCTGGTGAGTCTCGGCATCCTCGTCGGCGACTCCGGGCAGTTCACCGTGCCGCCGGGCCTGGACCTGGACGACTTCGCGGTGGTCGACGTGTCCGACGAGCCGATGGACGGCGACCCGTCGCACTCCGGGGACAGCATCATCCGTGGGGTGCTGGGCGCCTGACGTCCCGGTGCCCCGGCCGACGGCCCGCAGGGGCGGGGCCGAGCCGGGGCGCCCGACCGTCGCGCAGCGGTCAGGCCGCCGGCGGCGTGGTGTCGCGCCGCTCGACCACCGCCGTGTGGCTGGTGTGGGTGCGCTGCGTGTTGAGCACGAGCCCGATGACCAGGGCCAGCACCCCGGCACCCATCGCGATGTAGCCGACCGTCGTCAGGTCGACGGCGTCCCAGCTGTCCCGGACGGCGAACGCGAGGATCGCGCCGACGACGATGAGGAAGATCCCGCTACCGATACCCATACCGTGTACCTCCTGGTGCGGGCGGCGCGGTGCCGCCCGCACCGAGCATGGACGAGGTCGGCACCTGGCGCGCGTCGAGCCGTCAGCCGTCCCGGCGGCCCAGTCGCTCGAGCATGGCGTTGTACGCGGTGAGCTCGGCGTCGCCGTCGCGGTCCGCCGCGCGGTCCTGGCGGCGCGCGGTGCGCTCGTCGTCCCTGGTCCAGGCGATCGCCAGCGTGATGGCGACCGCGAGCATCGGGAGCTCGCTGATGCCCCACGCGATCGCCCCACCCGTGCGCTGGTCCGCGAGCGCCGACGGCCCCCACGGGCGCCCCAGCAGGCCGAACCACTCGGGCACCAGCAGCGACTCGTCGCTGACCAGTGCGACCCCGAAGAACGCGTGGAACGCCATCGTCGCGAAGAGCAGCAGCAGCCGCAGGGGGTAGCCGGGGCGGTGGGGCCCCGGGTCGATGCCGATGAGCCCGTTGAGGAACATGTACCCGACGAGCGTGAAGTGCACGATCATCGCGACATGACCCAGGTAGGTCGTCAGGGCCAGCTCGAACAGCCCGGTGAAGTAGAAGACGAACATCGAGCCGGCGAAGTTGACCGCCGCGACCACGGGGTGGGCGAAGAACTCCGCCCACCGAGAGTGGACCAGCCCCAGCAGCCACTCGCGCGGCCCGCGCGACCCGTCGGTACGGACCGGCAGGGCGCGCGCGGCGAGGGTGACGGGCGCCGACAGCGCGAGCCCGACGGGCACCACCATGACGAGCACCATGTGCTGGATCATGTGCGCGCTGAACAGCACATGTCCGTAGACGGCCGGCCCGCCCGAGGTGGTCCAGGCGAAGAGCGCCATCGCCGCGACCCAGGAGAGCGTGCGCCCGGGCGACCAGGCGTCCCCCCGCACCGCGAGCCGCCGCACCCAGCGCAGGTAGACGACGACGGCGGCCAGCGCTCCCAGGGCGGGCAGCAGGTCCCAGCGGAACGAGGTCAGCCACAGCTCGACCGTGGGCTCGGGCGGCAGGGCGTGGCCGGTGACGATCTCCGCCGGCGTGAGCTCACCCGTCAGCGGTGGCACGGGCGGCGCCGTCGAGCCCAGCGCGACGGCCACGCCCGAGACGGCGCCCATGAGGGCGAGCTCCGCGGCGACCAGGCGCCAGAAGACCCGCGGGACGCGGGCGGTGGGCGGGGGCACCGGACCGCCCGTCGCGGCGAGCCGCGGCACCACCCTGCGCCGGTGCACCGCCCCGATGACCCCGAGCCCGGCGAACAGCGCGACCTTGGCCAGCACCAGCACCCCGTACACCGTGCCCAGCCCGTCCCAACCGCCCAGGCGGATCGCGGCGTTGACCACCCCCGAGACCGCCACGCCGACGTAGCACCAGGCGGCGATGGTCGAGAAGCGGGAGACGGCCGGCGCGAGGTCGCGGCCCAGCATCGGGGCGAGCAGCGCCAGCGCGGCGAGGGCCCCGATCCACAGGGCGGCAGCGGTGAGGTGCAGGAACATCGTCGAGACGGCGAGCTCGTGGTTCGTGTCGCCCGCGGCGTGGCCCGTCTGGGCCTGCAGGCCCAGTGCGACGAGCGCGAGCAGCCCCGTCCACAGCGCGCCCGTCGGCGTGCGCACGAGCAGCGCGACGACGCAGGTCAGCGCCGCGACCACGACGACGCCGGCCAGCGTGCGGCCCAGCGAGACGGACGAGATGAACAGGGCGAGCTCTGCACCGAAGGTCGGGCTGTCCAGCGGCCTGCCGGCGACGACGCCGTAGGTGAGCACGAGGTGCGCCACCGCCGCGAGCGTCCACACCCCGGCCGCACCCGAGGCGAGCACCATGGCCGCCGGCCACGCGGCGCCGTCGGACGGCGTGCGACCGTCACCGCGCGGCAGCACGAACGCCGCGAGCGCCAGCGCGCCAAGGGTCACCGCCCCCGCGAGCTCGGTGAGGACCGTGGCGAGCGGCGAGCCCCAGCGCACGATGGCGCCCGGGTCGAGCAGGTCGCCGCCCACGACCGATGCGGTGAGTGCCAGCGCGAGCGCCACGGTGACCAGGGCGACGCCGACGCCGAGCACCACGCCCACCCGGGCGGTGCGCACGGCGGCGGGCAGGGTCGACACGTCGCCAGCCTAGGCGCGGGGCGCCCCCCGCCGGCGGTTCTGGTCGGGTTCCGGGTGCGCGACGACCGGAACCCGACGAGAACCGAGGAAGCGGGGCGAGGAGACGCGGAGACGGGTGTCCGCCCTCAGCGGAACGGGACCTGGGGCCCTTGACCCGGGCTCAGCCCCAGACCAGGCCCTGACCGGGCTCCTCGAGCACCGCGGCGACGTCCGACAGCAGCCGCGAGCCCAGGCCGCCGTCGACCAGCCGGTGGTCGAAGGACAACGCGAGCTGCGTCACGTGACGCTTGCGGATCTTGCCCTTGTGCACCCATGGCTGCTCGCGGATCGCGCCGAACGCGAGGATCGCGGACTCGCCGGGGTTGAGGATCGGGGTCCCGGTGTCGATCCCGAAGACCCCCACGTTCGTGATGGTGATGGTGCCGTCCGCCATGTCCGACGGCGACGTCTTGCCCGCTCGCGCGGTGGCGGTCAGGTCGGCGAGCGCGAGCGCGAGGTCCTTGAGGCCCAGGCGGTGCGCATCCTTGATGTTCGGCACCACGAGGCCGCGCGGGGTCTGTGCCGCGATGCCGAGGTTGATGTAGTGCTTGTAGACGATCTCCTGGCTCTCGTCGATCCAGGAGGCGTTGACCTCCGGGTGCCGGTGCACCGCGATGAGCAGGGCCTTCATGGCGATGAGCAGCGGCGTGACGCGCACGTCGGCGAACTCGCGGTCCTCCTTGAGGCGTGCCACGAGCCGCAGCGTCTTGGTGACGTCGACGGTGTGGAACACCGACACGTGCGGCGCCGTGAACGCGCTGGAGACCATCGCCTCGGCGGTCCGCTTGCGCACGGACTTCACCGGCACGCGCGTGGTGCGGCCGTCGTCGGCCACCCGGCCCGAGGCGAGCCAGGGCTGGTCGTCCCCGGCGTAGGTGGCCAGGGACTTCGGCTGCGTCTCCGTGGCGCGGGCGATGACATCCTCGCGCGTGACGATCCCGCCGGGCCCGGTGGGGTAGATCGTGGCGAGGTCGACGCCGAGGTCCTTGGCGAGCTTGCGGACGGGGGGCTTGGCGAGCACGGGCTGGGCCTCGTGCGCCGCCGACGTCTCGCCGGTCATCTGGGTGCGTTGGGGGACGTCGAGCGGCCCGGGCCGCGCGGGCGCCGCAGGGGGATCGTCGCCCGACGTCGTCGCGGGCGCGTGCCGCGCACGGCGCTCCGAGGCGTGCCCGCTGACCCCGTAGCCCACGAGCACCGCACCGCTCGCCGAGTCGGCCTCGGACACCGCGGGGGCCCCCGGCCCGCCCGGGTCGGTGTCCACCGTGATGATCGGCACCCCGACCTCGACCGTCTCGCCCGGTACGGCGAGCAACGCGGTGACCACGCCGGCGAACGGGCTCGGCAGCTCGACGAGCGACTTGGCGGTCTCGATCTCCACGATCACCTGGTTGATCGCCACGCGGTCGCCCACGGCGACCTTCCACTCGACGATCTCGGCCTCGGTCAGGCCCTCACCGGCGTCGGGGAGCCGGAACTGCTCGTACCTGGGCACGGGTGCTCCTCGGTTCTCAGGTGGCCAGGACGCGGTCGACGGCGTCGAGCACACGGTCCAGGCTGGGCAGGTAGTCGTGCTCGATCCTGCTGGGCGGGTAGGGCGCGTGGAAACCCCCGACGCGCAGCACGGGGGCCTGCAGGTGGAAGAAGCACTCCTCGGTGACCCGCGCCGCGACCTCGGCGCCGGTCCCGTAGAGCACGGGCGCCTCGTGCACGACGACGCACCGGCCGGTGCGGCGCACGGACGCGACCACGGTGGCGGTGTCCAGCGGGGACAGGGTGCGCAGGTCGACGACCTCGAGGCTGATCCCCTCGGCCGCGGCGGCGTCGGCCGCGCGCAGCGCGGTGGCGACCGTCGGCCCGTGGGCCACGACGGTGACGTCGGTGCCCACCCGCGCGACGTGCGCACCGTCCAGGCCCAGCGGCGTGGCGGTGCCGTAGGGCGTCAGGGCGACGTCGGCCTTGTCCCAGTACCGACCCTTGGGCTCGAAGAACAGGACGGGGTCCGGGCAGGCGATCGCCTCCTGGATCATCGTGTAGGCGTCCGCCGGGGTGGCCGGGGTGACGACGCGCAGGCCAGCGGTGTGCGCGAAGAGCACCTCGGGCGACTCGCTGTGGTGCTCCACGGCGCCGATCCCGCCGCCGTACGGCACCCGGATCACCACGGGCAGGCTGATCCGGCCGCGCGTGCGGTAGTGCACCTTGGCCAGCTGCGTGGTGATCTGGTCGAACGCGGGGAAGATGAACCCGTCGAACTGGATCTCGCACACGGGCCGGTACCCGCGCATCGCCAGGCCGATCGCGGTGCCGACGATGCCGGACTCCGCGAGCGGGGTGTCGACCACCCGGTGCGCGCCGAAGTCCTTCTGCAGGCCGTCGGTGATCCGGAACACCCCGCCGAGCGTGCCGATGTCCTCGCCCATGAGCAGCACCGTCTGGTCGGCCTCCAGGGCGTTGCGCAGGCCGAGGTTGATCGCCTTGGCCAGGGTGATCCGCTGGGTGGGTGGTGCGACGACGGGCTCGCTCATCGGTCCCCTCCGGTCGCGCCCCGCGCGTCGTCGAACGAGTCCTCGTACCCCTCGAACCACGCGCGCTCGGCCTCGACCACCGCGTGCGGGGTGGCGTACACGTGCTCGAACATCGACCGCGCCGGCGGCGGCACCATCGCTCGGACCTCGCGGCGCACGCGGGACCCGAGCTCCTCGGCCTCCGCCTCGACCGCGTCGACGAAGTCCGCCGGCAGCTCGCCGAGGCCGACGAGGTGCGCGCGCAGGCGGTCCAGCGGGTCGCGCCGGCGCCACGACTCCTCCTCGGCCGCGGAGCGGTAGCGCGTCGGGTCGTCCGACGTGGTGTGCGCACCCATCCGGTAGGTGACGGCCTCGATGTACGTGGGACCGCCGCCGCCGTGCGCACGCTCGAGGGCCTCGGCCGTCACGGCGTAGCAGGCCAGGACGTCGTTGCCGTCCACCTGCACGCTGGGGATGCCGAAGCCCGCGCCGCGCTCGACCAGCGGCACCCGGGACTGGCTCGAGGCCGGCACGGAGATCGCCCACTGGTTGTTCTGGCAGAACAGCACCAGCGGGGCGTTGTTGACGGCAGCGAAGACCATCGCCTCGTTGACGTCGCCCTGGGAGGTCGCGCCGTCGCCGAAGTACACGACCACGGCGGTGTCGCGCTCGGGGTCCCCGGTGCCGACGAGCCCGTCACGCTGCACACCCATGGCGTACCCGGTCGCGTGCAGGGTGTGCGCGCCGATGACCAGGGTGAACAGGTGGAAGTTGTGCTCGTCGACGTCCCAGCCGCCGTGGTCGATGCCGCGGAACTGCCGCAGGATGTCGACGAGGTCGACGCCGCGCACGTGGGCGACCCCGTGCTCGCGGTAGGACGGGAAGACGTAGTCCTGGGGAGCCAGCGCGCGGGCCGAGCCCACCTGGGCGGCCTCCTGGCCCAGGGACTGGGTGAAGAGGCCCAGCTCGCCCTGGCGCTGGAGCGCGGTCGCCTCGGTGTCGAACCGCCGCACCAGCACGATGTCGCGGTACAGCCCGCGCAGGGCAGCCGCGTCCAGGTGCGCGACGCGGTGGTCGTAGTCGGGGCGTGCGACGCGGTCCCCGGACGGGGTCAGCATCTGGACGAGATCGGGCTCGCTCACGCAGGGATCCTTCCGGATGAGGGCCACAGCGAACTTACGCCAGCGTAGGCTACGGGTCCGTAGGTTGTGACTGCACGACGGCGACAACGCCGGGCGCCGACGCGTTGTGGACACCCTCCAAGCCGCCCGCCCACGCCGCGGTGAGCGCGAGGAGCGCGTCGTTGGCGGCCGGCGAGCCGATCGAGGCCCGGATGCCCTCGCCGGCGAACGGCCGCACCAGCACGCCGTCTGCGGCGGCCAGCGCGGCGAGCTCCGCGGTGCGCGCGCCGGCGGCGAGCCAGACGAAGTTGCCCTGGGCGTCGGGCACGGTCCAGCCCTGCGAGCGCAGCGTCGCCACGACCCGCTCACGCTCGGCGACGACGACGTCCACGCGGTCCATCAGGGCGTCGCGTGCGCCGAGCGAGGCCAGCGCACCGACCTGGGCGAGGTCGTTGACGCCGAACGGGGTCGAGGCCGTGCGCACCGGCCCCGCGACGTCGGGGCGAGCCACGGCGTAGCCGACCCGCAGCCCGGCCAGGCCGTACGCCTTGGAGAACGTGCGCAGCAGCAGCAGGTGAGGGTGCGCCGCGAGCAGCGCGTCGCCGTCGGCCGCATCGCCCGCCGTGACGAACTCCACGTAGGCCTCGTCGAGCACCACGAGCACGCGAGGGGGCACCGCCGCGAGCAGAGCGAGCATCTCGGCGTGCCCCACCGCGGGACCCGTGGGGTTGTTGGGCGAGCAGACCAGCAGCACCCGGGTGCGCGCGGTGACCGCCGCCGCCATCGCTCGCAGGTCGTGGCGGCCCTCGGCGTCCAGCGGCACCTCGACCGGCACGGCGCCCTGCAGCCGGACGAGGATCGGGTAGGCCTCGAAGGAGCGCCACGCGTAGACCACCTCGTCACCGGCGTCGCAGAACGCCTGGAGCACATGACCCAGCACGGCCACCGACCCGCAGCCGGCGACCACACCGGCGGGGTCCACGCCGTGGCGGGCCGCGAGCGCCGCGACGAGCTCGGTGGCGAACATGTCCGGGTACCGGTTCATCCGGACCGCCGCCTGCGCGACGGCCGCGCGCACCGGTTCGAGGGGCTCGTGGGGGTTCTCGTTCGACGACAGCTTGTGCGACGGCCGGTCGGTGCCGACCCGGGCCCCCGGGACGTAGGCCGGCAGCAGGCGCACCGCTGCCCGGGCCGTGGGGACGGCGGGGTCCTGGTGGCGCGGTGCTGGGCTCACCGGGCCAGCATGCCACCGGCCCCGGTGCGAGGATGGATCCATGGCCTTCGCACTGCGCGTCCTCGTCAATGCCGTCGCGATCTGGCTCGCGACCGAGCTGCTGTCCGGGCTGGAGGTGGTGGGTGGCACCTCCACCGGCAGCCGCGTGCTCGTCTACCTCGGGGTCGCGCTGCTGTTCGGCGTCGTCAACGCGGTGGTCAAGCCACTGGTGCAGCTGCTGTCCATCCCGCTGTACATCCTCACGCTGGGGCTGTTCACGCTCGTCGTCAACGCGCTCATGCTCATGCTCACCGGGTGGTTCTCCGAGCTGACGAGCTACGGCCTGCGGGTGTCGAGCTTCGGCACGGCGGTGATCGGCGCCCTCATCATCTCCGTGATCAGCTTCCTCATCAGCGTGATGCTGCCGAAGCCGCGCCTGCACGACTGACCGCATCCGCGCCGCCGCACCCCGGATCTGTCGCACCTCGGACCCGCCTCACCCCACGATCCGCGTGCCCTGGTAGACGCTCGTCGTCGCCGTGCTCGCCGCAGGGCCGAGCACGGCACCGAGGGCCTCCTCGAACCCTCGGACGGACGGGTCGTCGCAGCCCTGCAGGGCGCGGGCGGTGCGGATGTAGGTGGGCAGGGTGTGGGCCCCACCGACGGAACCGGCCGCCTCCCGGTCGGCCGCGAGCGGCGAGACGGCGAGGTCGCGTTCGACCGTGGTGCGCTGCGGGCTCGGCGGGTTGGCCGTGCCGTCGACGCCGTGCAACAAGTCCTGGCTGTGCTCGAGGTGCAGGGCGACGGTCCCCGCCGGCAGGTCCATCCCACCGACGGGCGAGCCGGCCGTCAGCACGGCGGCCACCGCGAAGCGGTGGCGCAGCGCCGGATCGGCCGCCACGTCCATCGCGACCATCCCGCCCTGGCTGTGCCCGGCGAGCAGCACGGGTTCGCCGGGCGCGATCCCGGCGGCAGCCATCGACCGCGCGACGAGCTCGGAGGCGTCCTCCGGCCGGCCCGCGACCAGCGCCAGGTTGGTGGCCATGTCCATGGGGTTGCTGCCGGCCAGCGGCGAGCCCACCTGCGTGCCGGGGATGGCGACCACCCAGCTGCGCGTGCCGTCCGGGCGGTCGATCCGCGTGATGCCCACCGAGCCGGGCTCGCCACCGGCCGCCGGGTAGCGCAGCTCCACCTGCCCGAGCACCTCGGCGCTCGTGCGCGGCGGCGCCGTCCGCGTCGGCGGACCCGTCGGGGTGACCAGCAGGCCCGTCGGGCTCGTGCGCAGCACGGCCGTCGCGAGCGCACCGCCGTCCGCGAGCGCGCCCGCGGCGGCCGGGACCGGGTCGGGGACCGGCAGGGCCCGGCCGGGCAGTGCGCCGGTGACGAACCCCGCCACGCCCGGCACGGCGAGCTCGACGAGCCGGGCGGAGGGCAGCCGGGCGGTCGACGGGAGGAGGCCCGGCCCGCCGACCATCGCCCCGATGGCCCCGACCGGCCCGGGCGCGCGGGCCACCGCGGCCCCGCCCCCGCTGATCACGGCGCCGAGCACACCGACCGGTCCGGGTGCGTACCGCAGGGTCCGCACGGCGACGAGGGTGCGCGCCGCGCCGAGCCCGAGCACGAGCCCGCCGAGGGCCGACGCCGCCCACATCGTCGGCCCGGCCTCCCCGAGCGCGCGTCCCCCCGCGACCACGACGTGCCGCAGCACCGCCGCGACGTCGAGCTCCGCCCCGGCGTAGACCGCCGCGGTCTGGCGCAGGTCGCTCCCGAGGCCGGCGGCCCGGTCGGCCTGACGGCGACCCGTCGCGCGGACCGCGGTCGCGCCGGCCCGCGCCGTGGGCGCCGTCGAGGGCGACCAGGCCGCCGCGGCATCGACCGCACCCGTCAGCGCCGCCGCGGCGTCGGCCACCTCGTCGAGCGCAGCGGACGCCTGCTCGAGCACGGCGGCCGCGCGCGCCAGGTCCTCCAGGCGCGCCCGGGTGCCGCCCCGGCCGCCCCGCACCCGCACCCCGGGAGGCAAGGGCTGCGCCTCGTCGCTCACGCCGGCCGCCAGCCGATCGCCGCCGAGGGCCCCGGCCCGCCGCCGGCCATCCCCGCCGCCCCCGCCGCCCGGTGCACCGCGCATGCCACGTCCGCGGACCGGGTGTGGCGCAGCACCCCTGCCTGAGCCTGTGCCAGCTGGAGCCCGAGGTGCGCGACGTCCCGCTCGAGGTCGGCGAGCAGGTGCCGGTACCCGTCCGCGGCGTCGGACACCCACTCGAACTCGCGCGCGCCGGTCAGCGCCGCCCGCGCGCGGTCCAGGGCGGCGTCCGCCGCGCCGAGGGCAGCCACCGCCCGTGCCGTCGTCGTCCCGTCCACCGGGCCTCCCCTCGTCCCTCCGGACGCTAGGGACCGGGCGTCTGCACCGGGGCGCTCGGCCCGGCCGCCGGTGGACGGCGTGATCGTCCACAGGTCCGCCCTAGGCTCGACCCGTGCCGACCTCCTCCCGCCCGCTCGGCCCGGGCGTGCTGGCCGTCGTCGTCGCGTCGCTGCTCTTCGCGGTCAACGGGACGGTCTCCAAGCTGGCGATGGAGGCCGGCCTCACCCCCACCCGCCTCGTCGAGCTGCGCTCGCTCGGATCGGCCGTCGTGCTCGTCGCGGTGCTCGTCGTGGTGAGCCTGCGCGCCAGGGCCTCCGGTGCGTCCGGCCCCCGGCTGCCCCGCGGCCGCGAGCTCGCCGCGCTGGCGGTGCTCGGCGTCGTCGGGATGGCGATGGTCCAGTGGCTCTACTTCGTGGCGATCTCGCGGCTGCCCGTCGGGCTCGCGCTGCTCGTGGAGTACACCGCGCCCGTGCTCGTGGCGCTGTGGGCCCGGTTCGTGCTCGGCGAGCCGGTGCGGGCACGCGTGTGGTGGGCGCTCGCGGCGTGCCTGGGCGGGCTGACGCTCGTGGCCCAGGTGGGCGACGGCGTGCGGCTCGACGTGCTCGGGCTGCTCGCGGCGTCCGGGGCAGCCGTCGCGCTGGCGACCTACTACCTTCTCGGCGACCGGCTGGTCCGCTCGCGCGACGCGCTGTCCACCCAGACCTGGTCGATGGTGTTCGCCGCGACCTTCTGGGTGGTGCTGCAGCCGCTGTGGACGTTCGACGTGACCGTGCTCACCGACGTCCTCGCGCTGCCCGGGGCGCTCGCGGGGCTGCACGCACCGCTGTGGGTGCTGGTCGCCTGGATCGTCGTGCTCGGCACCGTGGTCCCCTACGTGCTGGTGCTCGCCGGCGTCGCGCGGCTGGGGGCGGCCCGCACGGGCGTGCTCGGCATGATCGAGCCGGTCGCGGCGAGCGCCGCCGCCTGGCTGGTGCTCGGCGAGTCGATGACGGCGGTGCAGCTCGCGGGCGGCGCCGTGGTGCTCGCGGGGGTCGCGCTCGCCGAGTCCGCCCGCCGCCGCCCCACCCTCACCCCGACCCCCGACGCGGTCCTCACCCACTGACCCCGGCTCGCGCCCCCGGTCCGGTCCGCGACCCCACCCCGTGGCCCCCACGCGCCCACGTCCCCGCGGGCCACACACCCCGCCCACCGGCAGGAGTGGGAACGTGGCGCGGGGGGGCGGGGTGGACGCGGGGCTCGGGGCGGCGGCGCGGGGGCGGGCGTGGACGGGGGCGGTCCCGGGGCTGCGGGCGGTGGGAGGATGCCGCCATGGAGCACGCAGCGCCGATCGACGAGTCCGCCGACGTCCCCGCCACCCCGCCGACGGCCCCCGCCGCCGTGCGGCGCACGCTGGCCGACCTCACCCCCCCGATCGCCCTGGGGCCGCTGGACGGGCGCTACCGCTCGGCCGTCGCGCCGCTGGTCGACCACCTCTCCGAGGCCGCGCTCAACCGCGAGCGCGTGCACGTCGAGGTCGAGTGGCTGATCCACCTCACGTCCCACCACGTGGTGCCCGGCGCCCCGACGCTGTCCACGGAGGAGCGGCAGTACCTGCGGGACGTCGTCACGACGTTCGACGACGCCACCATCGCCGAGCTCGCCGCCACCGAGCGCGTCACGGCCCACGACGTCAAGGCCGTGGAGTACCTGCTCAAGCAGCGCCTCGCCGCCGCGCCGCAGACGCTCGGCGCCGACACCGTGCTCCCGCAGGTCGGGGAGCTGGTCCACTTCGCGTGCACCAGCGAGGACGTCAACAACCTCGCCTACGCCCTCATGGTGCAGGGCGGGGTGCGTCAGGTGTGGCTGCCGGCCGCCCACGCGCTGGTCGACGACATCGCCGCGATGGCCCGCGCGAACGCCGCCGTCCCGATGCTCGCCCGCACGCACGGCCAGCCCGCCACGCCCACCACCCTGGGCAAGGAGCTGGCGGTCCTGGCCCACCGCCTGCGCCGCCAGCTGCGTCGGGTCGAGGGAGCCGAGTACCTCGGCAAGATCAACGGCGCGACCGGCACCTACGGGGCCCACCTCGCTGCCGTGCCGGGAGCGGACTGGGTGCGCGTCTCGCGGACCTTCGTCGAGCACCTCGGTCTGACGTGGAACCCGTTGACCACCCAGATCGAGTCGCACGACTGGCAGGCCGAGCTCTACGCGGACATGGCGCGCTTCAACCGGGTGCTGCACAACCTCGCGACCGACGTGTGGACGTACATCTCGATGGGCTACTTCGCGCAGGTGCGCGGCCAGGGCACCGTCGGCTCCAGCACGATGCCGCACAAGGTCAACCCCATCCGGTTCGAGAACGCGGAGGCCAACCTCGAGCTCTCGTCCGCCCTGCTCGACACGCTGGGTGCCACCCTGGTGACCAGCCGCCTGCAGCGCGACCTCACCGACTCCACCACCCAGCGCAACATCGGCCCCGCCGTCGGTCACAGCCTGCTGGCCATCGACAACGTGCGTCGCGGCCTGGCCGGGCTCGACGTCGACGCGGCCGCCATGGCCCGGGACCTCGACGCGAACTGGGAGGTGCTGGGCGAGGCCGTCCAGTCCGCGATGCGCGCGGCCGGCGTGGCCGGGGTGCCCGGGATGGACAACCCCTACGAGCGGCTCAAGGACCTCACGCGCGGCCGCCGGATCACCGGGGACGACCTGCGCACGTTCGTGGGCGGCCTGGGGCTGCCCGACGACGTCGCGGCACGGCTCGCCGCGATGACCCCGGCCACCTACACGGGCGTCGCGGCCCAGCTGGTCGACTACCTCGACTGAGCTCGGCCAGCAGCGCTTCTGGTCGAGAATCGGGCGCCAGGCGCCCGGATCCCGACCAGACGCGGCCGGCTACCAGGGCAGGTAGTAGGTCAGGAGGTCGGCCGTGAGCGGCGGGAAGAGCGCCTCGTAGGTCGCGGCGTCGGGGCCCGCGTAGACGTCGGGGTGGCGACGCGCGAGACCTGCGAGACCGAGGGGTCCGAGGAGCAGGGCCGGCAGCCGGTCCGGTGCCACGCCCGCTCCTCCGACGGCCCCGGGCCCCTGCATCGGGCCACCCACGGTCACGGGTCCGATGCCGGCCGCCGTGAGCGGCATCCGGTAGTGCCGGCCGAACGTCGAGACCACGAGGTCGCGGTCCGCCCCGAGCAGGCCCGCCCGCGCCAGGCGCGCGTGCAGCACCGGCCGCAGCGCGTCGAGCACCAGCTCGGGCCGCGCGATGCGGGCGTAGTACTGGTCGGCGCCGTCGCCCGCCGGGGCGAGCAGCGCCGACCACGCGTCCCCGGTGACGGTCCCGGCGCGGTGCACGACGCGCACCTCGGGCGCGTCCGCCGCCAGCGCTGCGAGCAGGGCGTCCGCCGCGCCAGCGTCCCGGGCCGCGGGCTCGGCGACGAGGATCCCGTCGTCATCCGTGCGCACCCGGGCGGACGCCGCCACCGCGCCGTCGCGCTCGAGCACCCAGGTGACGCTCGCATCGTGGGCCAGGAGCCAGCGCGTGCGCGGCTCGGGGTGCGGCACGGCGACGTCGACACCGGCCTGGGCCGCGTCCTGGAGGGCGGTGACCGCCGGCAGGTCCGCCGCCGTCGCGCGGCGCACGGTCCCGGGCGGGGGCACGTGCGTCGGCGCCCGGGACCCGGCGGGGGCGTTGGCACCGGCCCCCGGCAGCAGCACCCGAGCCCGCGGGATGTCGATCGCGTACTCGTACCCGAACAGCCGGTAGAAGTACGGGATCCCGATCATCACCTGGAGCACGTGCCCGCGCCGGGCCGACCGCTCGTGCGCCCAGCCCATGAGCGCGCGCACCAGGCCGCGCCCCTCGTGGCCGACCGCCGTCGCGACCAGCTCGACCTGGCCAGCAGGCAGCACGACGTCGCCCACCCGGACGGTCTCGTCGAGCAGGGTCGCGGTGCTCACCACGCGGTCGCCGTCCGCGACGACGGCGCACGCCGGCCACCCCAGCGCGTCGTCGTGCACCACCAGCCGGTGGTCGAGCGCGTCCGACTCCTCGCCGCGGGCGATGAGGAGCTCGCCGATCTGGTCGAGATCGGCCGGGCGTGCCGTGCGCAGCACCAGTCCGTCGGGCAGCGGGGTGGTCATCCCCCGAGCGTGAGGCCTCGCGCCGCCCCGGTCCACCGGATTCGCGCCCGGTCTGTCCCGGTCTGTCGCGATGCGCACCGGGCCGCGCTTCCCAACGTGGGGGTGGTCGCGCACACTGCGTCCATGGATCCGACGACGCCTGCTGCGGACGCCACGCGGCCCGGTGCCCTCGACGGGTGGCAGGTCCTCGTGCCGGGCGCGGCCGAGTGGGGCCGACGCATCGCGGGGCTCCTGGCGGACCGGGGGGCACGGACCGTGCTGGTGCCCGTCGTCGAGGTCGCACCGCCCGACGACCTCACCTGCCTCGACTCGGCGCTCGCGGCGCTCGCCCGCGGGGACTACGACTGGCTCGTCGTCACCAGCCCCGCCACGGTGCTGTCGCTGTCCGCCCGGGTCGCGACCCTCGCCAACCGCGGCCGCCAGACGCCGTCGACCGCTCTCGGGACCTTCGTCGGCGAGACGGCCGTGGCCACCCTCGGCCCCGGCTGCGCGCGCGTCCTGGAGCGGAGCGGGGTGACGGCCGCGCTGGTCCCGACCGGCGAGCGCTCCTCCGCCGGGCTGCTCGCCGCGTTCCCCGAGCCGCCCGTGGCGCCGCCGGCGGCCGGCACGCTGGGCCGGGCGGGGCGCGTGCTCGTGGCCCGGT
>Ga0073904_10001885_pt1 | contig 15797 bp, 7 predicted proteins | sample KloWWTrecipitate_FD_66668 | JGI IMG/M metagenome (GOLD analysis project Ga0073904, IMG submission 66668) | Active sludge microbial communities from Klosterneuburg, Austria, studying microevolution and ecology of nitrifiers - Klosterneuburg... | ecosystem: Engineered > WWTP > Aerobic digester >...
TACCTGGTACTGTGTGGCCTAGATGTTGCGGAAGCAGTGTTTTTCCACCTCGACCCGGACAACGCTGAGATCGAAACGACCGCTAACGAGGGCGACGAGATCGAAGAGGGAACGGTTTTTGCCACACTGAAGGGCTACGCCGACGTTCTATTGGTCGGCGAGCGTACCGCTCTAAATCTGATCCAGCGTCTGAGCGGCATCGCAACGCTTACCCGGCAGTATGTAAAGGCCGTCGAGGGTACCAATGCCTCGATCGTTGACACACGAAAGACGACGCCCGGACTGAGGGCTCTTGAGAAGTATGCGGTGAGGATCGGCGGCGGTAAAAATCACCGAATGGGCCTCGATGACGGCGTTCTGATCAAGGACAATCACATTGCACTTGCCGGTGGTATTACCGAGGCCGTAAAAGCCGCCAAGAATAGCGTCGGCCATCTGCACAAGATCGAAGTTGAGATCACCAATTGGGCACAACTTCGCGAAGCAATGCTGGCGGGCGCCGAGATCGTGATGCTCGACAACCAAACTCCTGAGGAAACGGCAAAGCTTGTCGGTATGGCCCGCGACATCAACCCTTCGGTTCTGATCGAGGCGTCGGGTGGTATGGATCTCGACCGTGTTCGTTCCTATGCTGAGGCAGGCGTTGATCTGATCTCGGTGGGTCGTCTGACACATTCGGCACGGGCGATGGATATCAGCTTTAAGATACAGATCGGGTAGGAAATTTCACCACAGAGGACACAGAGAGCACAGAGGCCTAGAACTAGTAGCTTCTTATCTCAGTGGCCTCTGTATGCTCTGTAGCTGATTCTTCTTTTCCCGTCGGTACTATCTTAATTGCGAGAATCGAGGCCAGGATCGCGATGGTGCATGCGATGCCGCCTTCGATGCCGTAGGTGGTGCCGGTTAGCCACATTGGGCCGGAGTCGATCTCTTTCAGCACCGGAGCGGTGACCAGATCGTTCATCCCGCTGACCTCTATTCCGAAGACCGATCCCTGAGCAAAGTTCCACATCAGGTGCAACCCCCACACGAACCACAGGTCGCGAGTCCTTAAATACGCAACACCGAACCAGATCCCGGCAAGGACGGTGTTAGCGGTCGAGATCAGTCCGGCGTTGGGATTGCCTAGATGAACCGCCCCAAAAAAAACGGCCGTAATGGCGATCGCAAGCCAGGCTAGTCCGGATCGGGCAAATGTTTGGAGTATATAGCCGCGGAAAAGCGATTCTTCGAATGCCGACGCCACAGCAAAGACCAAAAATGATGATAGCAGCGAATCGGCAACTGCCTTTGTGCCACTGCTATTATTAAGTTCGAAACGCATTCCGCCAAAGATCATCGCGATCGCGACGGAAACGCCGAGCGTGCAACCCCCGAGTGCGAGGCCATATAAAAAATTACGAAACCACGGTCCCGTAAATGCCGCCCCGAGAGCCCTGTAAGGCAATCCTTCAAAGAGCTTGCCGCAACCCCAACCGACCAACAGTGCCGGAATCAGTGAAAGCACGCCGTTTGCAACTAAAAAGGGAGGTGTGCCCGGAAGAATATCGAACCCCAGGACACTCAGCAGTGCGAAGCCCGCCGAGAAGAACAAAAGGCCCGAAAATACGAACGCGATGACGAATACGATCGCCCGCCAACCGCTTCTGACGCGGTCGTCTTTGCCAAAAATTATCTGATTCTTAATCTTCAAGCGATTCGATGATAGCGAAATTAGCCACTGTGGGCAAAAGGCGGCCCGGACTTTTGCGTTTATGCTAAAATTGCCAAAAGTGATGGTCGAAACAGTGCCGCAAAAACCAAAGCGAAAGGTTCCTTGGGTCCTCGGCCTCGTGGTATTAGCTCTATTGTTTTTTCTAGTATTGCTTCAATCCTCCAATCTCTGGAAGACATTTTCAGCCGAAACGGCCAGCGACACACTGTTGCTTTACGCACTTTCGTCCCTGAATTTCGTAGCCTTTGTCGTTTTCGGGTTTATCTTTTTGCGGAGCATCGCGAAGCTGCTTCGTGAGCGGCGAGAGTTTCAGATCGGTGCTCGTATCAAGACACGCTTGCTCGGATATTTTGCGATCGTGAGTTTGCTGCCGATCCTCGCTATGGCCGGTTTTTCGTACTTGTATATGAATCGGGCTCTCGAGCGATGGTTCACGCAGATACCGGAGAACGTCGTTCGTGAGGCACGAGAAGTTCAGAGTCAATCCATAGCGGACAGAACGTCCAGGTTGGATGATGCCGCCAAGATGATTGCCGCCCTGATAGAGCGATCTCAACCGTCCGAGGCAGACCTTGCAAAGATCGCGGACGCGGGAAAACTGGCACATATCGAGGTGCTCGCTAAGGATAATCGCACGATCGCCGTTTTTGACCGCGACGTTGGCCCTGAACAACGTGTCGAACTCGATTCGATCGTCAATCTGATCCGCACGGATAAACTTAGTGAACGTGAGCTAAAAGACGGCATTGGTTTTGATGCCGCCGTTGTTCCGATGGCGGGCGACCGCAAGTTGATGATCGTGCCTGATCCATACAGCGGTCAGAACGTCGGGCAGATCGTCGAAAACTCTTTATTGGAATTTGACCGACTTAAGGACAAGCAGGCGAACGTCCGCTGGGTGGGACTACTGACGCTGGGAGTGCTCACCTTTCTGTTGATCTTTGCGTCCTCGTGGATCGCTTTTTATATCGCCCGCGGCCTTACCGTGCCGATCAAGGCACTTGCCGAAGGTGCTGACGAGATCGCTCGCGGAAATCTTGGGTTCCACGTGGACGCTTTTGCCGAGGACGAGCTAGCTCTATTAGTTTCGGCTTTCAACGAGATGTCTGCCCGCCTCCAAGCAAACTCGACCGAGTTGACACAACGCCAGCGATATATCGAAACGGTTGTCGCAACGCTGCCCAATGGGGTCATCTCGTTTGATCAGCGGGGGCTGGTCGGCACCATCAATCCCGCAGCATTGAATATACTAAGGCTTGAGGTCGCGGATTTTGCGGGGGTCGAGATCGATAAGATCGTGCGGGATGAAAATTTGCCGGTCCTCGAACGGTTATTGTCGCGAGCAAAGCGCGTCGGTCACGCCTCGGAGCAAACAATTTTGAAGCGATCCCTCGCGGATGGGAGTACGGAGGTCTCGTCCGATCTGCCGGTCGTACTCACCGCCGCAGCGCTGCCTGACGATAACGGTGTGGTGCTGGTGATCGAGGATCTGTCTGAGTTGATCAGTGCGCAGCGGGCATCGGCTTGGCAGGAGGTCGCCAGGCGAATGGCTCACGAGATTAAAAACCCGCTGACCCCGATCCAACTATCCGCTGAGCGGATCGCCAAGAAGTGCGTAGAGACGCCATTGGTGGCAAATGCGGACGTGGGAATACACACAAGTGTCGGCCCCGAGCAGGCACGAAGGATCGTAAAGGAAGGAACCGACACGATACTTCGCGAGGTCGAAAGCCTCAAGGCAATGGTCGATGAATTTTCGCGATTCGCCCGCCTGCCAAATGCTAAGCTCGAAACTTGCGGTATAAATGACATCGTTCGACGATCGCTATCAATGTATCAGGATCGTGTAGCCGACCTCGCAATTATCGCCGACCTAAGCGAAGACCTGCCGGACGTGTCAGCGGACGCCGAGCAGTTAAAGCGAGTATTTGTTAATCTGATACAGAACGCTATCGAGGCATTTCCGGCAGATTCAGAGGATCGCCAGATCAATATTTCGACTCGATATGAGATTGCCCGCGATCTGGTCGTGGTCGAGGTCGCGGACAACGGTGCCGGGATACTGCCGAGCGACTTGCAAAAGCTGTTTCAGCCCTATTTTTCGACCAAGGGACGCGGTACCGGTTTGGGCCTTGCGATCGTTCAGAGAATAATCGGCGAGCACCAGGGAAAGATAAAGGTGGCGGCAAATCATCCGCGTGGTGCTAAGTTCATTATCGAATTGCCGACAATTGGATAGATTCCTAATGATAAATTCAGTATTGATCGTTGACGATGAACCGGGGATCCGCGATACGCTTCGCGGCGTACTCGAGGACGAAGGAATAACTGTCGAATCTTGTTCGTCAGGCGAGGAGTGTCTGGATGTAGCCCGTAGAGACGATTTTAGCTGCATTTTGCTCGATATATGGCTTGGGACGGGCATCGACGGGCTTGAGACGCTGAGGCGGCTTAAATCAGAAGGGATCAGCTCATCGGTAGTTATGATCTCGGGCCACGGCAATATCGAAACAGCCGTAAAGTCCACGAAACTCGGGGCATTCGATTTTATCGAAAAGCCGCTTAGTCTGGAGCGGACGATCCTTACCGTCAAAAACGCGATCCGGCAATATCAGCTCGAGCAGACCAACTCACAACTGCAATCCGAACTTGCGGAGCAATATGCAATGGTCGGTGAATCTATTGCAATGCGGGCACTGCGCAAACAGATCTCGATCGTCGCACCGTCCGACGGACGCGTACTGATCTCAGGCGAGAGCGGCACCGGCAAGGAACTGGTGGCGAGAGCCATTCACGCTCAGTCGAAACGCCGAAACGCCGCTTTTGTCGAGATCAACTCAGCGGCAATTCCCGAAGAATTGGTCGAGTCTGAGCTATTCGGTCACGCAAAAGGTGCATTCTCCGGCGCGATGAAGGCTAAGAAGGGCAAGTTTGAGATCGCCGACGGGGCGACGCTCTTTTTAGATGAGATCGGAGATATGTCGCCGCGCGTACAGGCCAAGATGCTACGGGTTTTGGAGGAGCAGCGATTTGAACCGGTCGGCAGTAATACGCCGGTATCGGTGGATGTCCGCGTGATCTCGGCGACCAATAAACCGCTCGACGGGCTGATCGAGAACGGCAATTTCAGGTCGGATCTGTTCTATCGTCTGAATGTGATCCCGTTTCAGATACCGCCACTCCGCGAACGACCCGAGGACATACCGCTGCTGGTCGATCATTTTAACAAAAGATTTTCTGCCGCTTACGTCAAAAAGCCGAAACAGTTCGACGATGACGCGATGGCCGTGCTTCGCTCGAACAACTGGCTTGGTAACGTCCGTGAGCTCAAAAATACGATCGAACGCGTTGTCATTATGTCGGCAAAGGAATCGGTCACACCCGCAGATCTACCCGAAATGGAGGCCGCGAACGAACAACCCGCGATCAGCTTTCGCTTTCAAACCTTTAAGGACGCAACCGACGCGTATCAGCGTGAGTTCATTCAGCACAAGCTCGCCCAATTCGACGGCAACGTAGCCCGTGCCGCCGAGGATATGGGCGTCGACCGCAGTCACCTCTATCGCAGAATGCGAAATCTCGGCATCAAGTCGTAGTTTCCAAACCCAATTTATCCACCTTCAGAGAGCGAATCTCCCGACAAAACGTATCTGCGTTGTCGAAAGAATATTTTCTGTTGACAAATCCTAAATAGTAGATATACTTAGTCTACAAAACGCACATTATTCGTCAAAAGGATGATATCCGGCCCGAGTTTTAGACGTCGGAGTTGTTGGTGGATAACCAAAGTTTTGAACTTGGTGAAGGAACAAAGGTCGGAGACTGGACAGACTCTCATTAATTCTTCCATAACGGCGACATTGTGAGTTGTTCAATTTCCCCACTCAACCTCAAAAAGCTTAGAAACCACTGGGAGAGTGGCCGGCCCTTACCAGAGCACGTACAAAACGTAATCGGTTGCTCTCCCAGAGTTTCTAGGACTGTTTGACACGATTTATTACTCAGACGCAAGGCACATTGGCCATAGTTCTGCTAATCTTGCCTTAAGTTTTGGACAATGTTTGAAAAGTATTTTATTGAAGTGCATTGAAATATGCGGGTTCTTGAGCGATCGGCATTTGGCCCACGAGGTAAGCACGACCAACTGCTCGGACCTATATACTTTCAGTGACCCAAAAGAGTTAGAGGCAATCTTTGTTGCCGAAATGAATTGAGAGGTTTTATTTATTAGAATTATGGGGTTTTAGGCCGTTTCCACGGCATTTCTCGCTCCCGTCGAACGAGAGATTCCCAGAATATTCTATTTTTGGCTTCGTTCGCCGTGCGACGTTGCATCACCAGCATCGGCATCCCACGACCTGCGATCCGGCTTTTGAAATGAAAGGAGAAGAATGATGAGTTACAAGAGATCTATTTTCATCGCAGTATTTGCCGCGTGTAGCGTGGCGGTGCTTGCGAGCAATGTACTGGCGGCTGAGATCATGCCGAGTTATGCGACGTTGCCAACCGGTTGGGTCGTTGACCGATATGAACCTGTATCTTTCACTAACGTCGGCCCGTTTCAAGGTCGGCCGGATGTATTGGGAATAAGCATCGGCCCCTCAACCGATTCTGCAAATCGTGGTGGTCAGAGTGGTACTTTCTACAACACACAGGGTCGTCAGTTTACTTTCTCGTTGCCACAAGGCCCCGGTTCGATGCTTTCATCAGTACTTTATATCCCTGCGGCATGGGCGAATCAGGCATCAGGTGCTGTCCGAACCGATATGTGGGGAGTGATGGTTGATGGATCTAATGCGGTAACTGCATACCCAGTTATTGGCTTTACAAATTACGGCGGAATCGCACGGCTTAGGGTTTATAATGTCGATACTGGTCTTTGGACAGATCTACCTGGCCCAGTCAATTATGATGCGTGGACCCGTCTATCGATAGAATTAACGCCCACGACTTTGAATTACTATGTCAATGGAGTATTAGTCAACACACAAACTGACATTAATGGTTCGGTAGCCTTTGGGGCAACGATCATGCAGGCTTATAACTTTGCCGATCCCGCGATCGCTCCACCGGCACTCTCGACTGCTGCATATACTGCACATTGGAGCAACATCGCACTTACCAGTATTGTTGATGACGATTCAGTTTGCCCCGGTGCATCGTACACAACAATCGGAGCAGCAATTACAGCTGCTGCATCGGGTGACACGATCAGCGTCTGCCCGGGCACATATAATGAAAGCCCGACGATCACCAAGTCACTTACTGTCCAATCGACGGGCGGGCGTGAAGTGACGACGATTCAGTTGCCTCCATCAAATGCTCCCGGAGTCGGGTATCTGGGGAGTGTCTATATCAATTCCCCAACGGCTGACGTCGTAATCGATGGCTTTACAATAATCGGTAACGATGCCGCCAATCCTGTACTGGCAAACTCCAATGTGGTTTCCCAAGCCTCCAATTCGTTAAATGTGACAAACAGTCGCCTTAAGGTCGGTGCTCGCGACGGCGGGACAAACAATGATGACGGTATCGGTGTACTCACGACTTTCAGTATTGGAGCGGGTGCGGTATCAGTAACAAACAATGAGTTCATGCCTGTCAATGCCGAGGGGGCGCGAGCGTTCTATATTAATCCCGGTACCGGTACTACTTTCAACTTCCAGAATAATCAGGTCACCGGTCACTTCACCAAAAACGCGGCAACCGAATGCGGAGGCCTAATTTCTGGTAATAAGTTCACCGGTACAGGGGCGTCTGGCGGTTTTGGTGCCTACAACTTTGGTGGACCGGCTTGCGGCGATCCCGGGACGTACACAAATAACAGCGTTACTGGTGCCACGACCGGAATGTACATAACCGGAGCTAACGGTGTAGTACTCACGGGTAACAGCTTTACGGACAACGTAACCGGAATTTTTATTACGGACGTAGATGTAACGGGTACGGTCGCCCATTTCAATCGCATTGCAAATAACTCGTCAGCTGGTATAGAAAACGCCACTGCCTCTGTGGTCGACGCCGAAAATAACTGGTGGGGCTGCAACTACGGTCCCGGAGTCGGAGGCACAGGCTGTGCAGGAACTGCAAATGGTATTACAGGTGCCGGAGCGGCAAATGTTGATGCTGATCCATGGCTGAGGCTTACCACTTCGGCAGCAACTCCGACTGTCATTGTTGGAGGAACCGACGTCGTTTCATCACTGTTAACTACCAACTCGGACAATAATACGCCGGGCGGCGGCTTTATTTGGAACGGCACGCCTGCGACTTTCGTCGGCACAAATGGCGCAGTTGCTCCACCGAGCAGCACGACTACTTCCGGAGCGACGGGCACGATTTTCACGGGTACGGTTCCCGGAGTCGGCGGCGTTGCAACAACTGTCGACGGCCAGACAGTAAGCGCGCCGATCGTCGTTTATCCGGCCTCGTGTGCGGCAGTTTCGATGCCGACATCGACGACGCTGACAGGAGCTTCGATCGTTGTTCCTATCAACACGGACGAAATGACCGCACGCGGTGCGATCGCGCTCGATACTACGATTACTTACAATACCTCAGTCCTCACCTTCACTGGCGCAGCACTTGGTACGGTAGGTACAAATAATATCCCGAACGGCCCTCGGCTTTTGAGCGTCACTGAGAATGTTCTTGGAACACTTGTGATCTCGGTCCTTGGAGCGGATGAATTTCAGGGCAGCGGACCGCTCGTCAACCTGAACTTCAACGTCACTGGTTTACCGGCGACGTCCAGTGCGATGGTCTTCTCATCGTTCACGTACAATGAAGGCACGCCATGCTCGACGAGAACGAACGGCTTGGTTACTGTGCTCTCCGGTACTATCACGGGTGAGGTTACTTACGGCAATGCTATTGTTGGTGGCGGACCAAGTCCGCGTCACGTACCCGGCACGACCTTGAACGCTGTAGGGTCGATCAACCAGTCAGCCGTGACGGCACTTGACGGAACCTACACGTTGAGCGGAATGGGAGCCGGACCTTACGTCGTCACACCTGTCAAGACAGGCGACGATCAGGGTGCACTAACGGGCTTTGACTCGGCATGTATCGCTCAATACGTAGTTAGCCTGGCAGGCGGTTGTATGACTTCGCCTTCACCAACGGTAGCTCAAACGACCGTCGCGGATGTCAGCGGCAACCTTACGATCACGTCGTTCGATGCGGCATTGATCGCAAGATATGCTGCATCGTTGCCCGGCTTTGGAAATACGGGACAGTGGCGGTTCACTCCGACCAGCATCTCGTATCCGGATGTCAACACGAACTACATTAATCAGAACTATGTAGCCCTTTTGATGGGTGATGTGACGGGTAACTGGAAAAACCTACTGGCAACCAGGCCTGCTCCGATCTTCCCCGAAGGCGAACGCCCGATGCGTATTTCGGCTCCGTCGATCTCCGCACCGGTCGGTACGGAGGTTTCCATTCCTGTCGATATCCAAGATACGACTGGCAAGGGGATACTCTCGTACGAGTTCGACCTGAGGTTTGACCCGCGGGTTCTCGAACCGGCGGCGAACACCGTTGACCTAGTAGGAACTATCGGCGAAGGCCAGTCAGTAACCGTCAATTCGCTGGAACGCGGTAAAATAAGAGTTGTTGTATATGGCACCAACGCACTAATGGGTGCAGGCCATCTGCTCAATCTCAAATTCAACGTGATCGGCGATGTTAATGAAGCGAGTGACCTTACTTGGGAATCTTTCAACATTAACGAAGGCGGTATTAATTTCGAGGTAATGAACGGCCGTGTTGCGGTGAGAGAGGCGTCGAATGGCGCAGCGATCGCCGGACGCGTACTCACCGCGATAGGACTTCCTGTCTCGGGGGCGACCGTTACATTGGTCGATACTAATGGCCAGACGCGTACCACCAGGGCTTCGAGCTTTGGTAACTTCAGGTTTGACGAATTAACCGTCGGACAAACCTACACCATCAGTGTTTCCGCAAAACGCTCTACGTTTGCCTCGCAAACGGTCAGCGTCACCGACGATGCTGTCAACCTTGACATGATCGCCGAGCAATAGGTCGAGGCGTTCAATCGCGGGCGGGGTCTTTTGACCCCGCCCGCACTTTCCAGTTTTCAAGGAGGTTTGATGTTATTTGTTCAGCCGACGAATTCTTCACGCGGGACGTTCGGTATCCGCCATCTCGTGCCAGCGGCTGGCCTTTTCGATTCGCGGCGATTTGCCGCAGCATTTGCTTTCATATTTTTACTACTATCTATTTCGGCAAACATAACTGCCGCCTCAAGTACTTACCTTAATTATTCAAACAAAAACGCGACAGAACTATCGGCTCCGCCTTGTGCGAATGTTTCGATGCCGGATCTGTCGGCTGTCCAAAATACTGCTGTCACGGTACCAATTACTACTAGCGACCTAACCGGTCTCGGCGTCATATCGTTCGACACGACCATCAACTACGACCCATCTGTAATTACTAACGTTGCGGTTGTTTCAACGGGTACGCTGAGCAGTACGATGACCGTCACGGTCAACAACTTGACGCCCGGTACGATCATCATCTCGGGTTATACTCCAAATCCCCTGGCTGGCAGCGGCACACTACTCAAACTCACTTTTACGGCTATCGGGCCTATTGGTTCGAACAGTCCATTGACATTTGCGGCATTTACCTATAACGAAGGCGTGCCATGTTCGGCTCCGGTTAATGGTAGCGTGACGATAGTCGATTGTCTCAGTGTCACATTCCCGACCGGTTTGACGGCGGTGAAAAATGCTCCGGTCACCATCCCGATCAACAGCACAGATCTAACGGGACGCAACGCACTTTCGTACGATACGACTGTCACCTACGACCCGTCAGTGATCACCCAAATATCGGTATCGTCTGCCGGAACGCTTAGCAGTTCGATGGTAATAACGGTCAACGACCTGATGCCGGGCACGCTGATCATATCTGCTTATGGGCCTAACCCGCTCGTTGGCTCGGGTGTGTTGTTAAATATCAATTTTACGACGATAGGCCCGATCGGGTCGTCCAGTCCGTTGTCATTTTCGAATTTTACTTTTAACGAGGGCACACCTTGCTCGATAACGATAAACGGTGATGTTACGATCATTTCCGGCACCGTCAGCGGTGTCGTCAACTATGCAAATTCAGTTGCGTTCAAGCCTGTACCTAATGCGACGCTGAATGCAGTCGGTTCCGTCAATAACTCGACCAATTCTGCATTTTTCACCGGGGCATACAGTTTTGGCGGTTTCGGTTCCGGATCATACGTCGTCACGCCCTCCAAGACCAGTGACGTCTATGCGATCACGGGTTTTGATTCGGCTCTGATCGCTCAACATGTCGTGTTTCTCATCACGCTTAACCCAACACAGATGCTTGCCGCAGATGTCAGCGGGAACAACGTCGTCACGGGGTTTGATGCAGCGTTGATCGCTCAGTGGGTCGTTCTCATTCCCAATATCGGTAATACCGGCACATGGAAGTTTATTCCGCCGTCCCGCAGCTACGTCGAAATGGCCCCGGATCAGACGGCGGAGAATTACTCGGCGATCTTAATGGGCGAGGTTTCGGGAAACTGGGTGCCGCCAACGTCCTTTGCTCCACTTGCACCGTCGGCGACCGAGATCGAAGCTCCAAATGTCACCATCAATGTCACGGCAGGAGCGGTCAATAGACTCGTCGGTTCCAGTTTTTCGGTTCCGGTGACGGTCTCGGACACGACCGGTGCAGGGATCATTTCGTGGCAGTTTGACCTGTTGTACAACCCGGCCATCATCACCCCGCAAGTATCTCCGATAGATACTGCTGGAACCCTTGGCGACGGGTCTGCTGTCACCGTTAACGCCCTGACACCTGGACTGCTAAAGGTGATCTTTTTTCGCACTATCCCAATATCCGGGCCCGGCACTCTCTTCAATTTTAAGTTCACCGCCGTCGGGTCAAACGGCCAGACATCGCCTCTGACATGGCAGAACTTTATGTTTAACGAGGACAATCCGACCAATATTGCGGCAAACGGCTCGGTAAGGCTTATCCAAGGGCCAACTGCCGCTGGCGTGTCGATCGATGGACGTGTCATAGACACTTTGGGACGGCCGATCCGAAATGCTATTGTAACCCTAACTGGGGATCTCGCATTCCATCGTTCTGCCCGGACAAATGCCTTTGGATTTTTTGCTATGGAAGATATCCCGGCAGGTGCGGCATACTTACTATCGGCGGATTCAAAACAGTTTGCGATCCAGCCGCGTGTCATAAGCGTAAACGACAATATCACGGGATTAGAGATTGTCGCCGAGCCATTGAATTGGCTCGAATAATGTCCCTGATGGTAATTAGCATTCACCGTGGAAGGTGACCGCTGGGAACGAGCACAAGTCCGGACACAAGGGGTGCTTACTTAATTTCCCCGATACCGGGAAATTGGAGAGATGAATATTATGTTGAAATCACCAAGATCGTCAAGCATATTGATCGTAGTTGCGGCCCTGACCGCAATTGTGTTTTCGTCGACCATATTCGCTGAAAGCCTGATCCCTTCTGGCTTCGACCCGCCGGAATATCAAACTCGTCAGCACGATATTTCCTCAGATATTTCTCGAAGGTCCGTCCAAGCAATTACGGTCAATGTCACCGCACCCGCGGTAAACAGACTCGTCGGTTCGAACTTCTCGGTTCCGGTGACGGTCTCGGATATGACCGGAGCGGGAATCATCTCGTTCCAGTTTGATCTCTTGTACGACCAAACGATTATCACACCACAGTTATCTCCGATCGATACTGCTGGTACGCTCAGCAGCGGATTTCTCCCCACCGTTAACCCATCGGCTCCCGGTTTGCTCAAGGTGGTGTTTTTTGGAACCGTTCCGCCGTCCGGGTCGGGAGTTCTCTTCAACTTCAAATTTACGGCCGTCGGCACGGCAGGCCAAACGTCCCCGCTGACCTGGCAAAACTTCATGTTTAACGAGGGCGATCCCGCCAACATTGCGGCCAATGGGTCCGTGACTCTCGTTGTACCATCCGCAGCCGGCGTTTCGATTGATGGACGGGTTACGGATACATCAGGTCGACCGATCCGCAACGCGATCGTCACGCTTAACGGCGATCATGGATTTCAACGCGCAGGCCGCACCAATGCGTTTGGATATTTCGCTCTTATAGATATCCCGACGGGTGCGGTATATGTACTATCGACAGATTCGAAACAGTTCACGGTCCAGCCGCGCATCATCAACGTGAACGACAACATTACCGGAATCGAGCTAGTGGCCGAGCCGATCTTGTAGGGAGGCTGTGGCCCCAATAAACTGCCGCCTAGGCGGACTGCTGGGTATTCAAATGTGACGATCGTTTTGACGGACCGTAGCGGAATTGCTCGTAGTACGAACTCAAATCCATTCGGATTCTTCGAGATTAAAAATATTCCGACTGGAGTGGTATATACGCTTTCGGCGACGTCTAAGCGTTATTCATTCCCGACGAGTACGGTCGTAATGAACGCGGATCTGGTCGGAATCGATCTTGTCGCAGACCCATAGAATGGCGACAAAATTTGGTACGAATTAACTGGGAATGCTCTCCGATAAATAAAATGGCTGCTCTAGCTTCCAGCACTAGAACAGCCATTTCTTTTTGCTTCGATATCGGACTCTATTTCTTAATTACAGGAAATCCGCGTTTGATCATCAATGCATCCACGATCGGGTCACGCCCTCGGAAATTGCGGTAAGCTTGGGCCGGGTCGATCGTGTTTCCGACCGAGAAGATAAAGTCCTTCAGCCGCTTGCCTACCTTCTTGTCGTACGGGCCGCCTGCCTCGGTAAACGCTCCGTACGCATCGGCGGTGAGAACGTCCGACCATAGATAGCTGTAATAGCCTGCCGAGTAACCGTCGCTTGAAAAAATATGGCCAAATTGCGGCGTTCGGTGGCGCATAACGATCTCGCTAGGCATTCCTATAGCAGCAAGTGTCTCACGTTCGAATGCATCGGGATCGATCTTTTTGTCACCCGCGAGATGCAGTTTCATATCGACGAGTGCGCTTGCCAGATATTCGGTCGTCTCAAAACCCTGATTGAACGTTCCAGCTTTTTCGATCTTTTCGACAAGCGACTGCGGGATCGGTTTGCCGGTCTGGTAATGCAAGGCAAATTTCTGGAGCACTTCGGGCGTCGACATCCAGTGTTCCATTAACTGAGAGGGGAACTCGACATAATCGCGGGCAACATTGGTCCCCGACAATGTCGGATATGTCACATTTGACGACAGCCCGTGCAGGGCGTGGCCAAACTCGTGAAACATCGTTTCAGCATCATCCCAAGAGATGAGGACCGGTTCGCCCGGATTGCTCTTAACGAAATTCGCATTGTTTGAGACGATCGTCGTTATGTCGCCGTCCAGTCGGTTTTGATTTCGGTAGGCGTTCATCCAAGCTCCCGAACGCTTGCCGTCCCGGGCATATGGGTCGAAGTACCATACTCCGATATGCTTACCGGTGGACTTGCTCTTCACTTCATAAACAGAAACGTCAGGATGATAGACGGCAATACCGCTTAGCGGCGTGAACGAAAAATCAAAGATCTCACCCGCTACCCAGAACATAGCGTCGCGGATCTTATCCAACTGAAGATAAGGTTTGACCTCGTTTTGGTCGAGGTCGTATTTTGCCTTACGAACCTTTTCCGAATAATAGCGATAGTCCCACGCCTCGATCTTGATCTTTGCACCTTCATTATTTGCCAGATCCTGCATATCCGCGACTTCTTCTTTAACCCGTGCAATCGCTGCCGGCCAGACGCCTTCCATCAGCTTCATTGCATTTTCAGGTGTCTTAGCCATCTGCGGTTCCAAACGCCAGTGGGCGTGGGTCGCATAGCCGAGCAACTTGGCCCTTTCGGCACGCAGTTGCAGGATCTCAGGAATAATGCCGTTATTGTCGCGCGCGTCGCCGTTGTCACCGCGATTGATGAACATCTTAAACGCTTTTTCGCGAAGGTCACGGCGATCTGAGTAGGTCAGGAATGGGTCGATCGACGAGCGAGTGTTGCGGATCAACCATTGGCCGGCCTTACCCTTGGACGTAGCCGCCGCAGCGGCAGAATCCTTGAGCGATTGCGGCAACCCTGCAAGATCGGCCTCGGAGGTCAATACAAGGTTCAGTTGACCCTCATCACCTAAAAGATTTTGGCTGAATTTGGTAAACAGCCCGGCAAGTTTCTGATTGATCTCAGCGAGCCGAGCTTTTTTCGCTGCATCGAGCTTTGCGCCTTGTCGGACGAAGTCAGTGTAGTATTTCCAAACCAAGCGATATTTCTCGCCCTTGACAGATCGCTTTTTGGACTCGAGATCATAAACTGCCTTAATACGATTAAAAAGTGCCGAGTTCTGAGTGATCTTGTCTCCGTGGGCAGCGAGGGCCGGCTCCATTTCAGTCTGAATCGGTTCGAAGTCATCCGAACTCATACTGGTCGACCAAATGCCGTAGATCGTCGAGACACGATCAAGCATCTGTCCCGAACGCTCTAGAGCAGCGATCGTGTTTTCAAACGAGGGCTTCGCCGGGTTTGACGCGATCGCGTCAACCTCTTTCAGATTTTCGGCCATCGCGGTTTCAAGCGCAGGCTTAAAATCCGCGATCTTTACCTTGTCAAACGGCGGCAAACCGCCGTATGGCCCGGCCCATTTCGCCGTCAAAGGATTTACGGCCGCTTCAGCGATCGCAGTCGTTTTTATTGAACTGTTTGTCATAAACATCGCGATCCCGAATACACCCAGACCAAGTGCCGCGAGACGGTAACCAAGCTTTTTGTACATCTATTGTGTCTCCTGAATTTGTAGAACTATCTTAATGTTTTACGTGTCTAGCTACAAATGTCCGCAAAAATGAAAACGCAAAAGAAAATTGCGTGGTGCCATTGTGATGTATAGAATTCGCAGAGTGTTGCAGATATCGAACTGCCCGTGTAAGGATCCCTTAGAATGTAACCACTGGTAAGTGGAGATTTCGGCCTTTGAGATAGGATAGAGAAGGAGGCTGAAGATGAAGAGGAGTAAGTTTAGTGAAGGGCAGGTATTGGGGATA
>Ga0073904_10001886_pt1 | contig 15790 bp, 12 predicted proteins | sample KloWWTrecipitate_FD_66668 | JGI IMG/M metagenome (GOLD analysis project Ga0073904, IMG submission 66668) | Active sludge microbial communities from Klosterneuburg, Austria, studying microevolution and ecology of nitrifiers - Klosterneuburg... | ecosystem: Engineered > WWTP > Aerobic digester >...
ATCAAGTCTCGGACTTTCATCTCCAGGCTCCTCCTTCGGCGGAAGATCGGGCGACCGGCGCGGACATTCAGTGTGCTCCTGCCCCCCCGCCTCGGGACCACCCGAAGGGGTGGCCGAAGGGGTGGCCGAAGGAGTACACGGCACCTGCCACCGGCGACGGTGCCCGCAGCCGTTTCGGGCTAGAGCAGCGCCCGCACCGCGTCGAGCTGCTCCAGCGTCGCGCGGTACCCGACTTCGACGATCTCGGCATGCCGCTTGATGTCGAAGGTCGAGAACCGGCCAAGCCCGGCGGGCGAGATCACCAGGTCGGCGTGGTGGAACTTGCGCCGCGAGGCGTGGAACATGCCGATCTCGAGCGCCCGCTGGGTGACCGCGAAGGTCGAGGAGAGCTCGCCCTCGGACCGCGCCGAGAGCGGTGTGGCATGAACGCCGAGGATGGCGTCGCAAAGGCCGAAGAGGGGCTCGACCGGAAAGTTGTTGACGATACCGCCGTCGATGTAGAGGCGGCCCTCGACCCGCGTCGGCGAGATCACGAACGGCACCGCCGACGAGGCGAGGAGCGGCCGGACCAGTGGCCCGGAGCTCCACACCTGCAACCGGCCCGAGACCAGGTCGGTACCGGTGACGAACAGCGGGCGCGAGAGCGCGGCGAACGAGTCCTCCGGAAACCAGCGTGCGAACGAGCCGACGATCTTCTCCGAGTCGATGAAGCCGGGCTTGCCGAGCGCCAGGCGCGACAGGCGGAAGGGATTGGCGTCGTCGAAGAACTGCAGGATCTCCGTGCAGTCGCGGCCTGCGGCATGGAGCGCTCCCACCAGCGCGCCGGCGCTGGTACCGGCGATGCAGTCGGGCTCGATGCCGTTCTCGGCCAAGGCGCGCAGCACACCCGCATGGGCGAGCCCCCGGCTACCGCCGCCCGAGAGCACGATGCCGAGTCTGTAGCGCATAGGCCGCAGCCCCCCTCGTCGCCAGTGTGCGCCCACGACGGCCGGCGCACACCACCCCGGCGCGGGGGAGGAATCTACGGCGCCGATACCGACCAGGCGGCCAGATCTCCGCTCCCGAAGCCGTCGGCGAACAGGGCACCGAAGATCAGGTAGACCGCTCCGGCATTCGCCGTCGGCACGCCTGGCGAGGTCGTCCCGTCGACGAACGGCGCCCCGACCGCGAGGTCGTGATGTCCGTCGCCGTCGAAATCTCCGGCGGCGAGCGCGTAGGCGAAGGCGTTCCCGGCAGCAAGATCGGCGCCGCCGGCGATGGAGCGCGTCCCCTGCATCCAGAACTGGGCCGAGTTCGGGTCCAGGCCGAACCCGCCGGGTACGACGACGAAAGCGCCTGCCAACGGCACCGTCAACAGCGTCACCGGATCGAGTACTTCTTCCTGAGCCGCTCCGATCACCAGGTCGAGCGCACCGCGTGCGTTCTGCTCGACGAAGTCGCCGATCGCGAGCGTCGAGCCGAAGTTCTCGAACGCCGCCGGGAAGCCGACGTTGGCAAGCTGGCTTTCGTCGTAGATCTCGGAGCCGGGAGTGTCGAGGCCGTTGCCGAGCTGTCCCCAGAGGAGTGTCACCGCGCCAGCGTCCTCGAGCGCGCCGACGTCCTCACGCGGGGCGCCGATCGCGAGATCCGCTATCCCTTCGCCGGTGACGTCGCCGGCGGCGAGCCTCAGGCCGAAACCGTCCCCGGCCTCTGCCGCTCCCGTCGTCGCGACGTTCGATTCGTTCCAGAACTGATTCCGGGTGACGCGCAGGCCCGCCCCCGTTTGCCCATAGAGAACCTGCACTGCCCCCGCGGCGCCGGCCGCGCCGATACCCTCCTCTGGCACCCCGACCGCGAGGTCGTCCGCCAGATCGCCATCGAAGTCGCCCGCCGCGAGGGCGCGTCCGAAGCGGTCGCCCTCTTCGCAGCTGTTGAGCATCGGCGCGCCGTCGAGAGCGTCGACCGAGTCCTGGTCGAAGTGGTCCTCGCCGACGGTCGAAAGGCCGGTCGCCGAGCCGTAGAGAATCCAGACTCCTCCCGCGTCGACCGGCAGCTGAAAGGTGAAAGCGTCGCAGCGCGGGCAGCCGACCGCCAAGTCGTCGCGGCCGTCGTGATCGAAGTCCCCGGCCGCCAAGGCCGACGCCCAACGGTCGTCGGCATGCGGCGTTCCGAGAAGACCATCCGCGCCGACGCGATATCGCTGTGGTGATGGCGCTCCGGCGACGACCAGACCCTCCTGTGAGCCGTAGAGCACCAGCACGGCGCCGACATCGGGCACGAGACCGGCATCTTCGTATGGGATGCCGATCGCCAGGTCGACAAAGCCGTCGCCGTTGAAATCTCCCGCGGCGAGCGCCTCGCCGAAGCCGTCGCCGATCTCGCGGTCGCTCGCCCCGGTCGCTGGATCGAAGTCGCGGATCTGCGTATTCGGGCTGACCGGCCCCTGGATTCCGTAGAGCAGGTGCACGGAACCCTCCTTTTCCCCGGTCAGCGACTCGTAGTCGGCGATCGCGAGATCGTCGCGGCCGTCGCCGTCGAAATCGCCGCTCGCCAGAGCCTGCCCGAGATTGTCGTTCGGCAGGGCAAAGCCGGCGAGGGTGCTGCCGAAACTGTCCTGCAGCCGCTGCGAGCGGTGGCCGAAGAGATCGGCCCGCGAGGTCGCCGGGTCGAGCAACCCCACCAGGACCCACCCTGCCGCCACTGCGTATCGCCACCGCGCTACTGCCGTCCGGTTCTTCATCTCCGCCCCCGCTTTCGCTGGTCCGCGCGATTCGGAACGAATCACTCCCTCATAGGCGAGAGGGCGGGGCAAACGGGGCCGCGGGGCGGCGGAACGTTCAGCTCGGAGAGGCGAGGAGCTCGCGGAGGCCACGTGCCACACCCCGGGCGCCCCGCCTTTCGGACTCGACGAGGAGGTCGGTCGCGAGACCGCGCGCCTCGTCCCCTCGCCCAGCCCGACGAAGGGCGACGATCAGGGCGTAGCGCTCCGCGATCCAGGGTCCGGCGGTGGCCTGCGCTTCGGCCATCTGCAACGTGCGCCGCCGCAGCGCCACGGCGCGGGGCCACTCCCCCAGCGCCTCCTCGATTCGGGCCTCGAGGATCAGCGACGCGAGTGTCGGATCCGCAGGCGGCTCACCAGCGGCCAGACGCGCCGCGGCCAGACCCGCGCGCGCCGCGGCGGCGTTTCCGCGCCGCGCCTCGACCCAAGCCAGGATCCCCTCGAGCTCGGCTGCGTCACGCAGCCGACCCACGGCGCGATGTGCCGCGATCGCCTCCGCGGCGCGCACCGCGGCGGCTTCGGGGCGATCGGCTGCGACCTCGAGCCCTGCGAGGTCGGCCAGATAGGTGGCGATGGAAACCGGAATCTCCGCCCGCCGCGCTTTCTGGAGAGCCGACTCGTAGCGCTGGCGAGCGAGATCGAGGTTGCCGCGCGACTCCTCGAGAAAGGCGTAAGCGCGATCCATACCGGCGTCCGCCAGTCGGTTGCCGACCCGGTGGGCGAGAAGGGCGGCCTCGCCGAGATAGCTCTCTGCGGCGTCGAGCTCCAGACGTTCGATCTCGGCAATCGCGAGATTGTTGAGCGTCGCGAAAAGGGTCTGGCGATTGGCCGACTCGCGAAGCGCAGCGAGAGTCGGCGCGGTCAGCTCCCGCACCGCCTCGGCATCGTCGGACCAGTTGGCGAGGACGAGCTCGATGACCAAAGCCTCGCCTTCGCACCACCGGTCGCCGATCGCGCGCGCCAATTCCACGGCCTCCCGGATGATGCCGAGACCGTGCTGGAGATCTCCCCCCTTGGAGGCCTCGAAGGCGAGACCGACGAGGGCGCGCGCTTCGCCGGCGGCATCGCCGGCAGCGCGAAGCGCGAGCAGGGCCTGCTCGAAACCGGCTTGCGCACGAGCGTTCTCTCCCGTGCGCGAAAAGAGTCTGGCGAGGGCGAGATGCGTCAGCGCGGCTTCGTTGTGCATACCTTCGCGCACCATTTCCGCGGCGATAGCCGTGAGGTCCCCGTGCGCCTCCGCCTGCAGATCGAGCCGTCCGACCGCCTCGGCATGCAGGCGCTCCGCTCGCAGACGGATCGTCGGCCGCGCGTGCCGGTTCGCCCAGTCGATCGCTCGCGTGGCCGCGGCGGCCGCTCGCTGATGGTCGCCCAGGCGGTATGCCACCGCCGATTCCGCGAGATCGAAGCGCGGGTCGCGATTCGCCCCTTCTGCGAGCGCCGGAAGCTGGGCGAGTCTTCCCAACGTGGCGTTCGCGGCCTCGGTCTGGCCGGAAGCGAGGAGGGCGGCGACCAGGTCGAGGCCGATGTCGGTCCTCGAAGCGGCGCGCCCGAAGAGCCGGTCGAGCGCCGCGATCGCGCGCGGCCAATCCCGCCCGGCAGAGAGGGCGCGGGCGGCGATTCGGGCCGCTTCGTCCGCCGGCAGCCCACCTTCCGGGACAGGAATCGCCGCCGCCCGCGTCGCCGCCTCGCCGGCCGGGCCCATCTCTCCGCAGAGCGTCTCGGCGCGAGAGAGGCCGTCCCAGGCGAGCGCTTGCTCGGCCGCTCCGGTGAAGAGCTTCGTGGCGAGCACGAACTGCGCCCGGGCCGCCCCGGCATCGAACCGACGAAGCGCCTCCGCTCCGGCTTTCATGGCGGCTCTCGCCTCTGGGCTGCCGGCGCGTACCGCGCTGTGGCTCGAGAGCTCGTCTGCAACGGCAGGGGTGAGCAGAGGCAGCAGAAGTCGCTGGCGCAGCTCGGGCAGTGCACCCAGGCCGGCGGCCGCCACCAGCGCCGCGCCGACCGCGATTCGCTTCCAATTGCGGCGTACAAGGCGGGCGGCGCGGTAGCGCCGGTTCGCGCCGCGGGCCGCGACCGGGCGTCCTCCGAGCACCTGGCGGAGATCGCGGGCGAAGTCGTCGGCCGAGCCGTAGCGGGCCGCCGGTTCCTTGCGCAGTGCCTGCAGCACCACCGCGTCGAGGTCGCCCTTCAGCGCGCGGCGGCGCCGTGCGAGCTCCTGGCTCGGGCGCTCCCCGGTCGAAGTCTCCGCCGTGCGGGTGATTGCGGCCGATGGGGGCTCGGGATCCTGCGCCCGGACGGCGTCCTCGTAGGTTTCGAAGCGCACCCCGTCGATCCTGTAAGGCAGAGTCTCGGCGAGCAGCTCGTAGAGTACGACCCCGAGGGAGTAGACGTCGGAGGCGACCGAAACGCGCTGACCGAGAATCTGCTCGGGGCTGGCGTAGGCCAGCGTCATCGCCCGCCCCTGGGTGAGGGTCTCCGCCTCCTCGCCGGGGCCCGCGACGAGCTTGGCGATACCGAAGTCGAGCAACTTCACGGCTCCGCTCTCGGTGACGAGGATGTTGCCGGGCTTGAGATCCCGGTGCACGACCCCCGCCCGGTGGGCGAACTCGACGGCCTCGAGAACACCGAGGAAGAGCTCTACCCGCTCTTTCACGGAGAGGTTTCGCACCGAGCAGTGGTCGAAGATCGACAGCCCGTCCACGCGCTCCATCGCGAGGTAGGGCTGCCCGGCGGGTGTCACGCCGGCATCGTAGAGACGCGCGATGCCGGGATGCTCGAGCCGGGCGAGGATTCGCCGCTCGTCTTCGACCCTTCGCAGCGAAGTCGCGTCGACGACGCGGTCGACGATCTTGAGGGCCACCAGACGGCTGAACTCGGGCCGCAGCTGCTCGGCGAGGTAGACCGTTGCGCTGCCGCCGCGGCCGATCCGCCGCTGGATCGCGAAGCCGGGAACCCGCGGAAGCCGATCCTGTGCAGCGCCCTCCGCTTCTCCGGCCGGCGGCGCGACTTCCCGCGGCGCTTCCACCTCGAAGAAGACTCCGCGCAGATCGTCCGCCAACGTCAGCTCGCCTCCCGAGATCGCCGGTCGATCGAGCGGCGAGGACGGCGTGTCCGCCGCCGCGAGAAGATCCCGCATCGCCGCCGCGAATGCGGCGTTTTCGCCCAGCTCGAGCGCCCGCAACGCCGACTCGCGCTCGCCGGGAGCGAGCGCGGCGAGGCGATGGAAGTGCTCCTCTAACCGGTCGAGATCCGGGCTCGGGTCATTCAAGAGGGCGGCCCAGTTCGCGCAGCAGCCAGGCGCGAGCGAAGGCCCAGTCCCGCTTGACGGTACGCGGGGAGCACTCGAGCACCTCGGCGGCCTCCTCGACGGTCAGGCCGCCGAAGAACCGCACCTCGACCAACTGCGAGAGGCGCGGGCGCTGCGCCGCCAGTCGGTCGAGCGCGCGATCGAGATCAATCAGCGTCCAGGGACTCGTGGCGCCTCCGGGTCGGTCCTCGATCTGCTGAATCCAGTCGACCGGTACCGCTCCGGCTCCGCGCTTCGCCGCCAGACGGCCTCGGGCATGATCGACCAGGATGCGACGCATGATCCGGGAAGCAAAGGCGAAGAAATGCGCTCGATCGTGCCAGCGAATGGCGCGCAGTCGCCGCAACTTGAGATAGGCCTCGTTGACCAGGGCGGTGGGCTGCAGGGTGTGGCCGCGACGCTCCTGGCGCAGCTGGTGGCCGGCGATCGCGCGCAGCTCGTCGTACACCATCGGCAGCAGGCGCTCCAGGGCGCCGTCGTCGCCCGCCTTCCACGCTTCGAGAACCTGCGTGACGGCCGGGTCCGCCGCCGCCGGCGAGGGGCCTTCGGACGAGAACTCGTCTTCGCGCATGGCGTGGACCTATCTTACAGGCCCGCAGCGCTCTGATCTTCGCCGTCAGTCGGTCGAGTAGAGAATCTCGAGGCGGCGGGCGCGGCGCGAGGCGAAGAAGAGCAGCGCCGCGGCGAGCGCCAGGAGCCCGAGGAGAGCGAGCACCGCCGGAGTCGGCTCGGCCGGCAGGGCGAACGGACCGTGCGGCACCGGCACCGGGCAGAGCGACTGCAGATAGTGGATCACCGACAGCTTCTTGAGCGCCGGCGGGAGCAGGAAGTTGATCCACTCCCAGCCGAGGATGAGCGCCGCGGGGATCATCGGGTTCTTGACCAGCATGCCGAGCGCCAGGAAGACGGCGCCATAGCCGATCACCGCGAGAACCGTGACGCCGAGGTAGGCCATCGCCTGGCCTGCCCCTGGTCCGCTCAACAGGTAGGCCCGGCCGCCGGGAGTCGCGCCGGTGAGGAAGCAAAGCCCGATCTGCAGCAACACCGAGGTGCCGAAGAGCGCGCTACCGGCGACTACTCCGGCGAGGTACTTGCCGACCACGAAGACGTCGCGCCGCAGAGGGGCGAGGAAGTAGAAGTGCAGACTGCGCTCGAGCATCTCGCCGCGGATGAGGTAAGTGAAGATCCCGAAACAGCCGAAGAAGACCACCAGGCGCACGAAGAAGAGCTGGAAGATGACGCCATAGGTCTGCGCCACGTCTCCGACCGCCTCGGCCGGGATCGCCTGCAGCCTGGTCGCGAGCATGCGCAGCGCGAGGAGGATCACCGGCAGAAAAGCGACCAGCACCACCGGCAGCGCTCGCGGCCGGAGGAAGGTCTTGCGCAGCTCGAGTCCGAGCATCGCCCGCACCTGGCGCAGCCAGCGGGAGAGTCCGATCGCTTCCGTTTCGCTCAAGCGTGTGCTCCTTCTAGGACGCCGCCCCGGTCGGGGAGCCGATCAGATACTGGTAGACCGCCTGCACATCCTCGTCGGCGGGCACCACGGCCTCGACCTCGACCAGGCCCTCTGCCGCCAGACGGTTGAGCAGGAGGTAGAACTGCTCGGAGCTGCGCGTCCGCACCAGCAGGCCACGGCCGTCGGGATCGATGCGCGCCTCGACGACATGATCCTCGGCGAACACCCGCGCCGCGAGAGCTCCCGGCCGGTCGCAGCGCACGAGCACGGCGAGCGGCCGCTCGGCGGCCATCTCGTCGCGCACGCCGGCGATCGCCCCTTCGGCGACGATGTAGCCGCCGTGCACCAGCACCACGCGGTCGGAAAGCTCGTCGACCTCGTGCAGGATGTGGCTGGAGACGACGACCGTGCGCCCGTCGGCGGCGAAGCTGCGCAGCAGCTCGATCACTTCCGAACGCGCCAGCGGATCGAGACCGTTCAGCGGCTCGTCGAGGAGCAGCACCTGGGGGTCGTGGGCGATGGCCTGCGCCAGTTTGATGCGCTGCTTCATCCCCTTGCTGTAACCGGCGATGCGCCGCGACGCCGCGTCGGTCATGCCGACGCGCGCAATCGCACGCCTCGCGGCCTCCGCCGCGCGACCGCTATCGAGGCCGCTCAACTTGAGATAGAGGTGCACGAAGTCCCAACCGCTGATGCCGCGCGGATAGGTATCGAACTGCGTGCAGTAGCCCACCTTGGCGAACAGGCGTTCCGGGTCGGAGGGCTCGATACCGAGCACCGACACCCGCCCCTCGGTCGGCCGGAGGAGACCGGTCGCGAGGTTCATCAGCGTCGTCTTGCCAGAGCCGTTCGGCCCCACGAGACTGGTGATGCCGGCGCCGATCGCCAGGTCGACCCGGTTGACTCCCAGAACCTCACCGTAGAACTTCGAAACGTCCTCGAACAACACCACGCCCGCCGCAGGAGTGCCGCTCATCGCGACACCTCGCAGGCGCGCACCTTGCGGTGCAGCACCCAGAGGGCGGCGGCGAGGAGCACCGCGAGCGTTGCCCAGCAGGCGGCGACCGGCAGTGGATCCTGCGGAAACTCGTGGCCCAGGAAGTCGATGCCGCCAAAGAGGTCCGCCCAGATCGTCTGCACCACGTCGTCCATCGCCAGGACCTTGCCCCAGCGGAAGCCGGCGATCTCTTCGATCGCCTTGCCGAACGCCTCGCCGACGATGAACAGCCCGAAGAGCATGCCGGTGGCGACCGGACGCCACTTGACCCAGGCGGAGATCGCGATCGCCAGCACGGCGAGCAGGAGAATCCAGATCCACGAGCCCACGACCAGGGCCGGCACGAGGCGCCAGTGCTCTCCCAGCCAGCCGGTGCCGGCGAGCGCCGTCTGGAGGCCGATCAGGAGGAGGCCGGGGATCCAGGTCACCGCCGAGAGCGGCAGCAGCAGCACCAGGAGCTTGCCGGCGATGTAGTCGGCGCGCGACAGCGGGCGCGAAAGATAGAGCGGCAAAGCGTTGTGCGCCAGATCCGGCGCGACCAGCGTCGGGCCGATGAACGCCGCGAGGAAGAAAGCAAAGCTCGACTGCCAGACGAGGAACCAGAAGAACGGCTCCTTGTCGATCGCCATCCAGCTCGAATCGACCCCCTCGCCGGTGACCTTCCAGCCGACGGCGGCCAGCATGTCGATGTTGTTGGCGAGATAGATCATGCCGCCGAAGAAGATCGGCGGCAGCAGCGCCAGGATGAACAGCAGCAAGGCGAGGCGCGACTTCCACAGATCGGCCAGAGCGAAGCGCGCCACGGTCCAGATGCGGAAGCGCCCGGTGCGGCGCTCGCCGGTCCAGCCGCGATAGCGGTGGTCATAGACCGGCACGAGGCACCTCCGTCTGCGGCGCAGGTTCGACCGGGTTTCCCGGCGTTGCGTTCTCGCCGCTCTCCATGGCGCGCAGGAATAGGTGCTCGAGCGAGTTGCGACTCGACGACAAGCGGCGCAGCTGCACCCCCTGCTCGGCTGCGATGCGATAGAGCTGGCGCACGTCGACCGTCGGCGGCAGGACGACCTTGAGCTTGCGATTCGACAGCTCGGCAACCTCGCAGCCGAGCTCCGCGAGCCGGCCGGGGTAGTTGCCGTTCTCGCCGCCGCGGGTCTCGAGCTCGAGGAAGCGGCGCTGGCTGGCGCGCTCCGCGGCGAGATTGGCGATCGTCGCCACCTTGCCGTCCTTGAGCACGATCACCTCGTCGCAGCAACTCTCGACGTCGCGCAGCAGGTGCGACGAGAGGATGATGCGCACGCCCGAGGCGGCGATCTCGCGCACCAGGCCGAGCATCCGCTGCCGCGCCGAGGGGTCGAGGCCGTTGGTCGGCTCGTCGAGCAGCAGCAGCTCCGGTCCGTGGGCGATCGCCTGGGCGAGCTTGGCGAGCTGCTTCATGCCGAGCGAGTAGGTTTCGAGCTTGCGGTAGCGCGCCTCGCCGAGACCGACGTAGAACAGCGCCTCGTGCGCCCGCTCGAGCGCGGCGCGGGCGGGCAGCCCCGACAGCTCGGCCATCATGCGCACGAAGCGGACCGCCGAGAGCCCCGACACGAACGACTCGCTCTCCGGCATGTAACCGATTCGCTCGCGCACGGCGGCGGCGTCGGTAGCAATATCGCGTCCGAGGACGCGTGCCCTTCCCGCCGAGGGGCGGTAGAAGCCGAGGATGGTATTGAACAGGGTGGTCTTGCCGGCGCCATTGGGCCCCAACAGACCGACCACCTGGCCGGCGAGCGAGCCGTCGAGACCCTTGAGGATCGCTCGCCCTGCCAGGTGGACTTCGAGCCCTTCGAGCTCCAGGAGTGGTGTGGACATCGACACCCGGAACTCTACGCCTGTGGGCCGGCAGGAGTTTCGCTCACCGCACCGGCGGGGGCGCTCTCCGGCGCCGCGTCGCCGCCGCCGAAGAGGCCGCCGAGGGCGAGCAGGCTCTCGAACGAGACCCCCATCGGCCCGCGTACGCCGCGGGTCGAGAAGGTGAGCCCCTGCGCTTCGCCGTAGGCCACCGCCAGGCTCGCGCCGGCCTCGCCGGCGAGCGCCGTCAGTTGCTCTCGCTCGGCGGCGGGAATGCCCTCCTGGCGACCGAGGAACTCGCCCAGGGCGCCCACCGCGCCGCCGAGGTTCTGGTAGACCACGGCCGAGTAGTTGGCCTCGCCATCGAGCGGCAGCAGCTCGAGGAAGCCCGACGAAGCGGTGAGCGTGATGCCGGCGGCACGTTGGCCGACGGACTCGGCGAGCAGGGCCCGCGAAGGTCCGACGACGAGGTAGCCATCGACGAAGAGGAAGTGGGCGAGCTCGGTGCCGGTCGAGGTCCGCAGATCGTAGTAGACCCGTCCGTCGACGGCCTCCTGGGCGAGAGCCAAAGTGGGCCGCGGCTCTCCGTCGCCGCTCGCGGCGGTGCGATTCCACTCCTCCACCAGGTTCACCAGCGTCGATTGCAGGCGGCCGGCGTCGGCGACCTCGAGCACGAGCTTCCACGACGGCGTCGGCAGCCACGGACCGTCAAAGGCGAAGGCGAAGTCGCCACCCAGCGTTGCGGCGAGATCCTCGCGCAGCGACAGCCCGTGCTCGGCTTCGAAGTCGGCGAGCTCGCGCAGCACCGAATGCTCGCCGGAGCCATCCGCCTCGGCCAGGGCGAGGAGATCGTCGAGCATCGCCGCCGGCTCCTTGAGAATGCCGCCTACCGCGAGGTGCGCGGAGGGCGAAACGAAGTCGAGCGCGCCGACGGGAGCAGGCTCGGCGAGCCAGGAGGCCAGCCCCTGGCGCTCGTGACGGAAGCCGAGGTGGGCGCGGCTCTGGGTTTCGCCCGAGGAGCTGCGGCTGTCGAGGATCAGGAACTCCGCATCGGCGAGGCCGAGGCGCTCGAGCACGCGGCCCTGGGCGGCCTGCTCCGGCTCGGTCGCCTCCGGCTGCGCCGTCGCCCGGGCGACGATCGACGCCAGGTCGACACCGACCAACCACTCCGCACCGCCGCCGTAGATCGCGGCGAGGCGCTGGTGGAACGGTGAGCCGACGAAGGCGTTGGCACCCGTCGCGAGCTCGGCCTGGATCGCCGCGAGCGGCGCCGCCGAAGGCGAAGCGAGCAGCAGATCGCCGGTCAGCCAGACGAGCAGCTCATGCTCGGTCGCGCTCTCGCTCGCCGGATCGGTGATGCGCCGCAGGCGCGGCTGAGATCCCGCCTCGCCAGCCGGATGCGGCACCGGCAGCGCGTTGAGACGGGCGATCTCCTGATCGAGAAGCGGCGAGAATCGCGCCGGATCGTCGACTTCGGCGAGCAACAGGGGAGCTTCGCCGCCCGCCGCGTCCGCGCCACCGGTCTGCGCGAGATCGACCGCGATCGCGATCTCCGCCCCGAGCTCGCTGCCGAAGCGCTCGAGCTCGGCGATCGCCTCGGCGATCGCGGCTTCGTCCTCGGGGTTCGCGAAGTGCTCGTTCCACCACTCGCCGAGCACCGGATTCTCGCTCACCCGCTGCTGCACCAGCTGCCATGCCGTGCCGACGGACTGCGAGAGGTTGGGCAGCGCGACGTAGATGCCAGTGCCGGCCGGAACCAGATCGAGCAGGCGCGTCGAAGTGCGCGCCGAAGCCGGCGTCAGGGCGAGGTCGAGCTCGTGGCCGAGGCTCTTCAGCGCGGCGAGGCGCTCGCGATAGCGCGCCGCATCGCGGCTCCAGGAGATCTCGTCGGCCACCGCCACCGCGGCCAGTCGATGGCCGCTGGCGAACTGCTGCCCGGGGAGAAGAACGGCGCGCTCCGCGCCTTCCTGCACGTGCACTTCGCCCTCGATCACCGAGACGCGCGAGCCCTTGGCGCCGTGGTTGACGGAGAAGATCGTGCCGACGACCGACACCCGGCAGTCGCCGGTATCGACGTAGAGATGGCCGCGCCGCTGCTTGGCGGCCTCGACGATCAGGCTGCCGCGCTCGAGCTCGAGAATCGTGCCGTCCCAGCGCCGGCCGAGGCCCAGCTCCGAGCGCTCGGCGAGCTCGATACGCGAGCCGTCGGCGAGCTCGAGCACGGCGCCCGATCTCTGCGCGGTACGCACCAGCTGCGCACCGGCGATGCGCTCGCCGGCCACCGCCGGCCGCACCTCGCCACCGGAGACGACCGAGAGCTCGCCAGAGATCGCCCGCACCGTCACGGCGGGAGCGGCGCCGAGATACCCGACGCCCGCCTGGCGGACGAGGAAGCCCGAGAGCAACGCCACTCCGGCGAGACTGGCAGCGAGCGCCCAGCGCCGGACACCGGAGGATTCACCCCGGGCGCTCCGCGGGCGCGACGACTCGCGGGCCGGCGCAGCAGCGACCGCGGCCTTCGCCTGACGCGCCGCCGCGAGAGCCCGGCGGCAGGGAAGGCACTCGCGGGTATGGTCTTCGAGGAGGACCTTCTTGGGCTCGGCGAGGGCGCCGGCGAGATAGGCCGGCATCAGCTCGCGGAAGCCCTCACAGCCGAGGATGCGGTGCTCGGCGCCAGCGCTCGCGGCGTTGGCAGAGGGCGCGGTCTGACCGGCAACCACGGCGTCGGCCTCGTTCGCGAGGCGCGCCCAGACGCGCTCGCCCGCCGTCTCGACGGTGCGCGGATCGATCTGCTCGTCACGGACGGCGGCAACGGCCTGCTCGAATCGCTCTTCGGACTTCATGACGCTTCTCCCATGAGGCTGGTGATCTCTTTGCGCAGACGGTAGCGGGTGCGGTGGAGCAGAACGGCGACGACGCCCTGGCTGCTGCCCAGGAGCCTGGCGATCTCCTGATTGCCGAGGCCCTCGAAATAGCGCAGGGTGAAGACCTCGGCGGCGCGCGGTGAGAGCCGGGCGATCGCCAGCCGCAGCGTCTTCCGCAGCTGCTTCAGGCGGCGCTCCCGCTCGGGCTCGAACTCGGCGCTGGCGAGGGCATTGGCGCTCGCACGCGGCAGCTCGGCCTCTTCGAGCGGGGCCCAGCCGGCACGCTGGCGGGAACGCACGACGTCGAGCGCCGCGTTGACCGCCGAACGGTAGAAGTAGCCCGCGGCCTCCTCCCCCAGAGGCTCGGCCTCCTGCCGTCGGGCAAGGCGCAGGAAGACCGACTGCAGCACGTCTTCCGCGTCCATGGCGTTGCCGGTAATCCGGTACGCGGCTCGGAAGACCTTGTCGTAGTGCTCGCGGAAGAGCTCCGCGAGCTGCTGGACCGGGTCGGCCGGTGCCGGCTCGGAGCCGGCCGGGAGCGCTCCCCCGCCGGCGGATCTGAATCGCGATGCCTCGGTGTCCTGCGCCTGCGGTCGCCCTTGCACGGTCGGTTCTCCTTCCCTCTTCAACCGTACAACGCTCAGCGGGAGACTTTCTTACAGCCGCCCGGACGGACGAACGGCCGCAGGTCGGAAACCGACCCGCGGCCGCGGTGTGGCAGGACCTCCGGGCTCCGGAGGTGCGTCAGCCGCCGAGCGAGGCCGGCGGAATCTCGATCTCTTCCTTGACGGTCAGGACCTTGTAGAAGCACCAGCCGGTCAACCCCCAGACGAAGGCGGTCGACGAGAGGAGGAAGATCCAACCCAGAGTGGTCATGTCACGCTCTCCTTGTCAGTCGTTCGGGGCATGCTTGCCGTCGATGTCGAGACCTGCGGCACGCCAGCGCTTCGAGCCGATCCGGGTGCAGATGATGAGGATCAGGGCGGTCGCCAGAACCAGCCCGATCGCCCCCTGCCGCAGCGGCTCGTCGGCGACCGATTTCACCCACGATCCGAGATTCTGGGTGCAGAAGGCAATGAAGACGACCAGCAGATAGATCGGCGTGACGTACTTCATGATGAATTTATAGAAACCCGGGATGCGGATCTGCGCCCCCATATGGGCCTCCTTCCAGCCCTTCTCGATGCCGAAGACCCAGCTGAAGGCGATGATCTGAATCATCGCCAGGACGAAGATCAGGAAGGTCCCGACCCAGTCGTCGATGGTCGACCAGAAGATGCCCCCCTTGCTGTAGTACATCACCAGGAAGGAGCCGACGAGACAGATGCCCACCATCAGCGAGGTCGACTGTTTGCGACCCCATCCGAGCGCTTCCTGGAAGAAGGCGAGCGACGGCTGGTACATGGAGATCGAGCTCGTGATCGCGGCCAGGAAGAGCATGAAGAACCAGATCGCGCCGACGATGTTGCCGAACGCCCCCATGTGGGCGAAAACCACCGGCAAGGTGGTGAAGCCGAGACCGAAAGTGCCGCCCTGGACGGCGCCGATCATGTTGGCCGTGCCGAGGAAAACGAACGAAGCGGTGAGCGTGATGAGGCCGCCGAAACCGACCTCGAAGAGCTCGTTGGTCGCCGAGGCGGTGAGTCCGGAGAGGACCACGTCGTCCTTCTTCTTCAAGTAGGAGGCGTAGTTGATGATCACGCCGAAGCCGACCGAGAGCGAGAAGAAGATCTGCCCGGCGGCGGCGAGCCAGGTCTGCGGGTTCGAGAGGGCCTCGAAGTTCGGGTTCCACATGTAGGCGAGGCCGTTGATCACGTTCTGGTCGGGGTGCGTCGGGTCGGGGGTGCCCAGCGTCAGGACGCGCGCCAGGACGATCAGGGCGCAGACCGCCATCGCCGGCATCGCCCAACTGACGAACTTCTCGATCCCCTTCGAGAGGCCGCGGAAGACCAGCCAGATGTTGATCCCGAAGGTGATGATCCAGAAGACCAGGGTCTCGATCGACCCGCCGGTGAGGACGCCGTTCTCCTCGCGGCCGGTAAAGGTGTTGTAGAAGGCGCCGGCGGAGGCCGCCTGGTCGGCGATCGGCGCCGCGGCGTCCACCCCGATGCCACCCGTCAGGTAGTGCCAGAAGTAGCCCAGGCACCACGCCTCGATGTAGGTGTAGTAAAAGGAAACGGCGAGCGGAATCAGGACGCCGATGATGCCGAGATAGCGGAACGTTCCGCCGTGGCCGAAGACGCCCATGATGCTGGGCGAGGAGTGCAGACCCTTGCGCCCGCCGTAGCGGCCCATGGTCCACTCCGCCCAGCCGATCGGGATGCCGAGGAAGAGCAAGGCACAGAAATAGGGAATCATGAAAGCGCCGCCGCCGTTCGCCGCCGCCTGACCCGGGAACCGGAGGAAGTTCCCCAAGCCGACCGCCGAGCCCGCGACGGCGAGGATCACCCCCAGCCGCGTGCCCCACTCCTGTTTGGCTTCATGCTTCGACATCGGCTCTCCTCTATGAACGCCCATGATGGCGATGGCCCAGCCAAGCGACGCCCGACCCCGCGACTCTCCAAAGAACTCCCCTGCCGGAAAA
>Ga0073904_10001888_pt1 | contig 15786 bp, 9 predicted proteins | sample KloWWTrecipitate_FD_66668 | JGI IMG/M metagenome (GOLD analysis project Ga0073904, IMG submission 66668) | Active sludge microbial communities from Klosterneuburg, Austria, studying microevolution and ecology of nitrifiers - Klosterneuburg... | ecosystem: Engineered > WWTP > Aerobic digester >...
CGGCTCGGGGGTGACGAGCGAGACGGCGATCATGAACCTGGTGGCCAAGCCGGGCTTCACGGACTTCGCGATCTACCTGTACGACCAGAACGGGCTGCTGGACTTCGTGTGCCAGAAGCTGAGCGACCGGCAGGTGGAGTACATCGACCTGCAGACCTGGGGCTATGTGACGAACGGTTTCAAGGGCTCGGCGGTGATCTCGGCGACCTTCTGGGAGCATGAGGTGTTCGACGCCTTCGGGTTCCCGGTGCGCAACCTGGTGGGCCTGGGAGCGGTGATGGTGGAGCGGACGGGCACGCGGCTGGGGGAGGACATCCCTGGCGACGAGGCGGCCGGCGATCGGGGGATCCCGTTCGGGGTGGATCAGGACCTGAGCTGGTGCCCCGGTGGGCCAGAGCTGCCGGTCTGCCCTGGGCAGCCGCTGTTCGAGGACCGCTTCCGGGTGGCGATCGCGCCGGTGGGGACGGCCGGGAACATCCCGGATGCGGGCCCGACGGCACCGGGCTCGGCGAGCTTCACGATGCTGGTGACGGCCTCGTCGGCCTGCAAGGTGACGGATGTGGACCTGCAGATCGACATCACCCATCCGCGGACGGAGGATCTGGACGCCTTCCTGACCCACGGCGGCGTGACGGATTCGGAGCTGTTCAGCGACCTCTGCGCCGGCAACGCCTTGGGCATCAACCTGCAGGCGGTGCTGGACGACGACAGCGCGCCGGGCATCGGGACGGCGGCCTGCCTCAACGCGGTGGGCGGCAACCGGCGGCAGGCGACGGAGGGCGGTGGGGGTCTGAACGCCTTCGACGGCCAGGGTGCGGGCGGCGCCTGGACGCTCAAGATCCAGGACGATCTGGCCGGCAGCACCGGCCGCCTCAACAGCGCCACCCTCGCGGGCAGCTGCTTTCGCGACCGGTAGTCGGCGGGCGATCCGCTAGCCGGGGTCGGGGCGTCAGACGCCAACACCCATCAAGATACAAAGGCCCCCGCGGCAGATCTGCCGCGGGGGCCTTTGCTTGGCTCTGGTGCTTGGCAGCGGATGCCCGCGATCGGTCAGGCTCCGTACCAGTGCACCTCGTGTTGCGCCAAAGCCTCCCCCTGATACACGAAGCATCCGCTGAAAAAGCCGGGTCGATCCAGCCAGGGCAGGAAGATGTGATCGCCGGCCCAGAGTGGAAGCTGCGTCAGTTCGGTATCCGCGATCCACGCCAGATGGCCCTCCGCAGGATCGGCCAACAGCTCGCCGCGCGGCTCGTAGGCCAGGAACACGAAGGCATACCAATCGTCGTCGCCCTGGAAGCCCGGAAAGCTGAGGAAGCCCTTCAGCTCCAACGGGCCTACCTCCAGGCCGGACTCCTCCAGGATCTCTCGCCGAGCGCATTCCTCGGGACTCTCGCCGCCTTCGAACTTGCCGCCGAGGCCGTTCCATTTGCCGGCATGCATGTCGCCGGCCTTCTTGACCCGATGCAGCATGAGGGTGCGTCCCTCATGGCGGACATAACAGAGTGTGGCCAGCTTCATGCGCCGCGGATCCTGTCTGTGGCTGGGTTCACCCGTTCTGCTCCCGCCCTCTAGGGAAGCGGGGAAGCGGGGAAGCGGGACCAGAATGGCGGTCTGGCGGAGGATGCGGCGAGCGATGTGGCGGGACGACAAGGAACTTACGGGGAGGAACTACGGGGCGCTCGGGGAGGCCTCCACCGGCTCGGGTGGCACTGCGGACGCTTCGTCGTTCTCGAATCGCGCCATGATCCCCTCGTCGATCAGCAGATCGTGGACCGCGGTGAAACGGTCCGCTTCGGCTTGCGTCACCGTGCCAGCGGCGACGGCCTGGGTCACGAAGCCGCGCTCCATGGCCTTCTTGGCCTCGTCCGCCATCTGCATGCCCATGCCCATCCCCGCTTCCGCAGGCATGTAGGGCTCGATGGCCGCGTGCACCTTCAGGAACAGCTCGACGTCTTCAGCGCTGATCAGCTCTTGGGCTACTGCCTCGTCCAGCATGGCGCGGTGCATTGTGTCCTGCATGCGCCGATGCATGTTGCCCATATGCGCGCCCATTCCCTGTCCCGGCTTCATGGTGTCGGATACCGCGTCGGTGACGTCGCCGACGACCGATGTCGCTGGGGCTGCGGTCTCGCTCCCGGCGCTGGCTGCCGGGTCCACGGTGGCCTCAGCGGCCGGCGTCTCTCCCGCGTCGGTAGGCGTGCACGCCGCCAGGCCCAAGGCCAAGGTCGCCAGCGCCAATCGCGCCGCGACGCCCGTTGTCCAACGTGTTTGACAGACCATCTGCTGCATTCTCCCTCATGGTGTGAACAGTATTGTTCGACCACACCATTCTAGGGCAGGCCGCGCTGAAGGCCGAACGCATCGGTCTCCTTGGGCACCGATCCGGCTCGGTCTGCAACTGGCGTTGGCATTGCACCACGCAGGACTTAGAGCGTAGCCGCTGCTGTGTTGGGTCCCGACGCATTCAGTTGAGGTATTGTTAGCGGTCGATGCCGGTTCCACCCCGTCACCCCAGCGGCGAAATGAGGCGTCAATGCAGATCGAGGGACTACCACCCATCACGTCGATCCTGGACGACGCCCGTCGCCGCGTCGATCGCCTCGGGCGGCGCGCGTGAAGCACGAAACCAGTGATGCCGCGGCGCAGCGGGACGAGATCAGTGAGGCCGCCGTCGAAGCGGAGTTGGACCAACTCGGCCTGAACATCGCGGCGGTGGAGGAATTCTATCTGCGCGAAGGTCGAAGGCTCAGCCGCTCGCAGCGCCTGGTGGAGCGTATCAGTGCCTCCGTCGGGCAGCCGCGCTTTCTGGGCCTCATCCTCATCTTCGTGGCGACCTGGATCGGCGTCAACGAGTCCCTGCGCGCTCTGGGACGGGGGGCATTCGATCCGGCGCCGTACTTCTGGCTGCAAGGCATCGCCGGCTTGTGTGCCCTGCTCACATCGACGGTGGTGTTGACCAAGCAGAACAGGATGGCGCGGCTCGAGGAGCAGCGGGCCCATCTGGACCTGAAGCTCACGCTGCTGACCGAGCAGAAGGCGGCCAAGCTGATCGATCTGTTGGAGGAGCTGCGGCGCGACCTGCCCAATGTTCGGAACCGCCACGACTCCGATGCGGCCGCCCTGCAGCAAGCCATGAACCCCGACCTCGTGCTCGCCGCGCTTGATGAACCGATGCAGCCGCACGATGGCACCAAGATGCCGGAAGAGGCCTTGAAGGCCGCCGACGGCATTGACTGAGATCGCGAGTGGCCGCCATGATGCCCAGGCGTAACGCGACCGAAAGCCTCAGGCAGAGCGGGTAACCCCTCCGCCTGAGGCTCGCTCTACGTGAGGTCCTCAGCCGTGACCCTTGCCGTCCGCCGCCCCGCGATGTGGCGTGACGGTCCAGGTCTCGGCGCCGCGCAGCAGCTTCGCCAGGTCGCCCTTGCCCTTCTGGCTCTGGGCGGTGACCACCTGGTCGACCACCGCATGGGCGTAGTCCGGCTTCTCCACCGAGCGGAAGACACCCATGGGCACGGGATGCTCCGGGAAGTTCATCCGGCTGAGCATGAAGGCCAGATGCGGGCTGGGGGCGTGGGCGTCATGGACCAGGATCTCGTCGATCGTGGCGTCTTCCATGCTCACCACTTCGGGGGTCATGCCCCGCAGGCGGATGCCCTTCTTGCCCCCGCTGAAGAGCATCGGCTTGCCGTGCTCCAGCAGCAGCTGCCGGTCGTCGCGCTGGTCCTTCTCGGTGACGTATTCCCAGGCGTGGTCGTTGAAGATGTTGCAGTTCTGGTAGATCTCCACGAAGCTGGCACCCCTGTGGGCCACGGCCGCGCGGATGACCTCCGTCAGGTGCTGGCTCTGCACGTCCACCGTGCGGGCCACGAAGGTGGCCTCGGCGGCCAGGGCCACGGAGATGGGGTTGAGGCTCTGCTCCACCGTGCCCATGGGCGAGGACTTCGTCTTGTGCCCTGGCAGGCTGGTGGGCGAGTACTGCCCCTTGGTCAGGCCGTAGATGCGGTTGTTGAAGAGCAGGATGTTGACGTTGACGTTGCGGCGCAAGATGTGCAGCAGGTGGTTGCCGCCGATCGACAGGCCGTCGCCGTCGCCGGTGACCACGAAGAGGGTCAGTTCCGGGTTGGCCAAGGCGAGTCCCGTGGCCAGGGTTGGCGCGCGGCCGTGGATGCTGTGCACCCCAAAGGTGTTCATGTAATACGGGAAGCGGCTGGAGCAGCCGATCCCGGAGATGAACACGATGTTCTCCCGGGCGATGCCCAGTTCTGGCATCACGCGCTGCACGGCGGCCAGGATGGCGAAGTCGCCGCAGCCCGGGCACCAGCGCACCATCTGGTCAGAGACAAAGTCCTGCCGGGTGAGCGGCTGAAGAGACGCGGCGGGGATGGTGGTGCTCATGTGATCTGCCTCACATTGTTTCTTGGGTGGTGGGTGGCCGTCAGGCCAGCGCCGCGCGGATATGCTCGGCCAGCTCGCTGATCTTGTAGGGCTGGCCCTGAACCTTGGGAGCTGAGATCACCGGCCGGCCAAAGCGACCCTGCAGCACGAAGGACAGCTGTCCGCCGTTCAGTTCCGGCACCAGGATCTTCTGGAAACCGTCCATGATCGCCTTGAGGTTGGCCGGGAAGGGATTCAGATGCCGCAGATGCACGTGGGCCACCGACTTGCCCTGCGCCTGGGCATCCTCGACGGCGCGGCGCACCGAGCCGTAGGTGCCTCCCCAGCTGATGACCAGGAGCTCGCCGGACTCGGGGCCGTGGGCCTCCGCGGGGGGGATGATCTCCGCCAGGCGGGCCACCTTGGCTGCCCGCTCCGCCACCATCTGCTCGTGATGCTCGGGCGCGTAGCTGACGTTGCCCGTGCCCGGCTCTTTGGACAGGCCGCCGATGCGATGCTCCAGACCCTGCGTGCCGGGGATGGCCCAGGGGCGGCCGCCGGCCGCGTCGCGCTGGTAGGGCATGAAGTCAGGGGCCCCCTCTGCTGGCGGTCCGAAGCTGACGGGATGCGACACCTGGATGGGTTCCATCTTGCTGGGATCGGGCACGATCCAGGGCTCCGAGCCGTTGGCCAGGTAGCCGTCGGAGAGCACGACCACCGGGGTCATGGCGCGCACCGCCATGCGGAAGGCCTCCACAGTGATGTCGAAGCAATCGCCGGGCGTCGCCGGGGCCACGACCGGAATGGGGCTCTCGCCGTTGCGTCCGAAGAGCACCTGCAACAGGTCCGATTGCTCGGTCTTGGTGGGCAGGCCGGTAGAGGGGCCGCCGCGTTGCACGTTGACGATGACCATCGGCAGCTCCAGGACGATGGCCAGGTTCATGGCCTCGCTCTTGAGGGCGATGCCGGGGCCCGAGGTGCCGGTGGCCGCGAAGGCGCCACCGAAGGCTGCCCCGATGGTCGAGCCCATGGCCGCGATCTCATCCTCCAGCTGGGCCGTGCGTACGTCGAAATGCTTCAGCGCGGCCAGGCTGTGCAGGATGTCGGAGGCCGGGGTGATCGGGTAGCTGCTGTAGACCAGCGGCTTGTCGGCCAGCCTTGCGGCGGCCACCAGGCCCATGGCCGTGGCCTCGTTGCCGGTGATCTTGCGGTAGGTGCCCGAAGGCAGGCTGGCCGGCGCCACGTGGTAGCGCACCTGGAAGGCTTCGGTGGTCTCACCGAAGTGATAGCCGGCGTGCAAGGCGCGGTGGTTGGCCTCGATCACCTCCGGCTTGGCCTTGAACTGTCGGGACACCCAGTCGAGGGTGGCCGACAGAGGCCGGTCGTAGATCCAGAAGGTGAGGCCCAGGGCGAACATGTTCTTGGAGCGGTCGATGGCCTTGGAATTCAGGCCTTCGATACCGGTCAAAGCCGCGCGGTTCAGCTTCGTGAGCGGGATGCGGAACAGCTTGTGGCTACCCAGGGAACCGTCGTCCAGCGGGTTGTCGACATAGCCGGCCTTCTTGAGGTTGCCGGCGGTGAACTCGTCCTCGTTGACGATGACGAAGCCATCGGGCTTCAGGTCCCTGAGGCAGGCCTTGAGGGCCGCGGGATTCATGGCCACCAGCACGTCCGCGGCGTCACCGGGGGTGTAGATGTCCTGGCTGGAGAAATGCACCTGATAGCCGCTGACGCCGGCCAGGGTGCCGGCAGGCGCGCGGATCTCGGCCGGGAAGTCCGGCATGGTGCTGATGTCGTTGCCGATGATGGCCGCGGTATCGGTGAACTGCGTGCCGGTCAGCTGCATGCCGTCGCCGGAGTCGCCGGCGAAGCGGATGACGACCGATTCCAGGTCCTCGAAGCTGCCGACCTGGGGCGGGGCCGCCGTAAGGGTTTCGGCCATGTTGGGGTCTCTCCTGAGCGTCTCGTCCCGACCCGCGCCTCATGGCGGCGGGCTCGTCAAAACCGCGCCGCCCGCGACCGGACGGCAACCTTGGCAATTGTAGGTCCGGGGGCGAAGTCGGTCAACGAAGATCGGCGGCGTCCGCGGCCATCGGTCGATGATAGCGGGGGGCAGTTACGGTGGAGTTACTGCCGCCAGGGGAGCCCGCGCCGCCTGCGGCCTGCCGGCAGTTGGAGGCCGTTGCCGCTTGGCCCTCGCCGCCGTCGGGAAGCATACTGTGGGGGCGCTCGGGCCGGAGCGCGGAACCGGTTAGGGGAGCCAAGCACCGTGACGCACGACAAGATCGCCGTCGTCGACTTCGGCGGCCAGTACGCCCACCTCATCGCCACCAAGGTGCGCCGCCTGCACGTGCTGGCAGAGATCCGCCAGCCGGACGATCCCATCGAGGCCTTCGCCGGCTTTAAAGGCATCATCCTCTCCGGATCGCCTTCGCTCTCGGCCTTCGGTGAGGACGATGTCTACACCAAGGCGATCTACGACCTCGACATCCCCATCCTCGGCTTCTGCTTCGGCCATCAGGAGATCGCCAAGCATTATGGTGGAGCGGTGGTGCACGGTGGCCGCGAATGGGGTTACGCCGACCTGCACCTGACCAGCCCGCACCGGCTTTTCGACGGCCTGGCCGCGGTGGAGCAGGTGTGGATGAGCCACTACGATTCGGTGACGGCCATCGGGCCCGACTTCGTGGAACTGGGCTACTCCAGCCTGCCGGGCGAGAGCGCCGTCCAACACCGTTACGCCGCCATCGCCTCGGATGCCTTGCGGCGCTACGGCTTCCAGTTCCATGCCGAAGTGGACGACACGCTGCACGGTTCGGAGATGATCGCCAACTTCGTCCTGGGCATCTGCGGCTGCCGGCCTTCCTGGACGATGGAGCAGTTCATCGCCGCCGAGATGGCCAAGGTGCGCGACCAGGTGGGCGACGGCTCGGTCTTCCTGCTGGTCTCGGGCGGCGTGGACTCCACGGTGGCGGCCGTGCTGCTGGGCAAGGCATTGGGGCCGGAGCGCCTGTCGCTGCTGCACATCGACAACGGGCTGATGCGTCGCGGCGAGAGCCAGGCCGTACTGACGATGCTGCGCGAGCTGGGCCTGGGGGCGCAGCTGAACTTCGTCGATGCCAGCGACGACTTTCTGGCGGCCCTGGCCGGCCTGACCGAGCCGGAAGCCAAGCGGCGGGCGATCGGCGACACCTTCGTGCGCGTCTTCGAACGCGAGGCGCTGCGTCTGGGCATTGCGGAGCATCTGTTGGCGCAGGGAACGATCTATCCGGATACCATCGAGACCGGCGGCACCAAGCGCGCTGACACGATCAAGACCCACCACAACCGGGTGCCGATCATCCAGGAGATGATCGATGCGGGCAAGGTGGTGGAGCCGCTGGCGGAGCTGTACAAGGTGGAGGTGCGCGAGCTGGGGGAGAAGCTGGGCCTGCGCCATGACGCGGTCTGGCGCCATCCCTTCCCCGGACCTGGTCTGGGAGTGCGCTTGCTCTGCTCCACGGGTCGCGAGGACCGCGAGGGCTTCCATGAGGTCGAGCCGGCCCTGGCCGTGGTGGCGGCGGGAGCGGGAGCGGGCCTGCGGCTGACGGTATTGCCCTTCCGCTCGGTGGGCGTCAAAGCGGACCTCCGGGCCTACGAGCATCCGGTGATGATCAGCGGCGACAGCGACTGGGAGGACCTGCTGCGGGTCGCCGGTACGGTCTACAAAACGGTGCCGGGCATCAACCGTTGCATCTGGAACCTGGGCGGCGCCGCTCCGGAGACGCTTCGCGTCCTGGCGGCGACCATGACCCGCGAGCGACTGGACCTGCTGCGCGAGGCCGACGCGATCGTGATGGACGGACTGCGTCGCCATGGCATCTACCACGAGATCTGGCAATGCCCCACGGTCCTCGTGCCTCTGGAGATCGATGGTCGTGGTCGGGAGCTGGTCATCCTGCGGCCCATCAACTCGGAGCGCGGCATGACCGCCACGCCCTACCGGCTGCCGGACGCGCTGCTGGGCGAGTTGCGCGAAGCGCTCCTGGCTCTGGAGGGCGTCAGCGGACTGGCCCTCGATCTGACGACCAAGCCGCCGGGGACGATCGAGTGGGAGTGAGGTGAAGCTCCGTTTCTGGGGCACGCGCGGCTCCATTCCCCAGGCTGGTTACAGCACCCTGCGCTACGGCGGCAACACCGCCTGCGTCATCCTGCGCTCGGCATCCGGCACCTGTGTCGTCCTGGACTGCGGCACGGGCGCCCACGGATTGGGCCGTTCCATGGTCCGTGACGCGGCGGCCCCCGAACACGGCCATCTGCTGATCACCCACACCCATTGGGACCACATCCAGGGCTTCCCCTTCTTCGCGCCACTGTTCACCGGCGCCGGATCCTGGGATGTCTATGGCCCCCGCGGCATCGGGCAGTCGCTCAAGGACAGCCTGGTCGGGCAGCTGCGCTACACCTACTTTCCCGTATTGCTGGAGGATCCAGCATCCACAAACCGGTACCACGAACTGGTGGAAGGGCGATTTGCCGTCGGCGACATTCGCGTCACCACGCGATTTCTCAACCATCCCGCCCTCACCTTGGGATACCGGCTGGAAGTAGATGGGGTGGTGGTGGTCTACGCCACAGACCACGAACCGCATGACCGGCGCTACGGCATGGGCATCGAGGGCGACCTGACCGGCGAGGATCTGCGCCACGCGCAGTTCATCGCCGGCGCCGACCTGTTGATCCACGATGCGCAGTACACCGCTGCGGAGTATCCGGAGCGCCTGGGCTGGGGGCATAGCACGATAGAGTACGCCGTCGACATGGCCTTGCGGGCGGGCGTGCGAGAGCTGGCCCTCTTTCATCACGACCCTTGGCGGACGGATGACGAGTTGGACGCGATCGTGGTCCAGGCGCGACAGCGGGTCGTGAACGCCGGCGGCGCGCTGGAGGTCTTCGCGGCGGCTGAGGGGCGGGTGATCGAGATGGGGCGCCGCTGGCTGCCCACCAGCCGGTTGCCTCAGGCGACCCTTGACGAGGAGCCGCAAGCAGAAGTCACACACGCGGTGCTGGTGGCCACGGCCGAGGCGGCCACGACCGAGGTCATGGCCGCAGCGGTGCGGGCGATCGGGCTGCAGTTGTTGACGGCCGGCGACGCCGACCTGGCGGTGGTCGCCGCGGCGGCCGAACCAGCGCTTATCCTCTTGGATCGGGCCTTACCGGGAGGGGATGTGCTGGCGCTTTGCCGGCGCCTGCGCGAGGGCACACAGGGGCAGAGATCGCTCCTGCCGATCGTCCTCATAGCGGACCAGGCATCGGAAGAAGATCGCCGGCAGGCCGAGGCGGCGGGCGTCACCGACTGGCTCGTGCGTCCCTTCTCCCCGGCCTATGCCCGCTCGAGGATCACGGCCTGGGTGCTGCGGCAGGGCGCGGCCTGGCTCTCCGCCCACCGCCCGAACAACGAACCGCGGCGCCTCGCGACCTTGCATGGCCTGCGCATCCTCGATACCGGGCCGGAAGAGCGTTTCGACCGCCTGACGCGGATGGCGGGTCGGCTGTTGAACATGCCCATTTCGGCCCTGTCGCTGGTGGACGCGGACCGTCAGTGGTTCAAGAGCGTCCAGGGCCTGGACGCCAGCCAGGGTCCACGCGAAGCCTCCTTCTGCGCCCACGCCATCCTCGGCGACGAGCCGATGGTCGTGCCCGATGCCTTTCTGGATCAACGGTTCGCGGACAACCCGGCTGTGACCGGCGAGCCCTTTGTACGCTTCTACGCTGGCGTGCCGGTGCATGCCCCGGATGGCTGCGCCATCGGTAGCTTCTGCGTCATCGACCACCGCCCGCGCGAGTTGGATGCGCGCGATCTGCAGCTGCTCAAGGACTTGGCCGGATTGGTGGAAGAGGAGCTGCGCAAGGGAGTGGACGGGGCGGCTGAAACGACAGCGCAAACCGTCCTGCCACGTCGACCGTAGCGCTGGTCGGCAGCCAACGATTCAGATCTGACCGTACCAATGGCGGTCTCTCAACCGTCACAACCTTACGCGGACCCTGCCCCGGCTCGCGGTTGATGGCCTGCGTTGCGCCTCGACCGCGTCTGAACTCTCCATCCTTGAAGCTCGTGGCATTGGAGGCAGTATGACCAGCAGGCTCGGATTCTTTTCGCTGTTCACCATGACCCTGGTGGCTGCGGCCACCGTCTTGGTAAGGCCGGCCGTGGGGGCCCCGGGGCGTCCGGCGGATGGTGGAACGGTAGGTGCGGCGGCGGCAACCGACGGACCGGCACCGATCGGCGGTTGGGCCGCTGCCGACATCTTCAGCCCCTTCTCCCTGGATTACAGCGGCTGCGCGGTGGTCGTCGCGCCGGTGGTCAATGCGGCCTACGAACAGACGGTCATGGAACTGGTCAATCGGGAGCGGCTGCACTTCAACAACCTCCCACCGCTCAAGCGTACGGCGGCCTTGGACGATGCGGCTCGCTTTCACAGCACGGACCTGGGCCAGGACGACTACTTCAACCATGACAGCTATGACCGCGATGGCGGGGGGAATCTGGTGCTGGCCTGCGGCTGGGCCACACGCGTCCAGAACTTCTACGGCGCCTACAACAACCTGGCCGAAAACATCGCCGCGGGCTACACGACACCGGCCGCGGTGATGCTGGGCTGGATGAACAGCACCGGCCATAAGAACAACATCATGAACACCTCGGTGCGCGCGCTCGGCGTGGGCTACGCCTGCTGCTCGGGCACCTATGGCCGCTACTGGACGCAGGACTTCGGCCGCAAGGCGGCGGTCTACCCCTTGGTCATCAACCGCGAGGGGGGTACGACGACGTCCACGGCGGTCAGCCTGTACATGTACGGCGCCTGGACGGAGATGCGGCTGCACAACGACACCGATCCCTGGGGAGCCTGGCAGACCTTCAGCAACGACCTGGCATGGACGCTTCCGGCCGGTCTGGGAACGCACACGGTGTACGCTGAGATGCGCACCGGCGGTACCTCCACCTCGGCCAGCGACAGCATCACCTTGGTGAGCGGCTCGCCCACAGCGACGCCGACCTCGGTGTCGACGGGAGCGCCTCCGCCGACAGCGACGGGAGCGGCGACAGCCACGGCGACGCGGACTGCCACCGCTACCCAGACCAGCACGCCGGTCCCGCCGACGGCGACCCGGACGAACACGGCGGTCCCGCCGACAGCGGTGCCGACGAATACGCCGACCGCAACCCGGACGAACACGGCGGTCCCGCCGACAGCGGTACCGACGAACACGGTGACCGCGACCCGGACAAACACGGCGGTCCCGCCCACGGGAACGGCGATCCCGTCGGCCACCGCTCAGTCGACGAGCACCGCGACGCGGACGTCCACGCCGATCCCGCCCACGGCGGTGCCGACGAGCACGCCGACGGCAACGCGAACGAGCACGGCTGTGCCGCCCAGCGCGACACCGCTGCCCTCGGCGACGGTTGCGTCGACGAACACCGCGACGCGGACGGCCACGCCGATCTCGCCGACGGCGGTGCCGACGAACACGCCGACGGCGACGCGAACGAACACGGCTGTGCCGCCCACGGCGACGCTTGCCGCGACGTCGACGCCGGTGGCTTTCACCTCCGTTCACGATGGCTTCACCGACAATGTCTTCCCGACACAGAACTTCGGCGCCTTGACCTACCTGTTTACCCGCGGCGGTGGCAGCTCCATCCGGTTGGGCTACTTCAAGTTCGTGGTGACAGGTCTCACGCGATCGGTGCAGTCGGCCACGCTGCGGCTCTTTGTGGCTGACGGGACCGCGGGCGGCGGCTACGTCTACCGCAGCAGCAACGACTTCTCCACAGGGGGCGCCTGGACGGAGGGCGCCTTGAACTGGGGCAACCAGCCGACCGTGAGCGGCGCGCCGCTGAGCAGCTTCGGTACGCTCCCCGCCGGGCCAGGCCGAGACTTCGACGTGACCACGGCGGTCACGGGCAATGGCACGGTCAGCCTGTTGGTCCGAACCCTCACGGCGGATCAGGCTGAGTTCGGTACCCATGAAGCCACGGTGGCGGAAGAGCGGCCGAGTTTGATCGTCGTGCAGACGCCATAGCGCGTAGCTGCGATCGCGGGCCGGAGCGGCCATCGAGCCGCTCTGGCCCGCCCGCGGCGGCAGGCCTATCATGCGCGGTGCACCGTTAGCCCCTATGTGTTCAGGAGGCCAGGATGTCGCGCCCGATCGTCTATGCCGCCGCCGCTTTACTCCTGCTGTTCGTCGTGATTCCGGCCGCGACAAGGACAGCTTCGCCGATCGTCCTCGCCCAGCCGGTCCCGTCGACCGATCTGTTCAGCCAATCCGGCGGCGCGATGAACTGCGCGGCGACATCGGGCGACATCGTCTGGCTCTGCTCTGGGCCGCGGCTGCTGGCGGTGGATGTGAGCGATCCGGCCGACCCGAAGGTGCTGGGGCAGTCGGATGTGCTGCCCGGCGTCCTAAATGCGCTGGTGCTCGACGAATCGCGCAACATGGCCTGGGTGATGACCAAGGATCAGGTGGTCGGCCTGGACCTGACAGCGGTCGGTCAGCCGAAGGTGTTGGGTCAAGTCCATGTCGGTGGGAACGATTACGGCCGCCAGTCCATGGCCCTGGCCGGCAGGCGGATCTGGCTCCACGGATCGGTTGCCGGGACTGTGCTGGGGGTGGACGTCGGCGACCCAGCATCGCCGCTGATCGTCAATTCCGTGGACATCCGCAGCCAGACCGGCGGGGCGGTGGTGGCCTTGGCGGCGCGTGGCGAGCGACTGTATGTGCTGGCCCGGGTGGGATCGCATGAAGAGCCGGTCGGTGGGCGCAACCTGCTGCAAAACCAGATCCAGGTATTCGACCTGAGCTTTGGTGCCGTAGCCCTGCGGGTGCAGACTGTCAGGGTGCCGAACGAGCACGTGACAGAAGACGGTGACTTGACCTGGGATGGCGACCTACTGTGGGTGAGGAACCATGACAACAGGCTGCTTGCTTGGCTGGAGGACGCTCAGACGCTGGCACTGACACTGGTCATTTCAGGGGAGCTGGGCGGCTGTTACAGTCCGGTGGGCTTTACCATCCGGGAAGGGCGCGCCTTCGCCTCTTGCACCACGGGCTTTGCCGATAACCTGGCTGTCGAGGTATTCGACCTCCGCCAAGGCCCTGAGTTCCCATTGGTTGCCAAGGGAGCCGGCGCGTATGATGATCCGGGTCTCTACAGCCCGGCCATCGCCCTGGTTGACACCACGCTTTGGATCACCGACGGCGCAGGACGGCTGCGCGGGCTCAGTGTTGGCACCAGCGGGGACATCCCTGACCTGCGACACACAGGTACGCTGAGGCTTGTCGGCGAGGTGGACGAGCTGACCTGGGACGCCGATCGCCAACGACTCCTGGCCACCGCAAGCGACGGTCTGATGCCCATCGATGTCACTGATCCACAGCGCCCCGCTGCGGGACCCGTGCTCGCCGGCGGATTCCACATGGGCCAACTGGACGCGGACGGCGATCGACTGGCGATGGAAAAGCACGGCGATGGCGACATGATCAGCCCTGGACTTCAAGCGCGCGATCTGCGCGATCCAGTCCAGGCCCCGTTGGTCTTCGAGGCCAACTACCCCGATCTGCGACTGCTCTCCGGTCCTTCGTCGCCTGTCAGCCTCGACGGTACCAACCTCTTGCTTGCCGAGACGTCTGCTTCCGGCGGGCGCATGAGCCATTGGGAATGGCTGCCCGGAGCAGCGCCGCGGCGAATTGCTTACTGGCCGGCCTCGAATTGGCTGGAGGCAATGGCTCTCGGCGCAGGCCAGGCCGCCATGGTGAGCGTTGACATCTCGGCCGATGAGATCACGGAGATCATGCTGTCCGTCATCGAACTTCGTACCCGTGCGGTACGCGACCTTGTACTGCCGATCCCCGCGAGCGAGTCCGTTCAGGTCGATCTCCAGTTCAGCGGCGACGCATTGTGGCTGGCACTTGCGAACTCCGGCGCGAATGCGGGCTCAGCGGCGCTCACGATCCAGCGCATCGATCTCACGGATCCCAGCGGGCTGCGGGCCAACACGGCCTGGGAGGAGTCTCTCGTCGGTTCCTACGTGCCGTCGATCCAGCTGTTGACCGATCGGTCTGGAGCGCACCTGTTGCTCGGCCAATCGCCGGGCCGTGTGCGCGTCTTCGTGTCGCGATCGGGCACGCTGCACCCGCTGGCCATCCTGGACTCCCCCTTCCGTATCTCCGACCTCGCCATCAATCCCGACGGCGATCGGCTGTTCATCGCCGCCTTCGCCGGCGGCCTCATCAGTTACCAGCGCCCCGCCGCCGGCTGGGAGTCCCTGCCCACGCCCCTGCCGCCCACCGTCGCGCCGACCGTGACCATGACCCCGACGTCGACCCCCAGCCCCACCGCCACGGCGACCATGGTCGTCCGGTCGCGCGGCTGGTTGCCATGGATCGGACGGCCGTAGTTCGCTTGATTCCAAACGGTCTGCCAAGCGCTTGCTGCGCTTGGCACTGACGGTGATGTCGCGATCGCCCGGCATCGGACGAACCCCCGTGTCTCCGCATGCAACCCACATGTGTCTTCATGTGCAGGACGCAATGTCCTAGATGTCGCGCCGCTTTGTGGGAGGTTCGTCATGGTTCGCGCCTCGACCGCTGTACTCCGCGCCTTGTCCGCCGTGACTCGCGCCAACGTCGCCATGCCTCGCGCCAGATCGCTCATCGCCCTGTTGGCCGTGTTGACCTGCTTCGCGGGCGCCGCCGCCGTCCGGTCCACCCGCGCCCAGACCAGCCCCATCCGCCAGGTGACACCCGCTGACAACGCAGTGAACGTGTGGAACGGGCACCGGGTCATCGTCGACTTTGCGCGGGACATGGACCAGGCTTCGGCCGAGGCATCTCTGGCCATCACGCCCACCGTGCGCGGGCATATGGAATGGCCGCTCGGCGACCGGCGGCACATGGAGTTCGTGCCTCACGACATCTACCGCGGGCAACAGACCTACGCTGTCACCCTGGCGGCCGGGCGCTTGCGCGACGCAGAAGGCCGACCGGTCCTCGACAACACCTACCGCTGGCACTTCACCGCTCGGCAGCCCGACGCGCAGCCCCGCTTTGGCAGCGGCTTGCCGCTGCAGCAGCTGACCCTGTCCGGCGGCCAGGGCATTCCCTTCGATCCCGGCTACCCGCGCGCGCGCTTCGACGTGCGGCTCTTCGCCATCAACGGCGCTCAATTCGCCGAGCGCTACGCCGCCTTGGCCCGGGGCTCCGCTCCCGAACCGCAGGCGCTCGAACCCGGCGAGCTGCGGCCCGATCACGCGTGGACCCAGGAGGTGGACGCCAGCAACAAGGCCGACCGGCTCGACCTGCCCGACGGCCTGAAGGCCGGCCTCTACCTGGTAGAGGTGGCCCATCCAGTGCTGCCGACCGTCC
>Ga0073904_10001889_pt1 | contig 15770 bp, 13 predicted proteins | sample KloWWTrecipitate_FD_66668 | JGI IMG/M metagenome (GOLD analysis project Ga0073904, IMG submission 66668) | Active sludge microbial communities from Klosterneuburg, Austria, studying microevolution and ecology of nitrifiers - Klosterneuburg... | ecosystem: Engineered > WWTP > Aerobic digester >...
AGTGCAAAAGGCGCAAACCACGCACTAGACCAATTTCCGCCGCGGACAAGTGCATCACGAACGACGATGTTGTAGTAGCTTGCCGGAATTAAATATGAAAACCAGCGAATTGCGGGTGGGATACTGGCAATTGGGAAAATTGCCCCGGACAAAAGATACGAAAGCAAAAAACCGACGATCTGTACGGCCTGAATAGCGGCGGCTTGATTAGGAATCGCCACACCGATCAGAGTGCCGAAGCAAACATTAGTAAAAAGATAGATAATTGTACATACCAAAAGTGGTGTCGGATCACCCTTTATCGTCAGATCAAACAAGAAGTAGACCAACAGTATGCACAGAAACCATTCCACGAGCGCGATCGCCATATACGCTAAAATTTTCCCGAGGATATATTCCCGCGCAGTTATACTTGAGACATAGACCTGCAAAATGGTTTTCTGTTCGCCCTCGCGCGACATCGCTAAGGCCGCAAGTAGCGGCGGAAAAAGTGCGAGGCCGACGACCAGCATACTCGGTGCGATATATTTATCTGATTCTCTCCCGGGATTAAACCATAAGCGCACTTCGGCTTTGATCGGCATCGGCACGGACGCAGTTGTTAACTTGCTTGAAAACACTTGAGTAACCGCGGTTGCACTACCCCGCATCACGTTTGCGGTATTGGCATCGCTCGCGTCGATCAAGATCTGCACTTCAGTTGCTAATCCCCGTTCCAGATCGCTCTCGAAATGTTCCGGAATAATGATCGCTGCTCGGGCGCTATTGTCTAGCAACGCTCGTTCGGGTTTCTCACCAATCGGCAATTCGACGATCCGAAACGTCAATGAGGAGCGAAAAGCGGCAATGTAACGGCGCGATGAAGGCGAGTTATCGAAATCCTGAACCACGATCGGTAGATCCGTAACCGACAGCGAAATTGCGTACCCCATTAACGCCAGTAACGCTAGAGGCAGTACGAGTGCCAATGCGAGCGTCAAGCGGTCCCGCAAAACCTGTGTTAATTCTTTTCTGGCTTGGGCAAATATCCGTTTCACAACTCAATACTCGGTCTAAAATGCGTTCTACTCTCTGACTAATTTTGACGCTGTTTTTCGACAATTGAAATAAATACGTCTTCGAGCGAAAATGTTTCTTCTGCAGCTCTAAGCACCATAATTCCTACATCTTCCAGGCTCTCTTTCAAATTTTTGATACCGGTTTGTACATCTTCTTCGGTAATGACGTGCAGACGGTCACCAAATAGTGAAACGCGCCAACGATCCATTTTCCCCTTTAGAAAATTTGATGCGTGTTGCGGTTTGTCGGTAATCAGTTCGATCAGATGTCCGCTTTGCTCTGCCTTGATACCCGTAGGCGTTCCTTCCGCAACAACTTCGCCGGCAACCATAAAACCCAGATTGTTGCATTGCTCGGCTTCTTCGAGATAATGCGTTGTTACCAGAATCGCCACTTTTCTATCTGCAAGTTCGTTGATCATTTTCCAAAACGACCGTCTAGCCAACGGGTCAACACCGGAAGTCGGCTCGTCCAGAAACAAAACTGAAGGCTCGTGCATTATCGCCGAGCCAAAGGCAACACGTTGTTTCCAACCGCCCGGCAGATCTCCGGTCATCATTTTGGCACGACCTTCTAATCCGGAAAATTCCAACACCCATCGTTTCTTTTCTTCTCGTTCTTCGCGCGGCACGCCATAGACTCCGGCAAAAAATTCCAGATTTTCGGCAATCGTGAGATCGTCATAAAGCGAAAACTTTTGCGACATATAGCCGACTCGTTTACGTACCTCGGGCGAGCGGGCTTGCTCGCGTTTCCCGGCGAGTTCGACTATACCGCCTGTCGGCTCGAGCAGTCCGCAGAGCATTTTTATCGTCGTTGTTTTGCCCGCGCCGTTCGCTCCCAACAGTCCGTAAATTTCGCCGTATTTGATATTCAAATTGACATCTTTGACGGCGACGAAGTCACCAAACACCTTACTTACATTTTCCGCCCCGATGGCAACCGCATCCGGCGGATGTTTTCGAAACTCGCGCCGCAAGGGAAATGGCGGCACCTTGAGATCGCCTTCCAAGTCCCGCAATATCGCAACAAAAGTGTTTTCTAAAGTTGGTTCTCGCGTACGTATGTCGCTAATTTTCATCCCGGCGTTTTCTAAGATCACTTGAACGGCATTTTTACCTTTGTCCGGATCTGCAACCATCAGATCGAGACGATCGCCAAAGCGCTGAATATCCTCGATTTCGTTTGCCTCACTTAGAAGCCTTTCGGTTTCGTTCAAGTCAGCCGTTCTTAGTTCCAGTCGGCTCATACCCAAACTTTCTCTAAGTTGCTTTGGTGCCCCCGTCTCAACGATCTTGCCGTCGAACATCAGCGCGACGCGCGAACATCGTTCGGCCTCGTCTAAGTATGGCGTAGCGACAACGATGGTCATTCCCTTGCTCGATAGATCTGCCAAAGTATCCCAAAACTCCCGGCGTGAGACCGGATCGACACCGGTTGTCGGTTCGTCAAGGAGAAGTACTTTTGGCTCCGCGATCAAAGCACACGCCAGTGCGAGCTTTTGCTTCATTCCTCCGCTCAAACGTCCCGCGAGGCGATCCGTAAAACGCTCCATGTCGAAAAGTTTTAAGTACCGCATTCCGCGCTCTTCGATTTCTGTTTTAGAAAGCAATCGCAATTCACCGATATAGCGCAGATTTTCGGCAACGGTCAGATCCTGATAAAGACTGAAAACCTGGGTCAGATAGCCAACGAACGAACGCGCGTCACGCGCCGTTTTACCGAAAATCGAGACGTCACCGCCGGTCTCCGGCATCACGCCGCCTAAGACCTGAAAGACGGAAGTTTTGCCTGCTCCGTCCGGCCCGATAAGTCCAAATATTTCCCCCTGCGCTATTTCTAGATCGATGCCTCTAACAGCTTGTAACTTTCCGTAAGTTTTCTGTAAACCTTTAACGACAATCACCTTTTCGAGTGCCTTAGCGTTATTTCTATTTAGGTCTTGATGGTCTAAATTGGTATTTTCTAGATCCTTATTGCCCATATCGAATATTGTCTGACCATTCACCTTGGATCAAAATTACTCCGTCGGCGGGCATCCCGGGTTTCGCAAAGCCACCTGGGTTTTTCAAGGACAATTTGACACCCACGACTTGCTTAACTCGTTCATCACGAAAATACGTGTTTTCCGGCGTGAAGGCGGCCTCCATATCGATCATCGTAACCTCCGCTTCGAGCGGCTGATTTGGATTCGAATCGAGATAGACGCGAACGGCTTGCCCAATTTTAACTAGTCCGATCTTACCTTCGGGTACGAATGCCCTTAAATAGATCAAATTGGGGTTGATCAAGGTTACGATCGCTGCCCCGGGAGCAACGACCTCGCCCGGTTCTGCCGAGCGTGTTGCGACCGTGCCATCAAACGGGGCGATTATATTTAGATCAGCTCGGTTTGCCTGAGCCTCTCGCAGTTGAGCACGGGCTCTTTCCGAATCCGCCTGTGCAGCATCAATATCACTCTGCGCCTGATTTATCTGCTTGAGTATGGCAGCTGACTGCGATGCCCGAAGGCTTGGATTTGCAAGATTGGCGCGTGCGACTGTCAACGTTCCCTGTGCGGCTTTCAAGCCTGCGCGGGCTGACTCAACCTGTTTGCGTTGTGCCTGAACTACTTTCGCGTGAGCTTCCGCGTTAGTCTGAGCTTGTATGGCTTGTTTTTCCGGCACGTCACCGGTTTTGTAGAGCCTCAGTGATTTTTCTTCGTCATATTTCGCTTGCTTTAAGTTTACTTCGGCTTGAGCGAGTTGGGCCTCCGCCTGCGCAATTTGTGAATTGGCTTGTGAGATCTGGGCTTCGGCCTGATTAACGCGCCCTTGCGAATCGAGTTTCGCTTGATCTACACCGATTTGCGATTGTCTGAGTTGTTCTTCAAGAATCGCTATTTGTTGTCTAGCTCTGGTTATCCGCGTTTCGGATTGATCGACGATCGCTTGAGCCTGTTCTTCGCGCGCTACGAGTTGCGCATCATCAAGAACGGCAATGACCTGTCCAGCCTTAACCGAACTACCTTCGCTAACATTTATTTCTCGAATTCTTCCGGATGTTTTTGACGAGACCCTCGCATCGTCGGTTTCGATACGTCCACTGACTTCAATCAGATTTGACGGGATCGGGGGGTGACGCAGGATGAAATACCAGATCGAAACACCGACCAGTCCGAGCAGCAACAATACCGCAACGATCCGGAACCCCTTTTTTCTTGATCTAGGCAGTTGATTTTTCAGATCTTCATTCGATTCAGTCTTATCGAGTTTACTTTCGGGGTCACTCATAACATTATTTTTGTGCTCGATCCGGCTTTTCTCTTGACCGGTTGATTAGTTGATCGTGCCTATTTATTTCTTACCCTTTCCACCATTACACTCTGCATATTGAGGAGTTCTGATCAAAATTGCTTATCGAAATATCGTCCGGCAATTTAGAACTCAAGAAAGCCAAAATGGAAGTGGTCAATCGTGTCCAATAGTTTACTTCCTTACTATTCTTAAGATTCAAAACTACTTCAAAGGTCGTCTATTGCCGAGCGCAACTTCTCATTAACGGTTTCGGCGGTGCTGGCAAGTTGCGGATTCTCGGCGACCGCAAGCATTTTCTTGGCATCGATCGCCGCGACCACTGAGCCATTTCCTGACTCATAAACAATGATGTTACACGGGAGGAGCAAGCCGATCTGTAGATCCTCCTGCAAGGCCGTATGAGCCAGTCGCGGATTGCACGCCCCTAAAATTACATATTTCCGGAATTCAATATCGAGCTTATCCTTAAGCTTCTCCTTCATATCGATCTCGGTCAACACACCAAAGCCCTCTTTTTGAAGGGTTTCGCGGATTCGCGTTAAGGTTTCTTCAAACGGAGTTTCTACTTCACGACAATAACCATAGTTTTGTGCTTTTTGCGATTTCATACGGTATACAATCTCCTGGTAATCCCAAAATTGACTATTCGATCTCAGATATCCGTGCAGTATCAGTTTGCAAACGAATTACAGCAATGCCTAAGATGAGCGTTGCCGCAACAATTGAGCTCGCTCCAAGAACAACCAAAATCGGCGGCAGTCCTAAATATATTTCAGATAGGATTCCGATCGGCATCAGCAAACCCGCTAGAGCAAGGTAAGAAACCCATTTTGCTGCAGTCTTTCCGATGGGCAGAGTCATTATCAGATAACCGAAAAGGACGTTCAGAAATGCGAAAAGATTTCCGTGAACGTGGGCGAGGCGTGCTTCGAAATGTGGATGAACCGCGTAGATTGCAATCCACCCTTCCTTGTCCGGAGCGAGATCCCGGGCGTAGATCAGATAAAAACCGTAAAGCATAAAGCCAGCCATCACGATCAAACCAACGCCGATATTGATTTTGCCCGTTGTGTGCTTTTGCATCGCTCGATCTCCTACTGCTCTATCTTACTTCTCTTGCGTTAAAGAAAAAATACTTTGTTCAATAGCCCGGATCTCGTGTTCAACATTTACAGGGATCTCGTAGGCGGCCAGTTTGTTTAAGACGAACTTTTCGTTGCCAATTGAAAACTCAATTTTTCCTTCCAGAACGATGAGGGTGGTTCTCAAGCCGGCTTTATGTTTTGACATAACCTGTCCTTGTTTGAGTCCGACGGCTTTTAAGTTCAGCTTTTCCGAACTGATGACGGATAGGATCGCGGGCTTTTCGCTGTTGAATTTCAGCCCGCTCTTTATGTTTAACACTTTCTCAGCTTCGTTGGCCCCATTGGCCTTAACTGCCGACTTGCTCTCGTTCTTAGCCGGAACCGAATTTACGACTTTAGATCCATCTTGAGCGGCGGCGTTATTTGTTGCCAGAAAGACCACACATACCAAGAGGCCTGCAATTAGTGAAATCAATTTAATTGTTTTCATACCTTTTTCTCCTTAAAAGTGGACTTGCTATATAACTATATAACTACTGAGTCGCAATAACTATGATTTGAATCATATTTCGTTAATTAATTCTCATTTATGATCGAATGCGGCGATCGTTCCTTGGGAAGTTCAAAATGACCCATTTATCGTTTTGCCTCAGATCGAAAAGTTTTTCTTCTTGTTCTGACCGGAAACCTTTCGCTTGTTGCACTAATAATGGCAGAATAACGAGAAATGGAGTAGAAAATTAATAAAATAGAATTAAGGATCATTATGTCAAAGCCGCTAATGCCTGTTCCGCTTAAAGTTGATTTCGCCAAACCGCTCGACGTTTTGTTTATATGTCATTCAAGCATTGCAACAAATCTAGAGACGCTTCGCAGAGCAAGTGAAAGTTTACGCACGATCGACGAAAGCGACCTGAAAGACGTTTTTGCGACGATCGATGCGGCACTCACGGAGTTTGCCACTGTCGGCGTTACACACGCGATGGACGAGGATCAATCGCTTTTTCCGAGGATGCGTGAATACAGCGATACCGTTGTTTCAGATGTTTTCGAGGTCATCGGTCAGTTAGAGATGCAGCACAAAAGAGCAGCAAACATTGAAAATTCCTTAGCCAAGATGCTCTTAGGTTTCGCGACGGACGAAAATCTGGGAATGAACAAACTTGAACTCTTTTGTGACCTTAGCGAGAGTCTCTACGATATCTATCGCCCGCATATCCAGATGGAAAACGAATTTGTATTCCCATCGGCGGCACAAATATTGTCTCGTGAGGAATTGTTGGCAGTCGGCAGGGAAATGTATCAGCGACGACAAGTGACGCCAACGTCAATCACGCCGGACGAAGTGTGTTCGACAAACTGAATTGAATCTTTACGCTTTATTTGGTTTCGCCCCTAATACATCAGTGTATATGACTGATACTCCGGTAGTTGCTCAGATCAGTCCGGCGTTTTCAGCGCGTCGAATGGCCTCGAGGCGGGTGCGGGCGTTAAGCTTTTTCAGGACATGCTGGACGTGATTATTTACAGTGGTTCGGCTGATGAATAACTGCTTTGCAATATCTATCGTCGTTGTTCCTCTTGCGAGGTGGCGCAGAACCTCACATTCGCGTTCACTCAGACGAGTTTCACTTGTGGGGGCCCGTTTGGTGGAAGTTAACTGCTTGGCCTGTTCTGCCGGCAAACTCGTTTCATTTACCACAAAATCTCGGAGCAGTACTTCCATACGTTTTCTTAGATCGACAGGGCGAACTATGTGTATGGTGTACGGCGAAACCGCATTCTCCTCGTAAACAGCCAATATCGAAATATTGCACCATCGCTTACCTTCATCTGTGTTCAAACGCAGATCAAAGTTACGAACTGTTCGTTGATCGGCCGTGGCCTCTAGGATCGGACAGTCGTGCGAACAAAACTTGCCGCACTCATCATATCCGGCGATGATCGTACTACAACTCCGCCCAACAGCCTTGTCTGATTGAAGACCAAAAAAACTTTCCGCCGCCGAATTCCAGAATTCGATGTTGTGCATCCCGTTGACCGCAAATGCAGGATCTGCAGTGCTTTCGACAATTGCTTTTATCTCACGCTTCCGCATTTTATAAACAATTCAATCAAAGAAATGATGCGTTCTAATCATTGTTCAGCCTAGCACAAATCGCAATTATAAATAAGTAGATAAGAAGGTAATTTTATCGGTTGACAGAATATGCTTTTCTCAAAAACTACCGGTTACGGGATCAGAGCCTTGGCGTATTTAGCCAAGAACTCCCCAAATGACTTGTGTGGTTTACAGGAGATCGCAGAAAAAGAAGGAATTCCGTCGGCGTATCTCGGAAAACTCCTTGGCGATTTACGAAAGCATCAACTTTTACGCTCTGTGAAAGGGATTCACGGCGGTTATGAACTAGCAATACCGGCCGATTCGATCACACTTTGGGATGTTTATCAGATCTTGGATCCGTTGATAGATTTTGACCAGTGCATTCTCGGCCTAAACCATTGTGACAACAAATGTCCTTGTACCCTTCACAATTCGTGGATGCCGCTGAGAGAAAATTTTGTCAATTTGCTCAGAACTAAAACGATTGCGGACATTGTTGACTGAAGTTGTGAGATTAACCAGTTACTAACGTGCCACTCGACCGAGGGCTTGACGGTTGGCCCGAGAACGAAAAAAAGAAGGTGAGAAAAATGTCAAGAATAAGGCAGACAATATCAATAGCGGGGGTTTCGGTCGCACAAGCTTTCATAGCATTGTTGCTGTTGCTTTTGATCCCAAGCCTGGATGTTATGGCTCAGGATGCCGGCGCAAAATTGTTTGAATCAAAATGTTACAGCTGCCACAGCATCGGCGGCGGCGACAAGCAAGGCCCTGACCTGAAGGGTGTAACGGAACTCCGGACCAAGGAGTGGCTTGAAGAATATATTAAATCGCCGACGGCGATGGCCAAGAAAGATCCTGCCGCGGCGGATCTGTTCAAAAAGTTCGCACCGACGATCATGCCTGACCAGACGCTTTCGGCGGATGAATTTACCTCGTTGATCGAGCTAATTAGAAGTCTTACAGCAAAAAACGAGATGTTCGTCCCGGCCGGAGCAAAACTCGCAAGAGCGATACAGCCAGGTGATGTAGAAGGCGGCTGGGAGTATTTTACCGGGCGAAAGAGATTTGAGAACGGCGGTGTTTCGTGCGATTCGTGCCACACGGTGACGAATGTTGGTTGGCTCGGCGGCGGAACTCTGGGGCCAAATTTAACGGCCGCGAATATTAAATACCGTGATCCGGAACTGATCCTAATTTTGCAGAATCCAAATTTTCCGACGATGACGGAAATGTTTCGCGATCACAAGTTGACGGACGAAGAGATCGTTCAGCTTTTTGCTTACCTACAGAATTCAAAACTAGAAAATCCAAATGCCCCTGTCGTGGCAACGGCCCCGTCAGAAACCATCGATGCTAAATTCCTGGCCTTAGGTTTTGGGTTCTCAATACTGTCGCTAGTCGGTTTGAATTTCTACTGGCGCAAACGCCATCGAGCTGTCCGAGAAGAAATTGTGCGGAGGTCAAAAATATGAGTTGGATAAAGGATATGATCAGCCCCAAGACACGTGGCTGGGAAGAATTTTACCGTAATCGCTGGCAGCACGACAAGGTAGTCCGCAGCACCCACGGCGTGAACTGTACGGGCGGATGCAGTTGGAATATCTACGTTAAACAGGGCATCGTTACCTGGGAAATGCAGGCTCTGGATTATCCGCTCTTAGAGGAAGGTCTTCCGCCCTATGAGCCACGTGGTTGCCAACGCGGTATCTCATATTCGTGGTATCTGTACAGCCCGATCCGGGTGAAATATCCATATCTGCGCGGAGCTTTGCAAGACCTCTGGAGAGCGGCACGTGAAAAGCACGCTGACCCGATAAAAGCCTGGGAATCGATAATGGAGAACCCCGAATCACGGGCACGATTCCAGCGGGCGAGGGGCAAAGGTGGTTTCCGCCGAGCAAGTTGGGACGAGGTTCAGGAGATCATCGCTGCATCGTGTATATATACGATCAAAAAATTCGGTCCCGATCGCATCACAGGATTTTCGCCGATTCCGGCAATGTCGTTTTTGTCCTACGCCGCCGGCTCACGTTTTCTGCAGCTAATGGGCGCCGTCAATCTGAGCTTTTACGATTGGTACTCGGATCTGCCGCCCGCATCGCCCGAAGTTTGGGGTGAGCAAACGGACGTTTGCGAAAGTGCCGACTGGTATAACTCAAAGTTTCTGGCAGTGATGGGTTCCAACCTCAATATGACCCGCACGCCCGATTGCCATTTTGCCGCTGAGTCCAGACATAACGGGACCAAAATGGTTGTCTTTGCACCAGACTTTAATCAGGTTGCTAAGTACGCTGACCAATGGGTTCCGGTTCTCGCCGGACAAGACGGAGCGTTTTGGCAGGCGGTCAATCACGTTATCCTGAAAGAATTTCACCACGACAAGCAGACGCCATACTTCATCGATTATGGAAAGCAATATACAGATTCACCGTTCCTCGTCGAGTTAGTAAAAACTGAAGGCGGCTACGAAGCCGGCCGGTTGCTCAGGGCAAACAAGTTATCCAATTACAAAGACGAAGAGAACGGCGAATGGAAATTCCTGATCTGGGATGAACTTTCGGATTCGCCGAAAATGCCGAGCGGCACCGTCGGACATCGTTGGGGGGAACAGCAGGGCAAGTGGAATCTTGAATTCAAAGACCCGTCTGACGATTCGGACATCTTGCCGAAATTGACGCTGATCGATGGCGACAAAAACAATGTTGAGGTCGTAACTAGAGAGTTTGGCGAAGGGACCGTTGCAAAGCGCGGCGTTCCGACCCGGACGATCGAAACAGAAGATGGCCCGGTCATTGTTGCCACCGTCTATGACCTGATGATGGCCCAATTCGGCGTCGATCGCGGCCTTAGCGGCGAATATCCGGCGGATTACGACGATGAAAGCCGCGCATACACTCCGGCTTGGCAGGAGAAGTTTACCGGTATTGACCGTAAGACGGTTATTAAATTTGCCCGCGAGTGGTGTGTCACCGCCGAAAAGACCGAGGGTAAATGTATGGTGATCATCGGTGCGGGCATCAACCACTGGTATCACAACAATTTAATGTACCGCTCCGCGATCACCGCCCTGATGTTGACGGGTTGTGTTGGCAAAAATGGCGGCGGATTGAATCACTATGTCGGACAGGAGAAACTCGCTCCGGTCGCCCCGTGGTCAAATCTGGCTTTTGCCAAAGACTGGATCTCGGCTTCGCGCCTGCAAAATGCGCCATCCTGGCATTACATAAACAGTGAGCAATGGCGATATGAGCGAGAGAGCTCAGTCTATGCTCCGATCCCGGAAAATACTGCAGTTGGGGCTACGGCGGACATTGCCAAGGGGCATACCGCGGATACGCAAGTGCAGGCCGTGCGAAACGGCTGGCTACCGTTCTATCCACAATTTGAGAAACCAAATCATCAAATTCTGGACGAGGCAAAGGCGGCCGGTGCCACATCTGATGAGCAGATCTCAAAATATGTGGTCGATCAACTGAAAGACAGGAAACTGCAATTTTCTGTTGAAAATCCGAGCAAGCCCGAAAATTTCCCGAGAGTGTGGTTCATCTGGCGCGGCAACGCACTTATGGCCAGTGCCAAGGGACACGAATATTTCCTTAAGTACTATCTCGGAACACATCACAACGACGTTGCTGACCAGTGTGCTGAGGGCTCGGTAAAGGACATAAATGTTTCAGTTCCTGCAGCCGAAGGCAAGATGGATCTGGTCATTGACCTAAATTTCCGGATGGACACATCCGCTCTCTATTCGGACATCGTTTTGCCGGCTGCGACGTGGTACGAAAAAGCGGATATGAACTCGACGGATATGCACTCGTTTATCCATCCGCTTTCGGAGGCGGTCCCGCCAGCTTGGGAATCACGAAGCGACTGGGAGATCTTTCGCGGTTTGGCCAAAAAGGTCAGCGAATTGTCGCAAGAGCACCTCCCGAATCCGGTAGCAGATATGGTGATGGTGCCGCTGCAGCACGATTGTCCGGATGAAATTGCACAGCCGCATATCAAGGACTGGGCGAAGGGCGAATGCGAGGCGATTCCCGGTAAAACGATGCCACACATCAAATTCGTCGAGCGCGATTATGTGAATCTTTATAATCGGTTCATCTCTTTCGGACCGCTTGCACGAAAGGGGTTGGGGGCACACGGTGTCAAGTATGACGTCGAGGACATCTACGACGATGCAGTGACATCCTGCCGGACCCCGGTCGAAGAATGGGGCGGCAACACATACCCGTCATTGAAACGTGCCGAAGATGCGGCAAATATAATTCTCCAATTTGCACCCGAAACGAATGGTGAATTGGCGTATCGCGGCTACAAATACATTGAGACAAAGGTCGGCCGTCCTCTCGCAGATCTAGCGGAAAAGAGCCGCAGTTCGCGAGCCACGTACAAAGACCTGCAGGCTCAACCCCGCCGCGTTATTAACAGCCCTGTCTGGTCAGGGTTGGTCACCGATGGCCGGGCGTACGCCCCGTTTACCTATAACTACGAAAAACTCGTACCGTGGAGAACACTGACGGGCCGACAGCATTTCTACCAAGATCAGGAAGGCTACATAGCGTTTGGTGAGAATCTACCGACGTACAAACCTTCGCCGCTTCCGGCAGTTTTTGGCGATCTCAAGAATAGCCCGACCGACGGCAGGGTCAAGGCTTTGAATTATCTGACGCCGCACGGCAAGTGGCACATCCACTCGACCTATTCGGACAATCACCGGATGATGACACTCTCGAGAGGTTGCGAACCGCTCTGGTTGAACAACGAGGATGCCGTTGATCTCGGGATCAATGACAACGATTGGGTCGAGGCATATAACGACAACGGCGTGGTTTGTACACGTGCGATCGTCTCTCACCGAATTCCTAAAGGTGTTTGCATTCAATATCACGCACCTGAACGAACTCTGGACATCCCGAAATCGCCGCTTCGCGGAAACAAGAGAGCTGGTGGACACAACAGCTTGACCCGCATTCGTCTAAAGCCCGTCCTGATGATGGGCGGCTACGGTCAATACACTTTCCACTTTAATTATTGGGGGCCGACCGGCGTGAATCGCGACACTTTTATTATGGTCAGAAAATTGGACAAGGTCACTTACTAGAGAAAGGGGGAAATTGTTATGGACGTCAGATTACAAACTTCGATGGTCTTTCACTTAGATAAGTGCATTGGCTGCCACACTTGTTCAGTTGCCTGTAAGAATGTCTGGACCGACCGTAAAGGTGCCGAGTATATGTGGTGGAATAATGTCGAAACCAAGCCCGGTACCGGCTATCCGACCGCGTGGGAAGATCAGGAAAAATATAACGGCGGTTGGAAGAAAAAGGACGGTGCACCGGATCTGAAAATGGGCGGAAAGAGCTCGCGGCTCTTAAACATATTTCATAATCCGGACTTGCCCAAGCTCGATGATTATTACGAGCCGTGGACTTACGAGTACGAAGAGCTATTTGACGCACCCGAGGGAGCAGACCAGCCGACAGCCCGCCCTATCTCTCTGATCACAGGCGAGTATATGAACATCGAGGCCGGGCCGAACTGGGACGACGATCTGAGCGGTTCCCCGATCTATGCGGCAAATGACCCGAATTTGTCCAGCCTGACCGAGCAGCAGAGAGAGGAGCTATTTGATATCGAAAAGCTTGTCTTCTTTTATTTGCCGAGAATTTGTAACCACTGCCTGAATCCGGCTTGTGTCGCGGCGTGTCCATCGGGCGCGATCTACAAACGCGGCGAAGACGGCGTTGTTTTGATCAATCAGGACAAATGCCGTGCGTGGCGTATGTGCGTAACCGCGTGTCCTTACAAAAAGACCTTTTATAACTGGTCAACCGGCAAGAGCGAGAAATGTATACTTTGCTTCCCGCGTCTCGAAACGGGACAGGCTCCGGCTTGCTTCCATTCCTGCGTCGGCCGCATTCGTTACCTGGGCGGTTTGCTCTATGATGCGGACAGACTCACTGATTCGGTAAACGTACCAGACGGACAATTGGTTGACTCACACCGCGACATCATTCTTGACCCGAAAGATCCGAAGGTTAGGGAAGCTGCCAGAAAGAACGGTATCGATGACCGAACGCTCGAAGCGATCGAACGCTCACCGGTCTACAAATATGTGAAGGAATGGAAATTGGCACTGCCGCTCCACCCGGAATTCCGGACATTGCCGATGCTGTTCTACGTCCCGCCGATGTTACCCGTGATGGCAGAAACGACTGACGGCGTCTATGACACGGCCAATGATGAACTCTTTAGCCCGATCGAAAAAGCCCGTCTGCCGATCGAGTATATGGCGAGCCTCTTTTCAGCCGGAAACGTTGATCACGTCTCCTATGCGTTGAAGAAGCAGTATGCCGTACGCTTATTCAAAAGGCTCGAGACGGTCGGCGATGTATCCAAAGAGGTCGTTCAATACGCTCTGGATGAGTGCAATATGACCCCCGAAGAGGCCGAAGCAATCTATCGTCTGACCTCATTGCCCACGATGGACGAACGAGTGGTGATCCCACCGTCACATCGCGAAGAAGCGTTGGCGATGCTCAATGACAATATGTGGGAAGAAAAGGGCAGTGCCGGACTCGGGCGTCGGCAGCTTCCGGTACGCGGAGCATAAATTCCGGAGAGGGCTTATGTCAAAAAATCAGGTTCAAATTACTAGAAACTCAACGTCAAAGATCGAGCCATTCGAAACGGGTGAAACGATTATTTTGACAGGCGAAGAAACTGAATTGCTCTATTCTCTGGCAAGTGTCCTGGAATATCCGACCGAGGATTGGTATGGAACGTTGGAGCGATGCAAAGCACTGAGCCTATTAGCAGACCGTGCCGGAAACGAACATTTTGCGGAGTTTTGCCGGGAGATCCACGAGCTTCCGCTTGTGGAGTTGCAGGAGCTTTACACGCGGAACTTCGATCTCAATCCGGTCTGTGCGTTAGAGGTCGGATATCACCTATTCGGCGAAGATTACAAACGCGGCGAATTTCTCGCCCGCTTGCGCGAAAGTGAAAATCCGTACGAGCTTGGCCAGGCAATGCAATTGCCGGATTTCCTGCCGGTCGTGCTGCGGTTAATGTGCAAGTTGGACGACGCTGAGGAGAGGGCAGGGATGATCGGCTATTGCCTGATCCCGGCTCTAAATAAGATGACCGAAGCGTTTGCGAAAAAGACAAATCCATACGGACACCTTATTCGGTTTGTGCTTGAAACACTGAAACAAATTGCCGAAAACTCGATTAAGACGACGGATGAGACAAAGGAAGTGAGGTATCAATATGCTTGAGTATATTCTTTATGTTTGGTTGCCATATACAGCAGTGGCGGTGTTGGTCGTCGTGTCGATCTACCGCTTTGTAACTAATAAATTTTCGTATTCAAGCCTCTCCTCACAATTTCTCGAAAGCGACGAGTTGTTCTACGGTTCTGTTCCGTGGCATATAGGGATAATCGTGGCGCTGACCGGCCACTTGATAGGCTTTCTGATCCCGCAACAGATCTTATCGTTTAACAGCGACCCGATCCGCCTCTATATTCTGGAGGTCACTGGGCTTGTATTCGGGTTGATGTCGCTAATCGGGATCGTCAGCCTATTTTGGCGTCGAGTGAGTACGCCCAAGATAAGGGCGGTCACGACCGTGATGGATATCGTCGTCCTCGTCCTGCTGCTGTCACAGGTGTTTCTGGGGGTTTACATCGCTCTGTTTTATCGCTGGGGCTCGTCTTGGTTTGCCGCTACGGCGGTACCCTATCTGTATTCACTTTTCATGTTTCAGCCGGATCTGGCGATGGTCCGGCCAATGCCCCTGATGTTCAAGCTCCATATTATCGGGGCGTTCCTGATCCTTTTGGTATTTCCGTTTTCAAGGCTCGTCCATATGGTCTCGCTGCCTATCACATACCTGTGGCGGCCATATCAGCTCGTACGTTGGAATTGGGACCGTAAAACGATCCGCGGACAATACACGCGACACGATCCGAAAGCCGCCGGACAGACAAAATAATATAGTCCGAAATGCCGCTTGATGTTTGAGGTAAATATGAGTCTGAGAACATTAAAGATCCTCTCGATCCTGATAACGCTTATCGGTGTGTTTGTTGTTTGGGCAAACGGAACCTTTAGGCAATACAGCGATCAGAGTGGATATCAGCCGATCCAGCCGATCAACTTTTCGCACAAGATCCACGCGGGCGACAACAAGATCAACTGCACCTACTGTCACTCA